>Ga0247820_10000312_pt1 | contig 25139 bp, 25 predicted proteins | sample 13C_Glucose_Day1_2_FD_192480 | JGI IMG/M metagenome (GOLD analysis project Ga0247820, IMG submission 192480) | Soil microbial communities from agricultural site in Penn Yan, New York, United States - 13C_Glucose_Day14 | ecosystem: Environmental > Terrestrial > Soil > Agricultural land | place...
GCGCGCGCGTCAACGAGATCCTGGCCGAGGCCGCCAAGAGCGGCGAGCTCGACAGGCTCTCGGTCAAGTGGCTGGGCCGGCCGACCGGCGAGCTGCCCCAGTGAAGCTTTCGTCGATCGTCCGTGAATAAATGTCGACATTGGTGTAAACACTCTGATCGACAAATCACTTGTCCTCGACCATCGACGCTCGGATCGCGCGCCATGCGGCCGGGCCGATGGCGCGCAAATTGCAAAAGGCCCGCCATGACAGCCAGTTCGCCGCGCCCGCCCAGCAAGCCACCCAAGGTCACGCGCATCGACCGCGACAGCGACAGCACCGTGCAGTCGCTGACGCGCGCCATGCAGCTGCTGGAATTGCTCGCCGACGACGACGAAGGCTATCGCCTGGTCGACATCGCGGCGCACAGCGGCCTGTCCTCGTCCACCGCCCACCGGCTGCTGACGACGCTCGAGCAGCGGCAGTTCGTCCAGTTCGATCGCGAGACCAACCTCTGGTACGTGGGCGTGCGCTGCTTCTCGGTCGGCTCGGCCTTCGCGCGCCGCCGCCGCATCGCGCACCTCGCGCTGCCCGTGATGCGCCGACTGCGAGACAGCACCGGCGAGAGCATCAATCTCGGCATCGCCGATCTGGGCGACATCGTCTTCGTGACCCAGGTCGAGAGCCGCGAGACGATGCGCGCCATCGGCAAGCCCGGCTTTCGTGCGCCGCTGCATGGCACCGCCATGGGGCAGTCGATCCTTGCGGCGATGGCCGAGGAGGACGTGCTGCAGTACCTGCGCACCTACGGCCTGCCCAAGCTCACCAACAACACCATCGCGCGCGCATCGCGCCTGCACGAGACGCTCGGCGAAGTGCGCCGCGCGGGCCACGCGATCGACGACGAGCAGAACGCGGTCGGCTTGCGCTGCATCGCCGCGGCGATCCGTGACGAGCACGGCCAACCCTTCGGGGCGATCTCGCTGGTCGGGCCGACGCAGCGCATCAAGAGTGCCGACTTCGAGCGGCTCGGCGCCGTGGTGCGCACGGCTGCCGACGAGATCACCGCCGCCTACGGCGGCCGCACCCGCTGAGCCGCCGCGCGCCCTGGGCCTTCCACTGGCGCTGCGCGCCAAGTGCTTGATTCTCATAGCCTTTTGCGGGCTGTCCCGCGCAGCGGAATAGTCCGCAGGACGGCTGCGATGCGCGCTTCAATGGCTTGCACTTCAACCGCATCTCCATGCAAACAAAACCATGAAAACACTGCTTCCACCGCACGGCATCAGCCGGACGCTGACGCGGGTTTGCGACTGGACCGTGATTGCCTGCGGCTGGTGGCTGATCGCGCTGTCGGTCCTGACCTGCGTCGAGATGCTCGGCCGCAAGGTCTTCTCGTTCAGCCTGCAGGGCATCGACGAGATCGGCTCGTACACCTACGGCATCGTCGGCGCGTTCGGCATCGCCTACACGCTCATCACGCGCAGCCACACGCGGGTCGACTTCCTCCTGTCGCGTTTCTCGGCCGGCACGCGCGCGCTGCTCAACATGCTCGCGATGGTGAGCCTGGCCGCGCTCTCGCTGCTGTGCCTCTGGCGTGGCTACAACGTGGTGGTCGAGAGCATCGAGCTGCGAAGCACCGCGGCGACGCCACTCGCCACGCCGATGTGGATTCCCCAATCCATCTGGCTCGGCGGCTACCTGATGTTCGCGCTGGTCGCGGCCTGGGCCGCCTTCGATGCGTTGCGCCTGTTCATCCAGGGTCGGACGACCGAGCTCAATGAACGCTTCGGCCCGCAGACCATCGAGGAAGAGATCGAGGCCGAGACCGAAGTCCAACTCAAGACTCCCGCCCACGCATCGCCCGCGCCCCTTGGCGTCACCGGAGCCGCATCGTGATCGGACCGCTCGAAATCCTGGCCGGCCTGGCGATCATGCTGGGCCTGATGTTCATCGGCTTCCACGTCGCGACGACGATGCTGGTGGTGGGGCTGCTCGGCGCGCTGATGCATTTCGGCATGCCGGCCATCAACGCGGTGGGCGAGCAGCTGTGGGCCGCGGGCGAGGACTACCTGCTGCTGTCGATCCCGCTGTACATCCTGCTCGGCGAGATCCTGATGCGGGGCGGGGCGACCGACAAGATGTACCAGTCGCTCGGCCAGTGGCTCAACCGCATGCCGGGCGGGCTGCTGCACACCAACATCGGTGCCTCGGCGCTGTTCTCCGCCGTGTCGGGGTCGTCGGTCGCGACCGCGGCGACGATCTCGACGGTCGCGCTGCCGGCCTTCAAGAACCGCCAGTACGACCAGCGCATGGTGCTGGGCACCATCGCGGCCGGCGCCAGCCTGGGCAACCTGATTCCGCCGGGCGTGGCTTTCATCATCTACGGCTCGATGACCAACACCTCCGCTGCGCGCCTGTACATGGCCGGCATCCTGCCCGGCGCGATCATGACCGTGCTGTTCCTGCTCACCATCCTGGCGATCTGCGTCTGGCGGCCCTCTGTCGCCGGTGCGCGCGAAGGCCGCACGGCGCTGATGGAGAAGCTGCGCCACTCGGTGCACCTGCTCGGCCCGCTGGCCGTGTTCGCGGTGGTGATGGGCGGCATCTACACGGGCTGGGCCACCGTCACCGAAAGCGCCGCGCTGGGCGTGATCGTCTGTCTGCCCATCGCGGCGGGGTATCGCAAGCTGAACATCGCCATGCTGCACGAGTGCTTCCGCTCGACCATGCGGCTCACCGCGATGACGGCGCTGATCCTGGTGGCCGCGCTGTACCTGAACTTCGTGCTCTCGATGCTGGGCGTGCCGCAGGCGCTGGCGACCCTCATCAAGTCGGCCGATGTCTCGCCGATCATGCTGCTGTGGATGCTGGCGGTGCTGTATCTCGTGCTCGGCATCGCGCTCGAGACGATGCCGATGCTCGTCGGCACGCTGCCGGTGGTCTTCCCCATCGTCCAGGCCGCGGGCATCGACCCCGTCTTCTTCGGCGTCTTCATGGTCCTGATGTGCGAGATCTCGCTCATCAGCCCGCCCATCGGCATGACGCTCTACGTCATCCAGGGGGTGCGGGGCGAGGGCTCCATCAACGACGTGTTCCAGGGCACCTTGCCCTTCTTCGCCGCCATGGTCGTGATGACCGCGATCCTGATCCACAACCCCTCGATCGCGACCTACCTGCCGAACCTCATGTTCGGCAAGTGACGGCAGCGCTGCGCATTCTCGATTTTTCTTCAAAGGAGTCAGGCATGAAACTGAAGTTCGTTCTCCCGCTGATCGCGGCCACTTTCGCGCTGGCGCTGCCGGCCCATGCGGACAACCTCCGGCTGCGCGTGGCCGGCAACCTGGTCGCCACCGGGCTGATCCAGCAGACCAAGGAGCAGCCCTTCTTCGAGAACTTCGCGAAGAACACGGGCCTGCCCATCGACGCCGACTACAAGCCCATGGACGTGCTGGGCATCAAGGACGCAGACGGCCTGCGCGTGCTGAAGTCGGGCCTGTTCGACGTCGTCACGCTGCGCCTGGCCCAGGTGTCGCGCGACGAGCCCTTCTTCCTCGGACCCGACATCGTGGGCCTGTCGACCGACTACGAGGTCGCGCGCAAGGTCGTCGACGCCTACCGCGATGCCTTCGACAAGCGCCTGCAGGAGCGCCACGGCGGCAAGCTGCTGGGCATCTATCCCTTCGGCCCGCAGGTCGTCTTCTGCAAGGTGCCGATCAGCGGCCTGGCGGACCTCAAGGGCCGCAAGGTGCGTGTGTACGACCAGTCGCTTGCCAAGTTCATCGAGAAGCTCGGCGGCATTCCCGTCACGATCCCCTTCGGCGAGACGCAGCAGGCGCTGGAGCGCGGCGTGACCGATTGCGCCATCACCGGCCCGAGCTCGGCCAACTCGGCCGGCTGGCCCGAAGTGACGACGCATTTCATGCCGATCGGCTTCCAGATCGCTCTGAATGCCTATGCGATCAACCTGTCGAAGTGGAACGCGATGACGCCCGACCAGCAGGCGAAGCTGACGGCCGCGTTCAAGACCTTCGAGAACGAGGTCTGGGGCTACTCGAAGGAACTCTTCGACGACGCATCGCGCTGCAACGTCGGCAAGGAACCCTGCAAGACGGTCAAGAAGTTCACCATGAAGGACGTGCCCGTGAAGGCGGCCGACCAGCAGCTGGTTCGCGACGCGCTCACGACCGTGTCCTACCCGACGTGGAGCGAGCTGTGCGACAAGTCCTATGACAAGTGCTCGGCGATCTGGAAGCAGGTCGTCGGACCGGTGGTCGGCCTCAAGTAGCCCCGGCATGCAATCGCTCTGGCAACTCACCGCGACGGAACTCGCCGCAGGCTTTCGCAGCGCGGCGTTCACGCCGAGCGACGCCCTGCAGGCGTGCATGTCGCGCAGCGAGGAAGTCAACCCGCGACTGAATGCGCTCATCACGCTCGACCGCGAAGGCGCGGTGCACGCCGCCGAGCAAAGCACCGCACGCTGGCGCGATGGGCGGCCCCTGAGTGCGCTCGACGGCGTTCCCGTCACCATCAAGGACAACCTGCAGGTGCGCGGCCTGCCCACCCACTGGGGCAGCCGCGCACTCGCCGGCCTGGTGGCCGAGCGCGACGAACTGCCGGTGGCGAGGCTGCGCGAGGCCGGCGCGCTGATCTTCGGCAAGACCAACGTGCCCGAGTTCACGATGCAGGGCTACACCGGCAATCCGGTGTTCGGTCCCACGGGCAATCCGTGGAACCCGGCGCTCACGCCCGGCGGCTCGTCGGGCGGCGCGGTGGCGCTGGTGGCCGCCGGTGGCTGCCCGATCGCGCTGGGCACCGATGGCGGCGGCTCGATCCGCAGGCCCGCCTCGCACACCAACCTGGTGGGCCTCAAGCCTTCGCGCGGACGCGTGCCGCGCGGCGACGGACTGCCGCCGATCTTTCTCGACTTCGAAGTGGCGGGGCCGATCGCGCGCAGCGTGGCCGACGTGGCGGCGGTGATGCGGGTGATCGGGCGCGGTCCGGTGGACGAGGCGTTGGCGCCGCGCGCGCGCATTCTCTTCATCCCGCGCTTCGGCGATCACCCGGTCGATCCGCAGATCGCGGCGTTGACCGAAGCCGCCGCGCGCCGGCTCGCGGACCTCGGTCACGAGGTCACGACGGCGCCGCATTTCGACATGGCCGAGGCGGTCAACCAGCGCTGGCCGCTGCTCGCGCAGGTCGGCCTGGCGTGGCTGGTCGCACATCCGCAGGAGCTGTCGGGACGGCCCTTCGATCCGGCGCTTTTCGGACCGGCGATGCAGGCGAACGCGCAGACCGGCCGCAAGGCCTCCGCGGCCGATCTGTTCGAGTTGCTGTTCGAGGCCGAACGGCTGCGCACCAAGCTGTCGGGGCTGTTCGACCGCTGCGACTTCCTGTTGACGCCGGCGGCGGCTGCGCTGCCGTGGCCGGCCGACGAGACGCACCCGGCGCGCATCGACGGACGCGAGGTCGGCCCGCGCGGCCATGCGGTGTTCGCGGGATTCGTGAACGCCGTGGGCCTGCCGGCCATCGCGCTGCCGTGCGGCTTCGCCGACGGCATGCCGGTCGGCCTGCAACTGGTCGCCCGCGAGGGCGCGGACAACGCGCTGCTTGCGCTCGCCCGATCGATCGAGCAAGCCTACCCATGGCAGCGATTTCCCGCGCTTTGACGGTGACCGCGCCGGCCCGGGTCACGCCGCAGATCGCTGCGCAGGCGTTGTGCCGCGCACGGCTCGACGGCCGGCGCGTGTCGTCAGCGCGGCTGCGGATCCAGGGGCACGACGAGGCCTACGCGATCCAGGATGCGACGCTGGCCGCGATCGGCCCGGTCGGCGGATGGAAGGTCGGCGCGCCGGGGCCCGGCCAGCAGCCGATCTGCGCGCCGCTACCGGCCGCCGGGCTGCTGTCCCAGGATGCAGTGCTGCGGGGGGCCGCATGGCATTTGCGCGGCACCGAAGCCGAGCTCGCCTTTCGCCTCGGCGCCGACCTGCCGCCGCGCGCCTGGCCGTACACGCAGGCCGAAGTGGCGCAGGCGATCGATGCGGTCCTGCCCGCGATCGAGCTGGCGGAAACCCGGTGGGCCGACTGGCTCGATGCGAGCCCTGACGCGCTCCTCGCCGACCTGCTGTGCCACGGCGGTCTCGTGCTCGGCGAGCCGCAGGCTTTCGACGCCGCATGGCTCGACCTGGCGCGGACCAAGGTCGCGATGCGCTTCGACGACCAGGTCGTCGCGCACACGGTCGGCGGTCACATGCACCCCGATGTCGGCGCGCTGCTGGTGTGGCTGGCCAACCATTGCATGGCGCGCGGCGCGGGCCTGCGGGCCGGCCAGGTCGTCACCACCGGCTCGTGCACCGGCATGCTGTTCGCGTCCCCCGGCACGGCCGTGCACGTGAAAGTCGACGGCCTCGCGCCATTGAGCGCATTCTTCTGACTTTTGCGAAGTCGACAACAGGAGATCGAGATGTCCCATTCAAGGATCGATGCGGTGGCAGAGGCGCTGATCGGCGCGCGCCGCGACCACACCCAGTGCGCTGCCGCGCCGCTGGCCGATGCGCTCGCCGACGCGGGCGAGGCCTATGCGGTGCAGCAGCGCGTGGCCGATGCGCTCGGCTGGTTCGCGGCCTCGCCACCGCAATTCTGGAAGGCCGGCGGCCCCTCGCGCGACGCGGTGCTGACGCATGCGCCGTTGCCGCCGGACGGCGTGTGGACGAGCCCGGCGCGCGCCGGACACTGGCCCTTCCACATGCGCGGCATCGAGGCCGAGGTGGCGCTGCGGCTCGGGCGGGAGGTCGATCAGGCGCTCGCCTCGACGCTGGATGCCGACAGCGCCACCCAACTGATCGATGCGATGACGGTCTCGATCGAGGTCGTCGATTCGCGCTGGCTGGAAAGTGTCGATGCACCGCCGCTGTGCAAGCTGGCCGACCTGCAGTCTCACGGCGCGCTGGTGCTGGGCGAGTGGATTCCGTTCGCACGGGGCGACTGGAGCGCGCAGACCTGCCGGGTGCAGATCGGTGCACAGGCGCCGGTCGAACGCCGTGGCACGCATTCGCTCGGCGACCCGGCCTGGCTGCTGCCCACGTGGCTGCGCCATGCGACGCGGCACGGCGACCGCCTCGCGGCCGGCACCGTGGTGACCACGGGCACCTGGGTCGGCATCCTGAACGCGGGCCAGGGCGAGCTCGTCAGCGTCGAGTTTCCGGGCATCGGCCGTGCGTCCGTGCAGTTGTAGAACCCTGAAGAACTAGGTGTTTTCACCAGGTGTCGACGTAATTGTCAACATCGTTGTTGACACTGAGTTGGACAAAATCTAAAGTCCATCGGACAGCTACCGGTGGTGCCTGGCCCGTCCAGCCCGAACCGCGGCTGCAAGCTCGCCAGCGGGCCGGGGTGTCGTTCCCCGGGGCTGGCGCCAGGTGCCCCACAAGGAGACAAATCGATGCCACCCACCATGACGGCCGGCGCCACGGCGACCGCCGCAACACCCGACAGTTCCCTCCAGCCCACCAAGGTCCGCTGGAAGATCTTCCTGATGATGTTGTTCCTCATCTCGATCAACTACATCGACCGGGCCTCGTTGTCCGTCGCGATGCCGCTGATCGCCAAGGAGTTCGACATCGGCCCGGCCGTGCAGGGCCTGTTGCTCAGTTCCTTCTTCTGGACCTATGCGTTGATGCAGATTCCGGGCGGCATGCTGGCCGACCGCTTCGGCCCGCGCGTGGTCATTGCCGGCGCGACGCTCGGCTGGGGCTTCTTCCAGGCCATCGCCGCGTTCTGCACCGGCTGGGTCTCGCTGCTGGTCACGCGCCTGGGTCTGGGTGCGGCCGAGGCGCCGATCTACCCGGCGGGCGGCAAGCTCAACGGCATCTGGATGACGCAGAACGAGCGCGGCCGTGGCGCCACCCTGCTCGACGGCGGCGCGCCGCTGGGCGCGGCACTCGGCGCGATCCTGATCTCGGGCCTCATCGCGCTGCTGGGCTCATGGCGCCTGGCCTTCGTCATCGCGGGCGTCGGCACCGTGATCGCCGGCTTCTTCGCCTGGAGCTACATCCGCAACCATCCGCGCGAGCATCCCGGCGTCAACGAGGCCGAGGCGAAATACATCGAAGCCAGCCACGCGCAAGACGCCGCCAGCGAGCCGCAGGGTGCCAGCGGCCGCCTGCTCGACTTCCTGCGCTTCCGTTCGGTCTGGGGCATGTTCTTCGGCTGGATGTGCTTCAACGCGCTCTTCTACGGCCTGCTCACCTGGATGCCGAACTACCTGTCCAAGGTGCATGGCTTCGACATCAAGCAGATGGGCGGCGCGGTGTTCATCATGTTCTTCTCGGGCTTCGTCGGCGAGATGTTCGGCGGCTGGCTGGCCGACAAGTGGAAGGCCGCCGGCGCCTCGACCACCCGGGTGCTGCGCACGCTCTTCGGCATCTCGTCGGTCATCGCGACGATCGCGATCTACATGGTGTCGCAGATCACGGACCCGGTGCTGGTCGTCATCCTCCTGTCGATCACGCTGTTCTTCCTGCGCTGGTGCGGCCTGTTCTGGTGCGTGCCGTCGATCCTCGGCCGCCGGGCGCACGTCGGCTTCCTCGGCGGCACGATGAACCTGGGCGGCAACGTCGCGGGCATCGGCGTGCCGATCGTGGTCGGCCTGATCGTCCAGGCCACCGGCTCCTACTTCCTGGCGCTGATGCTGTTCGCCGCGGCCGGTGCGGGCCTGTTCGTCTGCTCCACGCTGCTGATCGACTACAGCAAGAAGCTGCCCGTCTAGTCCACCCTTCGAGATCCGCGAAATGCCCCAGCAAAAACGCATCGGCGTGTTGACGCCATCCTCCAACACGGCGCTCGAGCCGTTGACCAGCGCGATGGTCGCCGGCGTGCCGGGCGTCTCGGCCCACTTCTCGCGCTTCCGGGTGACCGAGATCTCGATGGGCGACAAGTCGCAGAACCAGTTCGACGAGCGCACCATCCTCGACGCGGCGCAGCTGCTGGCCGATGCGAGGGTCGACGTGATCTGCTGGAGCGGCACCTCCGCGAGCTGGCTCGGCTTCGAGCGAGACCGCGCGCTGTGCGAACGCATCACCGAAGCGACCGGGATTGCCGCGACCACCTCGGTGCTGGCGCTCAACGAGCTGCTGGCCGCGCAGGGCGCACGCACCCTGGGGCTGGTCTCGCCCTATGTCGACGACGTGCAGCGGCGCATCGTCGCCAACTACGCGGCGCTCGACATCGAGTGCGTCGCGGAACGCCATCTCGACCTGACGGTGAACTTCTCGTTCGCCGAGGTCGGCGCGGACACGCTGCGCACCATGCTGCGCGAGGTCGCTCGGCAAAGGCCGGATGCCATCACCGTGATGTGCACCAACCTGCACGGCGCGCCGCTGGCGGCCGAGATGGAGCGCGAACTCGGCATCCCGATCTACGATTCGGTCGCCACCGTGGTGTGGAAGGCGCTGAAGCTCACCGGCATCGACACCCGGCAGGTCGAGGGCTGGGGAGGGTTGTTCCAATGACCGCCGGCGCCTTCGACCTCGTCGTTCGCAACGCGCGCGTGGCCACCGCGAGCGACACCTTCGATGCCGACATCGGCATCACCGGCGGCCGGATCGTGCAACTGGGCCTGGGCCTGGCGGCCGGGCGCCGCGAGATCGATGCCGCCGGCGCCTTCGTCACGCCCGGAGGCGTCGACGCCCACTGCCATCTCGACCAGCCGATGGACGCGCCCTTGCGCATGGCGGACGACTTCGACACCGGCACGCGGGCCGCCGCATGCGGCGGCACGACCACCGTGATCCCGTTCGCGGCGCAGCAGAAGGGCCAGTCGCTGCGCGCCGCGGTGCGCGACTACCACGAGCGCGCCGAAGGCCGCGCGCACGTCGACCATGCCTTCCACCTGATCGTCAGCGATCCCACCGAGGAGGTGCTCAAGAACGAGCTGCCGCAGCTGATCGCCGAGGGCTACACGTCGTTCAAGATCTACATGACCTACGACGACCTCAAGCTCAACGACGGCCAGATCCTGGACGTGCTGGACGTCGCGCGCAGCCATGACGCGATGGCGATGATCCATGCCGAGAACGCCGACTGCATCGAGTGGCTGACGAAGCGGCTCGAGGCCAGCGGCCGCACCGCGCCACGCTTCCATGCGCACGCGCGGCCGATGCTGGTCGAGCGCGAGGCGACGCATCGCGCCATCGCGTTGTCGGAACTGGTCGACGTGCCGATCATGATCGTCCACGTCTCGGGCAAGGAGGCGGTCGAGCAGATCCGCTGGGCGCGCTCGCACGGCCTGCACGTGTTCGCCGAGACCTGCCCGCAGTACCTGTTTCTCACGGCCGAGGACCTCGGCATCGACGACAGCTACCAGGGCGCGCGCTGCGTCTGCAGCCCGCCTCCGCGCAACAAGGACAACCAGCAGGTGATCTGGAACGGGCTGGCCGACGGCCTGTTCACGATCTTCTCGTCCGACCATGCGCCGTTTCGCTACGACGCGCCCGAGGGCAAGAAGCCGGGCGGCAAGGAGGTCGAGTTCCGCCACATTCCGAACGGGATCCCGGGCATCGAGACGCGCCTGCCGCTGCTGTTCTCGCACGGCGTGCTCGACGGGCGGATCACGATCAACCGCTTCGTCGAACTCACCTCGACGAATCCCGCCAAGGCCTACGGGCTGCACCCGCGCAAGGGCACCATCGCGATCGGCGCCGACGCCGACCTGGTGGTCTGGGGCGCGACGCCCAGGCAGGTGCGAAACGCCGACCTGCACCATGCCGTGGACTACACGCCCTACGAGGGCATCGACGTGAAGGCGTGGCCCGCCCTCACGCTGGCGCGCGGCGAGGTCGTGTGGGACGGCCAGACCTTCCATCCGCGCGCCGGCCGCGGGCAATTCCTGCGCCGCGGCCGGCCCACGCTGCTGCCGGCGGCGCCCCGGGGAGGCACGCCATGAAGATCCTGCTGATCAATCCCAACACCTCCCAGAGCGTTTCCGACCTGATCGAGGCCGAGGCCCGCCGCGCGGCCGCGCCGGGCACGCAGATCAGCGTGCTCACCGCGCCTTTCGGCGTTGCCTACATCGAGACGCGCTTCGAGTCGCTGATAGGCGCCTACGCGGCCGCAACGCTCGCCGCCGAGCATTGCGACGCGCACGACGCCATCGTGGTCGCAGCCTTCGGCGATCCGGGCATCGACGGCCTGCGCGAGTTGCTCGACATCCCCGTGGTCGGCATGACCGAAGCCGCGCTGATGAGCGCCTGCCTGCTGGGCAAGCGTTTCTCGATCATCGCGATCTCGCACCGCATCACCGCGTGGTACCGCGAATGCGTCGCCGCCAACGGCCTCGGCGACCGGCTGGCGAGCATCCGCAACCTGGACAACCCGCTGAAGGACATCGGGCGCGTGCAGGAAGACCACAGCGCGCGCCTGGAGGCACTGTGCCTGTCGGCCGTGCAGGACGATGGCGCCGACGTGATCATCATCGCCGGCGCGCCGCTGGCGGGGCTGGCGCGGTCGATCCGTGGCCGCATTCCCGTGCCCGTGGTCGACGGCGTGTCGAGCGCGGTGTGCCACGCGCAGACGCTGGTGTCGCTGGGCACGCTGCCCGCGCGGCAGGGCAGCTTCGCGCCGCCGCCGATCAAGCCGAACCACGGCCTGCCCGAGGGCATCGCGCGCCTGCTCGCGCGAGACCGCGCGCAGCGATGAGGCCTTGGCGATGCGGCCGCGTCGTTAAGATCGAAACGCCATGTCAAAAAAAATGAGTTCAGCCAAGGAAGCCGGCGGCCCCAGCCGCGAACAGAGTGTCGACGCCATCGCCGAGAAGATTTCGACGGCGATCCTCGAGCATCGCCTGGCGCCGGGCACCAAGCTCGGCGAGGACCGGCTGGCCACCATCTTCGGCACCAGCCGTGCCAAGGTGCGGGAGGTCCTGGCCCGCCTGGCGCACGAGCAGATCGTCGAACTGGTGCCGCAGCGGGGCGCCCACGTCGCCAAGCCGACCATCGAGCAGGCGCACGACGTCTTCGAGGCGCGCCGCCTCATCGAGCCCGGCGTGCTGCGCCGGCTGATCGGCTCGATCGACGACTTCAAGATGCAGCGCCTGCGGCGGCACCTCGAGCTCGAGGCCGATGCACGCGAGCGCAACGATGCGCGCGCCGTGGTGCGGCTGTCGGGCGAGTTCCATCTGCTGCTGGCCGAACTTGCGGGCAACTCGGCGCTCGCCCGCACCATGCGGGAGCTGTCGACGCTGACCTGCCTGATCATCTCGCTGTACGACGCCCCCACCGCGAGCAGCTGCCGCGCCGACGAGCACGAGGAAATCGTCGACGCCATCAAGCGCGCCGATGCCAAGCGGGCCGAGACGCTCATGCTCCATCATCTGGAGCACATCCAGCAAAGCCTCAAGCTCGATGCGGGCAGCGACGAGGCCGACCTCGAAAGCATCCTCGGAGAGTGAGTTTGGCCGGACGGGCGCTGGAGGACGCCCCGGCTGCGTGCTTCGGACCTGCAGAACGGCGTGTCTCTCTACCGCGCGCTGGGCGGCGGACCGGCCGGGCCCTGACCGATATGCGACGGGCGAGCAAGCGGTTATGGTTCGGACCCACAAGGAGCGGATTCCACATGCCGAGCAGCCTGCGAGTCGTCGTCAACACCCGGGACCAGTTGGGCGAAACGCCGCTGTGGTGCCCGCGCACGCAGAAGGTCTGGTGGCTCGACATCGAGCGCCCCAGGCTGCAGTCCTTCGACGAGCGCAGCGGCCGGCACGAGGTCCATCGCTTTGCGAGCCGCTTCGCCGGCAGTCTCGCGCTGCACCGCGCAGGCGGATTCGTCGTCGGGCTCGACAACAGCCTGCAGCGCTTCGAGCCGGCGACCTCGACGCTCGAAGCCATCGTCGCCGTGGAGCCCGCCGATGCGGGCACGCGACTGAACGACGGCCGCTGCGACCGGCGAGGCCGCCTGTGGATCGGCACCATGGACGCGGCCATCGAGAAGCCGCTCGGCAGCTTCTACCGGGTCGATCCTTCCGGCGCGGTGCATCGGCTCTTCGGCGACATCATCGTCACCAATTCGGTCACGACCTCGCCCGACGGTCGGACGCTCTACATGTCCGACACGCGGCGCTTCAAGATCTGGGCCTTCGACCTCGACCCGGACGATGGCGTGTTGTCCAACCGCCGCGTGTTCGCCGACTATTCACAGGACAAGGGACGGCCCGACGGCGCCTGCGTGGACAGCGATGGCTGCCTGTGGAACGCGGTGTTCGCCGGCCGCAGGGTGATCCGCTACACGCCCGCAGGCAAGGTCGACCGCGTCATCGAGCTGCCGGTCACGAACCCGACCTGCGTCTGCTTCGGCGGCGCCGACCTCGGCACGCTCTACATCACTACCGCCACCAAGATGATCGCGCCGCAGGTGCTGGCGAACGAGCCGCTGGCCGGCGCGCTGCTGGCGATCGAGGCGGGCGCGAAGGGCCTGCCCGAGCCGATGTTCGGTCAGGGTGGACACGCCTAGCGCCCGGCCTTGCGCCGCTGGGTCACGACATTGCCCCAGGTGCCCACGTTGGCCGACTTCAGCAGCGAGGACGAGTTGCCCGCCACCACCAGTTCCTCGGCGGCGGCGAGCAGCGCCGGGCCGAACTGCTGCATGCGCTTGAGGGTGAGCCGCGCCGAGGGGCCGGCGATCACGACGATGCCGGTGGCCGGTTCGTTGGCACGCTTGATCGGGGCGGCGATCGAACTCATGCCGGGAGCGTAGGCGTCCTGGATGATACTGAAGCGGCGCTTGCGGTGCTCGTCCAGCAGCTTCAGCAGCGCCTTCATGCTGGTGGGCGCGTTGGGTCCGAAGTCCTTGGGCTCGCCGATGCCCTGGCGCGACACATACTCGATGGCCACGTCTTCCGGCAGGGTCATGAGCCAGGCCTGGCCCGCGGCGCTGCACGACAGCCGCAGGTCGATGCCCATGTCGGGGTCGTAGAGCAGCCCTGACTTGGCGCCCTGGGCCTTGGCGACGAGGGTCAGGCGGTCGCCGTCCACGATCGCCAGGCGCACCAGTTCGCCGGTGGCCTGGGCCAGCCGGTCGATCACCGGCTGGGCGATGTCGAGCACGCCCGACTTGCTGAGGAAGCTGAGCCCCATCGACGCCATCTTGGTCGTCAGCGCGTAGTCGCCGCGCTGCGGCATCTGGCGCACGTAGCCGTTGCGGATCAGTTCCTGCAGCGCGCGGTGGCAGCCGCTGCGCAGCTGGTTCAGGTCGGTCGCGATCCGGACCAGCGCCACGCCGTCGGGGTAGTCGGTCAGGTACTCGAGGATGTCCAGCGACTTTTCCAGGGCTCCGCTCATGGCAGCATTCGGCTTTCAAAATTTGAATGGTATAGAAAAGTTGAAAGCAATTCAACTTTCTGAGATATTCAGGCCGCACGGGCCCCCGGGCCCTGAATCGCGGCATCACTAAGACGAGGAGGCTGATGGCTCTGCTTGGCAACGCGGCGCTGGCCATGTGGTGGGACATGGCGCCGGAGATGAAGTCGGAGTTCGAGGACTGGCACTCGCACGAGCACTTCACCGAACGGCTCGGGATTCCCGGCTTTCGGCGAGGCTCGCGCTGGACCAGCGCGGGCGGCGGCGAGGGCGTCTTCGTCATGTACGAGCTGGAGACGCACGCGGTGCTGTCCTCGGCCTCCTACCTCGAGCGCCTCAACGCGCCGAGCCCGTGGTCGACGAAGATGATGCCGCACCACCGGCACATGGTGCGCTGCCAGTCGCACGTGCTCGAGAGCCGGGGCGGCGCGGTCGCCCGGCAGGCGCTGACCGTGCGACTGGCGCCGGCGCCCGGTCGCGAAGATGCGCTGCGCGCATCGCTGCGCACGCTCGTCGCGAGCCTGGCCGGGCGTCCCGGCCTGACGGGCGCGCACCTGCTCAGGCATGAGACGCCTCGCATCGCCCAGACCACCGAGCAGAAGATCCGCGGCAACGCCGACCAGGTGGCCGACTGGGTCTTCGTCGCGGTCGGCTACGACCCCTCCGCTCTCGAGGCGCTGGCCGGCTCCGAACTGTCCGCGTCCTCTCTTGCGGCATGGGGCGCCGCCGGCGGCCCCGTCGTCGATCGCTTCTCGCTGTCCTGTTCGGCCACGCCGGCGGACATCGCATAGCCCGGCCGCAGCGGCCTCATTCAAACGCAGACAGGAGACATCCCATGACATCCAGAAGAAGCCTTCTCATCCTCGCGGCGCTGGCGGCAGCCTGTGCCGGCAGCTTCGCGCAGGCGCAGGAGCACATCGTGCGCTTCGGCCACGTCGTGCAGCCCGGCCATCCGATCTCGCTGGCGACCCAGAAGATGGGCGAGATCGTTGCCGCCAAGAGCGGCGGAAAGATGCGGGTCCAGGAACTCGGCGGCGGATCGGTCGGCGGCGAGCAGCAGCAGCTGAGCGCGGTGCAGGGGGGCGTGCAGGACATGACGCTGCCCTCGGCGACCGTCATGGGCGCGGTGGTCAAGGAGTTCACGCTGCTCGATGTGCCCTTCTCCTTCAGCAAGGGCGAACAGGTCGATGCGCTGCTGGCGGGCCCCTTCGGCCAGGCCCTGATGGCCAAGCTGCCCGAGAAGGGGCTGGTCGGCCTGGGCTTCTGGGAGACCGGCTTTCGCAACTTCACCAACAGCCGCAAGCCGATCGTGAACATCGAGGACCTCAAGGGCCTGAAGCTGCGCGTGATCCCGAATCCGCTGTTCCTCGAGAGCTTCGCCGCGCTCGGCACCAACCCCGTGCCCATGCCTTTCCCGGAGCTGTACGGCGCCCTCGAGTCGAAGGCCATGGACGCCCAGGAGAACCCGTTCAGCGTCGTGCTGACGAGCAAGTTCTACGAGGTGCAGAAGTACATGAGCGTGACCAACCACGTCTACACCGCGAACCCGGTGGTGATCAGCAAGAAAGTCTGGGACAAGCTGAGCCCGGCCGACCAGAAGATCATCCAGGACGCCGTGGCCGAGGCCGGCGCCTTCCAGCGCAAGCTCAGCCGCGACGCCTCGTCCGGCGCGCGCAAGGAGCTGGAGGCCAAGGGCATGCTGGTCAACGACGTGCCGCCGGCCACGCTGGCCCGCATGCGCGAGCTGACCAAGCCGGTCGCCGACAAGTTCGCGGCTTCCTACGATCCGGCGCTGGTGCAGCTGTATCGCACCGAACTGGCCAAGGTGCAGGCGGCGAATCCCTGATTCGCCTCACCAGGCCACCCCATCCCCCTGCAGCGCGCGCCGCGCGAGCAGGAAGGTGGCAGCGTTCCAGCTCTGGCCGGCCATCCCCATCGGCGCCAGCGTGCGGCCGTGGAACCACTCGGTGAAGCGCCAGTCGTCGAGCTGGTTCGCGCGTGCCAGCCGCGCGAGTTCGGGCCAGGCCAGCTCGTGCTGGCCCAGCCGGGCCAGCGCCATCACCCAGAAGCCGCCGACGAAGGGCCAGATGCCGCCGTTGTGGTACTGGTGCACGATGTTCTGCTGGTGGCGCCCCATGTAGGCCCGCCACAGCGTGTGCTGGCGCGTCAGCGGATGCAGCACCACCCGCACCGGATAGGGCTCCGCGGCACGCGCCGCGGCGATGGTGCCGACGATGCGGCGCGCCATGTCGGCATCGGCCAGCCCGCTCTGGATCGCCAGCACGTTGCCGAACACGTCGCCCTCGTCGCCGACCACCGCGAGGTTGACGAAGCTGAGGTACATGCCGGGGTCGAGCCGGCCGCGCCGCGCATAGTGCCGCAGCAGCCGGGCCCGGTGGTATTCGGGCAGGTCGCGCTGAAACGGATTGAACAGGTGGTTGAAGTGGTGCTGCGTCGCCTCGGCATGATCGAGCGCGAAGCGGCGCTTGACGTCGTACCACAGCGCGTTGCTGTAGAGCACATAGCCCGAGCGCGGCATGATGTCGGCCCAGTCGCTGGCCTCGTTCTGCTGCAGCAGCCTGAAGTGCTGGTGCTCCTGCGCCAGCAGCCAGCCGAGCGCGCGCTCCACCTCGCGCGCCCAGTGCGTGGCGCCGACTGCGCCATGGCGGCGCACATGGTCGACCGCGATCAGCCACCACAGGGTGGCGTCGATGCAGCCCAGGTACCAGAAGTCGGCATCGCGGCCTTCGGGGTCGACGTACTTGGGGATCTGTCCGTTGGCTGCCTGCTGGGCCGCCAGCGCATCGAGGCTGGCCACCGCGCCCTGCTCCAGCGCGGGCAGGCCGCTGCCGCACATCGCCATCACGCAGATCGCGGCGTCGCGCCCGAAGATGCGCGTGTAGCGCCGGGCCACGGCCGCCTCGGTGCGGCTGGCCGCCAGGATGCCGTGCGGCGTGAGGTTGCGCTGCAGGAGTTCGAGCGAAGCCCGGGAGCAGGCGTCGATCAGCGTCAGCGCGGAGGCGTCGAGGTGGGTCATGGGATGAACGTCATTCTCGCGGACCTTCCAGCGTCGATAATCATTCCATCGAAGCGCAGTTTCAAGACCAGGTTATGCATGAAGATTGATCTCGATGATATCGATCGCCAGTTGCTCGGCGCCTTGCAGCGCAACGCGCGGCAGACCACCGGGGAGCTGGCGCAGATGGCGGGCCTGTCGCAGTCGCCCTGCTGGCGCCGCATCAAGCGCATGGAGGAGGCCGGGTTGATCCAGGGCTACCACGCGCGCCTGAGCCGCAGCGCCCTGGGCTACGGCGTGGTGGCCTTCGTGAGCGTCAGCATCGACTTCCAGAACGAGTCCCGCTCGATGGAGTTCGTGGACGCGGTGCGCGCCATTCCCGAGGTCGTGATGTTCCATGGCGTCACCGGCCTCGCCGACTTCCTCCTGATGGTGGTGGCCGAGGACCTGGAGGACTTCTCGCAGCTGCTGCAGCGCAAGCTGCACCGCCTGCCTGGCGTGAGGCAGGTCCAGACCAGCGTGTCCCTGCAGGAGTTCAAGCGCTTCGACGACCTGCCCCTGCCGGCGGCGACCGGCAAGAGCGCCTGATCCGGTTCACCGCCTGTGCGTCGACGCACCCGCACGGGCTCAACCGAAGCGCAGCGAGCGCAGCCCCACGGTGCGGTCGACCCACAGCACCACGGCCAGCGTCAACAGGATGCTGACCGTCGACACCGCGGCGGCCGTCGGGTCGAAGTCCCAGCGCAGATAGTCGAACAGCTGCAGCGGCAGGGTCGTCATGCCGATGCCCTTGAGAAGCAGCGACATGTTGAACAGGTCGAAGGAGATCACGAAGGCGAACAGCGCACCCGTGATGATCCCCGGCTTGATCAGCGGCAGCGTCACGCGGACGAAGGCGCGCCAGGGCGAGGCGCCGAGACTGCGCGCCGCCTGCTCCAGCGAAGCGTCCTGGTTGTAGAGCGCCGATGCCACGTTGGTGAACACGTAGGGCAGGGTCACCAGCACATGGCCGACCACCAGTCCGAACATCGTGCGGGTGCCGATCCCGGTGGCGTACAGGAAGAACAGCAGCGCGATGGCCGTCAGGATCTCCGGCAGCATCAGCGGCATCATGAGCAGCATGCGCAGCGGTTCGCGCAGGCGCTGCGCATGCCGCACGACATAGAGCGCACCGGCGATGCCGATGACCGACGAGACGAGCGTCGCGATGGCCGCCAGCATCAGCGAGGTGCGGATCGCCCGCATGAAGGCCTCGTTGGCGAACAGCGCGCCGAACCAGCGCAGCGAGAGACCTTGCGGCGGGAAGGTCATGAACTCGCCGGCGTTGAGCGACATCAGCACGATGATCGCGATCGGCAACAGCAGGAAGACGTAGACCGCGCCGACATACAGCAGGCCGAGTCCGTCCGCCACGCGGTGCGAGAGTGGTGCGCGGCGGTTCATGCGAGCCCCTTCATGAATCGCCCGGTCAGCCTGGCATAGAGCGCCACGGCCGCCATGCCGCACGCCGTGAGCACCAGCGCCTGCGCCGCGCCGGCCGGCCACTGGAAGTTGTCGATCAGGTTCTGCACCACCAGCACCGACATCGTCTTGACCTGCGCGCCGCCGAGCATCACCGGCGTCACGTAGGCGCTCAGCGAGAGCACGAAGACCAGGATGGTGCCGGCCTGGATCCCGGGCCACGACAAGGGCAGCACCAGCCGCCAGAACACCTTGAGCCGCGAGGCGCCGAGCGAGCGTGCGGCCGATTCCAGCGAGGGGTCGATGCTCTGGATCACGCCGACCAGCGGCAGGATCATGAAGGGCAGGAAGACATGGACCAGGGCGATGGTCACGCCCAACCGGTTGTTCATGAGCTGCAGCCCGGTCTGGGCCAGCCCGAGGTCGAGCAGCACGCGGTTGATGACGCCGTTGCCCGACAGCAGGATCAGCCAGCCGAAGCTGCGCACCACCACGCCGACCAGCAGCGGCGACAGCACCAGCACGTAGAGCACGCTGCCCCAGCGGGAGCTCGTGCGTGCCAGGTGGTAGGCCACCGGATAGCCGAGCAACAGGCAGACCGGCGTGACCGTGAGGCCGAGCAGCAGCGTGTCGACGAGCACGCCCAGCAGGTAGCCGTCGCCAAGCGCATGGCCGTAGTTGGCGAGCGTGAGGCCGGCGCCGTGCGCGGCGCCGACAGCCGGCGGGCGCAGGCTCATCAGCACGATGTTGAGATAGGGCAGGACCAGGAACACGCCGATCAGCAGCAGCGCCGGCGCGATCAGCCAGAAGGCGCGCCGTGCCAGCGGCGCGCTGCGCGCCGGCCGAGGCAGTGCGGAAGCGAGGGCGGCGTTCATACGGGAACCTCCGTGCTGCGCACTGCGGTGCGAGCGCCTGTCGGATCGAAAACACTCAAGCAGGTTGACACCGGATGTCTCATTCGTCCCCCGCGATGATCCAGGCGTGACCGGGTTCGAAGCGCATGCCGCTGCTCGCTCCGGCCGCCACGCGCTGGCCCGGCGCGGTCTGCACCAGCAGCGCCTGGCCGTCCCCGCATTGCACGGTGTGCTCCACGCTGCTGCCGAGGAAGTAGCTGCTGCTGACCTGGCCCTGGAACGGACCGCTGCCATCGAAATGGATCGCCTCGGGGCGGATCGTGACGTGGACGGCGCGGCCCGGCATCAGCGGGTGGTCGTAGTCGGCCTCGACCGGGCCGATCGAGGTCTCGACGCGATAGCGCAGGAAGCCGTCCCGGCCGGGCAGCATCGAATGCACGCGGCCCTCGATCAGGTTCGAGCGGCCGATGAAGCGGGCGACATCGACGCTGCGCGGGCGCAGGTAGATGGCCTCCGGAACGTCGAACTGCTGCAGCCTGCCGCCGAGCATCACGGCCACGCGGTCGGACATCACCATCGCCTCGGCCTGGTCGTGCGTGACATAGAGCGTCGTGATGCCGATGCGTTTCTGCAGCTCGCGGATGAACACGCGCATGTCCTCGCGCAGCACGGCGTCGAGATTGGCCAGCGGTTCGTCGAGCAGCAGCAGGCGCGGCTCGATCACGAGCGCGCGCGCCAGCGCCACGCGCTGCTGCTGGCCGCCCGAGAGCTGGCGCGGGTAGCGGTCGGCCATGCTCGTGAGCTGGACCATCGCCAGCACGGCGTCGATCCGGCGTGCCATCTCGGCCTTCGGCACGCTGCGCATCTCGAGACCGAAGGCCAGGTTGCGCCGCACCGTGAGGTGCGGAAAAAGCGCGTAGTTCTGGAACACCATGCCGATGTCGCGGCGTTCGGGCGGCAGGTCGGTGATGTCTTCGCCGTCGAGCAGCACCTCGCCCTGGTCGGGGTACTCGAAGCCGGCCACGCAACGCAGCGTGGTGGTCTTGCCGCAGCCGCTCGGGCCGAGCAGGGAGATGAATTCGCCGGGCTCGGTGTCGAGTTCGAGCGCGTGGATCGCCGTCATCGACTGGAAGCCCTTGCGCAGTCCGCGCAGCGCCAGGCGCGTCATGCGTCGAGGCCGCAAGTCCGCTGCCGCGTCGAGGGATGCCGGCAGGGCGCCGGCGGGCATCACCGCACTCATTTGATTTCCCTGTTCCAGCGGTCGGTGATGGCGGGCAGTTGCGGGTTCACCTTGCTCCAGTCGAAGCCGACGATCGACGCCATCGCCTTGCCGCTGACCGGCACGTCGGCGCTCAGCTCGGCCGGCAACTGCACCTTGGTGTTGGTGGGCGAGGTGAAGAACTCCTTGGCCATCATCTGCTGCACATCAGGCTGCAGGATGAAGTTGAGGTACTTGTAGGCGTCTTCCTTGTTGGGGGCGTTCTTCAGGATGTTGAACGACTGCTCGAAGGCCACGACGCCTTCGGTCGGCACCACCATCTCGACCGGCACGCCCTTCTTCTTGAGCGCCACGATCTCGGGGAAGTCGATCACGGCGACCGTGACGTCGCCGCGCGTGAGCATGGTCGACAGCGTGCCGCTCCAGTCGGCCTGCGTGAACGGCAGCAGCTTCTTGATCTCGACGAAGGCGCGGTCGATCGCATCCTGCGAGCCGCCATGGATCTTGGCCGTCATCAGCAGGAACAGCATCGCGGCGGTGTTGCCGATCTGGTAGAGGCCGATCTTTCCCTTGAACTCCGGATTGGTCCAGAGGTCGGTCCACGACTTGGGCGGCGTCTTCACGAGGTCCTTGCGGTAGCCGATGCCGATGGTCGACACGATGCCGCGCACGCCGTTGTCGCCCGGGTTGCGCAGGTTCGGGTAGATGTTGGCGAGGTTCGGCACCTTGGCCGCGGGGATCGGCTCGAAGTAGCCTTCGCCGCGCACCACGCTGGCGATGTTCTCGTTCACCATCAGCACGCTGTAGGGCGGCTTCTCGATGCCCGCCGCGCGCAGGTTGGCGATGAAGTTCTTGCCCAGGCCGACGTCGAGCGTGGGCTGCACGCCGTCGGCCTTGTCGAGCATCGGCAGCAGGTCGCTGCGCCAGAACTTCTCCCAGCGGCCGCCGTAGGTGTTGACCACCAGCGGCGATGCGGCGAAGGCCGAAAGTCCCGGCAAGCCGAGTGCGGTGGCGGCGGCCAGGCTGCGAAAGAGGGCTTCGCGACGGTTGGGCAGAGCGATCATGGGAGCTTTCGTGAGCAGTGGATGGATCAGGCGTCGACGGTGCCGCGCGCGGGTGCGCGGCGGTAGTCGTAGTTGCGGTTGAGGCGGTCGAGCAGGTAGTCGCCGTAGGGCACAGGCTCGTACAGCGGCGGATGGGCGTCGTCGGTGCAGGTCGGCAGGCACTCGATCCGTGCGTCCATGGCCGGATCGAGGAAGTAGGGCAGCGAGTAGCGATCGCCGCCGGACCGGTTGATCACGCGGTGCGGCGTCGACACGAAGCGCTGGTTGGTCCAGCGCGCGAGCATGTCGCCGACATTGAGCACGTAGGTGTCGGGGATCGGCGGCGCCTCGATCCAGTCGCCGTCGCGCGGCCGCACCTGAAGGCCGCCCGCGTCGTCCTGGGCCAGCAGCGTGATGACGCCGTAGTCGGTGTGCGGTGCCGAGCCCATCTGCTCGTCCTGCACCGGCGGCTGCGGCGGATAGTGCAGCAGTCGCAGAAAGGTGGTGGGCTTGTCGAAGTGGTGGTCGAGCGCGTGCGCCGGCAGGCCCAGGCTCATCGCGATGAGTTGCACGACGTAGCGCCCCAGTGCGTCGACCTCGGCGATGTAGCGCTCGACCCGCGGCTTGAAGTCGGGAATCCAGTCCGGCCACTGGTTCGGGCCTTGCAGCGGCAGGCCGGCGACGAGGCCCGGGTCGTCGGGCGGCAGCTCGTGCATCAGCATCAGTGATTCGCTCATGTTGGGCCGCGTCACCTTGGCCACCGACGAGGTCACGATGGTCGAGGTCGCCATGCCCATGTAGCCGCGATGGAAGCCGTTGATGGCGATCGACTGCTTGCGCTCCAGCGGCGAGGCGTGGAACTCGCGCGAGGCGTCGAAGGCGGCCTCGCGCAGGGCCGGCGCCACGTTGTGGCCCGCGATGTAGGCGAAGCCGATGCTGCTCAGGGCCTGGTACAGGTTCGCGGCGGCCTCGCGCGCGGCCGGCGCCTGCGGGTCGATGCTGCCGCCGAGGTCGATGAGGGGAATGGAAGTCATGACGGGTTCCGGAAGGACAAGAGGTGCAGGCGACGGGGCGCTGCGCAGCACGGCATGCAACGTCCATGCCAGTTGGACCAAATGGACAAATGCGCTAGCCTGCGACGGCGCGGCGACCGGGCGTGCATGGACATGCCTCGCGATGGTGCGCCGCAGGGCCCAGCGAGGGGCGATGCGCGGGTACGGCTCGTGCAAGCAACGGATGCGTCACTTTCGAAAACACACGAGGAGATCAGCAGCACATGCCAAAGACACCAGTGGGGCGAACGGCCGCGACGCGGGCAGGGACGGCGGTGAAGCCGGGCAAGGCAAAGCTGTCGCCGCGCGCCATCGCGAAGCGGGCCCCGGCGCCGCGCAGCCCGGCCGCGGTGAGCCGGCGCCTGCGCCAGATCGAGGACAAGCGCAGCGTGATCCTGGCTGCGGCGCTGGGCTTGTTCTCGCGCTTCGGCCTGCATGGCACGAGCGTCGACCAGGTGGCGGCGCGCGCCGATGTGTCCAAGAGCAACCTGCTCTACTACTTCGCCAACAAGGAGGAGCTGTACGTGTCGGTGCTGCGCGAACTGCTCGCCATCTGGCTCGAGCCGCTGCGCGGCTTTCATCCCGATCAGGACCCGCGCGAAGCGATCGCGGACTACATCCGGCGCAAGCTCCTGATCTCGCGCGACCAGCCCGATGCCTCGCGCCTGTTCTGCCTGGAGATGATCCAGGGCGCGCCGCTGCTGCGCGACGAGCTCGGGCGCGAGCTGCGCGACCTGGTCGAGCGCAAGTCGGAGGTCATCCGCGGCTGGGTCGCCGCCGGCAAGCTGGCGCCCGTCGACCCGCACCACCTGATCTTCGCGCTCTGGGCCACCACCCAGCACTACGCCGACTTCGGGGTCCAGGTTCAGGCCCTCACCGGCCGCACGCTCGATGACCCGGCCTTCTTCGAGCAGACGGTGGCGAACGTGCAGCGCATCGTCCTCGAAGGCATCTCGGCGCCGTCCTAGCGAAGGTGTCAGTGCGGCGGGGCCACGATGTCGTGGTAGCGCCGGTCGAAGTAGATCAGGCCATGCGCGGTGTCGCCCAGCGCGATCGCCACCGCTTCGCAGAACAGCACATCGTGCGTGCCGACGCTGGTGCGCCCCACGACGCGGCAGTCGAAGGATGCGGCCGCGCCTTCGAGCACAGGCGAACCGGTGGAACCGGTCCGCCAGCGGCCGGCGGCAAAGCGATCGTTCATCGGCGTCTTGCCCCCGAAGACGCCGGAAAGCGTCTGCTGGCCGGCCGCGAGCACGTTCACGCACAGCACGGCGTTGGCGTCGAATGCGCGGTACACCGATGCCGCGCGGTTGAGGCAGATCAGCAGCGTGGGCGGGTCGTCGGTCACGCTGCAGACCGCGGAGGCGGTGAAGCCGGCGCGGCCGCCCGCGCCGTCGGTGGTGATGATGTTGACTGCCGCGCCCAGTCGCGACATCGCGTTGCGGTAGTCGGTCTTCTCCAGCATCCGGTCCGGGCGGTCGGGTGCGGCGGCGTTGGATCCGGAGGCGGTCACGAGGGCGGTCAGCATGGTCGGTAGTCCGTCGAGAGCTTCGGCGTGCTCAGGCCAGCGTGCAGGCGGCTTCGAACTCGAGCCGCGGCAGGCGCCCGAGCAGCTTCGAGGGATCGCCGTGGCCGAGGTTGATCAGGAAGTTGGCGGTCCATGAGGTGCCGCCGAAGAACGCGGCATCGACCTTGGCCTTGTCGAAGCCCGACATCGGACCCGCGTCGAGGCCGAGCGCGCGCGCGGCCAGCAGCAGGTAGGCGGCTTGCAGCGTGCCGTTGCGAAAGGCCGTCTCGTGGGCGGCCTCGGGGCTGCCCGTGAACCAGCTCCTCGCATCGGCATGCGGGAACAGCTTCGGCAATTGCGCGTGGAAAGCCTTGTCCCAGGCGGCGATCACGGTCACGGGTGCGCTCATGGTCTTTTCGCGGTTGCCCTTCGACAAGGCCGGTGCGAGGCGCTGCTTGCCCTCGGCCGTGCGAACGAACACGAAGCGGCCGGGCGAGCAGTTGGCCGAGGTCGGGCCCATGCGGGCGAGCGCGTACAGCTGCCGCAGCACGGCATCGGACACCGGCTCGGTGCGCCAGCCGTTGTGCGAGCGGGCTTCGGTGAAGAGGGTCGCCAGCGCGGCGTCGTCGAGGGTGCGGCTCATGGTGTGGTTCCGGGTGCGGACAC
>Ga0247820_10000318_pt1 | contig 24969 bp, 24 predicted proteins | sample 13C_Glucose_Day1_2_FD_192480 | JGI IMG/M metagenome (GOLD analysis project Ga0247820, IMG submission 192480) | Soil microbial communities from agricultural site in Penn Yan, New York, United States - 13C_Glucose_Day14 | ecosystem: Environmental > Terrestrial > Soil > Agricultural land | place...
TGTCGGCGATATCCGCCTGGACGCCACGCAGTGCAAGGTGGTCCCGGTCGGCACTCACGCCTTCGTGCATTTGATCGATGTGCCACTGGACAGCCCCCTGCCCTGCGACACGCTGATCGACTACGACCTGTTGATCGACGACGATGGCACCGAGTCAGGCATCGCCGACTGGGCCCCGCACTTGCTGTACGGCGAGGCCGGTTGCCCGAATTTCGTCCTGCGTTCACAAGTCGATCAACTGTTGCATGGTTCCTGCCGCAAGCCGCACTTCCCGGCGCCGGATGGTCTGCTCTGTGTCGATCGCTTGCTGGAGGCCGAGCCGGAGGCAGAAAAACGTCCGGCGCTGTTGATGATGAGCGGCGACCAGGTGTACGCGGACGATGTTGCGGGGCCGACGTTGCGGGCCATTCATGCCTTGATCGAGCGGCTGGGACTGTTCGAGGAGTACCTCGAAGGGGCGGTGGTCAGCGACAGCGCCAAGCTCTATAACCACCCGGCCAGTTACTATCATCGTGCGGATCTGTTGCCGGCGCTGCAAAGCAACGACACCCTGCGTGACCGGTTTTTCGGCGGCGCGCGCAAGCCGATTTTCACCAGCAGCAGCGCCGACAACCACCTGGTGACCTTCGCCGAGGTCATGGCCATGTACCTGCTGGTGTGGTCGCCGACGCCCTGGACCCTGATCGCGCCGAAACCGCCGAAATTGATCCCCGAACGGCGCGAGCGGTATGCGCTGGAGCAGACCCGCATCGATGGCTTCAAGGCCGGTCTCGGCAACGTGGCCCGAGCGCTGGCGCATCTGCCGAGCCTGATGATTTTCGACGATCACGACATTACCGATGACTGGAATCTTTCCGCGCAGTGGGAGGAAACGGCCTACGGCCATCCGTTCTCCAAGCGCATCATCGGCAATGCGCTGATTGCGTACATGCTGTGCCAGGGCTGGGGCAATAATCCGGATGCATTCGGTGAGGTGCTGGAAAAGACCCGATCGTTGAGTGCCACGGGGCAGGATCACTACCTCGACAGCGATGTCCAGGACGCGTTGATCGACGAGCTGTTGAGGTTCCAGAACTGGCATTTCGTGCTGCCCACCACCCCGGCAATCGTGGTGCTCGACACCCGCACCCGGCGCTGGCGCAGCGAGATGACGCTCAAGCAGCCATCAGGCCTGCTGGATTGGGAAGCACTCAGCGAACTGCAACAGGAACTGCTGGATCATCCCTCGGCGATCATCGTTTCGCCGGCACCGATCTTCGGCGTCAAACTGATCGAAACCGTGCAGCGCGTCTTCAGTTGGTTCGGCTACCCCTTGCTGGTGGACGCGGAAAACTGGATGGCCCATCGCGGCGCGGCGCAGGTGATCCTGAATATTTTCCGACACTCGCGTACACCCGGTAACTACGTGGTGCTGTCGGGCGATGTGCATTATTCCTTCGTCTATGAAGTGCTGATCCGACATCGCAAGGCGGGGCCGCGGATCTGGCAGGTCACCAGCAGCGGCATCAAAAACGAATTTCCGCCGAGCCTGCTCGAGTGGTTCGACCGGCTCAACCGCTGGCTCTATTCGCCACGCTCGCCGTTGAACTGGCTGACCAAACGCCGGCAGATGCGCATTGTTCCGCACGTACCCGAGGATGCCGAAGCCGGTGAACGGCTGTGGAATTCGGCGGGCATCGGGCAGGTGTTCTTTAATGAAAAAGGACAGCCGCAGGCGATTTATCAGTTGAATGCGGATGGCGCGCCGAAGACGCGGATGGTGGCGCCTGAGGAGAGTGACTGACCGGGTGGGACAGAGTCGCCTGCTTCGTCGGAACACCGCACGGCGCCGGCTCGCTCCCTCCGTTGACTCTGCGGATCATTTGATCGGTGTCACTTATGGACTTCACCAGAACCCTGATCATTGGCAATTCCGGTTCCGGCAAGAGCTGGCTGGCCGAGCGATTGGCCAGGCACCTGCAAGTGCCGTGGGTTGATCTGGATTCGATTCACTGGTTATCCGACGAACACAGTATCGCGCGGCCCCGGGGCGAGGCATTGGCGATGGCGCGGATTGCGGCCAGTGAAGAGCGCTGGGTGATCGAGGGCGTTTACGGCTGGATGGCCAGCGAACTTGTCCACCGGGCCACGGCGCTGATCTGGCTGTGTATTGAAGATGAAGAATGCGTCGCCAATATTCGCCAGCGAGAAGCCGGGCGCGATGATAAGGATGAGTTGTTGATCGCCCTGCTGGACTGGGCCGGCAGTTATCGGATGCGCGATGACTCCAGTGGATTTGCCGCCCATCAGCAACTGTTCGAGGGGTTTATCGGCTCGAAACTTCAACTGATGGACCGCGCTGAAGTGATGGCCTTCGCGAGTACGATACGACGAACCAACTGATATCACCGGCATTACCCTTTTATGGCCGAAGCTTGGGCCAATATTTCGCACCGGCACTAATGTCCGGCGTTGAATTCGGATCGGGATGACAACGTTCACGGAAAGGTCTTCTGGAAAACGGATCCATACTGCACGCCTATCGGAATGCGGAGAAGAGGATGCGAACCATGAAACAACAGGATAGCGGCCACCTTGGAAAAGGCTCTGCGGCCAATTCCAAAGCATTTGATGAAACCGCATACCTCTTGAGTTCAAAAGCCAGTGCGCATCGATTGCTCAAGTCGATCGCTAACCTACGAGCAGGAAAACTGACGACACTGAAGGAGACACCAATCCTTTAGGAGCTGCAGCTCCTATAGGATTGGTGTATGTCCCGGGGGTATTTCAGGTTGCGCTGAGCGCCCGACAAACCCCTCTGACAATCATCTCCACCTCCCGCTCATCAATGGTCAGCGGCGGCAGCAGGCGTATGGTCTTGCCCCGCGTCACATTGATCAACAATCCGTGATCCCGGGCGGCGATCAGCGTCAGGTCGCGAATCGGCTGTTTGAGTTCGATGCCGATCATCAAGCCCTGGCCGCGGATCGCCAAGACGTTCGGTTCGTCCGCCAATTCGCTGCGCAATCTGGCCAGCAAGCGTTCGCCCTGCAGTGTGGCGTTTTCCAGCAGGCCCTGTTCTTCGATGATTTCCAGTACCGTGCAACCCACGCGGCATGCCAGTGGATTGCCACCGAACGTGCTGCCATGACTGCCCGGGGTGAACAGCTCGGCAGCTTTGCCCCGGGCCAGGCAGGCGCCGATGGGGATGCCATTGCCGAGGCCTTTGGCCAGGGTCATGACGTCCGGGACGATGCCTTCGTGCTGGAATGCAAACCATTGGCCAGTGCGGCCGATGCCGGTCTGGATCTCGTCGAGCATCAGTAGCCAGGCGCGCCGGTCGCACAGTTCGCGCAGGGCCTTGAGGTAACCGGGCGGGGCCAGTTGCACCCCGCTTTCGCCCTGGATCGGTTCCATCAGGATCGCCACGATGCGCGAGCCATGGGCTTGCTGCACCTTGTCCAGCGCCTTGAGGTCGCCAAACGGCACTTTGACGAAGGCTCCCGGCAGCTCATTGAAACCCAGGCGCACGGCGGGGCCATCACTGGCGGACAAGGTGCCAAGCGTGCGGCCGTGGAAAGCGTTCTCCATCACCACCACCAGCGGTTGCTCGATGCCTTTGTGCCAGCCGTGTAACCGCGCCAGTTTCAATGCAGTCTCGTTGGCTTCGGCCCCGGAATTGTTGAAGAAGGCCCGATCCATGCCCGCCAACTGCGTCAGTTGCTGCGCCAGGCGCTGCTGCCAGTCGATGCTGTACAGGTTGGAGGTGTGCAACAGCAGGCCGGCCTGTTCGCTGATGGCGCAGACGATCTTGGGGTGGGAGTGACCGACATTGGTCACCGCCACGCCCGCCACCGCGTCGAGGTATTCACGACCGGCCTGATCCCACAGGCGCGTGCCCAGGCCCCTGCTGAAACTCAGGGCCAGGGGTTGGTAAGTGCTCATCAGGCAGGCGGCGGTCATGACATCAGGCTCCATCACTAGTCGGTGTTTTTGCAGTATGGTTAGCCACCTGAGCTGGATAAACACCGTCACACTTCAATCATTTTAAAGCTGGGCTTGATAATGGACCTGTTCCAGGCAATGACCGTCTACGTCAAAGTGGTGGAGGCCGGCAGCATGACCGGCGCCGCCGCGCAGTGTGAAATGTCCACGACCATGGTCGGTAATCATCTGCGGGCATTGGAGCAACGCCTGGGTGTGCGCTTGCTCAACCGTACGACGCGGCGCCAGCGTCTGACGGAATTCGGCACGGCGTACTATCAGCGCTGCCTCGAAGTACTGGGACTGGTGGCCGACTCCGAGCGTCTGGCCGAACAGGCGCTCGACGAGCCTAGCGGTACCTTGCGCATTACTGCACCGCTGACATTCGGCAGCGAGAAACTGGCGCCGGCCTTGAGCGAATTCACCTTGCTGTGTCCGCGGGTCAAACTGGACGTGGTCCTCACCAACCGGCGTCCAGACCTGCTCGAGAACGGTTTCGACGTGGCCTTTCGCCTGGGCAACATGGAACAGACCAACCTGATCTCCCGTCCACTGCTCGCCTACCCCCTGACCATGTGCGCCTCACCGCAATACCTGGCGCGACGAGGCAATCCGCAAAAACCTGAAGACCTGCAACACCACGACTGCCTGTCCTTCGCCTACCCGGCCGGAGATGACTGGCACTCGGTGGAGAAGGTGTGGCGGCTCATCGGGCCGGAAGGCGAAGTCGCTGCGGCGGTCAGTGGACCCATGCTGATCAACAGCTCCGCAGGCTTGCATCAAGCGGCACGAACCGGCATGGGTATCGTGCTGCTGCCCGACGCATTGGTGGAACAAGATCTCAAGGATGGAAAGTTGCTGGCCTTGATGCCGGATTACTTGCCACCGAGCCGGCCGATGAGCCTGATGTACGCCCAGGATCGCTACCGTTTGCCGAAACTGCGCAGTTTCGTCGACTTCGCCATGCAGCGATGGGGCAAGCACTAGCCGGGCCCGACAGGCCGCTGTGGCTCATAACCCCGCCTTCACCAGCACCGGTTTTTCCTGATACCGATCCGGATACAGCCGCTTCAACTGCGCCACCTTCGGCAGGTCGTTGATCACGATGTAGGGATAGGTCGGGTGCTCGGTCAGAAAGTCCTGATGCTCCTCCTCCGCCGGGTAGAAACCGTTGTAGCTTTCCAGCCGGGTCACAATAGGTTTTTTGAAGGAACCGGCGGCGTCGAGCTGGGCGATGTAGGCCTGAGCCACCCGCTGCTGCTCACTGCTTTGCGGGAAAATCGCCGATCGGTACTGGGGGCCGGTGTCAGGCCCCTGACGATTGAGTTCGGTCGGATTATGGGCCACCGAGAAGTAAATCTGCAGCAAGGTGCCATAGCTGATCCGGGAGGGATCGAAGGTCACTTCGACGGACTCCGCATGGCCGGTATCACCTTCGCCGACCCGCTCATATCGAGCCGTGTCGGCTGTACCGCCAGCGTAGCCGGAGACGGCCTGCTTCACGCCTTTGACATGCTGGAACACACCCTGCACGCCCCAGAAGCAACCGCCGGCAAGGACTGCGGTTTCGCTACGGGCCTGGGTGGTTTCGTCGAGGGCCGGAGGAGGAATGAGCACCGCCTCTTCGGCGCCGAAAGAGAACGCCGCGCATTGACCGATGACGCCAGCGGCGGCTAGCCCCAGCAGGGCGCGACGCCAGGTGAAGAGGATTTTCATGAGGCTGACTCCTGGGTGAATGGATGGCAGGCTGCACAGGCGGTTGAGAAAAAAAAAGTATCAGGCGACCTGTGGCTTGAAGGTCAGCGCCAGACCGTTCATGCAGTAACGCAGGCCGGTGGGCTTGGGCCCGTCATCGAAGACATGGCCCAGATGACCGCCGCAGCGTCGACAGTGAACCTCTTCGCGCAGCACGCCGTAGGAGCGGTCCTGACGGGTGGCCACGGCTTTGTCCAGCGGCGCCCAGAAGCTCGGCCAGCCCGTGCGGCTGTCGAATTTGGTGGAGGAGGAAAACAGTGGCAGATCGCAGCCGGCACAAGCAAAAATGCCGTCACGGTGTTCATTGTTCAGCGGGCTGCTGTAAGCCCGTTCGGTGCCTTCTTCACGCAGGATTTCATACTGCTCGGCGCTGAGCATGGCGCGCCATTCGCTGTCGCTGTGGACCACCTCGAATACCTGCGCCGCGCTGGCATCACTGATGACTGCGGAGCTTGCGGCAAATTTTGGCAATACACCGATCACCAGGGCTGCAGCCCCCAGCCCGCCGCTCGCTACGAGAAACTGGCGCCGTGAAAACATGATCTTCTCCGATTAATTCAGGTGCCTGACATGGAACACAGCGTAGGCTTGGTTTGATCGCCGAATCCTCACGCAGAGTTAAACAATTCGTGATAACTCCAGACGAGGAAAAACCGCACAATGCACCTATTGCACCGAAGGATTGAGCTTGATGGTACAAACCAAACGCGTCCTCGTGGTCGAGGATGACCTGCATATCGCCGACCTTATCTGCCTGCATCTACGCGATGAGCAGTTCGAGGTGGTGCACTGCGCCGACGGCGATGAAGGCATGCGCCTGCTGCAGCAAGGAAGCTGGGATGCGCTGATCCTCGACCTGATGCTGCCGGGAGTCGACGGCCTGGAAATCTGCCGGCGCGCCCGCGCCATGGCCCGCTATACACCGATCATCATCACCAGTGCGCGTTCGAGCGAAGTCCATCGGATTCTCGGCCTCGAACTCGGTGCCGACGACTATCTGGCCAAACCCTTTTCCATCCTTGAGCTGGTCGCCCGGGTCAAAGCCCTGCTGAGACGGGTCGACGCCATGGCCCGCAACCTGAAGATGGACGCCGGCAGCCTGCTTGTCGACGGCCTGGCCATCGACCCGATCACGCGCGAGGCGTCCCTTAAGGGCACCCGCCTGGACCTCACGCCACGGGAGTTCGACCTGTTGTATTTCTTCGCCCGCCAGCCCGGCAAAGTGTTCTCGCGCATGGAATTGCTCGACGCCGTATGGGGTTATAGCCACGAAGGCTACGAGCACACGGTCAACACGCACATCAACCGCCTACGCAGGAAAATCGAGAAGGAGAATCAACCACCGGCACGAATCCTCACGGTGTGGGGTCGTGGCTACAAGTTCGCGGCGAAGGAGTAATGGCGCTCATGAGGCTGACCCTGACGCAACGCCTGTCCCTGGTGTTCGCCGTGCTGTTGATGCTGTGTTGCGGCACCTCGGCATGGCTGCAGGTGCGCTCCAGCCAGATGCATGAACTGGAGGTGGTGCAGGGTCTGTCGCGCAATCTGGCGCAGCATATTGCCCACGACACGGTGCTGATGGATGCGAATGGCCTGATGCCCGATGCCGTGCGCGAGCTGTTCGGCAAACTGATGCAAGTCAACCCTAGCGTCGAGGTCTATCTGCTGGACACCGAAGGCACGATTGTCGGCAGCGCGGCACCCGAGGGGCGGATACGCCGGCAGCAGGTCGACCTGGCGCCGATCCAGCGTCTGCTCAGGGGAAATGCCTTGCCGATTCTCGGCGATGACCCGCGTAGCGCCGATGGCCGCAAGGTGTTCAGCGCCGCGCCGTTGCAGGTCAACGGCAAACCGGCCGGCTACCTGTATGTGGTGTTGCTCGGCGAAGAGCGCGACCGCCTTGCCGAACAGGGTGCCACCAGCGCAGCGCTCAATACCGCCCTGTTGTCCATCGCGCTGGTTGCGCTGCTGTGTCTGATCGCCGGCCTCACGGCTTTCGCCCTGATCACCCGCCCCTTGCGGCGTTTGACCGAGACAGTCAGCCAGTTCGACATCGACGCAGTACCGGTCTCACCCACCGCGCCCGCCCCGGTAGAAAAAGCTGCCAACCACGATGAAATCGCGGTCCTCGATGCCGCCTTCCGGCAGATGCAGGCACGCCTCAGCGAACAATGGCGCTCACTGACCCGCCAGGATCAGGAACGCCGCGAACTGGTGGCGAATATCTCCCACGACCTGCGCACGCCCCTGGCCTCGCTCCACGGCTACCTGGAAACCCTGTCGCTCAAGGATGCCATCCTGTCCCCCGCCGACCGTCGCCGCTACCTGGGCATCGCCCTGGATCAAAGCCGCAAGGTCGGCGGCCTGGCGCAGTCGCTGCTGGAACTGGTGCGCCTGGAACACGGCTTCGTGCAACCGGTGCTGGAGTGTTTCTCCCTGACCGATCTGGTGCAGGACGTCTTCCAGAAGTTCGAACTGACGGCCGAGGCGCGCCGGGTCGAACTCAAAGCCAGCTTTACCCCCAATGTGTCGACCGCCTGCGCCGACCTGGGGTTGATCGAAAGAGTGCTCACCAACCTGTTCGACAACGCACTGCGACATACCCCACCCGGTGGAGAAATAGAACTCAGCCTGCGGCCTCACGGGTCCTTGGTCGAAGTCACCGTCAGCGATACCGGCCCCGGCATTGCACCTGAACTGCGCGAGGGCCTGTTCCTGCGTCCGTTCAATATAGGGGGCGCGCGACGCGATGGCGGGCTTGGATTGCGCATCGTCCATCGGATCCTGCAGTTGCACGGTCGCGACATTCAGCTGATCGACAGTCCCGGTAGGGGCGCGAGCTTTCGCTTTTCGCTGGCGATGGATGAGCGAACCGCGTCCGCCATTGCGGTGCACTCAATGAACCTGAATACACCGGGACAAGCGTGAGGAATCGTGGCGCCTGCCTCGTTGTAATTTGAAATAATGTGCCCCTCTTCAATCAAAGAAAATCCCTCAAACTGTCAACTTTGACAGTATCACGCCCGTGAAAACCCACGTTCAATGGACAGTGACAGCTGTGGCCCGATGAGGGCAGAAAGAACAGTGCTTCGAACTGCCCGCATCCGCTTCGTTCTCTCTTCCACAAGGAAGCGGCAAATGCTCAACACCCTGCAAAACACCCCGCTTTGGGTCTACGCGATATTCCTGCTGCTGTGTTACTTCGGCACCAGGGCCCTCTACCCAACCCGCGAAAGTAAAACTTCGTTGTTGATCACTCCGCCGATTTTGCTCGGCTGGTCGCTGTATTCGCTGGGACTGACCATCAATCCCCTGCTATCGATCAGTTGCTGGATGGCCGCGGTGATGTTCGGCAGCATCGTCGCGCTGGTGATTTTTTCCCGCGAGGGTGTCGAGCTGGATAACACGGGAACCGGGTTGATCCTGCCGGGCACACTCAATACCCTGGTGCTCTATCTGATGTTTTTTGCCGTCAGTTACTACTTTGGCTACGCAGCCGAGGTTGACCCGGACTATGCGGCGACGCTTCCGATGGTGCTGCTCAAGGCCTGCGCGTCGGGCCTTGCCTGTGGTTTGTTTTGCGGACGTTCAGTCAGGTTCTATCAGATTTTCCTGTCCCTGAAGACGGCCCTCTTGTAGGAGCTGGCTTGTCGGATCGCCGCACCGTAGCGAAGGGGCCCTCAAGTCTTGCGGCGCTCTCCAGGCCGTCTTCGCTGGCAAGCCAGCTCCTACAGGGGGGGGCGCCGTCAGGTGTTTTGTCCGACAGCCGTGACAACGCAGCGCTGGTCCAATAGATTAGGCGGCCTGAAAAGGCCCTGTGCTTTCTCGCCTCAACCCAAGTTAAAAGAAGTAGTGAAATTTCAATGTCCGATTCCAACACCGCTGAATCCGTAGTCACCTTGTCGTCCAAAGCGGAATACGAAAACTCCATCAATCTTTCACAGCATGTACCCCAGGCCAAAACCATCAGTGAAATGGTCCTGGATGCATTTCAGTCCACCCGGGAAAGCGATCAGATCCGCGAGCTGCGTGCCGCGATTCGCCAGGCTCACGACCGCTTCGACGACGACACCGCCTACGAACTGATGGGCGAACTCAAGCAACTCAAGGACGCCGAAGCTGCCGATATCGCGGCCCTGGAAGACCTGAGCAGCAAATTCCCGATCAGCCGGATTCTCTCCAGCTTCAAGGACGATCCGGCCTTCCAGGAAATCGTCTATGGACTGGCGCTGAAGGTGCTGAACCAGACTCACCAGGCCATCAGCAACCCGACCAGTGGCAAGAGCAAGGCTGCCCGGGCCAAAAAAGAAGGCGAAGTGTTCACCATCAGCAAGGACGGCGTAAGCGTCACGCTGCCGCTGCGCACCCCGCGTTCGCGTCTGAACGTAGACCGTAAAGCCCTGGAGTTCCTGGGCCTGACCTTCGTCGGTGAAGGCGATGAGGCAGAGCTGGAAAACGAGACCTTCCTGGACAATGCCGGGGCCGAGCAAGCGGTCAACCGTAAAAACATCATCACCGCGCTTCAGCAGCAAACCGCGTTCGATGGTTACAGCATCGCCGCCCAGTAACACCCCCTGCCAGCGGCGCTTCAGACGCCGCCGAGCCAAGAGCCTCGCCTAGAAGCCCCGCCCTAGAGCGGGGCTTTTTATTGCCCGCGACTCCAGCAAAAGCACGATTACTCTCTCAGTATCGACACCAGAAAAAACACTTCCCTTAACCCTTGAACACCACGGGTCCGCCTGCGGGGAGCGTCAACTCACTTTCCAGCCCAAGACTTCAGTGGTGCGATTGCTGAGGTCATCATGCACACGCCCCCCTTGTACCGTCAGTTAGCCGACCACTACCTCGATGCGATCCGCAGCGGCACCTTGAAAACCGGGGAACGGTTCCCCTCCATTCGGCTGATGATGGAAAAACACGCCGTCAGCCTGTCGACCGCGGTTCAGGTCTGCCGGGAACTGGAGGACTGCGGCGTGCTGGAAGCCCGTCCGCGCTCCGGCAACTACATCCGCCAGCCTGACGACTTGCCCAAGCCTGGCGCTCTCCCCCCTCCCGCGCCCGTCGACACCGATGTGTATGTCGGCATCCACGAAAAGGTGTCGTGGGTACTCAGGGCCAGCCAGCGTGCGACGATCAAGGTCAACTTCGCCAGTGCCTACTGCGCCCCAGAACTTTATCCGCTGAAGACGTTGCAGGACCATATGATCAAGGCGCTGCGCCATGATCCGCATTTGCTCGGCGCGCAAGGGCCGAACTGCGGTCACAGCGCATTGCGTAACATCCTTGCCCGTCGGGCGCTTACCGCCAAGGCCAACCTGCCCGCAGAGCGGATTGTCATCACCAACGGTGCGACCGAAGCGCTCAACCTGGCCTTGCGCGCAGTGACCCGACCCGGCGACACCGTGGCCGTGGAATCGCCGACCTTTTACGGCCTGTTGCAAATTCTCGAAAGCTTGAACCTGCGGGTGCTGGAGATCCCGGCGACGGCGCATGCCGGGATCAATCTGCTGGCCCTCGAACAACTCTTGCAAGGTGCCGAACGAATCCAGGCGCTGATCGTCACTCCCAACCTGCAAAACCCGCTGGGCAGCATCATGCCCGACGCCAACAAGTCCCGGTTGGTGCAGCTGTGTGCGCAGCACACTACCGTGCTGATCGAAGACGACACCTATGGCGACCTGGTGGACACCGAACAGCCGTTGTCCACGCTCAAACACTGGGACCGTACCGACAACGTGATCTATTGCGCGTCGCTGAACAAAACCCTGGCACCGGGCATGCGCCTGGGCTGGATCAGTGCGGGAAAATGGCACGAGCGCGTGGAAATGCTCAAGCACACCCAGTCCCGTGGTTGCGAAGCCTTGTCGCAACTGGCGGTCAGTGCGTTCATGAAGACTCCGTCCTACGAACGTTACCTGCGCCGCTTGAGGAAAATCCTGACGCAACAACGCCAGCAGATGAGCGCGGGGATCGCCCGTTACTTTCCCCCGGGCACCTGCGTGACCACCCCACAGGGCGGGACATTGCTGTGGGTGGAACTGCCCCGCCACCACTCGTCCCTGGCGCTTTTCCATGAAGGGCTGAAGGCAGGCATCCAGATCTCACCTGGGGATATCTTTTCCAATACCAGACGCTTCGATCACTTTGTGCGCATTGGTTGCGGCGCGCCGTATTCACCCAAGATCGACGAAGCACTGGCGACCCTCGGCCAACTACTGAAAAACCAGGGCTGACCCATACCCTGTAGGAGCTGGCTTGCCCGCGAAGGCGTCCTTCCAGCGAACGCTTTATTGACTGACACACCGCATTCGCTGGCAAGCCAGCTCCTACAGGGGGGAGTCGTCAAGCTGGGCGTTGGTGCAGGCAGATGATGTGCGGATCGTCATTCCAGTGCGGGAAACGTTCGGCAATCAGCGGGTCGTGGCCGGGAATGACGTGGTCTTCGCTGTCGGCCAGACGATCGATTTCGATGAATGCTTCCAGCGTCTGCGACAGATCATCCAGAATCGGAAACGGACTGCGCTGGCGGATATTGGCCCACAAATGCGCAGCATCCGAAGCCAGCACAATCCACCCCCGTTCGGTGTTCACCCGCACCACCTGGCTACCCGGCGTATGCCCGCCCACCGGGTGCAGGGTCACCCCGGGAACCACCTCGACAACACCGTTATGCAAACGCATCCGCCCTTCGAACAGCGGTGGCAGCGCCGACATCACATCATCGACCTCGTAGGTTTTGTTTACCGTGCTATGGGCCATTTTCGGCCCGGTACAGAAGCGCAATTCCGCTTCCTGCAGATGCACGGTGGCCTTCGGAAACAGCCCGAGGTTACCGGCGTGGTCCCAATGCAAATGGGTGAGGATCAGGTTGTCCACATGCGCCGGATCGATGTCCAGCTGGCGCAGGGACTCTTCCGGCAGGCGATACATCTGACGGTTGCGCCGATCCGCGGTGGTCGGTTGAAAACAGGTGTCGACCACAATCACCTGCTGCGCGTTTCGGATGACCCAGAAGTAGTAATCCAGCGGCATGGATGCATCGGGATCACCGCAGCAGGCATCGTAGAGAAAATTTTCCCGGGCGGTGCGCTGGGCATTGGCGCCGACACGGATGGCGAACACTTCGTACACGGGAACGGACATATTCACCTCCTGATTCAAGCCGCCGCGGTGGCGTTGAGAGTCGGACGAAAATCGAAATCGATCTCGTCGCTGATGCCCAGGTCCTGGGCCAGCCGATGCAGGCCGCTGTAGTCACGCATGATCGTGGCGTTCTTGTTGCTCTCGCGGGTGTCGGCAATGATCAGCGCAGCGTCCTCGACCCCGAGCTGCGTCAGAATCGCCTCCCACATCGAGTAGTCCTGGGCGACAAAGGCACTCAGCGCTACCGACAAGGTCTGTGCGAAAAACGTCCGCTGAACCGGCTGCATGTTGGCGTACATGACCTTCGCCACTTCGGCGAGAATCTTGCTGTGGGCATACTCGTCGCGATTATGCAGCTCGGCCACCCGGCGGTTTTGCGGCTGAATGCTCTGATCATCGGCCAGCAGATCCAGATAGGCGTTGACGCTGATCTCGGCCACCACTGCAAAGGTGATCGCCGCCAGATCCCGTTGCCATTGCTCGGGCAGTTCTTCACGCAGGGCAAGCAGGCGCAGGTAGGTCACCGACGGCGGCAAGTCGAGATCCTGATCCAGTGCACGTTCCTCCCTGGTTCGCTCAATGGCCCGCAGGTGCATGAGCGTGTGGTAGTGCTCGTCGATCAGCGTCTGCTGCATGGCCTCGCGAAAATGCCAGTCGTTCTTGCCCAGGTATTGATTGGCAATGACGCTCAGCGCCGGGTTCACCACATGTTCTTCGGCGGTCACCGTGCGCAGGTTGTAGCCGATCCAGCCCCAGGTCACCACGGTGCTCTTGAGCTCATCGCTCAGGGCCTGGAACTTCGGATGATGGAAAAACGGCACCATGGACTCGGGATAATCCGGACGCGTCGGATCGAACGCTTCGCTGGCCCCGGTCTTGTCCGGTGCACACACCGTGGCTCTTTTGGTCCAGGCCTGATTGAGCCGCACGACCAGTTGATGATCGACCTTGGCGATCTCGATTGCTGTTTGCATGACGCGATACCTGTAGGACGCGTACCCGCCAAGGGGTACGCAAAAGGAATAATGGGGGACGGATGAATCAGGCCAGCCAGTAGCGGGTCAGGTTGCGCGCGGGGTCAGTGTATCGACTGCGGGCGTGGATCATTCGCCAGTTGTCCCAAATCAGCATGCACCCGTCGGGAATCAGCACCGGGGTGTTGTGCTGCACGAAATACGCTTCGCCCAGGATCGCGAACCTGGCCAGCGGCGAAGCACTGTTCGCGACCTTCGATTGCTGCAGATCCTCCCTGGAAGGGTTCACGTCGCCGTAGTGAAACTGGTTGTAGCTGAAGCGGAAAATGTCCCCGTCTTCGGTAGGCGTCAGGATGTATTCCTTGACCCGCCGCTGTGCCGCCTCGCCGGGTTTGGCGGTGGCGACGAATTCGACAGGGGTGTCGTCGATCCACTCGCGCAGCTCCGGATCGGTACGTTCGAGGTGCGCCAGTAACTCGTATCCGTCCACCAACCCCGTATGCCCGCCACCGCACGTGGCCTGTTGATGACAATGCAACGCCAGGTAGCGCGGCGGCGGCCCATAGACCGGCGCTTCGGTGTGCGGGCCGATCCCGTTCATGCTCTGGGAATACGGCAAGTCTTCGTACCCCGGCTTGCGGGTGATGGCGAAGGCGGTCTGCCCGTTGAATTGCGGAATGACCGGGCCGAACTCATGCAGCGTGCCGAGCACATCGTAGGCGAATTCGTCCGGCGTCAGCACCGTCCAGCCGCGCGCCGACAACTCCTCATGGCGGTGCCCCAGTGAAACGTAAGGTGTAGACGCAACAATCCCTTGATCTGACATGGTGAAGTTCCTGGTTGTTTATCAGGCGTTGACGGTTGAGGTGTAGGCGGCAATGAAGTCGCGGCAGGCGCGACCCGGTCGATAGCGCTGCTGATCGATGCTTTGCACCGGGGTGATTTCGGCGGCAGTACCGGTAAGAAAACACTCGTCGAAGTCACCAAGCTCCGTAGGAAGAATGGTGCGTTCGATGACCTGGTAATCCAGGGTCCGGGCCAGTTCGATGACGGTCTGGCGGGTGATGCCGTTGAGGAAGCAATCCGGCAGCGGTGTGTGCAGTGTCCGGTCTTTGACGAAGAACACATTGGCGCTGGTGGCCTCGGCGACATGACCTCGCCAGTCGAGCATCAGCGCATCGTGAAAGCCGTTGTTTTCCGCGTCGTGCTTGCTCAGTGTGGCAATCTGGTAGTGCCCGGACGCCTTGGCTTCGAAGGGGCTGCAGCTCGGAGGTGGACGGCGCCACTCGGCGGTCTTCAAACGAATGCCGGCCATGTGCCCGGCCGGGTCGAAATAGTTCGGCCACTGCCAGCAGGCAATCGCCACATGCACCCGATTGAAGCGCGCCGAGGTGGAAATCATTTCACTGCCGCGCCACGCCACCGGGCGCAAATAACCCTCGACCACGCTGTTGCGTTGCAGCAGTTCGACACTGGCCGCTTCCAGCTCGGCCAGCTCATAGGGAATGACAAAATCCATCAATTGCGCCGAGCGGTACAACCGCTCGCTGTGTTCACGCAGTTTGAAAATCTTGCCGTTGTAGACGCGCTCGCCCTCATACACCGTGCTGGCGTAATGCAGACCGTGGGTCAGCACATGCAGCCGCGCCTGGGACCACTCGACGAACTCGCCGTCGAGCCAGATAAACCCTTCTCGCTGATCAAACGCACTACCGCTCATATCCCTATCTCCTGAAGAATCGTCCTACGCTGTCTCGAGCAGGACCGGTATCAATTCGGGCACTGCCACAGGCTCCGGCTGAAAGAAGAACGAGCGCTCGCCAAACGCCGGCCTCAAGTCGTCGAACCAGGTCGCCTGCGCATCGAAGCGCGCATAGAAGGTGCGCAACACCCATTGCGGGTTACGGGCCTGGAGGAACTGCAACACGAAGACTTTTTCCCCGGCCACGGTTTCGATGCCGTTGATCAACACCTTGCCGTAGAAGGTGCTCATGGACGGCCCGCGCACCGTGCGGGCCAGCCCGGAGACCGTGCGATAGGCCGCCTGGAAAATCTCGAACGCCCGGGCCAGCGGCATCGCGAAGTAATGGCTGGGCCCGGTGTCGCGCTCGACGAACATGTAATAAGGCACGGCACCGAGCCGCACGCCTTCGGTCCAGAGCGCCGCCCAATCCGCAGGGTTCTCGTTGATGTGCCGGATCACCGGCGCCTGCATGCGCAGGGTGGCCCCGGTGGAGCGAATGCGTTCGACGGCCTGGCGGGCAATCTCCTGGCGGATTTCCACCGGGTGGTTGTAATGCCCCATGATCGACAGGTTCTTCCCCGCCGCGACGATCCGTCTGAACAGTTCGAGCAGCTCGGGCGCATCCTTGTCGCTGACAAAGCGTTGCGGCCAATACGCCACGGACTTGGTGCCGATGCGGATGCTTTTCAGGGCAGGCAATTGCAGCAACGGCTCGATGTAACCGGCCAGCGAGCGCGTATTCATGATCATCGGATCGCCACCGGTGATCAGCACATCGGTGACCTCGGGGTGCACCCGCAGGTAGCTCACCAGCTCCTGGGATTCACGGGCATTGAACTTGAGCTCTTCCTCACCGATGAACTGCGCCCAGCGGAAACAGAAGGTGCAGTACGCGTGACACGTCTGACCGGCACCGGGGAAAAACAGTACGGTCTCGCGGTACTTGTGCTGAATGCCCGACAGGACTTTTCCGTCGAGGGTCACGCCGTTGTGTGTCAGTTGCCCGGCCGGATGGGGGTTCATGCGCAGCCAGACCGCCTCGATCCGGCGCTTGATGGCGACGGCATCATCCTGCTCGATCAGTTGCTTGAGCGAGACGTACTCGTCCGGCAACAACATGTCCTTGTGGGGAAAGGTCATGCGAAAAATCGGATCGTCAGGGATGTTGTTCCAATCGATCAGCGTGCCCAGCACGTATTCATTGGTGCGAAACGGCATGACCCTGGCGACCACGGTCATGGCCTCTTGCAGCGCTGGCGTCAGTTTCTGCCAGTACGGCGTGTCGCGGATGGTGCGTGAGTTATAGGGTTTGTATCTTTCCTGCTCCGACAGTCCCTGCATGGCAGCGCTCCTGGTGATTGCCTGGCGGTGGCTTTGGACATTTCAGGGTGCGATGGCCGGCGCTACGCGCGCCATGTCCATCCACGCCCGAACGCTGTCGCGATCCCATTGGCGGCGCACATACGCCGCGAGTCGCGCCGGCACCTGATCGCCATTGACGAGCAGGCGGTTGAGCATGATCGCCAGGTCGGTGTCGGCAATGCTCCAGTCGCCGAACAGGTGATCGGCGCCCTCTTCCAGCAACCGGTCAGCCACAAAGAACAATCTGCCGACAGCGGCCAGGGCCTCGTCGGACAGCGGGTTATCTTTTTTGCCGAAGTAGATGAGATCCGCCGGACGCTCCTTGCGTATCACCAGCAGATCGCTGCGCAGCCAGGCCTGGAGTTGACGAGCGCGGGCGCGCTGCTTGATGTCCAGCGGGAATAATTTGTTGTGCCCCGGTGTAACGTCCTCCAGGTATTCGGCAATGGCCGAAGATTCCGACAGGGCAAAACCTTCGTGAACCAAGGTGGGAATCTTGCAAGTCAGCGATACATCACGATAACTTGCCTGATAGTTTTCTCGCGCCTTTAAATCCAGCGTAACAAGATCAAATGAAAGTTGCTTTTCTTTTAGCGCCACAAATGCCGACATTGCAAAAGCACTGACAAAATCCGCGCCAACATACAGTTTAAACCTGGTACTTTCCATAGAACGCTCCCTTGCATCAAGCCCATTAATCCGTTGCCTTGGAAGTGATCCTAGTTAGTTGCCCAGGCGCTGAACAGATACAGAAATTCTCTGTTTTTATCGATACAGAAACTCGAAAATACGGATGACCGGGAGGATTCGGATGGGGCAGCCAAAAAGAAAAAGGGAGCCAGCAAATGCGGACTCCCTTTTTGTGAAGCAGAGGGGAAATGACGGCGGGCAGGTGATCAGGTCATGGCTGAACCGGCGAGCAGCTCCATTTGCGGCATGTTGCTCATGTTCAACATGGCCAGCGGTTCGGTGGCGCTGGTGTTGACGAAACCGTGGCGGGTCCAGGCCGGCACCAGCAACACGTCGCCGGCGCTGACGCCCACTTCATCGGCATCGCCCAGGGTCAACGCGCCGCTGCCGGACTGTATGATGAACAGGTGCCACCAGGCATGAACGTGGCCGTTCAACACCGTGCCGGGTTTCAACCATTGCATGGACACCGCCATGCCCGGCGTGAGCTTGCAACCTTCGATAGTTCTTTCATGGGCCAGCGCGACAATATCGACTTCGCTGCTCTCGAGACTCTGGCGCACCCCTGCAAGTTCGGTCGCCTTCCATACCCGTGCACTGGCCGGCGGCTGGTGCAAACTCTGGCGAAAGTCCTTATATGAAAAAAACGCACCTTGAACGTTATTCATCCGCGAGTTCCAACTTGTTTGGTCGACTTGAATGACCGAACCTTAGGCCAACCCCTCAGGACTGTAAAGCCGCCCGCCCCATACCTATAACACCGAGGGTCTCAGCGCTGCGATCATGTCAACTTCTACCGCGGCATTCTTTGGCAATTGATAAACACCCACAGTCGTTCGAGTATGTTTACCGGCGTCCCCCAGGACATGGCTGAATACATCCGACGCACCGTTGGCCACTTCGCTCAGGTCTACAAAATCCGCCGTGGATTTCACATAGACCGTTATCCGTATCAGCGACTTGATCTTATCCAGCGAACCAATGGCGTCGACTATCAGCGCCAGCCCGCGCATCGCGCTGATACTGGCGGCCGATTGGGCATCCGTCAGGCTGAGCTCCAGCCCGACTCTGCCCGGATACTGCATCTTTCCGTGCATGCGCGGCACCAGGCCACTGACGTACAGTTCATCATGATGCCGAACCAGTGGAGCATAATGCCCACCGGCGGTGTTCTCGCCATAGATGTCGTAGCCAATTTCTTTTGCCAGGGCGATGAAACGTTCATCACAGCTCATGTGCTCAATCATTTACCAACCCTCATGCTCAATAATGCAAACACCATCGATGCCGACGGCTCAGCCCACCGCTCTCGACGGCGCTGCCAGGCAGGTGACCTCGACGCGTGACTCGATCGCTTCTGCCAGACGCAGCAGATTGGCACTGAGCTGCCCGTAGTCCTCGCTGAACAACACGATGTGGCCAATGAACGAGGTGTTGTCTTTCACCAATGCCGTCACCGAATCCGTGAGGCGCTTGGCGTACACCGCTTCCACCAGCTTGATATCGAGTTCCCGGGCCAGGGACTCGATGTCCGGCACGTAGCGCAACAGACCGCCGGCCGGGGCGCGGAGCAGACGAATACCGCAAAAGCCCCGGGCGACGGGGTCGTGATGGTCGGTCTTGCCCTCCACCGCCCATCGAACCCAGCGCTCCCAGGGATCGAAGTCGACAAAGGCCAGGCGGGCCAGGTCCCAGATGTGCATGCCGCCAGGGCGCATGTTGGTTTCCACCGCCGAGGTCAGGCCGTCGCTGCGCAGGAAAATTTCGTTGTGGTAAGCGCCGTTATCCAGCGAAACCAGGCCGGACATATGCTGGCCGGCTGCCGCCAGGCGCGCCTGCACCTCAGTCGTCAAGGGTGCGGGCACCACTTGCTGGATTTCCGCGCGATAGGCGCCTTCGGTGGTAGTTTTCTCGGTCACCCAGGTGCTGCCGGCCACGTAGTCCCAGCTGTATTCCCGGGCGTTCTGGATCAGTTCTTCGAGGACGATGCCACCTTCGCGGTAGGGCTTGAGCGCCAGCCACGCCTCATCGCATTCGGACGGATGACGGATGACCCGGCAGCCTCTGCTCGCGCCTTCGCAAGCAGGCTTGATGAAGGCTCGGCCGCCGAGCTCGACGACCCGCTGGCGCAATTCGCCCAGGCTTTCGATCCGGGCGGAAAACACCGGTCGGTAGTGATCTGGCGACGTGCGCGCCGTCGCTTCCAGTTGGCGAAAAATCTGTTTATCCAGCCCCGCCCGCGCCTGGCCGGGGGTGATGCCGGGCAAGCCGTAGTAGGTCGCCAGCGCCGCGCCCAGCAGCACGCCACGATCGGAAAAGGGCAGCACCCCGATCAACTTCCAGCGGTCTGCTGCCAGGCAGCCCGCCACCAGTTCGAGCGAGTCCGCCACATCGTCCGGCGCCAGGGAGGTGCAACACACGTGATCCGCCACCTGATCGTCATCCGGTTGAATCTGCTCGACCAGCAAAATCAACCGTGCGTTATAGCGCTTTCGGCAAAGGTCGCGCAGCTTCTGGATATCGTGAACCCGATTGCCGTTGTACCCGACCACCACCACGCAAGACGTCGTATTCATGAAACACCCGACCTGTGAAGAAAAAAACGGACACGCGATGACTCAGTCCTGCAGCGACGCGTTGGATTTACGGTTGAGCCAGTACCAGGCCAGAATCCCGCCCGCGCCGATGGCGGCCAGCACCAGGGCGTTGTACGGCGCTGGCACGACCCGCATGATCAGCACCGTCAGGCCGGCACCGACGCCCAGGGATACTTCCTTGACGAACATGTTGTTCTGCTTGACCGAGAAGTAATCGAGGTAGCTGAACGCACATTCGGCGACGGACAGCAGCGCCACCCAGATCAACGCGCCAACCAGGGTCTCGACGTGGAAGGCGGCCGGGGACGACAGCACGGCGAAGCCGCCGATGATGATCCCGATCACCGCCACCACCTTGAAGCGCCCGGTGCGTTCGATCAGCTTCATCACCGGCACCTGGGCAAATACCACCACCGCGCTGTTGAGGATCAGCATCAGGCCGTACCAGGCCGGCAACTCACCGGTCTCGAGCAGGATCGCCTGGGGCAGGATCGAGAACACGCCAAACAGCTTGATCCCCATGATGATGCCGGCAATCGCCCATGGCAGTTTATTGCGCCAGCCACTGCCGTCGTGGGTTGCCGGACGGGCCACGGCCGATTCGGTGGTGAAAGTGGCGCCCATGGCGATGGGCAGGCACAGCAGGACGAAACTCGCAGCGCCAAGAAAAAACATGGTCGGAGTCAGCAGCGGCGACAGCAGGATCAGCCCTGCCAGGAGGCTGCCCATGTTCATGGCGACCCGGTTGTAGGATGCACCTTCCTTGGTCTGGGCCGCTTCGCTCTTGATCAGGTAACCGGCGATGGCGATGCCATAGGCAAACAACGCCGCGGCGAACATCACCATGCCCTGGTTGCTGGTCACCGCCAACAGCACCAGCCCGAGGGCGGCGCACAACAGCGTGAAGCTCAGGGAGCGACGGCCGAGCACCAGCAACGTCAGGGGCAGGAGCAACAGCAAGGCCCGATAACCGAGGGCGAGAATGCTGTTGGTGGCGGTGTCGAGCCACACGTTGGCCTTGCCCAGCACGGCAAACAGCGACACGGCGGTGATGATCCTGATCGTGAACAGGCGGATGTTGATCACCGGTTTGGCGACGGCGACCGTTGTTTGAACACTCATGCAACACCTCTGGAACCAGGCGATCGCCAGGGCCAAAAGGCGCCGACAATCCGGAAAGTCTGTAAGGTGATGGTAGAGATGAAGGCTTGTTCTGATCAGGGCAAGTTCGTATAGAATCAAACGAACTTTACTGTCGGAGAGACCAGTAAAATGCAGGTTCAACGCGCAGTCATCGCCGCCATCGAATTCCAGCCCGGCGCACCGCTGGTGCAGCAGATCGTCGATCAACTGACCGCTGCGATCAGCCAGGGCGGCCTGCCCCACGGCTCCAGGCTGCCGCCGATTCGCGAACTCTCCGATATGATGAACGTCGGCAAGTCCACGGTGGTCGATGCACTGGACCGCTTGCGGGCCAAGGGATTGGTGGTGTCACGCCAGGGGTCGGGGCATTACGTGCATCGCTCCAGCATCCCGACCCAGACCGATGCCGGCCCCGACCTGCAACCTCAAGACACACTCAGCGTGGTCCGCCGCGCGGTGTTGCTGGACAATGGCGCGCTACGCCCTGGCGCCGGTTTCCTGCCTTCCTCGTGGTTGCCGGCCGACGAGTTGCTTAAAGCCGTGCGCGGCACCCTGCGCGCAGCCTCCCTGCGCATGGGCGAGTATGGCGTTGCCGGCGGCTACCTGCCGCTGCGCGAGGCGTTGCGGGTGAAGCTGTCGACCCACGGCATCGAAGTTCCGGTGGACCAGATCATCACCACGGCCAACACCGTGCAGGCCATCGACATGCTGATGCGCCTGCTGGTCAAGCCCGGCGACACGGTGCTGCTCGACGACCCCTGTTACTTCACCATGCACGCCAACCTGGCCTTGCACGGTGCCAAGGTCATCACCATCCCCCGGGATTGCGACGGCATGGACCTGGACGCCTTCGAGCAATTGCTGATCGCCCATCGTCCCGTTCTCTACATGACCAACAGCACCCTGCACAACCCGACCGGGCACTCATTCTCCCCCGCGCAGGTTTATCGCCTGCTGGAGTTGAGCCATCGTTACGGTTTCCACATCCTCGAAGACGACTTGTATTGCGACATGCAGCAACGCATGACGCCACGCCTGGCAGCGGGCGGCCTGGATAATGTCAGTTACGTGTCCGGTTTCTCCAAGACCCTGACGGCTAACAGTCGGGTCAGCTATGCGGTGCTTTCGCCACAACTGGCCGCACGGATGATCACCCTGAAAATGACCTGTGGCGGCATGACGTCGGAACTGGCGGAGCAGGTTATCTGCACGATGCTAAGTGATGGCAGCTACGCCAAACATACCCGGCGCACGGTGGATCGGCTTTACGAGTCCAGCAGCCGGGTGACCAGCTGGCTGCTGGAGGCCGGTTGCTCGGTGTCATCGCTGCCCCATGAAGGGTTGTTTATCTGGACACGATTGCCGGAAGGGCATCATGCCGAAACTTTAGCGAGGAAAGGCCTGGAGATCGACCTGGTGCTCGCGCCTGGCACGTTGCTCAGTAAGGCGCCGGATGCGAGCCACTTTCTGCGTTTCAACGTTGCCCACAGCGATAACGTCCAGGTGCGGGAGCGGTTCTTGCGATTGCTCGACAGCTGACACCCCCTGTCGACGCTAGAGATTGTCCAGATAGGCTGTTGGTGATTGCCCCAATATTCTACGAAACATTGTTGAAAACGCAGCAGGGCTTTCATACCCAAAATCAAGGGCTATCCGTGTAATGGACGCTCCGGCGGACAACCTTGCCAATGCAAGGACAACGCAGGCACGCTGACGCCACTGACCGAAGCTCATCGTAGTCTGCTCGCGGAACAGACGGCTGAACGAGCGCTCACTCATATATAGGTCACGCGCCCAGTCTTGCGGCGATTGATGAATGTCGGGCACCTGAAGAAATGCCTGGCAACGGGACAATAAACGCGGATCAATCGGCAGCGGGATATGAAAAGGTAATTCTGTGGCCCGGGCCAATTCATGTAGCAAAAGACTCATCAACGCGCCATCCCGGCCCTGTTCTTCATATTCAAGCGGTACGTCTACGGACTCCATCAGCAACTGGCGCATCAACGGTGAGACGCTGATGACCTGGCAGTCGGTTCTGGTTGAAGGAATGGAAGCGGGCTCAATATAGAGGCTTCTGGTACTCACCCCAAAGTACAGCACCTCATGCGCAACCTGCGGCGGAATCCACACTGCACGCTGGGGTGGAACGATCCAGTTGCCACCCTTTGTCACGACCTTCATTACCCCTTTGGCGCCATAGAGGAGCTGTGCGCGCCGATGGGTATGGCTGGGATGCAAAAATCCGTCGGGATAGTCGGATCCGATGGCAACAACGGAGCGAGGGGTAGCATCCAGCACGTGGATCGGAATGTTTCGCATGGGATGTCTTATCGGAAAGTGGCTGAAACTCAAACATGGTTGGCTCGAATGCTCAAGCCTCTCGCCATAGAGTGACCTATCTTACGCCGCGATTCTTATTGGATTAAGCGTAATGAGCTATATTTTGCTGGGTTTTTTTGGTTGTTTTGCAGGCGTCACCACCGTTTTATTCGGATTTGGGGGCGGTTTTGTAATAGTGCCTGTCCTCTATCGGGTTTTGTTAGCCATGCATGGTGCCGATGACATGATCGCCCAGTCCGCAATGCATATTGCTGTGGCTACCTCTACCTGCGTCATGATTGTGAATGCATCCATTAGTACAAGAAAACATGCGCGTTCCGGCACTCTATTAATGCCTTATCTGTGGCCTCTTGCCGGATACATTGGTCTCGGGGCAATTGCCGGAGCTATTACCGCGCAGCTGTTTAATAGCGAAATGTTACGCATGGCGTTCGTAGTATATTTAGCGATCACCATTGTTGATTGTCTGTTTCGCCGTGGCTTCATTGAGAAAATAGCATACAACCAACCCAAAGGGCTGAGCAAACTCGCCACGATACCGGGCGGCATGGGCATTGGCGCCATTGCAACCGTCCTCGGGGTCGGCGGCAGTGTCATGACGGTTCCCTTGCTTCGGCGCTGCGGCTTGAGTATGACTCAGGCCACCTCAATGGCCAATCCACTTAGTTTACCGGTAGCGCTGGCAGGAACAGTGACATACATACTGTTAGCGGAAGTTGGAGGTTACGACTTTGGCGCCGGATACCTCGGGTATGTCGATCTTCTCGCGTTTGGTATATTAACACTGGGGGCTGTGTTTGGCATCAGGCTGGCGACCCCATTGATCGGGAAGACGCCGGATCGCATTCACGCGATTGTTTATATAAGTCTCCTCGTGCTTGTCCTGTTGAGCATGGTATTTAAGTAACGTAATTCCACGCTCCGAACATTTAACGTCGAGCACAGCACTTGCTCGCAAAATTCACGTGCGCGACAAACACGAAAATCAATTCTTGATGGAATTCCAAGTCTGGGGATCCACGCACATCATTGAAAAAGGCATAGAGCATGAATCGCATCAGACCTCAGATTTCACATCTGCTGGATCAACTACAACAGTTGAACATCGCCCACCTTCCTATTGAAGAACGGATTGGAAAACTGGTCGAACTAAAAATCCATTCGCTCCCGGTTATTTTTCACAATATGACGGCAGAAGAGTACATGGCTGTGATTGCGAATCTGGCGCAATTGGATGCATCGTCTGCCCTGAGCC
>Ga0247820_10000319_pt1 | contig 24918 bp, 24 predicted proteins | sample 13C_Glucose_Day1_2_FD_192480 | JGI IMG/M metagenome (GOLD analysis project Ga0247820, IMG submission 192480) | Soil microbial communities from agricultural site in Penn Yan, New York, United States - 13C_Glucose_Day14 | ecosystem: Environmental > Terrestrial > Soil > Agricultural land | place...
ACGGAATACTGCCGCGCCCTTGGCATTGAAGCCGCCCGGCAGGTCTGGATTGCCGTCGGTGCTGGCGGCATGCAGCGCCGCGAGCAACCTGACGCTCAGCTTGCAGTCGACATGCTCGAATGCCAGCTTGTAGCCATTGGCCATGCCGAAGAGATATCCCTTCTCCGGGAATAACAGGCCCGCATACGGGCTCGTGGTCACGTCGATCCCGGCGTTGGCGGCCCGCCCCTCGAAGGTCCTCAGCTGGCAGGGATCGATGACGAGGCGGTGACGGCTCTCCGGCTTGATGTCGCGAAGTATCGGCAATTGGTCGAAATCGCGGTACAGCATGCTGAGCGCTTCGGGCAATCGCTGGGCGGTCACATCGTAGGTGCTCGGCCCCGACCCGGGCACTTCGTCGATCGCCTGCATCGCCTGATTCAACGAACGCTCGGCATGCGCGAAGTCGCCCACGCGCAAGCGCTGCTCGAGCGTACGGCCGTCGGCCTTGGCCACACAGGCGAGCATAGTCTGGTGCCGAGTGCGGGTATGCGGCACGACCATGGGATAAAGGCGCTTGACCTCGGTCTTGAGCGCGTCGGGCGGAGTCTTGGCCCTCGGCGGCAGGGTTGAGGGCTTGATCTTCAACGGCAGCAGGCCTGCTGCCCGCTGCAATGGTGTCGGGTTGGCGATCGGGAGGCCGCTGGCGTCCTTGAGAGGAGCCCAAGGCCTGTGACCTGCGATCTTCAAAGTGATGCTCCGGCTGCCGGCCGCGACTACCCGGCACCGGATCGCGACGCTGCTGCCAGTGTCGAGCCTCACAGCGAACAGGCCGGGGACATCCCGCGAACGAGTGCCCGTTGGCGCGAAGCACCCGCATATCAACGACCAAGGGCCTTGCGCGGATCCGGCTCCGCCGGTCCGCAGCAAGAGCCCCCTCAGTTGCTCCACCGCCGCTCGCGCGTCGCGACGCATGAACCGGCGCCACCAAGCGGCAACCGCGGATCCGGCTCTGCCGGTCCGCCGGTTGCGCCCCCTGGGGGGTAGCGCCGAAGGCGCTTCGGGGGGGTCATTTCAGCACGACCGCCCGATCCACGATCCTGCGCGCCGCGGCCGCCGACACGCCGCCGGCGAGCGTGCCGAAGTGCGACCCGCGCGACGCGAAGAACGTGTCGACGACCTCGGCCGGCGCGTGCCGCACCAGCTCCACCGCCTGCAACGCGCGGGCCATCGTCTCGGTCATCGGGCGCACGAGGAACTCGTCCTCCATCGCAGCGTCGATCAACTTCGCCGCCTCGCCCGCGAGCCGGTCGAGCCGCGCATCGTTGCCGCGCTCGCGCGCCAGCTCGTCGAAGAACGCCTCGCGCACGCGCGCATCGCGCTGCATCGCGCGCTGCACGTCCATGCACATCATGTTGGCCGTGCCCTCCCACACGCTGTTCAGCGGCGCCTCGCGGTAGAGCCGGGCCATCGGCTGCTCCTCGATGAAGCCGTTGCCGCCATGGCATTGCAGCGCCTCGTAGGCCACCGCCGGCGCGCGCGAGCAGTTGAAGTACTTGGCCGCCGGCGTCGCGACGCGGGCCAGCATGCGCGCCTGCTCGTCGATGTCGAGGTGGTCGGTAGCGCGCGCGACGCGCAGCGCCATCAGCGTGGCCGCCTCCACCTCCACCGCGAGGTCGGCGAGCACGTTGGTCATCATCGGCAGCTCGGCGATCGGGCGGTGGAAGGCGCGGCGCGTCGTCGTGTGGTTCAGGGCCAGCGTGAGCGCCTGCCGCATGAGCCCCGCCGAGCCGACGGCGAAATCGAGCCGCGTCAGGTGCGAGTGCGACAGGATCTCGCGGATGCCGCGCCCCTCCTCGCCCACGCGGATCGCCATCGTTCCGGCGTACTCGACCTCCGACGAGGCGTTGGAGCGGTTGCCGCACTTGTCCTTGAGCCGCTGGATGAAGAAGCGGTTGAAGCTGCCGTCGGGCAGCGTGCGCGGCAGGAAGAAGCAGGTCACGCCGCCGTCGACCTTCGCGAGCGTGAAGAAGCCGTCGGACTGCGGCACCGAGCAGAACCACTTGTGCCCGGTGAGCGCATACCAGTGCGCGGGCGCGCCGTGGTAGGGCTCGGTGTGCGAGTGAGCTGCAGTCGTCTGCGTCTCGCGCAGGTCCGAGCCGCCTTGCTTCTCGGTCATCGCGTAGCCGATGACGACCGCGGGCTTGTCGGCCACCTCGCGCCGGCTGAACTCGTACTGCGTGCCGACGGCCTTGCGCGCCCAGATGTCCAGGCACGGCTCGGCGCGGAAGCCCGCGTGCGACGCGTAGGCCATGCCGGTGGGGCAGGCGGTGCCATGCTCCACCTGGTTCCACAGGTACGACAGCGCCGCGCGGGCGACGTGCGGCTGCGGCTCGGCGGCGGTCCACGCGAGGCTGTGCACCTCGTGGCGCCACGCGAGCGCCATCAGCTCGTGCCAGGCCGGATGGAGCTCGACCCAGTCGATGCGGCGGCCGTAGCCGTCGTGCGTCTTCAGCTCGGGCTCGTGGCGGTTGGCCAGGCGCGCCAACTCCTGCACCGCCTCGTCGCCCGCGAGCGCGCCGAGCGCGGCGCACCGCCCGGCGGCCCAGGGTGCGTCGCGCTCGATGGCCGCTGCCAGCACGGCATCGCCGCTGAACGCGTTGAAGCCGGTGGGCGGCTGCGCCTGGTTGCGCACTTCGTGCGTGTCGCAGCGGTCGACGGGCAGGGCGGCGAGGTCGTGCGGGGCGTTCATGCTGGAAAGCGTAGTGCATGCGGGTGCGCTTGCCGAGCCCTGGCATCATCGTCCGCATGGAAGTCACTTCCCGAACGCTCGCCGACGTGCCGGCGGACGTGGCCGCGCGCGCGCAGTGCCGCGGCTTCGAAAATTACTTCGTGCCGGTGAACCTGGATGCCGCGTCGTTCACGGCGCGCATCGAGGCGGACAACGTGGACCGGCACGCGAGCTGGATCTACGAGACCGCCGACGGCCCGGCCGGCATCCTGCTCGTCGCGCGCCGCGGGCGCACGAGCCGCATCGCGGCGCTCGGCCTCGCACCCGAGCTGCGGGGACAGGGCCTTGGCCGCCAGGCGATGCAGGCAGCCATCGAGCAGGCGCGCGAGCGCGGCGACGAGCGCATGGTGCTCGAGGTGATCGCGTCGAACGAGGCGGCGCTGGCGCTCTATGCCGGCCTCGGCTTCGAGCGGCGGCGCAAGCTCGTGGGCTATCGGCATCCGGCGGCAGCAGCCGGGGAGGCTGGCGACACGCTCGCCGAAGTGGCGCCGTCGACATCGGCGGCGTGGCTGCAGGCATGGTCCGACGCCGATCTTTCCTGGCCGCTGAGCCCGCAGAGCCATCTCGGCGCCGCGCCGCCGCTGCGAGGCGTCGCGCTCGACGAGCGCGCCACCGCGATCATCGACGACACCGGCGCGAACGTTCGCATCGTGTCGCTCGCCGTGCGGCCCGATGCGCGGCGCCGCGGCCTTGGCCGCCGCCTCGTGAACGCGCTGCTGCACCAAGGCCGCCCGCTCGTGCTTCCGGCCATCGTGCCGGAGGATGCGAGCCGCGCGTTCATGGAGGCCACCGGCTGGGAGCTCACGCCGCTGAGCCAGTACGAAATGATGCTCACGCTCGACGCGACGGCGAAGCCGCGGCGATGACCCGGGGTCGCCCGGTAGACAAGGCGGCGCACCGCGCGGAGGATGGTGCTTTCCACCAGCGACCGAAGGAGGCCGCATGAGAACTCGCGCGTGCACCGCCGTCCTTGCCTTGACGCTTCTCGCAGGCTGCGCGAGCCGCATGACAAGCACCGCGCCGAACATCGACACGCTCACGGCCGCCGAGGCGGCCGCCGGCGTGTGCGCCGGCCGCTGGCGCAGCCAGGATCTGGTCGCGGCCTACCTGGTGCGCGCCAAGGCCCGCCCGGAGCTGAACGCGTTCATCACGCTCGACGAAACCGGCGCGATGGCGGCTGCGCGGGCCATCGACGGCCGCCGCGCCAGCGGCGCCGCCTGCCGCCCGCTCGAAGGCGTGCCCGTGGTGGTGAAGGACAACATCCACGTCGCCGGCCTGCCGTCCACCGCCGGCACCGCCGCGCTGCGCAACTTCGTGCCGAGCGCCGACGCGCCGGTGGTGCAGCGCCTGCGCGACGCCGGTGCGGTGGTGCTCGGCAAGACCAACCTGCACGAGCTCGCCTTCGGCATCTCGGGCTTCAATCCCACTTTCACCACCGGCCCCGCGCCCGGCGTGCGCAACGCCTACGACACTTCGCTCATGGCCGGCGGGTCCTCGTCCGGCAACGGCGCGGCGCTGGGTGCCCGCATGGCGCCCGCCGGCCTGGGCACCGACACCGGCGGCTCGGTGCGCATCCCGTGCGCGCTCAACGGATGCGTCGGCCTGCGGCCCACCATGGGCCGCTATCCCCAGGACGGCCTGGTGCCCATCAGCCGCACGCGCGACACCGCCGGCCCGATGGCGGTCTCGATGGCCGACGTGGAGCTGATGGACCGCGTCATCGCCGGCGGCGCGCCCGTGGCCGCGGCCGACCTGAAGGGCGTGCGGCTCGGCATCGCCGTGCCCCTGCTCGCCAACATGGACAACGACACGCGGGCGGGCTTCGACGCCACGATGGCGCGCCTGCGCGCCGCCGGCGCCACGGTGATCGACGTGCCGCTGCCCACGCTGGCCGCGATCAACGACATGGTGGGCTTCCCCGTCGCGATGTACGAGGTGAACGAGGGCATGGTCGCCTACCTCGCGCGCTATCGGCCGGGCCTGTCGATCCAGCAGCTCGCCGCCGGGATCGCCAGCCCCGACGTGAAAGGCACCTTCGAAGGCCTCGTGATCCCGCGCAAGCTGCCCGGCCCGAACAACACGCTGCTGGACGCAGCGCCGATCTACCAGGCGGCGATGCAGACGCACCGGCCGATGCTGCAGAAGCTGTACGCCGACACCTTCGCGAGCCAGCGCCTGGATGCCCTCGTGTTCCCCACCGTGCCGAAGCTCGCGCTGAAGGCCGAGCCGCAGGCGAGCAGCGTGGAGAACTTTCTGATGTTCATCCAGAACACCGACCCGGCCGGCAACGCCGGCATTCCGGGCCTGCAGGTGCCGATGGGCCTGGGGCCGACCTCCCGGCTGCCGCTCGGCCTCGAGCTCGACGGCCCGTCCGGCAGCGACCGGCGGTTGATCGCCATCGGAATGGCGATCGAACAGGTGCTCGGGCGCCTTGCCCCGCCGCGCTGACACGCCGCCCATCAACAGCCTCCGCACCGACCATGTGCCGCAACATCAAGACCCTGTTCAACTTCGACCCGCCGGCCACCGAGTTGGAGATCCGCGACGCGTCGCTGCAGTTCGTGCGCAAGCTCAGCGGCTTCACCGTGCCGTCGAAGGCCAACGAGGCGGCCTTCGACCGCGCGGTGTAGGAAGTGGCCGAGGCCGCCCGCGTGCTGATCCGCTCGATGGTGACCCACGCCGAGCCGCGCCAGCGCGAGGTGGAAGCCGCGAAGGCCAAGGCACGCAACGCCGCGCGGTTCGGCGCCGCGCCCTAGACTTGCCGCACTTCACGAGGAACCCCAGCCATGCTCCAGCTCCGCCCGAACTGCGAGTGCTGCAATCGCGATCTCCGGCCCGAGGGGGACGCCCGCATCTGCTCGTTCGAGTGCACGTTCTGCGTGTCGTGCACGGACACCGTGCTGGCGGGCATCTGCCCGAACTGCGGCGGCGAGCTGGTGGCCCGGCCCCGGCGTCCCGCCGCCAAGCTCGCGAAGTTCCCGGCCTCCACCGTGCGCGTGTTCAAGCCCGAGGGCTGCGCGCGGCCGGCATGAGCGTCCCGTCGTCCACCTTCGTCGCCGCCAGCGGCGACGGCTACGAGCGCGTGATGGGCCGCTGGAGCCGGCGGCTCGCGCCGCTGTTCCTCGACTTCGCCGGCTCGGCGCCGGGCGAGCGCGTGCTCGACGTGGGCTGCGGCACCGGGCACCTCGCCTACACGCTCGCCGAGCGCGGCCAGGCGAGCGAGATCCGGGCCGTCGACCTCGCGGCGCCGTATGTCGAGCATGCGCAGCAGCGCAACACGCACCGCCACCTCGCGTTCGAGGTGGGAGACGCCTGCGCGCTGCCGTACCCCGACCGCGCCTTCGACCGCGTGCTGTCGCTGCTGATGCTGCACTTCGTGCCGAAGACCCACGATGCCATCGCGCAGATGCGGCGCGTGGCGCGGCCCGGCGCCGTGGTGGCCGCGGCGGTGTGGGACGCGCGCGGCGGCTACGTCGCCAACCGCGTGTTCTGGGACACCGCCGCCGCGCTGGACCCGGACGCGAACGCCCGGCGTGCGCGCAACTACACCCGCCCGATGACGCGCCCCGGCGAGCTCGGCGATGCGTGGCGGCGCGCCGGCTTCACCGATGTCGTCGAGACCTCGCTGGCCATCCGCATGGAGTTCGCCGACTTCGACGACTACTGGAGCCCTTACGCGGGCGGCGACGGCCCCCACGCCGAGTACGTCGCCACGCTCGACGAAGCGCACCGCGCCCGACTGTTGGAGGCTTTGCGCGCGGCTTACGTCGACGGCGAGCCCGACGGCCCGCGTTCGTACGCGGGCCTGGCCTGGGCCGTCAGGGGCGTGGCGGCGTAGCGCTCGCGGGCGCCGGCGCGTGCCACGCGAACACGGCGGAGCGCCGGCCTTCGCTCTCGTACACCACGCTGTCGTCGCGCACCATGCCGAGCGACGCGAGCACGCGGATCGATCGCTCGTTGTCGGGGTCGGTGATGGCCAGCACGCGGCGCTTGCCGAGCACCTCGGCGGCATACGCGAGGCAGGCCGCGCCGGCTTCGCGCGCGTACCCGACTCCCCGGTGGCTCGGCAGCAGCGCGTAGCCGAGATCGATCTCCGGCAGGCCGTCGCGCCGCACGAGGCCGCACATGCCGAGCAGCTCCCCGTCGGAGCGGCGCTGCAGCGCCCACAGGCCGAATCCGTGCGCGCGGTACGCGGCAACGAGCCGGCTCTCGATCCAAGCCCGCGCGCTCGCCGCGTCGTTGACCTTGCGGTCGCCGATGAAACGCAGCCACTGCGGGTCGTTGAGCAACGCCACGATGAACGCGGCATCGTCCGCGCCGAACGGCCGGAGCGACGTGCGCGCCGTCTGCAAGACCGACATCTCCCCGGTGCCTTCCGACGTCAAGTGAAATGGACCCCATGCTCCTCCCGTCGCGTGATCCACGGGTGCGTATCGTGCCCCAGTCGCGCCTGAGCCGCCTGTTGCCCCTGCTGTGGGCCGCGCCGTGCTCCGCCGTCGGCTTGGCCCTTGCCACGCCATTGTTGCTGCTCGGCGCGCGCGCGCGGCCGCATGCGGGAACGCTGGAAGTGTGCTGGCGCGCCGACGATGCGGCGTGCGGGCCCGTGGCGCGGCGGCTGCCCTTCTGTGCCGTCACGCTCGGCCACGTGATCGTCGGCGTCACGGCCCAGGCGCTCGACCGCTCCCGCGCGCACGAGCGGGTGCACGTGCGCCAGTACGAGCGCTGGGGCCTGTTCTTCTTCCCGGCCTACGCGGCATCGAGCCTCTGGCAGTGGCTGCGGGGACGCCGGCCCTACTGGGACAACGCGTTCGAGATCGAGGCCCGCTTGCGCGGGCACGACCCCTGCTGCACCCTGCGGACCATGCCATTCCATCGCGGACGCCTCGTCGACCATGTCCACCTGCGGGTGGCAGACCTCGCCGCCAGCAAGCGGTTCTACCGGGCCGTGCTCGAAGCCATCGGGCGCGGCGATGCCATCGACGAGGCGCAGGACCACTTCGCCGCCGACGAGCTGTGGATCGACCGGGCCGAGGGCCCCGTGTCGCGCGTGCACCTCGCGTTCCAGGCCGACGGCCCGCAGGCCGTGCAGGCCTTCCACGCCGCGGCGCTGGCCGCCGGCGGCCGCGACAACGGCGCGCCGGGCGAACGCTCGTACCACCGCGGCTACTACGCCGCCTTCGCGCTCGACCCGGACGGCAACAACGTGGAGGCGGTGTTCCACGGGCCGATGACGAAGTCGGCCGACTCGGTGATCGTGACGCCGGCGGCCTGAGCGGGCTACAGTGCCGTCTGGACGACGGCACGACACGACGCAACTACGCGACGCCACCACGCGACGCCACTTCGCGACCGCACGATGCAGACGCTGCTCGACAACATCATCTGGCACACGCTGTCCGGCCCGCACGCGCGCTTCGCGGCCGGCGCCGGCCGGGCGCGCCGCTACGCGCGCGGCTTCTCGCCGCTGGCCGGCTTCGCAGACAAGTCGCGGCCCGACTTCGCCGCCCTGTCCGCCTGCTGCGAGCCGGGCGAGCACTTCTACTGCGACGGCTGGTCCGGCGCGGCGCCCGACGGCTGGCGCATCGACCTCGAGTCCACGATGTTCCGCATGGTGTGGGCGGGCGATCCCCCGGCCGATGACGATGCGCCCGACGCCGTGCGGCTCGAGCCCCGGCACGCGGCGCAAGCGCTCGCCCTCACCGCGCTCACGCGGCCCGGCCCGTTCGGCGAGCGCACGCTCGAGCTGGGCGAGTACTTCGGCTGCTTCGAGAGCGACCGCCTCGTCGCGATGGCCGGGGAGCGCATGCACGCGGGCTCGTACCGCGAGATCAGCGGCGTCTGCACGCACCCCGATGCACAAGGCCGGGGCTGGGCGCGCCGGCTCATGCTCAAGCTCATCCACCGCCAGCTCCAGCGCGGCGAGACGCCGTTCCTGCACGTGATGCGCGACAACGCGCACGCGCGCGGGCTGTATGCGCGCATGGGCTTCCGGGACCATTGCGAGTCCGTCGTGCGGGTGATCGCGCGATGCTGACGAGCACGGGCATGGCGCCGCTGCGCACCGCGCGGCTCACGCTCGAGCCCCTGGTGGCGGCGCACGCCGAGGCGATGTTCGAACTGCTGCAGGATCCGGCCCTCTACCGCCATCTCGACTGGGGCCCGCCGCCCTCGGTCGAGCACCTGCGGTCGGCGTACGGCCTGCTGGAGGCGCGGCAGTCGGCGGACGGCTCCGAAGGCTGGCTCAACTGGGTCGTGCAGTGCGACGGCCGCTGCATCGGCTACGTGCAGGCCACCGTGACCGACGCCGCATGCTGGGTGGCCTACGTGCTGTGCAGCGCCGAGCAGGGTCGCGGCTACGCCCGCGAGGCGACCGGCGCGATGATCGGCCACCTGGCCGACGCCTACGGCGCGCGCCACTTCCTGGCCATCGTGGAAGCGGCGAACCGGCCGTCGATCGGCCTGCTGCAGGCCCTGGGTTTTCGAGAGGCGACGCCCGCAGAGGCGGCGCCGCACGGCCTCACGGCCACCGAGCAACTGTGGGTGCGCGAAGCATCCGGTGGAGTGGAAGCATGACGACGTATCGAGGAAGCTGCCATTGCGGCCGCGTCGCGTTCGAGGTGGACGGCATGCTGAGCGGCGCGATGTCGTGCAACTGCTCCATCTGCCAGCGCAAGGGCTCGCTGCTGTGGTTCGTGCCGCGCACCAGCCTGCGCCTGCTCACGCCCGACGCCGACGCAAGCACCTACGAGTTCAACAAGCACGTCATCCGGCATCGCTTCTGCCCCGTGTGCGGCATCCATCCGTTCGGCGAGGGCACCGATCCGAAGGGCAACGAGATGGCGGCGGTGAACATCCGGTGCCTCGAGTCCATCGATCTCGCCGGCGTTCCGGTGAAGCATTTCGACGGGCGCTCGCTGTAGCGCGTGAGGGTGGAGACGGTGCCGGCACGGATGTCACTGCCGGGCTGTTCGACTTGGATGAGATTGTCTCTCCGCCTCGCCACCGTCGATGCCATGTTAGAACCGAGCGGCCCTGCAGATTGACCCCGAAATAGGGGGAAAAGCACAGGGAAATTAGGGGGGAAGCTGCGTCAGAACGCGAACGACACGCCGAGCACGACCGCGCTGCGGTCGCGCGCCGCCGACGAGCCGGATCCGTAGCCGTATCCGTAGTAGCCCGCCGAGTTGTCGCTCTGCACGGCCACCCACGCCAGCTGCACGTCCCATGCGTCGACGCCCGCGGCCACGCCGGCCCGCACGTCGGCGCGCACCTGGCGGCCGCCTGCGGGGCCGGCGCCGTCGAGCCGCACGAGCGCCCCGGCATGGCCGAACAGGCGCCAGCGCGAGGTCAACGGCTGGGCCGCGTTGGCCTCGGCGTACAGCGTGCGCTCCGAGCGCCCGTAGTACTCGGGCGAGAAGTGCACGCGTGCCGTCCAGCGATCGCCGACGAGGCCGGCGTACAGCTCGGCGTAGTCGGTGTCGGCGCTGCCCGCCACGTGCACGCCGGTGGCCCCGGCGTCCCACGTCAGCCCGTTCCCGAGGCGCGCCGCGCGGCCGCCATACAGCAGCAGCTGCGCGCGGCGCTCGCCTTCGGCGCGCACGCCGGCCACCGACGCGCCGGCATACCAACCGCTCGCGTCGTCCAGCGACAGCGTGAGCCGGGCGCTCGGCTTTTCGTCGCTCAGCGACAGCCCGCGAAAACGATAGTCCGACTGCAGCGAGACCGACCCCCCGAGCTGCGCGCGCGTCGCGCCGGCGGTGGCCAGCAGCACGAAGGCGACGATGGCTCGCGCGACGGTGTGCCGCACGAGCCCGGCCGTCACTGCCGGGCGAGCGCCGGCCCGGCGCAGTGGCAGGCGCAGGCTCGTGCCGCGCGGGAAACGGCAGCGCATGCGTCGAGCGCGCCGTTCGCCGGACGGTCGCCGAACGCCGCGGCGCCGCCCGCGCCGAGCTCGCGCAGCAGCGCGGCCAGCCCGCTCACGTGCGCCGCGGCGTACGACGAGCCGCTCACGAGCTGCCAGCGCGCCCCCGGCTGCGGCGCCGGCACGTCGCGGCCCGGCGCCAGCAGCGCGGGGCTGCCCGATCCGTCGTCGGCCACCGCCACCACGCCCGGGTGCGACGCCGGAAAGCCGCCGCCCGGCAGGCCGCGGTCGAACGCCGCCACGAGCGTGATGCCGTCGGCCAGGGCGGCGTCGAGCAACCGGCCGAGGAGCCGGTCCGGCGGCCCCCCGAGGCTCAGGTTGATCACCTGCGCGCCATGCCCCACGGCATGGTGCAGCGCCAGCGCGAGCGCGAGGCTGGTGCAGCGTGCCGTGCCGTCGGCGGCCTGCCGGCAGGCGCGCAGCGCCATCAGCTGCGACTGCGGCGCGACGCCGGCGATGCCCACGCCGTCGCCGGCATTCGCGCCGATGATGCCGGCCACAGCCGTGCCGTGCGCCTCCGCCGCCGCGGGCCGCGCGCCGGCAAAGTCCTCCTGCGTGGCGAGCCGCCCGAGCAGGTCCGGGTGCCCGCCGTCCACGCCGGTGTCGATCACCGCCACCTTCACGTTGCGCCCGGTGGCCACGTGGTGCAGATCGTTCAGCTGCCAGCGCTCGGCGGCCGGCTGGGTGGCGTAGAGCGGGTCCGGCCCGGCCGCCTGCAGTCGATACACGTTCATCGGCTGCGCCCACGCCACGCGGCGGTCGGCCGACAGCGCCTGCGCCGCCGCTTCGGGCGAGCGCGCGGCGGGCACCGTCATCACGTAGCAGTCGAGGCCGAGCAGCGGCATCGCCCAGTCGTTCGCCAGTGCGAGGCCATGCCGGCGGGCGAGGTCCTGCGCCACGCGGCGCCGGGCCTGGCGCGCCACCGGGTCGCCATAGGCGCCGGCATAGGCGCTGTCGGGGCGGAAGTGGTCGGGCGCCATCGGCAGCAGCACGAGCACCTGCCGGGTGGGGTCGTCCTCGGTGCGCTGCCCGGAGGCCGGCGCCGCGAGCAGGGCGGCGGCCATCAGCAGCCACGCGACGAGGCGCCTCACCGCGGACCCTCGCCGCCGAGCGACTCCGCCAGCAGCACCTGCGGCTCGGCACGCAGCCGCACGATGGCCGCGGCCTCTTGCCCGGCCGGCACGGACAGCAGGTAGGCGTCGGTCGACGTGGGGCCGTCCACGAGGCGGGCGCCGCTTGCGCGCAGCGCGCGGCGGATGTCCTGCTCCGCGGCGCCGGCGTGGAACTTGACCACCACGTTGCCGGGTGCCGCCCCGCTGCCCAGCACGCGATAGTCGCTGTCGGGCGTGGCCATCAGCCAACCCGCCAGCCCCACGATCACGGCGAACTGCAACGCCAGCGCGCCCTGGAGCCACCCGGGCACGCCGCTCCAGTGCCAGGCGCGCGGCGCACGGGCGGCGGGCGCCGGCGTCGCCGGCTGTGACGCCGCCATCCGCGTGCGCAGCGCCGCCAGCGACCGCTCCACGTCGCCCGGCGAGGCGATTCCCCGATGCGCCGCCTGCAGCCGGCGCTCCGCCTCGACCTCGGCCTGGCACCGCGGGCAGGCCGCCAGGTGGGACTCGACCTGCGCGTGCTCGTCGGCCTCCAGGCGCCCCGTCACGTACCACGGCAGCAGCACCTGCACCTCGGCGTGCGCGTCCGGGTTGAGGGGGACGACGCGTCCGCCGTTCATTCGACGCTCCTGCGCGCCGCGCGCTGCGGGATGAGCGCTTCGGAGCGGCCGGGCGCGCTCACAGCCAGCCCTCCACGCGCCCGGCCAGCAGCGTCTTCAGGCGCCGGCGGGCGTGGAACATGCGCGTCTTCACGGTGTCCACGGGGCAGTCGACGATGCGCGCGATCTCGCGGTAGCCGATGCCGTGGAAATAGGTGAGGTCCACCACCGCGCGGTGCTGCGGCGACAGCGCGTCCATCGCATGCAGCAGCACGCGGTGCAGCTCCCGGTGGCCGAGCAGTTCCTCGGGGCCGGGGTCGGGCGATTCGCGCAGCGCGGAGTCGTCGTCCGGCACGCTGTCGTCCAGCCGGTGCAGCGCCTTCAGCGCCTTGCGGTAGGCGATGGCGAAGATCCAAGTCGACACCTTGCTGTGCCCGTTGTACGTGGCGGCGCGGTTCCAGACCACCAGCATCGTGTCGTTGAGCACCTCCTCCACCAGCCCCGGCCGGCGCGTCACGCGCTCGAGGAACCGCGCGAGGCGCGGGTGGTAGATGCGGTAGAGCGCCTCGAAGGCGTCCAGCTCGCGGCCGGCGACGCGCGCGACCAGCCCGACTTCGGCGCGCTCCACGCCGTCGGCGGCTTCGAATGTGGGCTGCGTGTCGCGCTTCGTGAACATCGATGCTCCGGTCAAGAAGACGGTTCATTCCCCGGGGGGCCGGGAAAGTTCATCCGATTCTGCTCTCCTGTCCCGCCGGCGGGAGTGGGCCGCTGCATTAGCATGCCGCGACCCCCGGAAGGACCGCCCATGCCAAGACGCTCGCCCCTCGCTCCCGACGCCGTGCTCGCCGCCGTGTTCTCCGCCGTGCTCGCCGGTTGCGCCACCCCGCCGCCGCCCGACCTCGCGGCGCTGCGCGAGCAGGTCGTCGCTGCCGAGCGCGCCTTCGCCCGAACCATGGCCGACCGCGACCATGCCGCCTTCGGCCGGCACGTGGCCGAGGACACGATCTTCTATACCGGCGCGACGCCGCTGCGCGGGCGCGCGGCGGTGATGGAGGGATGGAAGCGCTTCTACGAGTCGCCGAAGGCGCCCTTCTCGTGGGAGCCGGACCAGGTGGAGGTGCTCGCCTCGGGCGAGCTCGCGCACAGCAGCGGCCCGGTACGCAACCCCGAGGGCAAGGTCGTCGCGCGGTTCAACTCCGTGTGGCGGCAGGAGTCGCCCGGTGTCTGGCGCGTGGTGTTCGACCGCGGCGAGCCGGTCTGCGAGCCCTGCGCGAAGTAGCTGGTTCAGCCGCTCGCTACTTCAGCCGGTTGAGGTGGCGGGCGATCTGGAGCCGAACCTGCGCCGGCGCGGTACCGCCGACAACGTTGCGCGCCTGCAGCGAGCCGCGCAGCGTGAGCACCTCGCGCACGTCTTCGGCGATGTCCGCATGGAAGCCCTGCAGCGTGGCCAGCGGCAGCGCCGCCAGGTCCACGCCTTCCTGCAGCGCGTGCTTCACCGCGCGCGCCACCACCTCGTGCGCATCGCGGAACGGCACGCCCTTCTTCGCGAGATAGTCGGCCAGGTCCGTCGCCGTGGCGTGGCCGCGCAGCGCGGCGCGCTCCATCGCGTCGGCCTTCACGACGATGCCGGCCGCCATCTCGGCCATGATGCGCAGCGTGTCGCCCAGCGTGTCGACGGTGTCGAACAGCGGCTCCTTGTCTTCCTGGTTGTCCTTGTTGTAGGTGAGCGGCTGCCCCTTCATCAGCGTGAGCAGCGCCGTGAGGTGCCCGTAGACGCGGCCCGTCTTGCCGCGCGCGAGCTCGGCGACATCGGGGTTGCGCTTCTGCGGCATGATCGACGAGCCCGTGCAGTAGCGGTCGGCGAGGTCGATGAAGCCGAAGTTCGGGCTCATCCACAGCACGATCTCCTCGGCCAGGCGCGACACGTGCATCATCGTGATCGCCGCCCACGCCGTGAACTCGAGCGCGAAGTCGCGGTCGCTCACCGCATCGAGGCTGTTCTCGCACAGGCCGTCGAAGCCGAGCGCCTGCGCCACTGCTTGCCGATCGAGCGGGTAGCTGGTGCCGGCCAGCGCGGCGGCGCCCAGCGGCAGCCGGTTCACGCGGCGCCGCACGTCCGAGAGCCGCTCGGCATCGCGCGCGAACATCTCCACGTAGGCCAGCAGGTGGTGCGCGAAGCTCACCGGCTGGGCCACCTGCATGTGCGTGAAGCCGGGCAGGATGGTCTCGACATGATGCTCCGCCACGCCCACCAGCGCCGCCTGCATCTGCACGAGCAGCGCTGAAAGCCGGTCGATCTCGCCGCGCAGCCACAGGCGCACGTCGGTGGCCACCTGGTCGTTGCGCGAGCGGCCGGTGTGCAGCCGCTTGCCGGCGTCGCCCACGAGTTGCGTGAGGCGCGCCTCGATGTTCAGGTGCACGTCTTCGAGCTCGAGCTTCCACTCGAACGCGCCGGACTCGATCTCCTGCGCGATCTGCGCCATGCCGCGCTCGATGGCGGCGACGTCGTCCGCGCTCACCACGCCCTGCTGGCCGAGCATGCGCGCGTGCGCCAGGCTGCCGTCGATGTCGGCGCGCCACAGCCGCCGGTCGAACCCGACGCTGGCCGTGAAACGCTGCACGAGCTCGCTCATCGGCTCGCTGAACAGCGCGGACCAGGCTTGTGACTTCTTGTCGAGTTGGTTCGAGGACATGCGAGGGCAGGGGCAGGAAAGGCGGGGACGCCGGTGGACAATCGGCGCGCGGACGATTCTATCGGCCGCCCCTCACGTCCCAATGACCACGAGCAGCCTGTCGTCGAGCTTCGATTCGTCGATTGCGCCCGAGCGCACCGACGGTGCGCGCCCGTTCGACCTCTGCCATCCGGCGCTGGCGCTGCGCGCCGTGCTGCTGGTGCAGGGCGCGCTCGCGCTGGCCGCCCTCGCCACCGCAGCCGGCTGGAACGACGCCCTGGCGCTGCTCGGCGTCACCCTCGTCGCCGGCCTCATCGGCACGCTGCTGTGGCTGGGCAGCGTGTGCGCCCTGCAACGCTGGCTCGTGCAGCGCAGGCCCGGGGTGCGGGCCACGCTGCTCACGCTGCTCGGCAGCGTCGTCGCGCTCGCCGGCTGGCTGCCGGTGGCCTGGATGGCACTGGTGGCACTCGGCGGCCCGCGGCTGCTGGCCGTGCCGCTGGTCGGCGCGGCGCTCGCGGCGCTGGCCGCGGCCTGGCTGGAGGCGCGCGCGCGCTCGCAGCGCCCGGCCGACGCCACGGCCCGGCTGGCCGAGCTGCAGGCGCGCATCCGCCCGCACTTCCTCTTCAATGCGCTGAACACCGCGCTCGCGCTGGTGCGCGTCGACCCGGCGCGCGCCGAGGGCGTGATCGAAGACCTCGCCGAGCTGTTCCGCGGCGTGCTGGCCGACGACAACACCGCGGTGTCGCTCACCGAGGAGATCGAGCTGGCGCGCAAGTACCTCGCGATCGAGCAGATCCGCTTCGGCCAGCGCCTGTCGCTGGAGTGGGATCTCGACCCGGCGGCCGGCGCCGCGCGCGTGCCGCCGCTCGTGCTGCAGCCGCTGGTGGAGAACGCCGTGCGCCACGGCATCGAGCCGTCCACGGCCGGCGGCACGATCCGGGTGCGCACGCAGGCACGCCTCGGCCAGGCCGTGGTGCGCATCGACAACACCGTGCCGCCGTCGCCGTCGCAGCCCGGCCACGGGATGGCGCTGGCGAACGTGCGCGAGCGGCTGCGGCTGCTCCACGACGTGGCCGCGCAGTTCGACGCGAAGCGGGACGGATCGCGCTTCCGGGTCCAGATCGTCGTCCCTTTATGAGGCCCCCACGCTCCCGCTGGTCGCTGCTGGAATGGAGCCCCCACGCTCCCCCCGGTCGCTGCCCCCCGAGGGGGCCCTTGCTGCGGACCGGCGGAGCCGCTGGATGGAGCCCCCACGCTCCCGCTGGTCGCTGCCCCCCGAGGGGGCCCTTGCTGCGGACCGGCGGAGCCGGATCCGCGCAAGACCTTGGTCTGGGGCGTCGCTCGTGTGATGGAGCACTGACGTGACCACTCCGCTGCGCGTTCTGCTGGTCGACGACGAGCCGCTGGCGCGGCTGCGGCTGGCGTCGCTGCTGCGCGAGTGCGCGGAGCCCGCGGCCGAGGTCGCCGGGGAGGCGGGCGACGCCAAGTCGGCGCTGGGTTGGCTCGATCGCAACGCGTGCGACCTCGTGTTGCTCGATGTCCAGATGCCGGCGTCCAGCGGCACCGAGCTGGCCGCGCAGCTGCGCGTGCGCCCGGACGCGCCGGCGGTGGTGTTCGTCACCGCGCATGCGGAGCACGCGCTGCAAGCCTTCGAGCTGGACGCGGTCGACTACCTCACCAAGCCCGTGCGGCGCGATCGCCTGCAGGCGGCGCTGCAGCGCGTGGCACAGCGCATGGCTGTGCGGCGGCCGGTCGACGCGGGGGACGATGCGGCGATCGTCGTCACCGACCGCGGCCGGCTGCGCCGCGTGCCACTGGCCGACGTGCTCTACCTCAAGGCCGAGCTGAAATACGTGACGCTGCGCACCGCCGAGCACACCTTCGTGCTGGACGACGCGCTCTCCGACCTGGAGCAGCGCCTGGGCGAGCGCTTCGTGCGAGTGCACCGCAACGCGCTCGTGGCACGCCACGCGATGCGCGCGCTGGAGCGCCGCGCCGACGCCGACGAGGGCGGCGAGGCCTGGGCGGTGCAGGTGGCGCCGGGCGGCGAGTGGCTGGCGGTGTCACGGCGCCAGCTCGGCGCGGTGCGCGACGCCATCGCGGGCGCGCGGGTCTAGGTCGGATGGCGATGGCACCCCGTGCTGCCGGGCGGTTTTCTTCCCATCACGGTGCGGCCCTGCGAACCTGACTGGCTGCTCGGGCGGCAACCTTGACCGGGAGCGCCATCCCTACTGCGGCTTGGGCAATCCGAGCAGCAAGTCATCCAAAGTCACGAACTCGCCCCGCTCGACCTCCGCCATGGCGCCAAGCCGTTCCGCTTCCTGTTCCGGCGTGAGCGAGAATCAGGCGGCGCCGAGCTTCTCGGCCGCGGCCGTGATCGCCAGCCCATAGCCGGCCACGCCCAGTCCGACGACCACGCCGTCGGCGATGTCGGACAAGTACGAGTGGTGGCGGAACGCCTCGCGCTTGTGCACGTTGCTCACGTGCACCTCGATGAACGGGATCGCCACGCCGGCCAGCGCATCGCGCAGCGCGACGCTCGTGTGGGTGAACGCGCCGGGGTTGATGACGATGAACCCCACGCCCTCGCCGCGCGCGGCATGGATGCGGTCGATCAGCGCCCCCTCGTGGTTGCTCTGGAAGCACGCCACGTCCACGCCCAGCGCGCGGCCCCGCTCCATGCAGGTGGCTTCCACGTCGGCCAGCGTCGTCGCCCCGTAGACGTGCGGCTCGCGCGTGCCGAGCAGGTTGAGGTTCGGGCCGTTGATGAGGAGGATCTTCATGGGCAGTCATGATGCCTCAACCCCGGCCCACGATCCACCCTCACCCCGTGTTCCGCAGCCCCGCGGCGACGCCGTTGATCGAGATGTGGATGCCGGTCTGCATGCGCTGGACGTCCGGGTCGCCTTCGCGGCGCGTGCGATAGCGGCGCATCAGTTCCACCTGCAGGTGGTTCAGCGGATCGAGGTACGGAAAGCGGTGCTCTATCGAGCGCGCGAGGCTGGGGTTGCCGGCCAGGCGCGCAGGCTCGCCGGTGATGAGCGCGAGCGCCTCGGCGGTGCGCTGCCACTCGGCCTGGATCACCTTGAAGATGCGCTGGCCGAGCCGCTTGTCTTCCACCAGCTCCACGTAGCGCGCCGCCACGCGCAGGTCGCTCTTGGCGAGCACCATGTCCATGTTCGACAGCAGGGTGCGGAAGAACGGCCACTGCTTGTGCATGCGGCGCAGCAGCGCCACGCGGTCGGTGCGCCCCCGCGCGGCGCCCGCGAAAGCCTCGATCGCCGAGCCGAAGCCGTACCAGCCGGGCAGCGCCACGCGGCACTGGCCCCACGAGAAGCCCCAGGGAATGGCGCGCAGGTCCTCGATGGCGCGCGTGGCCTTGCGCGACGCCGGCCGCGAGCCGATGTTCAGCTCGGCGATCTCGCGGATCGGGGTGGCGGCGAAGAAGTAGTCGGTGAAGCCGGGCGTCTCGTACACGAGGCGGCGGTAGGCCGCCATGCTCGCCGCGCTGATCGCGTCCGCGGCGTCGAGGAAGGCCTGCGGCGCGCTCTGCGTGGGGTGCAGCAGCGTCGCTTCCAGCGTCGCGGCCACCAGCGTCTCGAGGTTGCGCCGGCCGATCTCGGGGTGGGCGTACTTCGACGCGATGACCTCGCCCTGCTCCGTGAGGCGGATCTGCCCGTTCACGGTGCCCGGCGGCTGCGCGAGGATGGCCTCGTAGCTCGGCCCGCCGCCGCGGCCCACGGTGCCGCCGCGGCCGTGGAAGAGGCGCAGCCGGATGCCGTGCTCGCGGCCCAGCTCGTCGAACAGCCGCACGAGCGCGATCTCGGCGCGGTAGAGCGACCAGTTGCTCGTGAAGAAGCCGCCGTCCTTGTTGCTGTCGCTGTAGCCGAGCATGATGTCCTGCTCGGCGTCGCCGCGCTGCACCAGCTGCACGATGCCCGGCAGCGCGTAGAAGTCGCGCATGATCGGCTCGGCGCGCTCCAGGTCGCCGATGGTCTCGAACAGCGGCACCACGATCAGGTCGGTCTCGGCCGAGTCCGACAGCGTGCCGCGCATCAGGCCGGTCTCCTTCTGCAGCAGCAGCACCTCCAGCAGGTCGCTCACTTCCTCCGTGTGCGAGATGATGTAGTGGCGCAGCGAGTCGGGCCCGTAGGCGGCGCGCATCTTCAGCGCCGTCTCGAACACCTCCAGCTCCTCGTGCGCGAGATCCGAGTAGCGGTGGCCGATCACGCGCAGCGGGCGAGCATCGTCCAGCAGCGCCATCAGCACCGCCTGCCGCCGCTCCTCGGGCAGCGCCGCGTAGTCGGGCTCCAGCCGCGCCACCTTCAGCAGCTCGGCCAGCACCGCCTCGTGCCGGTCGGAGCTCTGCCGCAGGTCGACGGTGGCGAGGTGGAAGCCGAACACCTGCACCGCGCGCATCAGCGGCGCCAGCCGCGGCGCCACCAGCGCCTGCGCGTGGTGGTGGCGCAGCGAGGCCTCGATGACGCGCAGGTCGGCCAGCAGCTGCTCGGCGCTGTCGTACGGATCCTGCGGCGCCACCGCGTGGCGCAGCGCTTCGGTGCCGGTGAGCCGGTGCAGCGTGGCGGCCAGCCGCGCGTACATGCCGATCAGCGCGCGCCGGTAGAGCTCGTCCTCGCGATGCTCGCTGCGGTCGGGCGAGCGCTCGGCCAGCGCCAGCATCTGCGGCGTGGCCCGGGCCAGGCGCTGCGAGATCGACAGCTCCGCGCCGAGCTCGTGGATCTCGGTGAGGTAGAAGCGCAGCACCGTCTCGCCCTGGCGTGCCAGCGCCATGCGCAAGGTGCCGGCGTTCACGTTCGGGTTGCCGTCGCGGTCGCCGCCGATCCAGTGGCCCATGCGCAGGAACGGCGCGATGCGGTGCCCCGGCAGGCCGCCTTCGATCTCCCGGTACAGCCGCGGGATCTGGCGCAGGAACGTGGTGGGGTAGTACGACAGCGCGGTCTCGATCTCGTCGGCCACGGTGAGCTTGGCGTAGCGCAGCATGCGCGTCTGCCACAGCTGCGTCACGCGGGCGCGGATCAACGCCTCGTTGTCCTTGCAGTCGCGCTCGGTGGCCAGCCGGTCGCGCACGCCCACCAGCTCCGCGATGGCGCGCTCGGCGTCGAGGATGCTCTTGCGCTGCACCTCGGTCGGGTGCGCGGTGAGCACCGGCGAGATGTAGGCGCTCGACAGCACCTGCACGATCTCGGTCGCGCGGATGTCCGCGCGCGCCAGGCGGTCGAACGTGGTGGCGAGCGACCCTTCCTGCATGTGGCCCTGTGCCTCGTGATGCTCGCGCCGCCGCACGTGATGCCGGTCTTCGGCGATGTTGGCCAGGTGCGAGAAGTAGCTGAAGGCGCGGATCACGCTCACCGTCTGGTCGTGCGAGAGGTTCTTCAGCAGGCGGTCGAGCACGCGGCCGGCGCTCGCGTCCTTCTTCAGCCGGTAGGCCACGGAGAGTTGGCGCACGCGCTCGATCAGCTCGAATGCGTCCGTGCCTTCCTGTTCGCGGATCACGTCGCCGAGGATGCGGCCGAGCAGGCGGATGTCTTCCACGAGCGGCCGGTTCTTCTCGGCGGCGTCCTGGTCCTTGGGGCGGGCGGTGCGGGGCATGGGCGGCGTCCGGTGGTGTAATCGAGTTACGAAAAGCGATGTTACCGCGGACGGACCCTCGGACGGACATAATTCGGCCATGCCGTTGTCGATCACGATCGCCACGCGCGAGAGCCGCCTCGCGATGTGGCAGGCCGAGCATGTTCGCGCGTTGCTGCAGGCGCGGCTGGGCGCGCAGGTCGCGCTGCTGGGCATGACCACCCGCGGCGACCAGATCCTCGACCGCACGCTGTCGAAGGTGGGCGGCAAGGGCCTGTTCGTCAAGGAACTCGAGGCGGCGCTGGAAGAGGGCCGCGCGAACCTGGCCGTGCACTCGCTGAAAGACGTGCCGATGGAGCTGCCGCCCGGCTTCGTGCTCGGCGCCGTGCTCGAGCGGGCCGACCCGCGCGACGCGTTCGTCTCCAACCTGCACGCCGACCTGCAGGCGCTGCCCCAGGGCGCCCGCGTGGGCACCTCCAGCCTGCGCCGCGAGGTGCAGCTCAAGGCGCTGCGGCCGGATCTCGTCATCGAGCCGCTGCGCGGCAACCTGGACACGCGCCTGCGCAAGCTCGACGCGGGCCACCACGATGCGATCGTGCTGGCAGCGGCCGGCCTGGAACGGCTCGGCCTGTCGGCTCGCATCCGCGCCATCTTCGACCCGGCGCAGATGGTGCCCTCGGCGGGCCAGGGCGCCCTCGGGCTCGAGGTGCGGGAGGATGCGGCGGCCCTGCGCGAGGCGCTCGCCGGCCTCGTGCACCGTCCCACGTGGCTGGCCGTGCAGGCGGAGCGCGAAGTGTCGCGCGCGCTCGGCGGCAGCTGCAGCATGCCGCTGGCCGCGCACGCGCACTGGCAGGGCGACACCCTGCAGCTCGATGCCGTGCTCGGCCATGCGGAAGTCGCCGCGCGCCCCTTGCTGCGCGCGGGCGTGCGCGCCGCCGTGGCGGATGACGCGGCCGCCTGCGCGCTCGGCCGCGAAGCGGTGGCCGCGTTGCGGGCCCAGGGCGCGGCGGCCTACCTGCCCGCCTGAGCCACCGGCCATGCGGGTGCTCGTGACCCGACCCCGACCGCAGGCGATCCCCTGGGTCGAGGCGCTGCGCGCGCAAGGGGTGGACGCGCACGCGCTGCCGCTCATCGAGATCCTCCCGCCGCCCGACACGGCTGCGCTTTCGGCGCAGTGGCTCGGGCTGGCGGACCATGCCCTCGTGTTCTTCGCGAGCCCCAACGCGGTCGAGCGGTTCTTCGCGGCCCGGCCGCCGGCGGTGCCCTGGCCGGCCGGCCTTCCGGCCGCGGCGCCGGGCCCCGGCAGTGCGCAGGCACTGCGCGATGGGGGCGTGGCGCGCATCGTGGAGCCGGTGCAGGCGGCCCGGTTCGACTCCGAGGCCGTCTGGAGCCGGATCGAGGCGTGGCCCTGGCAGGGCGCTTCGGTGCTTGTGGTGCGCGGCGACGGCGGGCGCGACTGGCTGGCCGAGCGGCTGCGTTCGCGCGGCGCGCAGGTGCGCTTCGTGCAGGCCTATGCTCGCGCCATGCCGGCGCCCACGCAGCAGGAGCAGCGCCTGCTGCGCGAGGCGCTCGAGGCGCCGCAGGCTCACGTGTGGCACTTCAGCAGCGCCCAGGCGATCGACCATCTGGAGCACCTCGTGGCGGACACGGACTGGTCGCACGCGCGTGCCATCGCATCGCACCCGCGCATCGCCGAGCGTGCGCGCGCCCTCGGCCTCGGCATCGTGCTCGAAGCGCCGCCGACCGTGCACGCAGTGGTCGCTGCGCTGCAACATGCCACCCTACAATCGTCCGCACCGTGACCGACGACTCCGCTCCGCTCGAGATACCGCGCGCCGTGCCGCCTGCGGCCGCCATGGTGCCGCCCGCGCCGTCGCAGCCGGGGCCGCGCTGGCTGGCGCTGCTCGCGCTGGCGCTGGCCGTCCTCGCGCTTGCGGCGCTGGCGATGGCCTGGAACACGCAGAAGCGGGTGCGCTCGCTCGAGCGCGAGCTCGTGCAGCGGCAGCAGACGAGTCAGGCCGAGTCCACCGCGGCACACACGCTCGCGCGCGCCGCCGAGGATGCGGCGCGCGATGCTGTGGCCAAGGTCGCGCTGCTCGAAGCCCGCGTGGCAGAAAGCTCGCTGCAGCGCACGCAGCTCGAGGAGCTGATCCAGTCGCTGTCACGCTCGCGCGATGAAACCGTACTGGGCGACGTCGAAGCCGCCATCCGCGTGGCCGTGCAGCAAAGCGCCATCACCGGCAGCGCCGAGCCGCTGGTGGCCACGCTCAAGCAGGCCGAGGAGCGCCTGGCGCGCTACAACCAGCCCCGCCTGGAGCGCGTGCGCCGCGCCGTCACGCGCGACCTCGAGCGCGTGAAGGCGGTGGCCCTGAGCGACATCTCCACGCTCGTCATCCGGCTCGACGAGGCGGTGCGCCAGGTCGACGAGCTGCCGCTGCTCGCGGCCGCCGAGCCGCGCCGCGCCGCGCCCCCGCGCACCTCCGCGCGCTCCGTGCCGGCGCCGGCTGCCTCGGGCGCGCCCAGCGGAGCAGCCTCGGCGCCGCGCTGGAGCGACCCGATCACGCAGGCATGGTCCGGCTTCGCCGATCGTGCGTGGGAGGAAGTACGCGGCCTCGTGCGCGTCACGCGCATCGAGAACCCGGAGGCCATGCTCGCCGCGCCCGAGCAGTCGTTCTACCTGCGCGAGAACCTCAAGCTGCGCCTGCTCAACGCGCGCCTGGCCGTGCTCTCGCGCCAGTTCGACATCGCGCAGGCCGATCTGCGCGACGTGCAGGCCGCACTCGACCGCTATTTCGACCGCAGCTCGCGCCGCGTCGTCGCCGCCAGCGAGCTGGTGCGGCAGGTGGCCGCGCAGGCGCGGCTCGTCACGGTGCCACGCCCCGACGAAACGCTGGCCGCACTGGCAGCACAATGAGCCACCACGCTCCCTCCGGTCGCTGCCCCCCGAGGGGGCCCCTTGCTGCGGACCGGCGGAGCCGCTGGATGGAGCCCCCACGCTCCCTCCGGTCGCTGCCCCCCGAGGGGGCCCTTGCTGCGGACCGGCGGAGCCGCTGGATGGAGCCCCCACGCTCCCGCTGGTCGCTGCCCCCCGAGGGGGCCCTTGCTGCGGACCGGCGGAGCCGGATCCACGCAAGCGCTCGGGGGGGCCGCCTGACGGCGGGCGGCTAACCATGCGTGCCGTCGTTTGGGTTGTCCTGCTTTTCGTCGTCGCGGTGGTGGCCGCGTCCACGCTGGGCGCCAACGACGGGCTTGTCACGTTCTACTGGCGCGGCTGGCGGCTCGACGTCTCGCTCAATCTTTTCGTCGTGGGGCTGCTCGTGACCTGCTTCGTGCTGGTGTCGGCGTTCCAGGCGGTGCATGCGCTCGTGAGCCTGCCGGTGCGTGCCCATGAGTGGCGAGTGGAGCAGCGGCGGCGGGCGGCCGAGAAGGCATTGCGCGAGGCGCTGGCCGAGTATCTCGCCGCGCGCTACACGCGTTCGCAGAAAGCGGCGCAGCGCGCGCTCTCGATCCAGGAGAACACGCACGAGCTGCGGGGCGACCACGACCTGCGCGTGCTGGCGCACCTGCTTGCGGCGGCGAGCGCGCATCGGCTGCAGGACCGCGTGCGCCGCGACGATCACCTGTCGCTGCTGCGCAAGGCGAGCCGCCGCCCCGGCGTGACGCGGGCCGCGGATGAGGGTGCGCGCCTGATGGCCGCCGAGTGGGCGCTCGACGACCGCGACGCCTCGCGCGCGCTCGGCCTGCTCTCCGACCTGGCGCCCGGCGTGGCGCGCCGCACCCATGCGCTGCGCCTGCGGCTGCAGGCCGCGCGGCTCGCGCGCCAGCCGCTGGATGCCCTGCGCACGGCGCGCCTGCTCGCCAAGCACCAGGCCTTCTCGGCGGCCGCTGCGCAGGGTCTGCTGCGCTCGCTGGCCGGTGAGGCGATCGACGGCGCGCACGACATCGACCAACTGCGGCGCGTCTGGCAGCAGCTCGAGGCGCCCGACCGGCGCGACCCCTTCGTCGCGGCCCGGGTGGCGCAGCGCGCCTGCCGGCTCGGCGCCCACGAGGAGGCGCGCAACTGGCTGCGCCCGTCGTGGGAGCGCCTGGGCGAGCTGCCGGCCGACGAGCGCGAGTGCCTGGCGCTGGCGCTGGCCGAGAACGTCGACGGCGTCGGCGTCGACTGGCTGCCGCGCCTGGAGAGCGCGCAGCGCACGTTCCCGACCGACAGCGCCGTGGCGCTGGCCGCCGGCCTCGCCTTCGCCGAGCGCCACGG
>Ga0247820_10000321_pt1 | contig 24786 bp, 22 predicted proteins | sample 13C_Glucose_Day1_2_FD_192480 | JGI IMG/M metagenome (GOLD analysis project Ga0247820, IMG submission 192480) | Soil microbial communities from agricultural site in Penn Yan, New York, United States - 13C_Glucose_Day14 | ecosystem: Environmental > Terrestrial > Soil > Agricultural land | place...
TCGAGCAGGAAGGCGCCCTGCCCCAGATAGTTGAGCGTGAGGCAGGGCAGGACCACGAACAGCCAGCCCTGGCGGATCGGCGCCTTGCCGAAGTGGCCCATGTCCGCATAGAGGGCCTCGGCTCCCGTCACGGCCAGGAAGACGCTGCCCAGGATGACGAAACCGAGGAAGCCGTCCTTGAGCAGCAACTCGATCCCGTAAAGCGGCGACAGGGCGCGCAGGATGGTGATGTCGTCGAAGATGTGCGTCAGGCCCAGCACGCCGAGACTGAGGAACCAGACGGCGGTGATGGGACCGAAGAACTTGGCCAGGCCGGCGGTGCCGCGCGACTGGACCAGGAAGAGGGCGATCAGGATGCCCGCCGAGATCGGCAGAATGAAGGGATCCAGCTCGCCGTTGAGACCAGGGGCGTCCTTCAGGCCTTCAACCGCCGACAGCACCGAAATGGCGGGGGTGATGACGCCGTCGCTGTAGAAGAGAGCCGCGCCGCAGACGCCGAGAATGAACAGCCAGGCGCTGCGTCGGCCGACCGCATGCTGGGCCAGGGCCATCAGCGACAGGGTGCCGCCCTCGCCCTTGTTGTCGGCCCGCATCAGGAACATGACGTATTTGAACGTCACCACCACCATCAGGGCCCAGAAGGCCAGCGACACGACGCCGATGATGGCCAGCTCGCCGCCGACGCCCTTCTGGGCGTGGCCTATGGCCTCGCGCAGGGCGTAGATGGGGCTGGTGCCGATATCGCCGAAGACCACGCCGATGGCGCCCAGGATCAGGGCGCGATGCGTCGCCTTACCGTGCCCCGGAGGAGACGGAATCTGGGCGTTCGGTTGTTCTGAAGCTTTTGCGGCGGACGTCTCGGCGTCGCCGCGGGGCGTATCCCCGGCCATGCATAACCTCCGGGTCGCGCGAAGGGCGCGCCCATCAAGAGCGGCGGGCCTTTAGCCCCTTTCGGTCAGCGGTTCAATCGCGCGCCCGTTCCACGCCCCGTTCAGCACGACGGGCCGCCGAAAGGATACGCCGGTCCGTCTTGGCCTGAAGCAGGACTACGACATTGTCTTCAGAGGTGGAATCCGCCGGAAGGCCGTACAGGACCGGTCGTCCGGTCCAGTCGCCCAAACGATGCACATGGCGCACCACATTGACATGGCGCACGGCCTGGCCGCGATTGTCGCCCTGGCGCACCTCAACCGTTTGAAGACCCGGCTGATAAACGACGGCCATGACCTCTGCGCCGCCGGCCGGCGGGCGGCCGGAGCCGACGCCGACCCGGTCGCCGGTCTCGCGGAACTCGATTTCCGGCGGATGCAGACGAGCCGACGCCTCGGCGTCGATGGCGGCCTGAAGCTCGGGCGAGCGGGCGCCCGACAGGTGCCGCCGACCGTCGATCACCACCTGGGGCGTCGAAACATTCCTCAGCTTCAGGGCCTGGCGATAGGCCTGCTGGCGTGCGGCGAACTCGGGCTTGGCGAAGGTGTCGGGCCAGCCGAGATAGTCCCAGTAGTCGACGCCGTAGGTCAGGGCGATGACGCCCGGCTCATTCGCCACGGCCTCAAGCGTACGATTGGCGTCAGGGCAGCCGGAACAGCCCTGGGCGGTGAAAAGCTCGACCACCACCGGCTGGACCGAAGCGTCGCGTTCGCGCGGCGGCGCGCCCGCGCCGGTCAGCAAACCGACACCCACGAGCGCCGCCGTCGCCATCCCGAGCCTGATCGAACCTCGTGCCGTCATTTGACGATCCTAGCCCCTCGATCCGTCTGCGCCGCTCATAAAAGCGTGAAGGACATCATCCCTGGCCTGTCGCCCTCAGTCCATCAGCTGTTGGGCCAGATAGACATAGTGCCGGGCCCAGCGGCGAGCGTTGGCGACCGGATCGGCGTCGTTGGAGTGACCGCCGGCCGTGTCCTCGTAATAGAGGTGGTCGTGGCCCTGATCCCCCAGGCGCGCCGCGAACTTGCGGGCGTGGCCGGGATGGACCCGGTCGTCGCGCGTGTTGGTCGTGATGTAGACGCGCGGGTATTTCGTCTCGGGGCGCAGCTGCTGATAGGCCGAGTAGCGGGCGATGAACTCCGCGTCGCCGGGAATGCGCGGGTCGCCGTATTCGCCGATCCACGAGGCGCCAGCGGGCAGGTCCTGATAGCGCAGCATGTCGATCAGCGGGCTTTCGATCACCGCCGCGTTGAACAGTTCCGGGTGCTGGGTGATCGACACCGAGGTCAGGACCCCGCCGTTCGAACGGCCGTAGATGCCCAGGTGGCGCGGGCTGGTGATGCGGCGCTGCTCCAGATCGCGGGCCACGGCAGCGAAGTCGTCAAAGGCGCGCTGGCGGTTTTCGCGCAGGGCCGCCTGGTGCCAGCCGGGACCGAACTCGCCGCCGCCGCGGATGTTGGCCTGGACGAAGACGCCGCCGTTCTCGAGCCACAGCTTGCCCATCTCGGGCTTGTAGGCGGGCGGGAAGCTGGCCTGGAAGCCGCCGTAGCCGAACAGGATCGTCGGGCCGGTCCCGTCCATCACCAGATCCTTGGGCCGGGTGACGAAGTAGGGAATCTTGGTCCCGTCGGTCGAGGTCGCCTCGAACTGCTCGACCACATGGGTCGAGGCGTCGAACTTGGCTGGGGCCGATTTCAGCTCGGTCAGGGCGCCGGTGGAGACGTCGGCCAGGCTGAGGGTCGGCGGCGTCAGGAAGCCCTGGGTCGAGACGAAGACCTGACCCTTGCTCTTGGAACTGTCACCCAGACCCACGGCGCTGTTGGTCGGCACGGCGATGTCGGTCGCGGTCCAGCCGTTCTCAGTCGGGGTGAAACGCTTCAACGTGCCGACGACATTGTCGGCGATGACGGCGACGATGCTGTCGGACAGGACCGTCACGTTCTGCAGCGACTGGCGCGGCGTCGGCGTGAAGACGGTCGCCCGTTCAGCGCCGATGGCGATATCCAGCCGAACCGGCCCCAGAACGCCAAGCGGCAGGGACAGCAGCGAACCCGCCGCATAGTCCTGACCGTCGAAGCGCCAGGCCTGATCCGGCGAGAAGACAAGATTGCCGCCCATGACGCCTTCGACAGCGACGCGTTCGGGCAGGCTCAGCTTGTATGGCCTGCCCTCCCCGCCCATGGCCCAGATTTCCGACCGGAAGGTGTCCAGCGGGCGACTGAACAGGACGGCCTCGACCGCGCCCGCCATGTCGCGGAAGACCATGGGCGAGACGCCATAGCCGCCGTCGGACTGCTGGCCGCGATAGACCTCGGTCGCGTGGGCCAGAGGATGGCCGCGCTTCAGGGATTTGACGATGTAGGGATAGCCCGACTCCGTCATCGTGCCGGGACCGAAGTCAGTGGCGATCAGCAGGGTGTCGCGGTCCAGCCAGGTCAGGCGATGCTTGCCCTCGGGGATGACGAAGCCGCCCTCCACGAAGGTCCTGGTGGTCAGGTCGAACTCGCGCACCGTCACAGCGTCCTTGCCGCCGTCCGACAGGTTGACCAGGCAGCGGGTCTCGTCCGGGGCCAGGCAGTCGGCGCCCTTGAACACCCAGTCCCGGCCCTCGGCCTTGGCCAGGGCGTCGATATCCAGCAGGGTCTCCCACTGCGGCTGGTTGCTGCGATAGCTGTCCAGGGTCGTACGCCGCCAGACGCCCTTGGGATTGGCGGCGTCCTGCCAGAAATTGCCCAGGCCCTCGCCCAGGAAGCTAACGCCGGGGATGCGGTCGGTGGCCGTCAGGATGGCCTCGGCCTGCTGGCGGAAGGTCTCGTAGCGCCGGTCGCCGGTCAGAGCCGACAGCGCCTTTTCATTCGAGGCGGCGACGAAGGCCCGGGCCTCGGCCCCGTCCACCTCTTCCAGCGCCAGATGATCGTCGGCGGCCTTGACCCCTTCGGGCGTCAGGTCGCGCGGGAAGTGCGGCGGCGGATTGGTCGCGGCGGCTGCGATCGGATCGGCCGCAGAACCCTCGGCCAAAGCGGGCGCCGCAGCCAACATCAGCGCGGGCAGGGCGACGCTAAGAAACAAGGTTTTCATGACTTCACTCCGCTCACCCCCGCGGAGGCGGGGACCCAGTGCTTTGGCCTGATAAGCCGCCGTCAAAGTTTTCGCCCATGGCCCAGGTCTGAGCGCGCGGTTCAAACCTGGGTCCCCGCCTCAGCGGGGATGAGCGGGCAAGGCTTACTGCTGCGCCGGTTCGTCCATCAGGCGACGCGTCAGATAGGTGTATTCCAACGCGATGCGGCGGGCCGTTTCGCGCAGGTTGGCGCCGGCCGCGTGGCCGCCGTCGGTGTTTTCATAGAAGAGCACCGGATAGCCCAGTTCCTCCATCCGCGCCGCCGCCTTGCGGGCGTGGCCGGGGTGGACGCGGTCGTCCTTGGTCGAGGTGTGGATGAAGACCTCGGGATAGGGCTGGCCCGCCGCCAGACGCTGATAGGGCGAGTATTCCTCGATCCAGGCGCGCTGTTCGGGGATGTCCGGGTTGCCGTATTCGCCGATCCACGAGGCGCCGGCCAGCAGCTTGTGGAAGCGCAGCATGTCGAACAGGGGCACCTGGATGACCGCCGCGTTGATCAGGTCCGGGCGCTGGGTCAGCATGGCGCCCATGAACAGGCCGCCCTGCGACCCGCCCATGATCCCGAGGTGCGGCTGGCTGGTGATCCCCCGCGTGATCAGATCCTGGGCCACGGCCTGGAAGTCCTCGTGGGCGCGCTGGCGGTTTTCCTGCTGGGCCGCCTGGTGCCACTTGGGACCGAACTCGCCGCCGCCGCGCGTGTTGGCGATGACATAGACGCCGCCCCGCTCCAGCCACAGCTTGCCGACCGTCGGCGAATAGCCGGGCAGCAGCGACGACTGGAAGCCGCCGTAGCCGTAGAGCAGGGTCGGGTTCGAGCCGTCCATCGCCATGGCGTCCTTGTGGACGACGAAATAGGGGACCATCGTGCCGTCGGCCGAACGGGCCTCGAACTGATCGACGCGCATGCCGCTGGCGTCGAACTTGTCCGGCAGGGCCTTGGTCAGGGCGACCGCGCCCGTGGCCGCGTCGGCCAGATAGAGGCTGGACGGGTTCAGATAGCCGGTGACGCTGACGAAGATCTTGTCGTCGCGCTCCGACGCCGAGCCGACGCCGACCGAGACGTTCTGCGGCAGGTCCAGGCGCGTGCGGCTCCAGTCGGCCGGGTCATAGACATCGACTGAGCCGCGCACGTTTTCATAAAGGGCCACGACCAGCTTGTTGCGGGTGGCGGTGATGCCCTCGATCGCCTCGCGCTCGCCGGGACGCAGGACCAGGCGGGCGGGCGTCTTCGGATCAGCCAGCCAGGCCTGCAGCGGCCAGGCGATGACGTCGCCGGTCTTGAATTCCTGGCCCGAGGGCGCGGTCCAGTCCTGATCCGTCGTCACCACCAGCTGGCCGGAAACCAGGGCGTTGATGTTGGACTTGAGCGGCAGCTCCAGCTGGGTCGTCGAGCCGTCGGCGTTCAGGCGCCAGGTCTCGCTTTCGTAGAAGTTGATCCCCCGGTTCAGCAGCACCGCCTGAACCACGCCGTCGGCGTCGCGCAGGGTGTAGCCCGAAACCGAGACGTCGGTCTGTTGCCCGGCGAAGACCTCGACCGCCTGATCGACGCTCTGGCCGCGCTTCATCAGACGCACCGTGCGCGGATAGCCCGAGTCCGTCAGCGAACCCTCGCCGAAGTCACGCGAGATCAGCAGCGTATCCTTGTCGATCCAGCTGGCGCCGCCCTTGGATTCGGGCAGGCTGACGCCGCCCTCCACGAAGGTCTTCGTGACGCTGTCGAACTCGCGGATCGTCACCGCGTCCTTGCCGCCGTTCGACAGGGAGATCAGGCAGTAGCGTTCTTCCGGCGCCAGGCAGGTCGCGCCCTTGTAGACCCAGTTGGCGCCCTCGGCCGCCGACAGGGCGTCGATGTCCAGAATGGTCTCCCACTGCGGCGCGTCGGTGCGGTAGCTGTCCAGCGTCGTGCGGCGCCAGATGCCGCGCACGTGCTCGGCGTCCTGCCAGAAGTTGTCGATGTGGCCGTCATGGGTGAAGCCGGGCGAGGGGATGCGGTCGCGCGACTGCACCAGGTCCAGGGCCTGCTGGTGCAGGCCCTCATAGCGCGGGTCGCCCTGCAAGGTCCCCAGTGAGGTTTCGTTGTGCGCCTTGACCCATTCCATGGCGCGCTCGCCCTCGACCTCTTCCAGCCAGATATAGGGGTCGGTCGCGTCGCTGGTGGCGAAGCCCGGCGTGGAGGATGCGGCGGCGACGGGCATGTCGGACGAATGGGCCATGGCGACGGGTGCGGCTCCGGCGGCGAGAAGAAGGGCGGCGGCGGACGCCAGAGTGCGGATCATGTGTCAGTCCCCAACAGATTTGCGCGGCACCTTGGCGAGCGACGAAGGCGGCGGCAAGCGGTGGAAACCTTACAAGCCTGTCATCTTTGGTCGCAGGAGCTCAGTCGCCCTCGTCGGGGATGCACAGAATCTGGCCGCAGGCCTTGCAGTGAACGGCGTCCGGGTCGTGCTTCTGCAGCCCGCAGGTGGGGCAGGGGAACTTGACCTTGTGCGGCCGGATCAGGGTCTGGGCCAGACGGATGAACAGGGTGATGCCCACCAGCATGACGACGATGGAGATGACCCGCCCCCAGTTGCCGGGCAGGGTGATGTCGCCGAACCCCGTCGTCGTCAGCGTCGCCACCGTGAAATACAGGGCGTCCAGATAGCCGTTGATGTGCTCGGCCTTGCCCCGGAAATAGGCGTAGACGAAACCGGTCGTCACGAAGACGAAGGTGACCAGCGCCGTCAGGGCGCGCGTGACCTCCTCGACCCGCGTGTCGTCGAAGCGCCGCCCGATGGTGCGCCAGAACAGGTCGCTGTTCAGCAGACTCCAGAACCGCAGCAGCCTCAGGAAGCCCAGATTGGCCAGCCAGGCTGGGAAGAGCAGGGTCGCCAGCACGAACAGATCGACCCAGACGATCGGCCGTTTCAACCAGGATCGAATGTCGGAATAGGCGTAGGCCCGCGCCGCCAGATCCAACCCCAGGACGGCGGCGATCAGATAGTCCAGCACATAGAAGGCCCAGCCCGCCTCCTTCAGGATCGGCGTGGCCAGGAAGAAGCCGATAATGATCAGATCGATGACGATGACCATCAGGCGGAACTTCACCGCCGCCGGCTGGGATCCGTGATAGAGGTAGCGCAGGCGCGCCCTCAGCCGCAGTCCGTCGGGTTTGGCGGTTTCGCTCTGGTCAGACGTCATCGCCGCCAGCGATACATGAACCGGCGAAAAATCCTATATGAAGACGATCATGAGCCAGCCCGCACGCCCCTACATCCGCATGAACGGCGCCGGAAACGCCTTCATCGTCGTCCAGGCCTTCGAAGCGCCCTTCCACCCGACCGAGGACCAGGTGCGCGCCTTGGCCGACCCGGCGGCGGGTCTGGGCGGGTTCGACCAGTTGATCGGCGTCGAACCGTCCGAGACGGCTGACGCCTTCATGCGCGTGTGGAACGCCGACGGCTCCATGGTCGAGACCTGCGGCAACGCCCTGCGTTGCGTGGGCTGGCTGTTGCTGGAGGCGACCGGCAAGGAAGAGGTCGTCATCGACACGCTCGGCGGACCGACGACGGCGCGACGGGTGGGGGACCGCCTGGTTCAGGTCGACATGGGGGCGCCCCGTCTGGATTGGGCCGAGGTGCCGCTGGCCGAAGAGATGGACACGCGCGGCATCGAGCTTCAGGTCGGGCCGATCGACGCCCCGGTGCTGCACACCCCCGGCGCGGTCTCGATGGGCAATCCCCATGTCGTCTTCTTCACCGACCAGCAGGACGACGCCTTCGTGAAGGGCTCCGGCTCCCTGGTCGAACATCACCCCCTCTTCCCCGAAGGGGTCAACGTCGGCTTCGCCAAGGTCATCGACCACGACCATATCCGGCTTCGGGTGTGGGAGCGCGGCGCGGGCCTGACCCTGGCCTGCGGCACCGGCGCCTGTGCGGCCCTGGTGGCCACGGCCCGACGCGGCCTGACCGGACGAAGGGCGACCGTGGTCGTCGATGGCGGCGAACTGACCATCGACTGGGACGAGGCCACCGACCATGTCTTCATGACCGGCCCGGTCGAAGTCGAGCGCACGGGGCTTTTACCACAGGTCCAGCCAATCTGACCTGACGTAGCGTCAGCGGTTGTCCCCAACGGCCCCGCGATCTAGGAACAGAAGGCGCCTGCCCTTCCCGAGATCAAAATGCCTGAACTGACCGACAAACAGACCTTCTCCGACGACGACGCTCTGGAGTTCCACAGCGATCCGATCCCGGGCAAGATCTCCATGGCCCCTACCAAGCCGATGGCGACCCAGCGCGACCTGTCGCTGGCCTATTCGCCGGGCGTGGCCGTGCCGGTCCTGGCCATCGCCGAGGACGTGGACAAGGCTTACGACTATACGTCCAAGGGCAATATGGTCGCCGTCATCTCGAACGGTACGGCCATCCTGGGCCTGGGCAACCTCGGTCACATGGCGTCCAAGCCGGTGATGGAAGGCAAGTCCGTCCTGTTCAAGCGCTTCGCCGACGTGGACAGCTTCGACGTCGAGGTGAAGACCACCGACCCGGACGAGTTCGTCACCGTGGTCAAGAACATCGGCGACACCTGGGGCGGCATCAATCTGGAGGACATCAAGTCCCCGGAGTGCTTCGAGATCGAGGCCCAGCTGCAAGACCTGCTGGACATTCCCGTCTTCCACGACGACCAGCACGGCACGGCCATCATCTCGACCGCCGGTCTGATCAACGCGGCCCATATCGTCGGCAAGAAGCTGGAAGACCTGAAGGTCGTCCTGTCCGGCGCCGGGGCCGCCGGCCTGTCGTCCATCGCCCTGATGAAGGCCGCCGGCGTCAAGGCCGAGAACACCGTGATCTGCGACCGTGAAGGCGTGATCTACAAGGGTCGCTCGAACGTCTCGCAATGGCAGGCGGCGCACGCCACGGACACCTCGCTTCGGACCCTGGCCGAGGCCATGGTCGGCGCCGACGTGGTTCTGGGCCTCTCGGCCAAGGGCGCGATCACCAAGGAGATGGTCGCCTCCATGGCGCCCAATCCGATCATCTTCGCCATGGCCAACCCCGATCCGGAAATCACCCCGGAAGACGTCAAGTCGGTGCGGTCGGACGCCATCATCGCCACTGGCCGTTCGGACTATGTGAACCAGGTCAACAACGTCCTGGCCTTCCCCTACCTGTTCCGTGGCGCGCTGGACGTGCGCGCGCGCCAGATCAACCACGAGATGAAGGTCGCCTGCGCTCACGCCCTGGCCGCCCTGGCTCGCGAGGACGTGCCGGACGAGGTCGCCGCCGCCTATCGCGGACGCAAGCTGAAGTTCGGACCGGAATACATCATCCCGACCCCCTTCGATCCGCGCCTGATCTGGTACATCCCGCCCTTCATCGCCCAGACGGCGATGGAGACGGGCGTGGCGCGCAAGCCGATCGCCGACATGGACGCCTATCGCATCGCGCTGAAACAGCGCGTCGATCCGTCCGCCGCCCTGATGCAGAAGATCTCCTCGGCCGTGCGTTCGGGACCGAAGCAGCGGGTGGTCTTCGCCGAGGGCGAGGAACAGTCCGTCATCCGCGCGGCCTGGGCCTTCAAGCAGGCTGAGCTGGGCACGCCCATCCTGGTCGGCCGCGAGGACCTGATCCGGCAGAACGCTGCGGAAGCCGGTCTGAACTTCGACGAACTGGGCATCGACATCGTCAACGCCCGCACCTCGGGCCACAATGTCGAATACACCGACTGGCTGTATGAACGTCTGAACCGTCGTGGCTACCTGCGCCGCGACGTGCAGCGGATGATCAATCAGGACCGCAACTACTTCGGCGCCACCATGATCGCGCGCGGCCAGGCCGACTGCATGGTCACGGGCGTGACCCGCAATTTCAACATGGCCCTCAAGGAAGTCCGCCGCGTCCTCGACGTTACGGACCGCATGATCGGCCTGTCGATCCTGCTGGCCAAGGGCCGCACCCTGTTCGTGGCCGACACCTCTATCCACGAGCTGCCCAACGCCGCCGAACTGGCCGAGATCGCCATCAAGGCCGCCGCCACGGTCAAGAAGCTGGGCCGCAAGCCGCGCGTCGCCTTCCTCAGCTACTCGACCTTCGGCGACCCGCCCGGCGATCGCGGCGAGAAGGTCCGCGAGGCCATCCGCATCCTGGACGGCATGGAGGTCGACTTCGAATACGAGGGCGAAATGCCGCCCGAGCTGGCCCTGAACCCCGAGGCTCGCGCCAACTATCCCTTCATGCGCCTGACCGGTGACGCCAATGTCCTGGTCATGCCGGCCATCCATTCGGCGGCCATCTCAACGCGTCTGGTGCAGTCCCTGGGCGGCGCCACGGTCATCGGTCCGCTTCTGGTGGGCCTGGAGAAGTCGGTGCAGATCGTGCCCCTGGGCGCCTCGGTCAACGAGATCATCACCGCCGCCACCTTCGCCGCCTACGCCGAAACGGCCGAGGTCGAGGACTGACGTCCCCGCACGGCGACCACCTCGAGAGGCGGCCTTCGGGCCGCCTCTTTGCGTTCAGGCTCTAGGCTTCCCTTTTCAGACGCCGCAGTTCGACCGTCTGCCGCACCCACTCGGCCGCGCAGAAGACAACGGCGATCAGTCCCAGCCAGGCGGCCACCACGAACATGGCGGCATAGCCCTGACGCTCGATCAGTTCGCCGAGCGCGCCGCGCCCCAGGGTGCCGATCAACAGCGCCAGGGAGGTGAAGACCGCGAACTGAACCGCGCCGAACATCTTGTTCGACAGGGCCGACAAATAGGCGACGAAGGCGGCCCCGGCGAAACCGCCGGCGATGTTCTCGCCTGCGATGGCCAGCATCAACCGGGCCAGGGGCTCCCCGACATGGAACAGGCCAAACAGCTTGTACAGGCCGCTGACCTGCATGAAGCCGTGGATGACGGGCGCGCCCATGGCCAGGTCCATCATCAACAGGTTCGTGGCCGCCGAAAGCGCCGCGCCCAGCAACAGGCTGGCCATCCGGCCGATGACCAGCAGGGCCCAGCCGCCCAGGCCGATGCCCAGGATGGTCATGACCACGCCGAAGGTCTTGGACGCCAGGGCGATCTCGGTCTTGGTGTGGCCCAGGGCGCCGCCGGTGTCCCCCATGTAGAAGGGGAAGGCGAAAGGCCCCCAGACCCCGTCGGTGATGCGATAGGTCAGGATCAGACCCAGGACGATGACCGCGCCCCAGCCCAGACGGCCCATCAGTTCGACCAGGGGCGCCAGGATGGCGTCATAGAGGGTGTTGACGACAGGCGGCGCATCGCGCTCGCCTGCAACCGGTCCGGTCTTGCCGCCGCGCCAGACGATCAGTCCCGCCAGCAGGGCGGGCAGGATGACGGCCCCGCCGACGATCCACGGCCCCCAGGTCGCGGTGAACTCGCCCGCGCTGGGCGCCGGGGTGACGCTCAGCGCCGTGACCATGAAGCGGATCAGCATGAAGGCGGCCCAGACCCAGGCGGCGAGGGTGACGGCCAGGGCCGTCATGCGCAGACGCGGCGAACCGATGCGCTCGCGGGCGATGGCCTGTTTCGGCGCGGGTTTCGGCTCAGGCGCGATCAGGGTTCCCAGCAGGCCCAGACCCATGAGGCCGGCGCCGATGACGAAGGTCGAGGACCAGCCCAGATGATCCGCCAGGACCAGAGCCCCCGCACCGCCGACCAGGGCCGCCGTGCGGAAGCCCAGCTGATAGACGGTGGACAGCAGATCGACGGGAACCCGCTCGTCGGCGACCTCGATCCGCCAGGTGTCGATGACGATGTCCTGGGTCGCCGAAGCGAAGGCGCCCAGGGCCGCCGCCCCGGCCAGCATGGCGATCGCGCCTGAGCCCGGATGCGACAGGGCGATGGTCAGCAAGGCGCCGACCAGAACGATCTGGCAAAGGATCAGCCACGACCGGCGCCGTCCCATCCGTCCGATGATAGGCGGCGTCAGGCCGACCGAGGGCGACCAAAGGAACTTGAACGCCCCGAACAGGCCCACCCAGGACAGGACGCCGATGGTGGCCACAGATACGCCCGCATCCGACAGCCAGGCGTTCAGGGTGCCGAACAGCATGGCGAAGGGCAGGCCGGCGGAGAAGCCCAGCAGCAGCATGGCCAGGGTGCGGCGCTCGCGGAAGGCCGCCTTCAATACACCCAGACCTTTCGGCGCCGGCTGCAGGGCCGCGACCTCGGAGGCGAGCGTCTTGGTGTCGGTCATGCAGGTCTCCGGCGGACGCCGCCGGAAACAGGCGGTCGTGGTTACTGGGCGCCGACCTTGGCGCGGTTGCCGACGTTCGTCCAGCGGGTCAGGGCCGTGCGCAGGGCGTCAGCCTCCAGCGGCTTGGTCAGGTGGTCGTTCATGCCCGCTTCCAGGCAGGCGATCCGATCCTCGGCGAAGGCGTTGGCGGTCAGTGCGATAATGGGAGTCCGCTCGCCCCGCGCCCGCAGCGCCCGCGCCGCTCCCGGACCATCCAGACGCGGCATCCGCATATCCATGAAGATCAGGTCGAACCGCGCGTCCTTGAGCGTCTGCAGGGCCTCATGGCCGTCCGCCGCCGTCTGGACCACGCAGCCCTCGCGGCGCAGCAGGGTCTTGGCCAGCAAGGCGCCGACCGGATTGTCCTCGACCAGCAGGACCCGCAGACCCTTGAACGCCACGGGCGTGACGCGGTCATCGTCCGACGCACGGCCGGGCGCGGGCGTCAGGCCCTTGCGGCGTCCGGCCGCCGCCTGAACCCTTTCAGCCAGCGAGGCCCGGCGCAGCGGCTTGATCAGATAGCCGTGGAAGCCCGCCGACCGGTAACGGTCGATCAGGTCGCGCTCATTGGGCTTCAACAGGATGATGGCCTCGCCCTGCGACGGGCGCGCCATCAGGGCGCCGTCCTCGGCCATGGCGTGGTCGATCAGGGTGACGCCCGCCTGGCGGGCGACACGCCCGCCCGAGGCCTCGATCTGAGCCGTCGCCGCCTGGCGAACAAAGGGATCGGAGGTGCGCACGGCCACCACCGTCCCATCCAGCAGTTGCGCGCGCGGCGCAGCTTCAGCGGCGGCGGGGAAGGGCGCTTCGAAACGGAAACGGGCGCCGGGACCGTCAGGGCGATCGGACACGGTCACGGTCCCGCCCATGGCCTGAGCCAGACGCCGCACCACCGCCAGACCCAGACCGGCCCCGTCGAAACGGACGGCGTCGGAGGCGTCGGCATGGCCGAACTCGTCGAAGATACGGTGCCGCGCCTCTTCGGGCACGCCGGGGCCGGTGTCATCGACGACGAAGGCCAGGCGCGGACGCGCAGCGGTCCCGCCCGCGCGCTCGACCGTCAGGCGGACCCCGCCCCGGTCTGTGAATTTCACGGCGTTGCCGGCCAGGTTGAACAGGACCTGACGCAGGCGGCCCTCGTCCGCGATCACATCGGGCGCGTCGGCGGCGACAGACCAGACGATCTCCAGCCCCTTGTCGTGGGCCTTGGGGCTGAGCAGTTCGGCCACGCCGCGCGTCAGGCCTTCCAGATCGACGGGGGAGGCGTCGAATTCCAGGGCCCCGGCTTCCAGTCGGGCGAAATCCAGCAGGTCGTTGACGAGGCCCAACAGGTGTTCCGCCGACTTCTGCGCCGCCTCGGCATAGGCGCGCTGCGCCCCGTCCAGCCTGGTGCGCGACAGCAGGCCCAGCATTCCGATCACCCCGTTCAGGGGTGTGCGCATCTCATGGCTCATCAGCCGCAGGAACTGCTGTTCCGGCGCGTCCGACGGCGCGGCGAGCGTGGTCTCGGTCGGTGCGTGCGTTCTGCGTGCCTGTCCCATGGCGGCCACCCTAGCGCCCAAGGGTTAAGCGTGGCCGAACGAGGATTTCAGTCGTTAGAAGGCGGGGGTTTCACTGCGATGCGCGGTCTGACGGTCGAAATCGCCCTGGGCCCCGACCGTGGTGCGGCGATACATCAGGGCCTCGGCCACATGGCGGCGCAGCACCCCGGTCGAACCGTCCAGATCGGCGATGGTGCGCGCCAGACGCAGGGTCCGGGTCCATCCACGCGCGGTCAGCCCGCCTGCTTCGCCCGCCCGCATCAGCAGAGCCCGCCCCGCATCATCTGGCGCGGCGAAGCGGTCCAGGGTCTCGCCCGAGGCGCGGGCGTTGATGCCCTGATCGCGCGCCTTGACGGGATCAAAGCCCGCCGAACGAACACGGTCCTCCTGCTGGGCGCGAGCCGTCGCCACGCGAGCGGCGGCCTCGGCGGTGCCTTCGGCGGGCGCGGGCAGGGCCATGTCGGCGGCGGTGACCGGCGGGGTCTCCACCGTCAGATCGATGCGGTCGAACATCGGACCGGAAATGCGGTTCTGGTAATCCTTCTGACAGCGGGGCGCCTTGCCGCAGGCGCCCCGTCCCGCCCCGCCGAGGCCGCAGCGGCAGGGGTTCATCGCCGCCACCAGCTGGAAGCGGGCCGGATAGCGGACATGGGCGTTGGCCCGCGCCACGACGATCTCACCCGTCTCCAGCGGCTGGCGCAGGCTGTCCAACGCCTGGGCCGAGTATTCGGGCAGTTCGTCGAGGAACAAGACGCCGTTGTGGGCTAGCGAGGCCTCGCCCGGCCTGGCCCGCAGACCGCCGCCGGTCAGGGCGGCCATCGACGCCGAATGATGCGGCGCGCGGAAGGGCCGGTCGCGGGTCAGGGCGCCGCGATCAATCAGGCCCGCCACCGACCAGACCATGGAGGTTTCCAGCAGCTCCTGCGGCGTCAGCGGCGGCAGGAGACCGGGCAGGCGCTGGGCCATCATCGACTTGCCGGAGCCTGGCGGACCGACGAAGAGCAGATTATGGCCGCCCGCCGCCGCGATCTCCAGCGCCCGCTTGGCGCTTTCCTGCCCTTTGACCTCGCGCAGATCCGGGACCGCGCCGCTCGCCTTTACCGGGCCGGGTTCCGGCGCCCGCAACACCTGGGTTCCCCGGAAATGATTGATCAGACCGATCAGGGAACGGGGCGCCAGAATAGCCGTGTCGCCCGCCCAGGCGGCTTCAGGACCATTGGCCTCGGGACAGATGAGGCCTAGCCCCATGGCCCCGGCGGCCATGGCGGCGGGCAGGGTTCCGCCCACCGCCGCGATCTGACCGTCCAGCCCCAGTTCGCCGACCGCCGCCCAACCGTCCAGGGCGTCGGGCGCGATCACCCCCATCGAGGCCAGCAGCGCCAGGGCGATGGGCAGGTCGAAATGGCTGCCCTCCTTGGGCAGGTCGGCGGGCGCCAGGTTGGCGATGACCTTCTTGGGCGGCAGGGCCAGGCCGATGCCTGCGAAGGCCCCGCGCACCCGTTCGCGACTCTCGGCCACAGCCTTGTCCGGCAGGCCGACAATGGCGAAGGCGCCCGGCGGGTTGGCCACCTGCTGCACCTCGACATCAACCCGACGCGCCTCGACCCCGTCAAAGGCGACCGTCACCACCCGCGCGACCATGGGCTCCCTCCCGCTGACCGAAAGAGAACAAACCACGAACCAAAACGAACTGCAAGAGCGCCGTTACGTCACTCGATCAGGGCAGGTCAGCTTCGGGCGCCAGGGTATGGATCACCTCGCCCGCCGCATTGAGGAACTGGATGGCGCCGAAGCCTTCCTCGGTCACCGTCATTCGCACGCGCGGCCGGTCGTTCTTGTCCGACAGGGCCACGGCGGGCGTCCCGTCGGCGGCGACCGACAGCCGCATCCGCGTCGGCGTCTGCACCCCGGGCACAAGGGCGTCGCCCAGACCCGGTTCACGGATCAGGGGCGGCGCCTGGTTGATGACAAAACTGACCGCGCCGTCAGGCGACACGCGCCAGCCGATCGCATCCATGGCCGGATGATCCAGGGCCAGCACCGCCATGCCGCCATCCACATCGGCCGTGCCGAAACCGCCGCGCTCGCTGCCCTTGTCGTCATAGAGGATCAGACCGGCGACGTTGAAGGCGCGCTTGTACTGGATGCCGTCGATGATCGGCGCGGGCGTGGCTCCTGACAGGGTCATGCGGATGACGCCGTCGGCGTCGACGATGTCGATGCGGCGAGCGGTGATGCGATCGTGGTCCGGCGTCTCGACGCGGGTCTGGGGCGTGCGCGTTTCGATGATCCGCTCCAGCACCTCCATCGACGGACGCTTCGGCGCCGTGTTCTGGACCGCCTCCTGGGCCGATGCGGGCGCCGCGATCAGCAGCGCCAGACCGGCCAGAGATCCGGCCTTCATCATCCTGGTCATGGGTTCCCCTCCCCTTGCACGCGATCTCAGACGGTCGCGCGCTTCTTCTTCTCGATCACGTCCCACATCAGGGCCGTGGCGTCGACGCCGCTGAACTTGAGCAGTTGCTGGGCGCCGGTGGGCGAGGTGACGTTGATCTCGGTCAGGTAGTCGCCGATCACGTCGATGCCGACGAAGATCAGGCCGCGTTCCTTCAGATAGGGGCCGATGGCGGCGCAGATCTCCAGATCGCGCGGCGTCAGTTCGACCGGCGCCGCCGTGCCGCCGACCCGCAGGTTGGAGCGCACCTGATCCTTGGCCGGAATGCGGTTGATGGCGCCGACCGGCTCGCCGTCGATCAGGATGATGCGCTTGTCGCCCTTGGAGACGGCCGGGATGAATTTCTGGATCACCAGAGGGTCGCGCGACCCGGCGGCGTGAATCTCGATCAGGGCTTCCAGATTGGGATCGTCCGCCTTCAGCCGCACCACGCCCGAGCCCGCCGCGCCGTGCAGGGGCTTGAGCACCACGTCGCCGTGGCGGCGATGGAAGTCGACCAGGGCCACGGGATCGGACGACACCAGGGTCGGCGGCTGCAGGCCGGGGAAGAGGGTGGCGATCAGCTTCTCGGGCGCCGAGCGCACCTCGGCCGGATTATTGACCACCAGGGCCTTGGGGTGCACCCGCTCCAGCAGATAGGTGGCGGTGACATAGGCCATGTCAAAGGGCGGGTCCTGACGCATCAGGATGACGTCCACGTCCTCGGCCAGGTCGAGAACGACCTCGGGGCCGAAGTCGGCGTGCTCGCCCTGGACCGCATTCACCGTCACCGGACGGGCGCGGCAGAACAGACGGCCCTCGTCCAGCGCCAGGGTGCGGAAGTCATAGACCCACAGCCTGTGCCCGCGCGCCTGCCCCGACAGGGCCATCAGGAAGGTGGTGTCGGACTCGACGTTCACCGCCTCGAGCGGGTCCATCTGGATGGCGACTTTCAGCATGGAGGTCCTTTCACGTCTGAGCTTTGCAGATGCGCGGCGAGGAGCCCGGACGCAAGGGCGCGCGCCCCTCTTTGCCCTCGCTTCAGCGGCCAGACCTAGTTCAGGCGCATCCGCACCCGGTCCATGCTGACCCGACAGGCGTCAGCCGGATCACCCAGGCGGCGCGCCCGCGACAGGGCCTCCAGAGCGCCGGTCAGGGCGCCCTGCTTCTCTCGGGCCGCAGCCACATCCAGCCAGGGCCGGTGATCCTCGGGGTCCAGCAGGGCGCGGCGCAGGGCCGAGCGTTCGGCGCCCTCATAGTCCTCCAGACGCAGGGCGCGGGTGAAAAGAATGTTCTGCAGCCGGATCAGGGCCTGGCGGTCGCTGACCGGGGCCATCAACAGATCCAGCCGGTCCGCCACATGCGGCGTCAGACCAGCCAGAAGGGCGCGACGCGTCAGTTCGCTGGGCAGGACCAGACGTCCCTGGCTGAAGGGGTCCAGGGCCACGGGCCCCTCGGGCGTCTCGACCCGCAAGAGGACGTGGCCGGGAAAGTCCACGGCCGCCGCCTTCAGACCGGCGCGACGGGCGGCGTCCAGATAAAAGACCGCCAGGGTCGCCGACAGACCCCGTCGCCGCTCGGCGACGTCGATGACATCGGTGTTCCCCGGGTGATCATAGTTCAACAGGTCGCCGTTCAGACGGAAGTCCGCGGCCATGGTCTCGGTCAGGGCGTCGTCGGGACTCTCATTGGCCGCCCGCTCCTTTAACCGTTGGGTCGCCTGATCCGCCAGATTCCGCACCGGTTCGGGATCGCGGAAGGGGTAGTCGTGAATGGCGCAGGCGACAGCGCATTCAAGCAGGGGAAAGCGGTCTTCCTCGACGGTTCCCGCCTGAGCCAGAATGGTTTCCGCGTCGTCCCGGGTCACCCGATGTCCGCTCCTGTGGTCGTCACGCCGCGAAGATGACGCGGAAATCGTCCGGGAGCCAGCGCCACCATATCAATCCGCAGGTTCAGCCCCTGCAACGAGGGCCGACCGCGAGCCACGGCCTGCCCGGCGGCCGACAGTCGGGCGTGTTGATCCGGCCCCAGAGACAGGATGGCGGCCTCGATGGTCCGCCGCCGCTTGACCTCGACCACCGCCAGGGTGCGGCCCCGTTTCGCCAGAATGTCGATCTCGCCGCCGCGCCCCTTCAGACGAAAGGCCAGGATCTGATAGCCCTTGAGCATCAACCAGGCGGCGGCGATCCATTCGGCGGCGTGGCCTTCGCGGTGCGAGCGCCCGCCCAGCGTCCGGCGCCAGCCCGCCTTTGGCCGTTGCGGCGCGGGGGAAGGCCGCAGACCGGGCTTCACCCCCGGCCCTGCATTTCCAGCGCCCGCTTGTAGAGCGGCTTGCGGGGCAGGTTCAGCGCCCTGGACACCTCGGCGGCGGCCTCGCCCGGCGGCAGGCGGGTCAGGGCCTCGGCCAGGGCGGCGTCGGCGTCAGCGGCGCTGGCGACCTCGGCCTCGCCCGGCCCGACGACGACGACGATCTCGCCCTTGGGCGCGTCGCAGCGCGGATCGACGGCCAGTTCGGCAAGTGTGCCGCGCACGGCCTCCTCATAGAGCTTGGTCAGTTCGCGGGTGACGGCGGCGGGGCGGTCGCCCAGCACCTCGGCCATGTCGGTCAGGCTGTCCTTCAGGCGCGGGCCGCTTTCGAAGAAGACCAGGGTCTGACGCCCGGTGCGCAACTCCTCCAGCATGGTCTTTCGCGCCCCCGACTTCGGCGGCAGGAAGCCGGCGAACAGCACCCGGTCGGCGGGCTGGCCGGCCAGACATAGGGCGGCCAGCAGGCTGGAGGCGCCGGGAACGGGATGGACCGGCAGGCCCTTGGCGATGGCGGCGCGGGCCACGACATAGCCGGGGTCCGAAACCAGAGGCGTGCCCGCGTCCGAGACCAGGGCCACGACCTCGCCGACCTTCAGCCGCTCGACGGCGATCTCGGCGGCGCGCGCCGAGGCGTGGTCGTCGCAGCGCTCCAGCCTGGCCCGCAGGCCATAGGCGGTCAGCAGCTTGGCGGTGACGCGGGTATCCTCGGCCAGGACCAGGTCGGCGGCGGCCAGGACGTCCAGCGCCCTCAGCGTCATGTCCCGCAGATTGCCGATGGGCGTGGCCACCAGATAGAGACCCGGCGCGACAGAGCGGGCGGGCGGGGCGGTCGGCGGAAACAGCGAGGCGTCGGACATCGGCGCGACCCTGCCAGCCCCGGCCCTCCGGGTCTAGCTCGAGACCCTATGTCAGCAAGGCTTTCAGCACGGCGTCGAGCAGGGGCCGTCCCTGCGGGGTGGCGGCCACGCGGTCGGCTTGCCGCCCGAGAAAGCCGTCGGAGATCAGTTCCGCCAGCGTCCCGGTCGCCTCGGACAGACCCAGGGCCCGCAACAACGCCAGCGGCACGCCCTCGACCGTGCGCAGGCCCAGCAGGACCCGTTCCTCGGCGGCGCCCAGCGGATCCAGCCGCTCGCGCTCGGCCCAGGGCGTTCCGACGGCGACGCCCGCCACATAGTCGGCGATGCGGCGATGGGCGACCGTGGCGGTGCGTTCCTCGTCCAGCGTCAGCCGACCGTGGGCGCCGGGGCCGAGGCCCAGATAGTCGCCGCCGCGCCAGACATGCAGGTTGTGGCTTGACCGCGCCGCCTCGCCGCGAGCGTGGTTGGAGACTTCATAGGCCTCGAACCCGGCGCCCTCCAGGACGACCTGCGTCGTCTCATACAGCTCGGCGGCCAGGTCCTCGTCCGGCGGGGTCAGGGTTCCGCGCGCGAAGGCCCGGCCAAAGGCGGTCGTCGGCTCGATGGTCAGTTGATAGGGCGAGACGTGTTCGAAGCCGAGGTCCAGCGCCGTCGTCAGCTCGGCCGTCCATTCGGCGACCGACTGACCCGGACGGGCGTAGATCAGGTCGATCGACAGGCGCGGGAAGGCCCTGCCCGCCGTCTCGACCGCCCGCCGAGCCTCCGCCGCCGAATGGTCGCGACCGAGGAATTTCAGCGCCGCGTCGTCGAACGACTGCACCCCCATGGACAGACGGTTGATCCCGGCGTCGGCCAGGGCGGCGTAGCGGCCCGCCTCGGCGTCGGTGGGGTTGGCCTCCAGGGTGATCTCGATCTCGTCGGCGGGCGGAAACAGGGTCTTGGCCCGCGCGATCACCGCCGCCACGGCTTCGGGCGGCATCAGCGAGGGTGTGCCGCCGCCCAAGAAGATCGAGGCCAGACGGCGCGGCCCGACCAGACGGCTCTGCGCCTCCATGTCGGCCAGGATGGCCTGAACCAGCCCCGCCTGTTCCTCGACCCGGCCACGATCGCGCACGACGTTGAAGTCGCAATAGGGGCAGATGCGGGCGCAGTAGGGCCAGTGGACGTAAAGGGCGAGGGAGGAGGGCGGAGCCTCAGTCAATCAGCGCCGCCTTGAGCCGGGCGAAGGCGCGGGCGCGGTGGCTGAGGGCGTCCTTTTCCACCGGATCCATCTCGCCGAAGGTCAGTTCCGAGCCTTCGGGCCGGAAGACGGGGTCATAACCGAATCCCCGGTCGCCGCGCGGCGGGAAGACCAGCTCCCCGTCAATCCGTCCCTCGACCACCACGCAGGGACCGTCGGGCCAGGCCACGGCCAGAGCGGAGGTGAACCAGGCCCGACGGTCTGTAGCCCCGACCTCTTCCAGCCGCTCCTCGACCTTCTTCATGGCCAGGTCGAAATCCTTGCCCGGTCCGGCCCAGCGCGCCGAAAAGATGCCCGGCGCCCCGTCCAGGGCGGCGACCGACAGGCCGGAGTCGTCGGCCAGGGCGACTTCTCCCGAGGCCTCGGCGGCGTGACGCGCCTTCAGCATGGCGTTGCCCACGAAGGTGCTCTCGGTCTCGTCCGGCTCGGGCAGGTTGAGGCTGCCGGCCGTGACGATCCTGTAATTTCCATCCAGCAGGGCTTCGATCTCGCGCGCCTTGCCCGGATTGTGGGTCGCGGCCACCAGCCGCATCCCCTTGATCAGCTTGAGATTCATGACGCGACCTTAGTCCTGTCCGATGCATTGCGGAAGTTTAACATCGTTAAACGATATGTAACGTGCTTTTCGAGGAGGCATGGCGCATCTTCAATCTCAAGAACGGGGGCCGCACCGTTCAAACGAAGCGAGAAACACGCAACGTTCATCCGGCGGCATCACATAAACGCACGAAAATCGTGCAATCACGGAGAGATACGATGCAAGCGATGAAAACCTCGATCTGGATGGACCGCGTCGGCCACGGCTTCTTCAACGCCATGCTGCTGGCCGCCCTGCCCACCGCCGCCGTCGCCCTGATCATCCAGAGCCTGTGATCCGGCTCTGGATCGCCCCAAAGGGCAAACGGGGGCTTTGACGATCAGCATGAACACCGCGAAGAATAGCGCCGCGTGAGGGTTCGCCGGACCCCACGCGGCGAACGCCGCCCAAGCCACCCGGCCTGAGACCTGACTTCATGCACCTCCCGAAATTGGCTTCCATCGGGATTCGTGCGCCGCGTCTGACGGGCGGCAATCTGCGCACTCCCAATCTGCGCACCCTGGGGCCCGGCTCCGTGTCCAGCCTGCTGAAGATCGCGCTGGACGTCGCCTATATCCTTCTGGCCCTGATCACCGGCGTCCTGCTGCTGCTCTGGGTCGCTTCCGTCTTCATCCCCCTCGACAATCTGAACGTCACTGTCACGGACGGCGACAACGGTCGCCAGATCCCCCTGACCCGCCCCCTGCTGCTGTTCGGCGTGGGCGCCATGACCGCCTATTTCGGCGGCTTCCTGATGATCCTGCGCGGTCTGAGAAAGATTTTCCGCACCCTGACCCTGGGCGACCCTTTCCAGCCCGACAACGTCCGTCGTCTGCGCCAGATCGGCCTGATCCTGGCCGTCGTGACCGGCGGCGTCTGGGTGGCGCAAGGCCTGGTGGCCGCCCGCCTGGCCCCCGGCGTCATGGAGCCGCAAGGCGTCAGCGACCTGCTCACCCCCGTCTTCTCCATCCTCGTCGTCTTCGTCCTGGCGGAGGTCTTCCGCGAAGGCGCGCGCCTGCGCCGCGAATCCGAACTGACGATCTGATCTGGAAACGCTAAGCTCACCCCATGGCCATCCGCGTCCAACTCGACCGCATCCTCGCCGAACGGCGCATGTCGCTGACCGAGCTCGCCGACCGCGTCGGCGTGACGGTCGCCAACCTGTCCATTCTGAAGACCGGCAAGGCGCGCGCCGTGCGCTTCTCGACCCTGGACGCCCTGTGCCGCGAACTGGACTGTCAGCCGGGCGACCTGCTGGCCCATGAACCGGGGCCCGGCGACGCCTTCGACACCGCCGAGGACTGAGGTGGCCCGCAAAGGCCCCTCAAACCCCACCGACGACGACAAACGCATCTGGGCCCGGGTGACTGGAACAGTGACCCCGCCCGCGCGCCGCAAGGCCGCCCGCGTCACCCCCGGCGCCGTCCTGCCCGATCCCGAGGCTTCACCCGTCATGGCCAAACCCGCGCGCGGCGTCGCCGGCAAGAAGCGCAACGCCCCCGATCAGACGCCCCGCTTCGAGGCCCTGGGCATCGTGGCCCCCGCCAAACCGACGCCGACCCGCGCTCGCCCCACCCCCGAGGAGCTGGAGCCGCGCCGCCAACGCCGCCTGTCGCGCGAACGCGACCCCATCGAGGCCCGCATCGACCTGCACGGCTTCGGCCGCTTCGAGGCCGAGGACCAGCTTCGCGGCTTCCTGATCAGTTGCCAGATGCGCGGGCTGCGCTCGGTTCTGGTCATCACCGGGCAGGGACGACGCGGCGGCGGGATCATTCGCGGCTCGGTGCACGACTGGCTGACCGGGCCGCACCTGCGCGGCGTGGTGTCCGGCTTCGCCTCGGCCCACCGCCGCCACGGCGGCGACGGCGCCCTCTATGTCACGCTCAAGCCGCGCTGACCTACCCTTGGGCGTTGCGGATCGCCGCCGCTCCAGCCACCGGCGCGATGACCACCGCGAACAGGACATAGGCGCCCAGCAGGGCCAGGGCCGACAGGGGATCCCCGCCGTTCGCCGCCCGCGTCAGGGCGCCCGCGCCGAACACCACCGGCGGAATGAAGAGCGGCAACACCACCACCGCGATCAGCAGACCGCCTCGCTTCGCTCCCAGAGCCAGAGCCGCGCCCAGCGCCCCGGTGAAGGCGAAGCCCAGACCGCCGATCGCCGCCGCCAAGGCCGTCAGACCGATCAGGTGGGCCGGCTGACCCAGGGCCAGAGCCGCGACCGGCGCTGCCACCGCCAGCGGCAGACCCGTCGCCAGCCACTGGGCCAGGGCCTTGATCGCCACCGTCGCCTCCAGCGGCAAGGGGCCGAGCGCCAGCAGGTCCAGCGCCCCGTCCTCCAGATCGCGCTCGAACAGACGCTCCAGCGACAGCAGCGAGGCCAGGGCCAGGGCCATCCAGCTGGCGCCCGAGGCCGCCGGGGCGAGGACGCGCGGATCGCCGCCTGCCGCCAACGGCAGGATGGCGGTCAGACACAGCATGAAGCCGCAGGCCAGCAGGGGCCCGCCGCCGCCGCCCCAGGCCAGCGACAGTTCACGGCCGAACAGGACGCGGGCGGCCCTCACGCCAGGCCTCCGAGATCGAGATGGCGCGCCGGAACGGGCAGGGGGTCATGCACCGCGGCCAGAATCATCCCGCCCCCTGCCAGATGCGCCGCCATCAACTCGGCCGCGACAACCCGCCAGCGCTCGTCCAGCGGCGCCAGGGGTTCGTCCAGCAGCCACAGGGCGCGCGGCGCGGCGATCAGTCGGGCCAGGGACAGCCGCCGCTTCTGTCCCGCCGACAGCTTGCGCGTCTCCAGATCCAGCAGGGGCGTCAGGGACAGACGCGCGACAGCCGCCTCTCGCGCGGCCTCGTTCCCGCCCAGCCAGGCCGTCTGGAAGTCGAACTCCTGACGCGCCGTCCGCGTCGGCTTCAGCCCTTCGAGATGGCCCAGAAGGTGGACGCCGTCGCGCCGCGCGGTCCCCGAATCCAGCGCCTCACCGTCCGCGCCGCCAAAAGTGATCGCCCCCGAATCCGGCCGGATGAAGCCCGCCACGGCGCGCAGCAGGCTGGTCTTGCCCGCCCCATTGGCCCCGGTCAGGGCCACGGCCTCGCCCGCCGAAAGGCCCAGCGACAGGCCCCGGAACAGGACGCGCTCGCCGCGCGACAGGCTCAAGGCCTCAATGTCGACCGTCTTCAGCATGGCCCCGCCGATTTGCGAACCCTTCTCAATGTCCATGACACGGGTGTGGATACATGGACGACCCCCGCGCGCAGGACTATATCCGCAAGCGCCGCAGCAGGCTTTCGCCGCGCGCGCCTGGGACCTGTGCGCCCCGGCGTCCAGCGCGCGAAGGCGCAACCGAATTGTCGGGCGGCGTTAGTCAGAGGACCTATCTCCATGCCGTCGATTGACAGCCTCAAGACCCGTCAGGACCTTTCGGTCGGGCGCAAGAAATACGCCTATTACAGCCTTCCCGCCGCCGAGGAAGCCGGTCTGACCGGGATTTCCCGTCTGCCGCGCTCGATGAAGGTGCTGCTGGAGAACCTGCTGCGTGACGAATACGGCGTCTCGGTCA
>Ga0247820_10000322_pt1 | contig 24778 bp, 20 predicted proteins | sample 13C_Glucose_Day1_2_FD_192480 | JGI IMG/M metagenome (GOLD analysis project Ga0247820, IMG submission 192480) | Soil microbial communities from agricultural site in Penn Yan, New York, United States - 13C_Glucose_Day14 | ecosystem: Environmental > Terrestrial > Soil > Agricultural land | place...
ATCTCGCCCGCCACGTCATGGCTCCTTCCGGGGTGGGTCGCAGGCAGCTGGGGTGGGTGGGTCAGCGGGTCCCGGTGTCCGAGGGGTGGTTGTGCGCCGCGGCGAGCAGGCGGGCGGCGCCCCGGACGGCCGCGGTGTGCGGGGACGGCACCTGCTGGACCGGGCAGCCGAGGCTGCCGGGGAGGTCGCCGGTGACGTCGGGACGCAGCGCGCCCCCGCCCGCCAGGAGGACGCCCCGGCGCAGGGCGGTACGGGTGAGCGGGGTGCGGTCCTGCCGCAGCATCGCGGTCACCATGTCGACCACGGCGTCGGAGATGTCGCCGGGCGGCGTGCCGTCGGCCAGGTCGGCGGTGCCCAGCGCGGTGCGGCGGGCGTCGGTGACCGCGCCGTCCGCGAGCAGCACCACCTCGGTGAGGTGCGCGCCGATGTCCACGACCAGCAGCGGCCGGACGTGGTCGGCGCCGGCCGCGAGGGCCACCGCCCGCGCGCCCGGGACCGTCAGCACCGCGCGCGGACGGAGGACCTCGACCGCCGTGCGGGCCTCGGTCCGGAAGGCGAGCCCGTCCAGGACCGGCGCCGTGACGACGACCAGCGGGCGGCCGATGCGGGGCAGCCGGTGCCCCAGCAGCCGGTCCAGCATCCGGGCGGTGCCGGGGGTGTCCACGATGGTGCCGCGCTGGATGGGGTGCACGGCCCCCGAGCCGGGGAAGGTCACGGTGGGCACGTCGAGGACCATGCCCCGCCCGGCGATCCACGCGCGTGTGCGGGCGCTGCCCAGGTCGAGAGCGATACCTGAGCAGCGCCGGCACAGCGGCCAGTACCGGTGCCGTGGCGGAGCCGTGCGGGGGCGCCGGATCACGGTCACCGGCCGGCCTCCCTCACCTGCTGGCAGCGCCCGCAGTAGCGGGCCTGGGGGACGATCAGCAGGCGGTGGCGTTCGACGGTCCGGCGGCACAGGTGGCAGACGCCGTAGTCGCCGGAGTCCATCCGGGCGAGCGCCGCCTCGACGTCGGCGAGCACCATGCGGGCGGAGGCCGCCAGCTTGATGCCGACCTCGATCTGGGCGGCGTCCGACTGCCGGCGCCGGTCGTCGGCACGGCTCGAGGAGTAGGTGGCGAACTGCCGCAGCTGCTCCTGCCGGAACAGCTGCTGCTCGTGCAGGTTCTCGCGCAGCGCGGCGAGGTCCTCGGAGGTGAGGACCGAGTCGCGCTCACCGATGGTCTGGTGGGTCACCACTGCACCCCTTGGGCAGAGCGGGAGAGGAGGACGGATGCGGTCAGGCCGCGCGGCGCTGGCAGGCCACGCAGTACCGGGTGTGCGGGAGGATCTCCAGCCGCTCCGGCGGTACGGCCTTGGAGCAGCCGAGGCAGGTGCCGTAGGTGCCGCCGTCGACGCGGGCGAAGGCGTCGTCGATCTCGGCGAGGACCCGCTTGATGGCGTCCTTCTGCGTCGACATCAGGTGGTCCTCGGGACTCTGCCCGGTTTCGTCGAGGGCCTTGAGCTGCGCCAGCCGGGTCGAGCGGGCGTGTTCGAGGCGCTGCCGGACCTCGTCTGCGGCCGGGTTCGCGGAACGGGGTTCGGTGCGGGGCAGGTCGAGCGACACGGAAGGTCCTCCTTCATGGCGTACGGGTGTTGAGTCCACCCTCGCCCGTTTCCCGCCCCCCGCCCATTGGGCGCGGTACCCATCTGTGCCGGGTCCGAGGACCCACCCCGTTGGGAGTGGGTCGGGCGGGCCTCGGGAAATGGGGCGCGTGGCCCATCGACCCGGGGGCGGTCCCCGGTGCACCCTGGCCGGTGTCCGCCGGGACATGGGGCCCGCTGCCACGAAACGGGGCGGAGTGACCGACAGTAGAGGCAGACGAGAAAGAGGAAGGCGTGACCTCCGTGTCCCTGTACTGGCGGATCTTCGGGCTCAACGCGGTGGTGCTGGGTGGTGCCACCGCGCTGCTGCTGTGGGCCCCGGTGACCGTGTCCGTTCCGGTGCTGCTCACCGAGGCGGTGATCCTGGTGGGCGGCCTGGGCGTCATGCTCGTCGCCAACGCGGCGCTGCTGCGCATCGGGCTGGCCCCGCTGGACCGGGTGACGCGGCTGATGACCACCGTCGACCTGCTGCGTCCCGGTCAGCGGCTGCCCGTGCGCGGCGGCGGTGAGGTCGCCGAGCTGGTCAGCACGTTCAACTCGATGCTGGAGCGGCTGGAGGGGGAACGCGCCGCGAGCAGCGCCCGCGCGATCCTCGCCCAGGAGGCCGAGCGGCGCCGGATCGCCCAGGAGCTGCACGACGAGGTCGGGCAGAGCATGACCGCCGTGCTGCTGGCCCTGAAGCGGGCTTCCGACGAGGCGTCTCAGCCGCTGCGCGGTGAACTGCAGCAGGCGCAGGAGATCACCCGGGAGAGCCTGGACGAGGTGCGCCGGCTGGTGCGCCGGCTGCGTCCCGGCGTACTGGACGATCTCGGGCTGGTGAGCGCGGTCACCTCGCTCGCCACGGAGTTCGCCACGCACACCGGGCTGCGCGTGCGGCGCCGCTTCGACTCCGATCTGCCCTCCCTCGACCACGAGACGGAGCTGGTGATCTACCGGGTGGCGCAGGAGAGCCTGACCAATGCCGCGCGGCACGCCGAGGCGCGGAGCGTGGAGGTGAGCCTGCGCGGCGCCGACGGGTGCGTCGTCCTGGAGGTGGGCGACGACGGCCGCGGCATCGGCGCCGCACGCGAGGGCGCCGGACTCCGCGGGATGCGGGAACGGGCCCTGCTGATCGGGGCGGGCCTGGACATCACCAGCCCCGACAGCACCTCCGCCACACCGGCCGGCACCCGCGTCCGGCTGACCGTGCCCGCCGTCAGGAAGCAGTCATGAACCACCAGGACACCCACGACGACCACCGGACGCACGCGCCGATCCGGATCCTGCTCGCCGACGACCACGCGCTGGTGCGGCGCGGTGTCCGGCTCATCCTCGACCGGGAGCCGGACCTGCGGGTGGTCGCGGAGGCGGGTGACGGGGCGGAGGCGATCGCCATGGCCCGCACCCACGACGTCGACCTGGCCGTCCTGGACATCGCCATGCCCCGGATGACCGGTCTGCAGGCGGCGCGGGAGCTGACCGCGCTGAAGCCGGGGCTGCGCATCCTGATGCTGACGATGCACGACAACGAGCAGTACCTGTTCCAGGCGCTCAAGGCCGGGGCCGGCGGCTATGTGCTGAAGTCCGTCGCGGACCGGGATCTGGTCGCCGCCTGCCGGGCCGCGATGCGGGACGAGCCGTTCCTGTACCCGGGCGCGGTGACCGCGCTGATCCGCAACTACCTCGACCGGGTCCGGCACGGCGAGGAGGCTCCCGAGCAGCTGCTGACCCCGCGCGAGGAGGAGGTGCTCAAGCTCGTCGCCGAGGGGCACTCCTCGAAGGAGATCGCCGAACTGCTGTTCATCAGCGTCAAGACGGTGCAGCGGCACCGTGAGAACCTGCTGCACAAGCTGGGTCTGCGGGACCGCCTCGAGCTGACCCGCTACGCGATCCGAGCCGGGCTCGTCGAGCCTTGACGACCTGCCGGCGGCGACGCTCCGCCCTCCTTCCGTTCCGGGCCGCCTCGGCGGCCCTCGCCGCGTTCGCGGCCGTACTGCTGACCCTCGGGTTCACCGGCGGCACGGAACCCGTGTCCGCCACCGGTGCGTTCTCCGCGCCGGTCTCCCCCTCGGCGTACTCCTCCGACACCCTCCCGCACGGCGACGACGCCTACGTCGGCGCGCGCACCCTGTTCAGCAGGCCGGAGCGGGACGCCGGCGAGCGGACGGTGCCCGCCGGGCACCTGCTCTTCACCGCGGCGCACACTCCGCCGGTGCCGCCCCGCCCGGCCCGGCCCGCGCCGGTGGCCGGGCACGCGCCGCCGGCCGCCGCGCACGTCCCGTCGGATCTCGGGCGGGCACCGCCCCCGGCCTCCAGCACCTGAGATCCCTCTTCTTCCTTTTTCCGCGTGCCTGCTGGAGGCATCTGTGAAACGTCCCGCCCGCGTCAGGGCGTTGTTCGCGCTCGCCGTGATCGCCGTATCCGTGTTCATCGCCGTCACCGTGCCGGTCCGTCTGGGTCTCGACCTGCGGGGCGGCACCCAGATCGTGCTGGAGACCCGCTCCACCGAAACCCTCGACGCCGACGCCGAGGCCACCGACCGCACCCTGGAGGTCCTGCGCGGCCGTATCGACGCGCTCGGTGTCGCCGAACCGGGCATCGTCCGCTCCGGCGACAACCGGATCATCGTCGAGCTGCCGGGGCTGCAGGACCCGCGGCAGGCCGCCGAGGTGCTGGGCCGCACCGCACAGCTCTCCGTGCACCCGGTGCTCGGCCCCGGCACCCAGTCGGACAAGGAGCTGCCCGAGGGCGAGCGCGTCCTGGCCGACGAGGAGGGCGAGGCGCTGCGCCTGGGCAAGGCCTCGCTCACGGGCCAGGACGTGAAGGGCGCCGAGGCGCTCTTCGACCAGCAGGGCGGCGCCGGCTGGCACGTCACCGTGGACTTCCGGGACAGCAAGGGCTGGGCGGGGCTGACCGGCGAGGCCGCCTGCCATCCGGCGGGCGATCCGCAGCGCCGGGTCGCGATCGTGCTGGACGACAAGATCATCTCCTCGCCGCAGGTCGACCCGTCCGTCGCCTGTGGCGCGGGCATCACCGGAGGGTCCACCCAGATCACCGGCTCCTTCACCAACGAGGAGGCCAAGGAGCTCGCGCTGCTCGTGCACGGCGGCGCCCTGCCGGTGCCGGTCGAGACGGTGGAGCAGCGGACCGTGGGCCCGACGCTGGGCGCCGAGGCCATCGAGGCCAGTGCCTGGGCCGCCGTCGTCGGCACCGCCCTGACCGCGGTCTTCATCATCGTGGTCTACCGGCTCATGGGTGTGCTGGCCACGCTGGCCCTGCTCTGCTACGGCCTCATCTCCTACGCCGGTCTGGCGGCCCTGGGCGCGACCCTGACCCTGCCCGGTCTCGCCGGCTTCGTGCTGGCCATCGGCATGGCCGTGGACGCCAACGTGCTGGTCTTCGAACGGGCCCGGGAGGAGTACGGCGCCCGCAACCGGCCCAGCAGCCGCTCGGCGCTCACCGCCGGGTTCAAGGGCGCCTTCAGCGCCATCGCGGACTCCAACGTCACCACGCTGATCGCGGCGGCGCTGCTGTTCGTGCTCGCCTCCGGTCCGGTGAAGGGCTTCGGTGTCACCCTGGGCATCGGTGTCATCGCCTCCATGATCAGCGCCCTGGTGATCACCCGGGTGCTCGCGGAGTTCGCGGTGGCCCGCCGCTGGGTGCACCGCCGTCCCCGGACGACCGGTCTGGCCTCCATCGGCCGGGTCCGCACCTACCTGACCCGCCGCGACCCGCAGCTGATGCGCCGTCCGCGGCGCTGGCTGGCGGTGTCCGCCGTCGTGCTCGTCGTCGCCGGCGCGGGCATCGTGGTGCGCGGGCTGAACTTCGGCGTGGAGTTCACCGGCGGCCGTCTGATCGAGTACTCCACCAGCGACGCCGTGGACCCGGACCGGGCCCGTGAGGCGCTGGCGGACGCGGGGTTCCCGCAGGCCGTGGTGCAGTCCTCCGGGGAGAACCGGCTGACGGTGCGCACCGAGGAGCTGACCAACGCGCAGGCGGTGGAGGTGGCCGACGCCGTCGCCGGGGTCGGCGGCGGTGCGGAGAAGGTGCGCGACGAGCTGATCGGCCCGAGCCTCGGCGACGAGCTCCGGCGCAACGCGCTGATCGCGCTCGGTCTGGCGCTCGGCGCGCAGCTGCTGTACCTGGCCTTCCGGTTCCGCTGGATGTTCGGCGCCGGCGCGGTGAGCGCGCTGGCCCACGACGTGGTCATCCTCACCGGCGTCTTCGCCTGGCTGGGGAAGCCGGTCGACGGGGTGTTCCTGGCCGCGCTGCTCACCGTGATCGGTTACTCGGTGAACGACTCCGTGGTGGTCTTCGACCGGATCCGCGAACTGTGGCGGAAGGACGGCAAGGTGCCGCTGGCGCAGGTCACCAACCGGGCGATCCTGCAGACGGTGCCGCGCACGGTCAACACCGGTATCGGTGTGATCTTCATTCTGGCCGCGCTGGCCGTGCTGGGCGGTGACTCGCTCACCGACTTCGCGCTCGCCCTGCTGATCGGCATGCTCGTGGGCACGTACTCGTCGGTCCTGACCGCCTCGCCGCTCGCCGTCGAGCTCGACGCGCGCTCGGGCGGGGGCAGGGGCGGCCGGGGCCGCGGCCGGGGCTCCGCCGGGCGGACGAAGACCGCCACCGCGGAGGACCGTCCGGACCGGGCCGGGGCGGCCACGCGGGCCCGGTGAGTGCGTGCGGGGTGGGGGCCGTCTCCGGACGGCACCCACCCCGCGGGGATCCCGTGGTCCTACACCGCCGCCGCGGACTCCCCCGCCTGCTGCTCGAACTGGGTGCGGTACAGCTCGGCGTAGCGGCCGTCCGCGGCGAGCAGTTCCTCGTGGGTGCCGCGTTCCACGATCCGGCCGGCCTCGACCACCAGGATGAGGTCGGCGGCGCGGACGGTGGACAGCCGGTGGGCGATCACGATCGCCGTCCTGCCCGCCAGCGCCTCCGTGAGCGCCTCCTGCACGGCCGCCTCGGAGGTGTTGTCCAGGTGGGCGGTGGCCTCGTCGAGGATGACGACGCGCTGGCGGGCGAGCAGCAGCCGGGCGATCGTCATGCGCTGGCGCTCCCCGCCGGAGAGCCGGTAGCCGCGCTCGCCGACCACCGTGTCGAGGCCGTCGGGCAGCGACGTCACGAGGGTGTCGAGGCGGGCCCGGCGCAGGGCGTCCCACAGGTCGGCGTCGGCCGCGTCCGGGCGGGCCAGCAGCAGGTTGGCGCGGACCGTGTCGTGGAAGAGGTGACCGTCCTGGGTGACCATGCCCAGGGTGGCCCGCAGCGACGCCGCGGTCAGGTCCCGGACGTCGACGCCGCCCACGCGCACGGCGCCGGCGTCGACGTCGTACAGGCGCGGCAGCAGCTGGGCGATGGTCGACTTGCCCGCTCCGGAGGAGCCCACGAGGGCGACGGTCCTGCCCGGCTCGGCGCGGAAGGAGACGCCGTGCAGGACCTCGTCGCCGCCGCGCTGGTCGAGGGTGGCGACCTCCTCCAGGGACGCCAGGGAGACCTTGTCGGCCGACGGGTAGCCGAAGCGGACGTCGTCGAACTCGACGGAGACCGGGCCGTCGGGCACCTCGCGCGCGTCCGGCCTCTCCCGGATCAGCGGCTCGAGGTCCAGCACCTCGAAGACCCGCTCGAAGCTGACCAGCGCGCTCATCACCTCCACCCGGGCGCCGGCGAGCGAGGTGAGCGGCGCGTACAGCCGGGTCAGCAGCAGCGCCAGGGCCACCACCGCGCCGGGCTCGAGGGTGCCGGCGAGGGCGAGCCGCCCGCCGAGGCCGTAGACGAGCGCCAGGGCGAGGGCGGAGACGAGGGTCAGCGCGGTGACGAACACCGTCTGCGCCGTGGCCGTACGGATGCCGATGTCCCGCACGCGGCGGGCGCGCAGCGCGAACTCCAGCGACTCCTCCTCGGGGCGTCCGAACAGCTTCACCAGGGTGGCGCCCGGTGCGGAGAACCGCTCCGTCATCCGGGTGCCCATGGCCGCGTTCAGGGCGGCGGCCTCGCGCTGCATCCCGGCCATCCGGCGGCCCATGCGCCGGGCCGGGACCACGAACACGGGCAGCAGCGCCAGGGCGAGCAGGGTGATCTGCCAGGACAGGGTGAGCATCACGGCGAGGGCGAGCACCAGGGTGACCAGGCTGCCGACCACGGTCGACAGGGTGTTGCTGAAGGCGCGCTGCGCGCCGATGACGTCGTTGTTGAGACGGGAGACGAGCGCTCCCGTACGGGTGCGTGTGAAGAACGCGACGGGCATCCGCTGCACATGGTCGAAGACCGCGGTCCGCAGGTCGAGGATGAGTTCCTCGCCGAGCGCCGCCGACAGTCTGCGGCCGAGTACGCCGAGGGCCGCCTCCACGACCGCGATCAGGGCGATGAGCAGGGCCAGGCGGACCACCCGGCCCCCGTCGCCGCCGGAGACGATGGCGTCCATCACGCGCCCGGCGAGTACGGGGGTGGCGACGGCGAGCGCCGCGGTGGCCGTGCCGAGGAGCACGAAGAGGGTGAGACGGCGGCGGTGGGGGCGGGCGAAGGCGCCCACGCGGCGCAGCGTCTCCCTGGTGAGGGGACGGTGTTGGTCCTCGGCGGTCATGACGCTGCGCAGCTGTGTCCACGCTGTGGTCTCCATGCTCATGCAGGAGAAGGTAGGACCTCGACCATGATTGAGGTCAAGGAGGCCCCCGCCCCGCCACCCGGCCGTCGGCGGACGTCCGCGCCGGGGCCATCCGCCGTTGGTGCCGGGCGCGCAGGATCGGTGGTCGTGACGGGGACGATCCGCCGGATCCTGTGTGTGCTGCCGCTGCTGCTGGTCACCGTGGTCGCGGTGCGGCACCGGTCGGTGCTGGCCGAGGGCTTCGCCCAGCTGGCGACCGCCCGGTGGCCCTGGCTGCTGGCCGCGGCGGGCGCGACGTGTCTGACCTGGGTGGCCGCCGCGTGCACCCGGCAGGGCGCGGTCCCCGAGCGGCTGCCCGGGCGGCGGCTGCTGGCCACGCAGTTCGCGGCGGGCGCGGCGAACCACCTGCTGCCGACGGGGCTGGGCGCGAGCGCGGTCAATCTGCGGTTCATGACGGTGTGCGGGCTGTCGCCGGCCCGCTCCTCGGCCGCCCTGGCGCTGTATCTGCTGGCGGAGTCCGTCGGCCGGGTGGGGCTGCTGGCGGCGCTGCTCGTCGCGTTCCCCGGCGCGCTGGCCCCCGGCTCGCTGCTGCCCGACGGGGCGTTCGGTCCGCTGCTGCTGGTGGCCGTCGCCGTGCCGGTCCTCGCGGCGGGCGTGCTGGCGTGTGTACGGCGGCTGCGGGCGGCGGTGTGCTCGTTCCTGCGCACCGCGCTGGGCGAGGCGCGGTCGGTGCACGCGCTGCCCTCCCGGGCGCTGGCGCTGTGGGGCGGTGCGCTGGCCTTCCCCGCGCTGCAGGCGACCGCGCTGGTCCTGGTGGGTGTGGCGTTCGGGCTGCCGGTGCCGCCGGCGCACATGGCGGTGGCGTATCTGGCGGCGACGGTCGCGGTGGCGCTGGTGCCGACTCCGGGCGGGCTCGGCTCGGTGGAGGCGGCGCTGGTCGTGGCGCTGGTGGCGGTGGGCGGGGCCGCGGCGGCCGCCACGGCGGTGGTCCTGGTGTTCCGGGTCATCACGGTGTGGCTGCCGCTGCTGCCGGGGGCGCTGACCCTGGGCGCGCTGGTGCGGCTGAAGGTGATCTGACCCGGGCGACGGGCGGGCCGGTACGAACTCCCCGCGGAATACGGCAGGATGAGCGCTCGCGCCGACCGCAGGTCAGGGGCGGTCGGCGCGACGTACATCCCGTGGAAACCGAGCAGGTGACGATACGTGACACGATTTCACATACGGCCGTGGGCCAGGGCGTTCGCCGGAGGTGAGCGGTGACCCGCGCGCTCACCGGGCAGGACCTGCTGTACGCCGGCATCGCGGTGGCGGCCGGACTGCTGGCGGCGTTCCTGCTGCGGGCCCTGCTGCGCTGGCTGGGCCGGCACGCCGACCGCACCCGCTGGCGCGGCGACGACGTCCTGGTGGACGCGCTGCGCATGATCGCGCCGTGGGCGGCGATCGCCGGCGGCGCGGCCTCCGCGGCGGCTGCGCTGCCGCTGACCCGGACCGTGCAGCACAACGTCAACCAGGTGCTGACGCTGCTGGTCATCTTCGCCGCGACCATCTCGGCGGCACGGGTGGTGGCGGGGCTGGTGCGGTCGGTCACCCAGTCCCGGTCGGGTGTCGCCGGGTCGGCCACCATCTTCATGAACATCACCCGGATCCTGGTCCTCGCGATCGGCTTCCTGGTGGGCCTGCAGACGCTGGGCATCTCGATCGCCCCGCTGCTCACCGCCCTGGGCGTCGGCGGTCTCGCGGTCGCGCTGGCGCTGCAGGACACGCTCGCCAACCTGTTCGCGGGCATCCACATCCTCGCCTCCAAGACCGTGCAGCCCGGTGACTACATCCGGCTGAGCAGCGGCGAGGAGGGCTACGTGGAGGACATCAACTGGCGTCAGACGACCGTCCGCGCGCTCTCCAACAACCTGGTGGTCATCCCCAACGGGCAGCTCGCCAAGACGAACATGACCAACTTCATGCGCCCCGAGCAGAAGCTGACGATCCTGGTGCAGGCCGGGGTGTCGTACGACAGCGACCTGGAGCAGGTGGAGCGGGTCACGACGGAGGTCGTCGCCGAGGTGATGACGGGGATCACCGGCGCCGTGCCGGAGCACGAGCCCGCGGTGCGTTTCCACACCTTCGGGGACTCCCGCATCGGCTTCACGGTGATCCTGGGCGTCGGCGAGTTCAGCGACCAGTACCGGATCAAGCACGAGTTCATCAAGCGCCTGCACCGGCGCTACCGCGAGGAGGGCATCCGCATCCCCTCGCCGGCGCGGACGGTGGCGCTCCAGCAGGGCGCGGTGGTGCTCCCGCAGCAGCGCACGGCGGAACCCGGGGCGGAGGACATGACCGCCACCCGGCCGATCTGAGCACACCGCCCGGGTGATCTCCCGCCACGCCGGAAGGACCGTGGCGGGAGGACGGCCGGAAGTGGGCACGGACCCCTGTCGAGCTCCGGCCGGTCAGGAGATATCTTGATGTCGAGCAATGTTGCAGACGTGGAGCGGAGCACCCGGTGACTGACTCGACCATCATCTATACGCACACTGACGAGGCCCCGGCCCTGGCAACGTATTCCTTCCTGCCGGTGGTCCAGGCGTACGCCTCGCAGGCGGGTGTCACCGTGGAGACGCGTGACATCTCGCTGGCCGGGCGCATCATCGCCGTGTTCCCGGAGTACCTGGCCGAGGACCAGCGCATCCCCGACGCCCTCGCCGAGCTGGGTGAGCTGGCCAAGACGCCCGCGGCCAACATCATCAAGCTGCCGAACATCTCGGCGTCGATCCCGCAGCTCAAGGCCGCGATCGCCGAGCTCCAGGGCCAGGGCTACGCGCTGCCGGACTACCCGGACGACCCGAAGACCGACGAGGAGCGCGAGATCCGCGCCCGCTACGACAAGATCAAGGGTTCCGCCGTGAACCCGGTCCTGCGTGAGGGCAACTCGGACCGCCGCGCCCCCGCCTCGGTGAAGAACTACGCCAAGAACCACCCGCACCGCATGGGCGCCTGGAGCGCCGACTCCAAGACCGACGTCGCCACCATGGGCGCGGACGACTTCCGCTCCACCGAGAAGTCGGTCGTCATCGCCGAGGACGGCGCGCTGCGCATCGAGCTCAAGGGCGACGACGGCAGCACCACCGTGCTGCGCGAGTCCGTGCCGGTCCGCGAGGGCGAGGTCGTCGACGCCTCCGTGATGCGCGTCGGCGCGCTGCGCGAGTTCCTGACCGCGCAGGTCGCCCGCGCGAAGCAGGAGGGCGTGCTGTTCTCCGTGCACCTCAAGGCCACGATGATGAAGGTCTCCGACCCGATCGTCTTCGGCCACGTGGTGCGCGCCTTCTTCCCGAAGACGTTCGCCCGGTACGGCGACAAGCTCGCCGCGGCCGGCCTGACCCCGAACGACGGTCTGGGCGGCATCTACAAGGGCCTGGAGGGCCTGCCCGAGGGCGCCGAGATCAAGGCGTCCTTCGACGCCGAGCTCGCCGAGGGCCCGGAGCTGGCGATGGTCGACTCCGACAAGGGCATCACCAACCTGCACGTCCCCTCGGACGTCATCGTCGACGCCTCCATGCCGGCGATGATCCGCACCTCCGGCCACATGTGGGGCCCGGACGGCCAGGAGGCCGACACCCTCGCGGTGCTCCCGGACTCCAGCTACGCCGGTGTCTACCAGGCCGTGATCGACGACTGCCGCGCCAACGGCGCCTACGACCCGTCCACCATGGGCTCGGTCCCGAACGTCGGCCTGATGGCGCAGAAGGCCGAGGAGTACGGCAGCCACGACAAGACCTTCGAGATCCCCACCACGGGCACCGTCCGTCTGGTCGACCAGGCCGGCAACGCCGTCATCGAGCAGACCGTGTCCGCCGGTGACATCTTCCGCGCCTGCCAGACCAAGGACGCCCCGATCCGCGACTGGGTGAAGCTGGCCGTCACCCGCGCCCGCGCCACCGGCGACCCGGCGGTCTTCTGGCTGGACGCCACCCGCGCGCACGACGCCAACCTGATCGCCAAGGTCGAGCAGTACCTGCCGGAGCACGACACCGAGGGCCTGGACATCCGCGTCCTGGCCCCCGTCGAGGCGACGAAGCTGTCGGTGGAGCGCATCCGCCGCGGCGAGAACACGATCTCGGTGACCGGCAACGTGCTCCGCGACTACCTGACCGACCTCTTCCCCATCCTGGAGCTGGGCACCAGCGCCAAGATGCTGTCGGTCGTCCCGCTGATGGCGGGCGGCGGCCTGTTCGAGACGGGCGCCGGCGGCTCGGCCCCGAAGCACGTGCAGCAGCTGGTCAAGGAGGACTACCTGCGCTGGGACTCCCTCGGTGAGTTCTTCGCGCTGGTGCCGTCGCTCGAGCAGTACGCCACGGCCACGGGCAACGCGCGTGCCAAGGTCCTCGCCGACACCCTCGACCGCGCCACGGCGACCTTCCTCAACGAGGACAAGTCCCCGACCCGTCGCGTCGGCGGCATCGACAACCGCGGCAGCCACTTCTACCTGTCCCTGTACTGGGCGCAGGAGCTGGCCGCGCAGACCGACGACGCGGACCTGGCGAAGGCCTTCGCCCCGCTCGCCGAGACCCTCTCCGCCAACGAGGCGAAGATCGTCGACGAGCTGAACGCCGTCCAGGGCAAGCCGGCCGAGATCGGCGGCTACTACCAGCCCGACCCGGCCCTGGCCGCCAAGGTCATGCGCCCCTCCACCACGTGGAACGAGGCGCTGGCGTCCCTGAGCTGACGCCTCGGGACCCCGTGTTCCGCCCCGGCCGGCGATGCGCCCGGCCGGGGCGGAGCCGTGTCACCGTCCGGGGAGGGGCACGGAGGGCCTCGGTCCGTGGGCGTTGTCAGTGCCGTATGGCACCTTGATCGTGTCCGACCCGCTGACGACGCTTCCGGAGCAGCCGTATGACCGACGTCCCGCCGTCCTTCGAGTTCCTTCCCGGCGACGCGGACTCGCCCGTGATCCTCCATGTTCCGCACTCCGCGCGGGAGATACCGGCCGATGTGCGGCCTGGGATCGTGCTGGACGACGCCGGGCTGGAGCGGGAGCTGGACCACATCACGGACTCGCACACCGCGGCGGTCGCCGAGGCGGCGGCCGGGGCGGCCGGGGTCGCGCCGTGGCGGTTCGTGAACCGGCTCTCCCGTCTGGTCGTCGATCCCGAGCGGTTCCCGGACGAGCGGGAGGAGATGCTGGCGGTCGGCATGGGCGCGGTCTACACCCGGACCACGCACAAGGACGTGCTGCGGCCCGACGGCTTCGACCCGGGACCGCTGGTCGAGCGGTACTTCCGTCCGTACGCGGAGGCGATGACGGAGGCGGTCTCCGAGCGGCTGGCGGCGACCGGGCGGGCGGTGATCATCGACGTGCACTCGTATCCGAGCGCGCCGCTGCCCTACGAACTGCACGGGGACGGGCCGCGGCCGGAGGTGTGCCTGGGCACCGACTCCTTCCACACCCCGCCCGCGCTGCTCGACGCCGCCCGCGAGGCGTTCGCGGCGTGCGGGGAGACGGGGCTGGACAGCCCGTTCGCCGGGACGTACGTGCCGCTGGAGTTCTACGGGAAGCGGGCGGAGGTGTCCGCGCTGATGGTGGAGATCCGCCGGGACACGTACATGTCCGAACCGGGCGGCCCCGCCGGGCCCGGGCTGCCCCGGCTCGCGTCGGCACTCGCCGCGCTGATCGACGCCGTCTCCCGCTGACCCCGCCGCCGGGCCGGAGGGGTCAGGTGCGGAGCCACTCCGTGACGACCACGTCCGCGCCGGTGTGCAGGCGCAGGGCGAAGGGGCCCGACGGCGGGGTGTCCGCGGTGAAGCGGCCCATGTCGTCGGTGGTGAGGGTGGCGGCCGGCTGTGGTCCGCCGAGCACCTCGACGCGGGCCGGCCCGGGCGGCAGCACCTGGCCCATCAGCCCCTGCGAGGTCAGCTCGACGTCCAGCGTCACCTCACCGGCCTCGAAGGTGAGCATGCGCGGCGGGTCCGCGGCCCCCCGCACCGGGATGGCGTCCACCAGCGAGTCGAAGGTCAGCTCGGCCACCCGGGCGTCGAGGTCGTGCAGCGCGTAGGCGTCGACGGCGATCTGCAGCAGGGCCGGCGGCAGCGGGTCCAGCACGGCGGCCGCCTGCCGCAGTTCCTCCTCCAGCAGCCCGGTGTCGAAGTCCCCTTCGTCGTAGGTCTCTTCGCCGTTCCGGCCGTTCATGTCGTCCATGTCGTCCATGTCGCTCACGTGGTCCCCCGTGCCTCGAGCCGGGCCCGCAGCCGGCGCAGACAGCGCTGGCGCAGCGGCCCGATGCTGCCCACCGCGATGTCGAGCGCGGCGGACACCTCCTGATAACTGGGTGGCGGCGAGGCGATCAGGACACGCAGCAACTGCCTGCACCGCTCGCCCAGTTCCTCGAACTCCTGCCACAGCCGCCGCACGCGTTCGCTCTGCGCGGCCGCCTCCTCCGCCTCCAGCAGCGACTGCTCCGGCGTCCCGTCCTCGCTGACCCGGTCCAGCAGCTGCGGATCGTCGGTCAGCATCAGCCTGCGCGCGTTCCTGTGCACCTTCAGGCACTCGTGCCGCGCGGTGCTGGCCAGCCAGGAGCCCGCCTTGTCGGGCTCCCGGATCCGCCCCAGGTGCTGGGCGAAGCGGAACCACACCGTCTGGTAGACCTCGTGCGCGTCGGCGTCGGAGAGCCGGTGGGCGCGCACCACGGACCACACCAGCGGGCCCAGGCCCTCCACGATCGCCTTCCAGGCCGCCGCGTCACCGCCGACAGCGGACCGGACCAACGCGCCGACTTCCCTACGCTCCACGGTCCCACCCCTCGTGTACGGCACGACATCGTACGCCGCGGAGGGGATGACTCCGGCCCTCATGCCCGTGCGGAGGGTGGTGAGACCCGTACCGGGCGCCAGGTGGGCGGAAGGAGCGCGGGCACGTGCGCCCCGCGCACTTCCGCGAACTCGGTGTTCGCCTGCAACAGTTGCCGGCGGGCCTCGCGGGGGTCGGTCTCCGCCCGCGCGGTCATGTGGGCGGCGACCATGCCGACGGCGACAGGGGTGGCGAACGAGGTCCCGCTCCACTGGGCGAGTCCCTCGAACATCACCTGGTCCGGCTTGGCGGAGACGCCGTCCTCGCTCAGCACGCCGGTGTGGCGCGGGTGGTGACAGGTGCAGGGGTACGTGAAGCCGTAGCGGCAGGCGTCGTAGGTGGAGTGCTGGTACACGTACGGGACGGGGGTCTCGAAGCCGGTCAGGGCGCCGGTGAGGCGCTCGCCGGGGGCGTAGGCCTTGACCCAGCCGCCGTGGTTGCTGAAGCAGGCTCCGGACGCGCCGTCGGCGCGCAGCGCGCCCACGGACAGCACGGCGTTCTCGTAGCCGGGCAGGTCGGCGTAGGCGGCGGGCCAGAAGGGCGTGGCGCTGCCGTTGTTGCCGGCGGCGGCGACCAGCAGGGTGGGCCGGTCGCGCAGTTCCCGCATGAAGGCGTCGACGCCGAGGAGTCCGTCGGTGCGGCCGTTGGAGGTGCCGGCGGACAGGCTGATGACGTCGGGCCAGCCGTCCCGGTCGACGGCTTCGAAGAGCTTCTCGCCGAACTCGGACTCCAGGACGGCCCCCGCGTCGTTCAGCGTGCCGCGGACGGTGATGTCGGTGTTGGGCGCGACGGCGGCGACGAGTCCGGCGATGAACGTGCCGTGCCCGCAGTACTGCTGGAGGACCCCGTCGCCGTCGCACTCCGCCACCTGGGCGTCGCCCCGGGTGTGGGCGAGCGGCGGGTAGGAGCGGTGGTCGCGCATCAGCCCGGTGTCGATGACGAGCACGGCGACGGCGGAGCCGGGGTCGTGCACGCCTTCTGCGGCGGCGGGGTTGGGCCCGGCGTCGCGCGACGCGGGCACCGGCTCGTCGCCGGGGCAGGCGTTGACCGCGATCGACACCACGTGGTTGCGGCTGACCAGCCGGCGCCCGGTGCGGCCCTCGGCCGCCGACAGCGCGCGCAGCGCTCCCGCGACCGCCGGGTCGCCGCTGCCGTCTCCCTGGCCGGGGTCGGCGACCCGGATGCGGGTGATGCCGGAGCGGTTGGTCTCCGGGCCGGCCCGGCGCACCTGCTCCGGGGTGAGTCCGGCGAACGTGGTGAAGTGCCGGCGGACGGTGTCCTCGACGACGCGGGCCTCCTCGCCGTCGCGGGCCAGGACGACGCCCTTCTCGTAGAGGAACTCGCCCGCGTCGTCGGGCCCCACGGCCAGGGGGACGTCGGGCATCGAGCGCTGGATCTGGGTGAACTGCTCTCGGAATCGCTGTGGTGCCATGGCGTGTCCCCCACTGGTGCGAAGGCGGCCGGTGCCGCGGAGCTGTCGTGATGAAGAGCCCCGCGGCGGACGTTTGATACAACGTCACACCTGTGAGGCGCGGTCGTGGACGACTACCATCGTGGGGTGACAGCGGGAAGCGACACGGTGCTGGACCTGCTGCCGATGGTGTTCGCCGACCCGGGTGAGGCGCTGACGCGGGCGGAACAGGTGCTGGGCGGCCGTCCCGCGCCCCTGCACGCCTCCGTCGCCCATCAGGTGATCGGCATCTGGCAGCGGGACTTCGGCGACTTGCGGCTGGCCCTGACCCATCTGCGGCGGGCCCGGCTCTGGGCGGCGCGAGCGGACTCGGCCGAACGGGAGGCGGACGTCCTCGCCACGCTCGGCGTCGCACTGGTGCACGCGGGGCGCACCCGGCAGGGCATGGACGCGCTGCGGCGGGGCGTCGAGCGCGGCGCCGGGCACACGCGTGCGCGGGTGCTGTTCCGCCGGGCGTACGCGTGGTGGGTGCTGGGCCATCACAGGGAGGCGCTGGAGGACGTACGGCGGGCCATTCCCGTGCTGCGGCAGGCCGAGGACGTGATCTGGACGGCGCGCGCGCTGACGCTGCGGGCGACGGTGCACCTGGCGCTGGGTTCGGTGGAGCGGGCGGACGCCGACTTCACGGCGGCCGAGGCGCTGTGGGAGACCACCGGCCAGGAGCACGACAAGGCGGACGCCGTGGAGAGCCGGGGGCTGGCCGCGTTCCGTTCCGGTGACGTCCCGGCGGCGCTGCGGCTGCTCGACGAGGCGGAGGAACGGTACGCCAAGCTGGGCACGCCGACGTTCATGCTGAACATCCGGCGTTGCGAGGTGCTGATGGCGGCCGGCCTGGCAGCGGAGGCGCTGGCCGAGGCGGACGCGGCGATCCGGGCGCTGGACGGGATCGGCGGGCAGTCCACGCGCAAGGCGGAACTGCTGCTGGCGGCCGCGCGGGCGGCCCGGCTCGCGGGTGAGCCGGGGACCGCGATCGCCCGCGCGGCGCTCGCCGTGCGGCTGTTCGCGGGGCAGCGGCGCACCTGGTGGGAGACGCACGCGCGGCTGGTGCTGACCGAGTCCCGGCACGCGGCCGGGCGCGGTTCCGGCCGGCTGGTCGCGGACGCGGCGGCGGTCGCGGAGAAGCTGGCCGCGCTCGGCGCTCCGGCCGCCCCGGAGGCGTCCCTGCTGGCGGGCCGGATCGCCCTGGACCTCGGCTGGACGGCGGACGCGGAGCGGCATCTCGCGGTGGCCGCGCGCAGCAGACGCGGCGGGCCGCCGCTCGCCCGGATGACGGGCTGGGCGGCGCAGGCGCTGCGCGCGCAGGCCGCCGGGTCCGCGCGGGGCGTGCTGGAGGCCTGCCGGCGCGGCCTCGACGTGCTCGACGACCACCGGATGACGCTGGGCGCCTCGGAGCTGCGGGCCCGCGCCACCGCGCAGGGCGCGGAGCTTGCCGCGCTCGCCCAGAAGGCCAGTCTGGTCTCGGGCGGGCCGCGGCGGCTGCTGGTGTGGAGCGAGCGGTGGCGGGCGACCGCGCTGTCCGCGCCGCCCACCCGGCCGCCCGCCGACCTCGCCCTGCTGACGGGGATGACCGCCTACCGGGAGATCGCCGCCCGCGCGGAGGAGGCCCGCATGGAGGGCAGACCCGTGCCGGCGCTGGAGCGGGAACAGCGGCGCCTGGAACGGGAGATCCGCTCCAGGACGCTGCACATGCGCGGTGAGACCCCCGAGGGCGGGGACCGTTTCGACGTCGGCCGGCTGCTCGCGCGGCTGGCCGAGGGCGACGACGGGCAGCTGGTGGAACTGGCCGTGCTCGACGGGCGGGTGCAGGTGCTGCTCTGCGGGCAGGGACGGGTGCGGAGGTTCGAGGCGGGGCTGCTGGCGGCGGCGGAGACCGAGGCCGAGCACGTGCAGGCGGGGCTGCGGCGGCTGGCGCATCCGGGGGCCCAGGCGCGGCTGCCGGTGGTGGAGGCGGCGGGGCGGCGGCTGGAGGAACTGCTGCTGGGTCCGGCGGCGGCGCACCTGGGCAGCGGCCCGGTGGTGATCGTGCCGCCCGGGAGGCTGCACCGGGTGCCGTGGGCGGTGCTGCCGTCGCTGCGGGAGCGGGTGCTGAGTGTGTCGCCGTCGGCGAGCAGCTGGCTGCGCGCCCGGGAGACGGCGCCGCCGCCCGGTGGCCGCCAGGTGCTGGTGCGCGGGCCGGGCCTCGCCACGGGCGGCGCGGAGGTGCCCGTGCTGGCCGGCCGCTACGACGGTGCGACCGTGCTGGAGTACGACGACGCGACGGTGCCTCGGGTGCTGCGGGAACTGGACGGGGCGGGGCTGGCGCACATCGCCGCGCACGGCGCGTTCCGCGCGGACGGCCCGATGTTCTCGTCCCTGCGGATGGCCGACGGCCCGCTGATCGTGCACGACTTCGAGCGGCTGGACCGCAGTCCGTACCGGATCATCCTGTCCTGCTGCGACACCGCCCGGTTCGCCACCGTGGGCGCGGACGAACTGCTGGGTCTGGTCACGGCGTTGCTGCCGCTGGGCACGGCGGGCGTGGTGGCGTGCAGCGCGCCCGTGAACGACGCCGCGGTGGTCCCGCTGACGCTCGCCCTGCACAAGTCCCTCGACACCGGGCTCTCCTTGGCGGAGGCCCTGCGCGACGCCCGCGCCGCCCTGCCGCCCGACGCGCTGCACCGGGCCACGGGGTGGGCATTCACCGCCTTCGGGGCGGCGTGATCCCGCCGTCGGCGACCGCGGGTGGGTCGTGGTTCCTCGCGCAGTTCCCCGCGCCCCTTCAGGTGGGTCGGCCGTACCGGCCTCGAAGGGGCGCGGGGAACTGCGCGACCAGCCACGGACAGCCGCAGCCGCCTGCGAAACAAGAATCCCCGAGCCGTCAGGCGGTCCGGCGGGGCACGGGGGCGCCCAGCCGGGTGTACGCGCCGTACAAGTGGTTGCCTACCGTGCGGACGGAAAGGGTGAGGTGTTCGGCGATCTGGCGGTTGCTCAGTCCCTGTGCGGCCAGCGTGACGATCTGCCGTTGACGTGAGGTGAGTTCACCGAGGACGAGGCCCGCGAGGGCGGGGGTGCGGGCGTCCTCGCAGCGGCGGGCGAGCGCGATCGCACGCGTGCGGGAGGTGCGCGCGGCGTGCGGCTCCCGGTGGGCGGCGACGGCCTGGGCGTAGGCCTCCGCGGCGAACAGCAGGAGGCCGCGCCGCTCGAACTCCTCTCCCACCCGGTCGAGGAGGGTCCCGTCGCCCCGGGTGAGGGCGTCGGCGTGGTCGGCGAAGACGCCGGTGAGCCGGCCGGCGGCCCGCGCGGGGGTGCCGAGGCGCACGGCGTCGTAGGGGTCGCCGTGCGGATCGGGGGTCCCCTCGGCGCGGGTGAGTTCGGTGTGACAGGACCGGTCGGCGGGGGCGGTGCGCAGGCCCTCGCGGGCCCAGGCGGCCGCCTCCCGCAGTGCGCCGCGCAGCCGCGCGCAGCGGGCGCGCAGCGCCGCGTAGCCGGCCGGGAGCGGCGCCCCCTCGGCGACCAGCCAGTCCCCCACCGGCGCCGGGACCTCCGCCACGTCGGCCCGTTCGATCCGCCGGGTCAGCTCCGCCGCCTCCGCGCGCAGGGCGGGGGCGTGGTCCTCGGGGTCGCGCGCGAGCCGGCGGGCCTTGAGCCGGCCGGCGGCGGCCCGCAGAACCGGGCCGTGCAGAGGGTGGGTGAGGCGGACGGCGCCGTGGTCGTCGACGTGGACCAGGCCCTCGGTCTCCAGGCGTTCCAGGACGGCGAGGTCGAGGCCGTCGCCGCCGGGCGGCAGGGGTTCGGCGAAGGCGAGGCGGTCGAGCGTCTCGCGCTCCCCGGGGCGGGTGCGGTCCAGGAGGCGGGCGGTGCGTTCCCGCAGGGCCGGTGTGAGGGGCAGCGGGCCCCGCCCTTCCCAGGTGCCCGGGACCCCGGTGGGTCTGCCGTGCGCGCGTACCGCGTCCAGGAGGTCGCGCAGCAGCCGCAGGTCCCCGTCGCACAGCCGGTGCAGCCGGTTCACGGTGAGCGGCTCCGGGGTGTGGTCCGCGCCGGTGGAGAGCAGCCTCGCGGTGTCCTCCCGGGGCAGCGGACGCAACGCCAGACGGGGCAGCAGTTCCCCGGTCCACAGCCGGGCCACGGCGGCGGGCGCCGGCTCGCCGTCGGTGACCACGACCAGCAGCCGGGTGCGCCGGTGCACGGCGAGCTGGTGGACCAGCGCGGCGGAGGCGTCGTCGAGCAGGTGGGCGTCGTCGACGAGCAGCGTCCGCACCCCGGAGAGGTGGTGCAGCGCGTCGTGCAGGGTGACGGGGCCGGGCAGCAGCGGGGCGAAGGCGGCGAAGGGCAGCTCGCCGGCCCGCGGCGTTCCGGTGACGCGGGCGCAGTCCGATTCCCTCAAGGCCTCGGTGACGAGCCGGGTCTTGCCGCGGCCCGCCGGTCCGGTCACCACCAGGCCGCGCCCCGCGCCGGTCAGCGAGCGCCGCAGCAGGTCGAGTTCGTCCTGGCGGCCGGTGAACGGCCAGGGCGGCCGCAGGGTCGCCGCCTCCCTCTCGTACGGCCCGGTGGTGTCTGGTCGCAAGGTCATCACGAGAACAGGAGCACGGGTACTCATGCCTGATACAGGGCCACTTGAGCAGACCCCGACTCAGGCGTCCGGCGCCGCGGCACGGCAGCCTGTGGTCCATGACCGTTCGCCACTGCTCGCTGCCGCCGCAGCCGGCCCCCGCGTATCCGCCGGGGCTGGCCGCCGAGCGGCTCGGCGCGCTGGCCGGCGGGCGGCGGCTGTGGGTCAACGGCACCGTGCTGCACTACTGCTTCTTCGACGGCGGGACGGCGGGTTCGGAGATCGCCGTTCCCGGTGCCGCGCGGACCCGTTGGGTTCCCTGGGGCGGCGCCAAGGAGCAGCAGGACGTGGTGCGCGAGTGCTTCGCCGAGTGGCAGGGTCTCGGGACGGGACTGACGTTCACCGAGGTCCGCGACCGCACCGAGGCGGAGCTGCGCATCGGGTTCCAGCCCGGTGACGGTTGCTGGTCGGCCGTGGGCAGGGAGGCGCTCCGGGTCGGCGCGCACGAGCGCACCATGAACTTCGGCTGGGACCTGACCGCTCCGGGTGAACGCGCCACGGCCCTGCACCAGATCGGGCACGCGCTCGGGATGCTGCACGAACACCAGAGCCCGCACGCCGGTATCCACTGGGACGACGAGTCCGTCTACGCCGAACTGGCGGGCCACCCCCACCACTGGAGCCGGGAGCGGACCTACCACAACGTCCTGCGCAAGCTCGGGCCCGAGGAGGCCAACGGTTCCGTCTGGGACCCGCAGTCGATCATGCAGGACGGGTTCCCGCCGGGGCTGATACTGGAGCCGGAGCAGTACCGCGGGGGTGTGCACCCGCCCGGCGCCCTCTCGCCGGCCGACAAGGAGTTCGTGCTCCGCAGGTACCCGCCGGCCGATCCGCCGCGGCCGCCCCCGCTGGTGCCGTTCCGCTCGGTGCCGCTGGGGCTGGGCGCCGGCGAGCAGGCGGACTTCCGCATCGATCCGCCGGAGACCCGCGACTACACGGTGGGCACCTTCGGCGACGCGGACAGGGTCCTCGTGCTCTTCGAGGAGCGGGACGGCGAGCCCCGCTTCCTGGCGGGCCGGGACGACGGCGGCACCCCGCGCGACGCGACCGTCGCGGCCCGGCTGGTCAAGGGCCGCCGCTACTACGTCCGGGTCCGCCTGTACTGCGCGTGGGGTCCGGGCGAGACGGCGGTCATGTGCTGGTAACGGCACCGGCCGCGCACACCAGAGCCATTTCCGGCGCCGGGGGAGCGGCCGGAGGGCGTCACCTTCAGGGGGAGGGTGGCGTTCTCCGGCCCGCGCGCAACGGCCGGGAGCCCCACCGGATTCCTCCGGCAGGGCTCCCGGCCGACTTCTGTCGGGACGACAGGATTTGAACCTGCGACCCCTTGACCCCCAGTCAAGTGCGCTACCAAGCTGCGCCACGTCCCGATGCGTTTCGCGTGGCGAACCACGTGATCACGCAGGTCAACAGTACCCCATCGGGACGGGGAGGCCGCTCAGCCGGTGACGGCCGGCCGCCCCGGCAGACCGCCCCGCTCCGCCGAGCGCGCGGTCCGCAGCGCGGCGACGCCGATGAAGACCATCGACGCCGTGCCCGCCAGGGCGAAGGCCGTGAAGCCCCAGTCGCCCCGGTCCGCGGCGAGCAGCTGGCCGCCCAGCCACGGCCCGAAGACCGCGCCGAAGCGGCCCATGCCGGAGGTCCAGCCGACCGCCGTGGCGCGGTGCGCGGGGGCGGAGCCGATGGACACGGTCGCGTAGATCATCGTCTGGGCGCTGTTGAGGAACACCCCGGTGAGGAAGACGACCACGAAGGTCAGGGCCAGCGGCATGTGGACGCTGAGCAGGAACACGCCGCCGGCGGTCAACGCGAACCAGATCGCCGAGATGCGCGGGGCGCCGAAGCGGTCGGAGGCCCGGCCGGCGACCAGCATGCCGACGATGCCGCCGAGGTTGAACAGCACGACGAAGGTGAGCGCGGAGCCGAGCTCGTAGCCCTCGCCGCGCATCAGGGTGGGCAGCCAGGTGGCGACGCCGTAGACGAGGAGCAGGCCGCCGAAGGAGGCGAGCCAGTACAGCAGCGTCTGGACCCATTCGCCGCCGCGGAACAGGTCGAGCAGGTTGGCCCAGCGGGCGCCGGCCACGGGCTTTCCGGTGGCGCCGGCGGGCAGCTCGGCGTCGTGGCGGGAGGCCAGCGCGCGGGCCTCCTCGAGGCGTCCGCGGGCGACGAGGAAGCTCAGCGACTCGGGCAGGAACCGGGCGAGCACGGGGACGAAGAGCAGGGGGGCCACACAGACCCAGAAGGCGGCGCGCCAGCCGAGCGGTTCGACGATCCACAGGGCCACGTAGGCGGAGAGGATGCCGCCGGCGTGGTGGGCGGTCATCAGCAGGCCGATGGTGAGGGCGGCGCGGGCGCGCGGGGCGTAGTCGGAGACCATGCTGATCGCGGTGGGCAGGAGGCCGCCGAGGCCGATGCCGGCCAGGGTCCGGCCGAGGCCGAAGACGGCGACGCCGCCGGAGACCGCGCAGAGGCCGGAGGCCAGCGAGAACAGCGTGACGCAGGAGACCATCAGCTTCTTGCGGCCGATGCGGTCGGCGACGGTGCCCGCGGTCAGCGCGCCGACGAGCATGCCGAAGGTGGCGTAGCTGCCGAGGTCGCCGGCCTGGGCCGAGGTGATGCCGAGGGCCTTCTCCTCGAGCATGTGGGGCAGGACCGAGCCGTAGATGAACATGTCCAGGCCGTCGAAGAGGACGGCGAGCCAGCACAGGCCGACGACCAGCAGGGCCAGTCTGCTGCCGCGGGCGGACAGCGCGGAGGAGGAGGACATCGTTGTTTTCCTCTCGTCCAGGAGGAGTTGCCTGGAGGGGACGTGTGATGGAGCGACGCTAGGGACCCCGCCCAAGTAGTGTCAACGCTTTTGTTGACAATCTCAGCGACAATTCAGGGGCGGGTCGCGCACGGACGTGCGCGGCCCGCCCCCGGTGGTGTGGCGTGCGTCAGGCGACCGGCGGTGTGCCGTGGGTGTGGAACGACTCGATGGTCCTCAGGCCCCAGGCCTGCCCCTTGGCGCGCTCCGCCTCGGTCCAGGTGATCAGCGGCCAGTCGGGGGCCAGCACCAGACGGGTGAGCGGATTGCACAGCTCGATGCGGTTGCCCCCCGGCTCGTAGACGTAGAGGAAGAACGTCTGCTGGATGGCGTGCTTGTGCGGGCCCGTCTCGATGAACACGCCGGTGTCGATGGCGAGGTCGGCGGCGCGCAGGATGTCCTCACGGGTGTCGGCCGCGAAGGCGATGTGGTGGAGCCGGCCGGAGGAGCCGGTCCAGTCCTCGGTGTAGACGACGTCGTACGACTTGTCCGTGAAGGTCAGCCAACGGGCCGCGATCCTCCCGGAGTCGAGCCGGATCTGCTCGGTGGGCCGGGCACCCAGGAGCTGTTCCTGGAACTCGGCGTTGGCGAGCACGTCGGCGGCGAGGAAGTTGACGTGGTCGAGGCGGCGTACGCCGACGCCCCGGTTGGGCCTGGCCTGCGGCTGGTTCTTCAGCGCCGGCTTCAGCTCGTCGGGGGCCCGGTAGTGCTCGCTCTCCCAGTACAGGGCGTGCTCGTGGCCGTCGGGGTCGGCGGTGAGGTAGAGCTTGCCGAGGCCGGGCTCGTCCTCGGCCCACCTCCCGGGGCGTCCCGCCGCCTCCAGGGCCGCCACCCTGCGCCGCAGCGCC
>Ga0247820_10000323_pt1 | contig 24758 bp, 19 predicted proteins | sample 13C_Glucose_Day1_2_FD_192480 | JGI IMG/M metagenome (GOLD analysis project Ga0247820, IMG submission 192480) | Soil microbial communities from agricultural site in Penn Yan, New York, United States - 13C_Glucose_Day14 | ecosystem: Environmental > Terrestrial > Soil > Agricultural land | place...
GTCCAGCTCACCGAACTGCGCGGCGTCGTTGGCGTCGGCGATCGAGCCCGGGCGCAGGCCGTCGCCCAGCGAGAAGCTGACGTCGTAGGCCTTCATGATTTCGCAGATCTCGTCGAAGTGCGTGTACAGGAAGTTTTCCTTGTGGTGCGCCAGGCACCACTTAGCCATGATCGAGCCGCCACGGCTGACGATGCCGGTGACGCGCTTGGCGGTCAGCGGCACATAACGCAGCAAGACGCCAGCGTGGATGGTGAAGTAGTCCACGCCCTGCTCGGCCTGTTCGATCAGGGTGTCGCGGAACAGCTCCCAGGTCAGGTCCTCGGCAACGCCATTGACCTTTTCCAGGGCCTGGTAGATCGGCACGGTACCGATCGGCACCGGCGAGTTGCGGATGATCCACTCGCGGGTTTCATGGATGTGCTTGCCGGTTGACAGGTCCATGACCGTGTCCGAACCCCAGCGGATGCCCCAGGTCAGCTTGGCCACTTCTTCCTCGATGGAGGAACCCAGGGCGCTGTTGCCGATATTGCCGTTGATCTTCACCAGGAAGTTGCGGCCGATGATCATCGGCTCCAGCTCGGTGTGGTTGATGTTGGCCGGGATGATCGCACGACCGCGGGCGATCTCTTCGCGCACAAACTCGGGGGTGATCTCTTTCGGGATACTGGCACCGAAGCTGTGGCCGGCGTGCTGCTGGCTCAACAGGCCGGCGGCGCGGGCTTCCTGCAGCTTCATGTTCTCGCGGATGGCAACGTATTCCATCTCGGCGGTGATGATGCCCTGGCGCGCGTAGTGCATCTGCGTGACGTTGGCGCCGGCCTTGGCCCGGCGCGGGTTACGCACGTGGGCGAAGCGCAGCTTGGCCAGCTCGGCGTCGTTCAGGCGCTGCTGGCCGAAGTTCGAGCTCAGGCCACCCAGGCGCTCGGTGTCGCCACGGGCGTCGATCCACGCCGAGCGCACATCGCCCAGGCCCTTGCGCACGTCGATGATGACATTGGGGTCGGTGTACGGGCCGGAGGTGTCATACACCAGCACCGGGGCGTTCTTTTCGCCGCCGAAGTCGGTGGGGGTGTCGTGCAGGCTGATCTCGCGCATGGGCACGCGGATGTCGGGGCGCGAACCTTCGACATAGACCTTGCGCGAGTTGGGCAGCGGTTGCACGGACTGTTGGTCGACTTGGGCCGACTCGCTCAGACTGATCGTTTTTTCTTGTTTGCTCATCACAGGCTCTCCAGACAGCTTCCTAGCGGGCGGAATGTCGGGGTGAACCTGAAAGGCGCGGACGCACCCGTGTTGACGAGTGCAGTGCCGGACAAGGGGTGCCGTGGGCTGCAAGCAGCTGTGGCGATCCCGGACCTGGCACAAGAGGCTCCCGGGACATGAGAGCAATCTTGTTCCCTACGCAGGCGCTAACCTGATCAGGTTCAACGGGATCCGCAACTTTGCGATCTCAGCCTTTGCATCAAGGCACCCCGACAAGAACCTGCGCAGTCTAGACTGGAGTGGTCGGCAAAGCCAAGCGGGTAAATCCCTGGCGTGATAAATGGCACACCTGGCGGATTGTTGATGGCGACGCACGGCACTACACTGGCGTGCTCGATACCAGACAGTACAGTAAATACATCTTGATCAAGGATTGCCCTATGCTGCGCAAACTCTCACTGGCGATTGCCGTGTCTTGTGCGTCCAACGGAGTGGCCTGGGCAGTGGATACGCCCACGACGGTGAAGACCGACCTGGTCAGCGTCTACCAGGAAGCGGTGGACAATAACGCCGACCTGGCAGCCGCCCGCGCCGATTACGGCGCCCGCCGCGAAGTGGTGCCCCAGGCCCGCGCCGGTTTGCTGCCCAACCTTTCGGCCGGCGCCGAGATGATGAATACCCGCACCAAGCTCGACGAGCCGTCGATCACCTCCAACCGCAGCGGCAATGCCTGGAGCGCCACCCTGGCGCAGCCGATCTTCCGCGCCGACCGCTGGTTCCAGCTGCAGGCTGCCGAAGCGGTCAACGAGCAGGCCGCGCTGGAACTGTCGGCCACCGAGCAGAACCTGATCCTGCAAAGCGCCGAGAACTACTTCGCGGTGCTCCGCGCTCAGGACAACCTGGCCTCGACCAAGGCTGAAGAGGCGGCCTTCAAGCGCCAGCTCGACCAGTCCAACGAGCGCTTCGATGTCGGCCTTTCGGACAAGACCGATGTGCTGCAGTCACAGGCCAGCTATGACACGGCGCGGGCCAACCGGATCATCGCCGAGCGCCAGGTGCAGGATGCCTTCGAGGCCCTGATCACCTTGACCAACCGCCAATACAGCGCGATCCAGGGCGTGGTCCACACCCTGCCGGTGCAAGTGCCGACGCCCAACGACGCCAAGGCCTGGGTCGAGACCGCCGGGCGGCAGAACCTCAACCTGCAGGCCACCAACCATGCCGTGGCGGCCGCCGAAGAGACCGTGCGCCAACGCAAAGCGGGCCATGCACCAACCCTGGATGCCGTGGCCAAGTACCAGAAGGGCGACAACGACAACCTGGGGTTCACCAACCCTTCGCAGAACGGCGTGCGCTACGGCGGTGACGTGGAGCAGACCAGCGTCGGCCTGCAACTGAACATTCCGATCTACAGCGGCGGGTTGACCAGCTCCCAGGTACGCGAGGCCTATGCGCGCCTGACCCAGAGCGAGCAGCAGCGCGAAAGCCTGCGCCGCCAGGTAGTGGAGAACACGCGTAATCTGCACCGTGCGGTGAACACCGACGTGGAACAGGTACAGGCGCGCAAGCAGTCGATCATCTCCAACCAGAGCGCACTGGAGGCCACCGAGATCGGCTACCAGGTCGGCACCCGCAACATCGTCGACGTGCTCGATGCGCAACGCCAGCTGTACACCTCGGTACGCGACTACAACAACAGCCGCTACGACTACATCCTCGACAACCTGCGCCTCAAGCAGGCGGCCGGCACCTTGAGCCCGCAGGACCTGCAGGACCTGGGGCGGTACCTGAAGGCCGACTACAACCCGGACAAGGATTTCCTGCCACCGGATCTGGCAGCGGCGGCGGCGAAGAACTTCGAACGCCGGCCTTGAAGGCAACACACTACCTGTAGGGCGGGCTTCGTGGGAGCGGGTTTGCCCCGCTCCCACCACAACCGCGCCTACAGGCTCATCATCAGCTCAGCAGGCGCGCCAGCCCATCGAGCAACCGCTGCAACGCCCCCTGATTGGCCCGCATCACCGCCCTTCCCGCCTCGCCCATGCGCCGCGCGTCCTGCGGCAGCTCGACCAAGCGGCGCACCGCCGCGGCCAGCCCCTCGGCATCGTCCACCTGCTGCAACGCCCCCGCCTCGCGCAGCATCGCGCTGATCTCGAGGAAGTTGAACACATGCGGTCCCATGAGCACCGGCAGTGCCAGCGCCGCCGGCTCCAACGGGTTGTGACCGCCCGTGGGGACCAGGCTGCCGCCTACGAAGGCGATATCGGCCAGTGCATACAGAAACAGCAGTTCGCCCATGGTGTCGCCCAGCAGCACCTGGGTCTGCGCCGTGACCGCGTCACCGGCCGAGCGGCGCACCGTGGAGAACTGTCCGGCGCACAGCTCATGCACCGCCGCGAAGCGCTCGGGATGGCGCGGCACCAGGATCAGCAGCGCATCGCTGTGTACCTTCAGCAGCTCACGATGAGCCTCGAGAATCAACGCGTCTTCGCCATCGTGGGTACTGGCGGCGATCCACACCGGACGCTGCCGGGCAGCCCACTGCTCGCGCAATGCGCAGGCCCGTGGCAGCAGTTGATCGTCGATCGTGAGGTCAAACTTGATCGAACCGGTCACCTGCACGCATTCGTGGCGCGCACCGAGCGAGCGGAAACGCTCCGCCTCGGTTTCGGTCTGCACGGCGATCAGGTTCATCTCCTCGAGCATCGGCCGGGTCAGGCCGGCAAAACGGGCATAACCACGCGCCGAGCGCTCGGACAGCCTCGCATTGGCCAGCGCCACCGGAATGCCGCGCCTGGCGCACTGGTGGATGTGGTTCGGCCACAGCTCGGTTTCCATGATGATGCCCAGGCGCGGGCGCACATGGTCGAGGAACCGCCCGGCCGCCCACGGCAGGTCGTAAGGCAGGTAGCAGTGCTGCACCCGTGGCTCGCCCTCGAACATCGCACGGATGCGCTCTGAGCCGGTCGGGGTCATGCAGGTGAGCGTGACCGGCAGGTCCGGGTACTGCTTGAGCAGGGCCCGCACCATCGGCGCGGCAGCGATACTCTCACCCACCGAGACCGCATGCACCCAGATGCCACCCTGACGCATGGGTGGCAAGCCACAAGCGAAGCGCTCGGCAATACGCGCACGGTAGGCCGGCGCCTTGCGCCCGCGCAGGAACAGGCGCAGCGCGACCAGCGGCAGGCCCAGATGGAAAAGCAGGGTATAGAGGGTTCTGTTCATGACGGCGGAGTTTACTAGGAACTGGATGAAAAGGCCTGTCAGCCAATGGCCCGCAGGTGCACGGCGAAGCGCTCGGCCAGCCACTGCGCCGCAGGGCCCAAGGGCTCGTCACGGCGCCAGGCCAGTTCCGCCACCAGCGCCGGCGGGCGCCATTCGCTGTCCAGCTCGACCATTTGCGCCTGGTAGGTGGGGTACTGCACCACATGACGCGGCAGCCAGGCCCAGCCCAGGCCGCGCATCAGCAATTCGGCCATGGCATAGAAGCTGTCGGCACGCCAGATCTGCGGGCTGATCGCCTCGCCGCCGGGGTAGCCGCTCTGCTGCGGGGTGATCAGCAACTGGCGATGGCGGGCCAGTTGTTGGCGGCTGACCTTGGCCAAGTGTGCCAGCGGGTGGTCGATGGCACACACCGTGACCATCTCGACGCTGCCCAGGGCGCGTCGCTCCAACGAGGCGGGAATGCTTTCATGGTGAAAGAACAACCCCAGGTCGGCGCGCCGCTCCACCAGCTTGCGCGCCACATCGCCCTGGGCGCCGCTGGCCAGTTGCACTTCCAGGTAGGGGTAGCGCACCGCCAGCTCGTCGAGGCTGTCGATCACTGGCTGGTAGGGCATGGCCTCGTCCTGGGCCACCCGCAGCAACGCTTCCTGTCCGCGCATCAAGGCCAACGCCCGGCCATCCAGACGCTCGCATTGGCGCAACAGCTCGCGGGCGTCCTCCAGCAGCGCGGCACCGCTTTCGGTCAGGCGCGGCTGCCGGCCGCTGCTGCGCTCGAAAAGGGTCACGCCCAGGTCCGCCTCGAGCAAGGCGATGGCGCTGCTGATCGCCGACTGGGCCTTGTGCTGCTCTCGGGCCACGGCGGAAAACGAACGTAGTTCGGCGGTCCGCACGAACAAGCGAAGTTGTTCAAGGCTCCAGTGTTCAGTCATCCCTATCCTATCTCCAAAGCAGATAGGTAATGACTTTACCGCATCCAGGAATTCCCTAGAATGCCCATCCAGCAACGGAGAACCCGCACCATGAACGCCTACACCTATCTCGCCATCGCCATCTGCGCCGAAGTCATCGCCACCGCCTCCATGAAAGCGGTCAAGGGGCTGAACACGCCGCTGCCGCTGCTGCTGATGGTCTGCGGCTATGGCGTGGCGTTCTGGATGCTGACCCTGGTGGTGCGCAGCATTCCGGTGGGCATCGCCTATGCGATCTGGTCGGGACTGGGCATCGTGCTGATCAGCATCGCGGCGCTGGTGATCTACGGGCAGAAACTGGATGTGCCGGCGATGCTGGGCATGGCCATGATCGTCGGCGGGGTGGTGGTGATTCAGGTGTTCTCCAATACCGCAGGGCATTGATCCACGAGGAACACTGTTCCCATGTGAACTGTATACTGCGCACCTGTCCCAGTTTTCGAGGTGCCCGCATGCCATCCGCCATTACCACTGACGTGCTGATCGTCGGCGCCGGGGTCGCAGGCCTCTGGCTCAATGCCCGGCTGCGCCGCCTGGGCTACTCGACGGTGCTGGTGGAGCGCGCCAGCCTGGGTGGCGAGCAGACCATCAAGTCGCAAGGCATCATCCACGGCGGCACCAAATATGCCTTGCACGGCGCCCTCACCGGCGCCTCCGAGGCCATCGCCGACATGCCGCGACGCTGGCGCGAAGCGCTGGCCGGCAACGGCGAACTGGACCTGAGCGGCACCCGCTTGCTGTCCGATGCCCACTACTTGTGGTCCCCCGGCACCCTGGCGGGCAACCTCACCAGTTTCTTCGCCAGCAAGGCCGTGCGCGGCCGGGTCGACCAGGTCAAGGGCGAGCAACTGCCGCCGGCCCTGCAGGACCGCGCCTTCAAGGGTAAGGTCTACCGCCTGGCCGAACTGGTCATCGACGTGCCCAGCCTGCTGGCCAACCTCGCGCAACTGGCGGGTGACAGCCTGCTGGCCGGCGAGCGAATCGAACCGCTGCGCGACGGCGAAGAGCTCGCCGGCCTGGTGGTCGATGACCGCGAGATCCGCGCCCAGCGCATAGTCCTGAGCGCCGGCGGTGGCACCGAAGGCCTGCTGCACGCCCTGGGGCTGAACCAACCGGCCATGCAACGCCGCCCGCTGCACATGGTCCTGGCCAAGGGGCCCAACCTCAAGCCCCTGTATGCCCACTGCCTGGGCGGCGGCCCCAAGCCGCGCATCACCGTGACCACCCACCCGGCCGCCGATGGCCAATGGGTGTGGTACCTGGGTGGCGATATCGCCGAGGCTGACGGCGTTGCCCGTGAGCCCGCCGCGCAGATCGCCGCGGCGCAGAAGGAAGTTGCCAGCCTGTTGCCTTGGGTCGATCAAAGCCTGGTCCGCTGGGCCACCCTGCGCGTCGATCGCGCCGAGCCCGCGCAATCGGGCCTGGTACGCCCGGACAACGCCTTCCTTGCCGACCAGCAACGCCTGCTGGTCGGCTGGCCGACCAAGCTGGCCCTGGCGCCAGATTTCGCCGATCGTGTGCTGGCCAGCTTCGAGCGTGACGGCGTGCGCCCGGCGAGCCAGCCGGACCTTGCCGACCTGCCGCGTCCACCGCTGGCGCTGCCAGCCTGGGAGCAACTGCTGCCATGAGCCTGCCGACCCTGCACGATCACCACCGCCCCTTGGGCAGCACCGGCCTGCGGGTATCGCCACTGGGCCTGGGCACGGTCAAGCTGGGCCGCGACCAAGGCGTCAAATACCCCAATGGTTTCACCATCCCCGATGACCAGGCCGCCCGCCTGCTGCTCGCCCAGGCCCGCGAGCTGGGCATCAACCTGATCGACACCGCCCCGGCCTATGGCCGCAGCGAGGAGCGCCTCGGCCCATTGCTGCGCGGCCAACGCGAGCAATGGGTAATCGTCAGCAAGGTCGGGGAAGAGTTCGAGGATGGCCAGTCGCATTTCGATTTCAGCGCCGCCCATACCCGTCGCTCGGTCGAACGCAGCCTCAAGCGCCTGGAAACCGACCGTATCGAATTGGTGCTGGTGCACTCCGATGGCAACGACCTGGCGATCCTCGAGCAGGAAGGAGTGTATGAAACACTCGCCGCGCTCAAGCGCGAAGGCAAGATCCTCGGCTACGGCTTCTCCGGCAAGACCGCCGCGGGTGGCCTGAAGGCCTTGGAACAAGGTGATTGCGCCATGGTCACTTACAATCTCAACGAGCAGGCGGAGCGGCCCGTGCTCGACTACGCTGCCGAACACGGCAAGGCCATCCTGGTAAAGAAGGCCCTGGCCAGCGGCCATATCTGCCTGGCGCCGGGGGTCGACCCGGTGCAGGCCAGTTTCGAGTTGCTGTTCGCCCACCCCGGCGTGTGCAGTGCCATCGTCGGCACCATCAACCCGGTACACCTGGCCCACAACGTGGCCACCGTCGCCCGCATCCTGGGCCGGCCCTGAGCCGCCCGGGCGGGGGCCCAACGCAAGGAGGAGCCTCGTGCCGCGTACGCTGATCCGCAAGAATCCGAGCAACTTCAAGACCCTGCCGCTGCATGTCGAGGCCACGCCCGAAGGCCTGGCCTACCAGAGCATCGGCATGCCGCTGAACTTCGCCCAGACCCTGCAGCGGCGCAAGGCCATCCAGGTCGCCGACCCCGAGCACTTCGTGGCGGAACTTGCCAACCTCGGCGTGTCGGTGCGACTGACCCTGCACTGGCAGGGCCGCGACTACTGGGTACTGGTCCGCCAGCGCCGCCAGGACCGTGGCGATGTGGTGCTCAAGCTGATTTCCGGCTATGTCCCGGCCCACGAGCTGAACCTGCCGCTGCACACGGCGATCCAGGAAGTGGCCGAGGAATGCCTGCTGGAAACCCCGGAGGGCTGGCTGGGCGGACGCTTCAACGACACCTGGTTGCCAGCGCCCTATGCCGACGCCCTGCACTATCGCGAGGCCCTGCCGTTCGTGCTCTCACCCGAGTCCGGTGCCGCCCGCCCGGTGCATTGCGCCAAGCTGATGCTGCTGGAGCGCCCACGCGCCTATGTACACCTGCCCACCGCGTCGTTGCAGCTGATCTACGACCTGCGCCTGCAGGTGCCCAGGGAGGCCAAGTCGCTGAGCCTGTTCCATGTCGACGAGCGCCTGGAGGGCGATCAGTTGGTGGCCAGGCTCAATCGCAAGCGGCCGGACCTCTACCTGATGCCGCTCAAGGACGGCCAGCCGGTGGCCGAGCTGTACACCTTGAAGAAGGACCAGCTGACCCCCGCAAGCACGCGCGGACTGTGGCTGGCGGAGAGCTTCGCCCGCCAGGATGGCTGGGTGGTGCGGGATGAGCGGGTACGCTGGAAGGACTGGCTGAAGCAGCAGGGGCTGGTCGAAAGCAAGCCCGCGCCGGCGTCGCACCTGGAACGATTCGGGGACAAGGCACGGGAACTGCTGGCCCGGGCGCGAACCTCGCTGCATAAATGAACACGGGGCAAGCCCGCTCCCAATGCTTCGTGGGAGCGGGCTTGCCCCGCGACTTGCAACGTATCAGTGCTTGCGGATCTTCTCGACGATCGCCGTGGTCGAGCTATTCTCCACCAGGCCCAGCACCTTCACCGTGCCGCCGTAGGCCTTGACGATATCGGCGCCGACCACCTGCTCGATACCGTAGTCCCCCCCCTTGACCAGTACATCCGGCTTGACCTGGCGCAGCAGGTTCTCCGGCGTGTCCTCGGGGAAGCTGATGACCCAGTCCACCGCACCGAGGCCGGCCAGCACGGCCATGCGTCGGTCGACGCTGTTGATCGGCCGGCCCGGGCCCTTCAGGCGGCTGACCGAGGCATCGTCGTTGATGGCAACGATCAGCCGGTCGCCCTGGGCGCGAGCCTGTTCCAGGTAGGTCACGTGACCCGCGTGAAGGATATCGAAACAGCCGTTGGTGAAGACGATCTTCTCGTTGTGCGCACGGGCATCATCGATGGCCAGCAGCAGTTGCTCCAGCCCCAGCACACCCCGCTCCGAGCCCTCTTCACGCTGGATGGCGCGACGCAGCTCGGGGGCGCTGATGGCAGCGGTACCCAGCTTGCCGACCACGATACCGGCGGCCAGGTTGGCCAGGGCGACGGCATGCGGCAGGTCTTCGCCTGCGGCAATGGCTGCGGCGAGCGTGGAGATCACCGTATCACCGGCACCAGTGACATCGAACACCTCGCGAGCGCGGGCCGGCAGGTGCAAAGCCGGGTGGCCGGTGCGCAGCAGGGTCATGCCGTGCTCGCCACGGGTCACCAGCAGTGCGCCCAGGTCCAGCTCTTCGAGCAGCTTCAGGCCTTTGGCGACCAGCTCGGTTTCATCGGTGCAACGGCCAACGATGGTCTCGAATTCGCTGAGGTTCGGGGTGATCAGGCTGGCACCGCGGTAGATCGAGAAATCCTTGCCCTTGGGGTCGGCCAGCACCGGGATGCCCTTGCTGCGGGCAGCCTGGATCAGCGCCTGATGGTTCTGCAGTGCACCCTTGCCGTAGTCGGACAGCACCAGCACCTTGATACCTTCGAGCAAGGCATCGACCTCCGCGCCCAGCGACAGCGGGTCGGTGGCGAACGGCTCTTCGAAGTCGATACGCAGCAGTTGCTGGTGACGGCTCATCACCCGCAGCTTGACGATGGTCGGCTGGTGAGCGATGCGCTGGAAGATCGAGCGTACACCGGCAGCGTGCAGGCTGTTGGCGAGGCTATCGGCAGCCTCGTCCTGGCCGGTGACCCCGACCAGCGCGGCCGGCGCGCCAAGGGCGGCGATGTTCAAGGCCACGTTGGCCGCGCCGCCGGGGCGATCCTCGATCTGATCGACCTTGACCACCGGCACCGGCGCTTCAGGCGAAATACGCGAAGTACCGCCATGCCAGTAGCGGTCGAGCATGACATCGCCGACCACCAGTACCGGGGCTTGATCGAAACGCGGCATGGACAACTTCATGGGCAACCCATTTTTGGAAAAGTGAACAGGGGCAGGATATTAGCACAGGGATGCGCAGGGCTTTATGGCCAACCGCAGCGATGCTGTATCGATTGACCGGCGAGGCCTGCCAGGCCTCGCCGTGACGCTGACTCAGGTGATGTTGGCCTTTTCGGCCTCGTCCAGCCCCATGGCGTGCAGACGGGCGTAATGGCCATTGGCCTGGAGCAGTTCGGCGTGGGTGCCGCGCTCCACCAGACGCCCCTGGTCCATGACCAGGATCAGGTCGGCCTTCTCGATGGTCGACAGACGGTGCGCGATCACCAGGGTGGTGCGCCCCTCCATCACATGATCCAGCGCCGCCTGGATATGCCGTTCAGACTCGGTATCCAGGGCCGAGGTGGCCTCGTCGAGAATCAGCAGCGGCGCATTCTTGAGCAAGGCCCGGGCAATCGCCAGGCGCTGGCGCTGGCCGCCGGAAAGCAGCACACCGTTCTCGCCGACTTCGGTATCGAAGCCCTTGGGCAACTGGTCGACGAACTCCTTGGCATAGGCATCGGCGGCGGCGGCCTCGATATCCGCGCGCGGCGCGCCGGCCAGATCGCCGTAGGCGATGTTGTTGGCCACGGTGTCGTTGAACAAGGTGACATGCTGGGTCACCTGGGAAACGTGGCGGCGCAGGTTGCGCAGGCGGTATTCCTCGATCTCCACGCCGTCGAGCAGGATCTGCCCTTCCGTATGGTGGTAGAAGCGCGGGATCAACGCCGCCAGCGTCGACTTGCCACTGCCCGAGCGACCTACCAGGGCGATCATCTGCCCGGGCTCGGCGGTGAAGCTGATATTGCTGAGCACCTGACGTTCGGTACCCGGGTAGGTGAAGCTGAGGTTGCGCACGTCCAGGCGCCCCTCGACCCGCTCTTTCTCGATGGTGCCGTTGTCGACTTCGGGCTTCTCGTCCAGTTGCTCGAAAATGCTCTCGGCGCCGGCAAGGCCCTTCTGGATGGTCGAGCTGACTTCGGAGAGCTGGCGAATCGGCTTGGGCAGAAGGCCTGCCGCAGTGATGTAGGCCACCAGGTCACCCGCAGAAGCCTCGCCACGCAGGAACAGCACCAGGAACATCAGCGCGGCCATGGCGGTGTAGATCACCAGTTGCAGCATCGGCGTGTACAGCGCGCCGGTCTTGGTCATGCGCAGTTGCTTGTCGGTGTTGCTCTGGCTGGCCTTCTCGAAGCGGCGCTCCTCGTAGCTTTCGCCACCGAAGCTGCGCACCACGCGGTAACCCTGGATGGTCTCGGAGGCCACGTGGGTAACGTCGCCCATGGCCACCTGGATCTTCTTGCTCTGCTTGCGGAATTTCTTGCTGGCGGTGCTCACCATCACCGCGATCAGCGGCAGGATCGCCACCATCACCAGGGTCAGCTTCCAGTTCATCCACAGCAGGTAGGCAAACAGGAACACCACCGTCAGGCCCTCACGAATGACTACCTTGATGGCATCGGTGGCGGCGCCGGTGACCATGGTCACGTTGAAGGTGATGCGCGAGATCAGGTGCCCGGAATTGTGGTTGTCGAAGTAGCGGTTGGGCAGGACCAGCAACTTGTTGAACAGCTCGACCCGCAGGTCGTGCACCAGGCACAGCGAGACCTTGGACAGGTAGTAGTTGCCGAGGAACGAACCCAGGCCCTGCCAGGCGGCAATCAGGATGATCAGCAGCGGCACCGCCTGCAGCAACTGCAGGTCGCGCAGGTAGGGCACGTCGGGGAACAGCACCGCCTGCGGATTGCTCAGCCCATCGACGAAATACTTGAGGATCCCGGCCAGCATTGGCTGGGTCGAGGCGAAGATCACGAAGCCGACGATGCTCAGCAGGAAGATGCCGATGTAGGGTTTGACATAGCCCAGCAGGCGCAGATAGATCTTCAGGCTTGCGGGGGAAGACGATTCGGGAACTGTCATGAGAATCCGTCGGGTCAAAAAGAGTCGGGATTATACCACACACGGTGTCTTGCACCGCCCGCCACAGGTTAAGATAGACGGCTGTTCCGAACCCTGGCCCCGGAGGCTTGATGCACGCACTTGACCACGCCCGTTACCTTGCCCTGCGCGAGGGCGCCCACGTCCTCGAGGCCGACGGGACTGGCGACAAGGTCCTGCGCCTGAGGGACGGTTCGATGCTCAAGCTGTTCCGCCGCAAGCGCCTGATCAGCTCGGCGGCCTGGTATCCCTACGCCCGGCGTTTCGCCGACAACTGCCAGGCCCTGGCCGAACGCGGCATCCCCTGCCCGCAGGTCAAGGCGGTTTACCGTATCGCCGAGATTGCCCGCGATGCCGTGCACTATGACCCGCTACCCGGTCATACGCTGCGCCAACTGCTGGAGCAACCCGGCAACCACCCAGGCTTGCGCGACCAGCTCGGACGTTTCATCGCGGCGCTTCATGAAGCGGGGGTGTACTTCCGCTCCGCGCACCTGGGCAACGTGGTGCTGACGCCCGAAGGCAAGCTGGGGTTGATCGACGTCGCCGACCTGCGCATGTACGCCAGGCCACTCCGCCGCTCACAACGCCAGCGCAACTTCCGTCATATGCTGCGTTACCGGGAAGATCGGGCGTGGTTGCTGGGTGACGGCGACAACGCCTTCATCGAAGCCTATCTCGCCAGCCAGCAGGTCTGCCGCCGCCAGGACCTGGCCAACGCACTGGCCTGAACGATAATGGCCGCCCGGAGGCGGCCATCTTCATCATCAGCTCGAACGTCGCTGCTGCAACCCACGGCCCAGCACCATGGCTGCCGGCAACAGGACCAATGGCCACAGCTCGTCAGGGTTGCCGATCAGCTTGCTGCCATCGAAGTTGAGCATCACCAGGGCACAGGCCAGGTACATGCCCCAAGGGTCACGAAGGCGCAAGGCCTGGACCAGGGTCATCACCACGATGACCAGGAACAGGACCAGCGAGACGCCACCGGTGTAGAGGCCCAGGGCAACGAAGATATTGTGTGGATGCTGGATCGGCATGAAGCCGCTCAGCAGCTTGTCGGTATGGAACTCGACGCCGCAGCCGACCATCCAGCCACAGTTTTGCCACTCGCCGACCATCACGTGGAACAACTCGCCACGATAGGAATCACCGCGCTCGAACAGCGAATGGAACCAGGCCATGTCCTTGACCAACCAGAGGGCGATGCCGCCAAGTACCGCGAATACCAGCAGCCAACTGCCGGCCACGCGCGGGAAGCGCCACAGCGCCCAACACGCCCAGGCGGCAAACAGGAACGCCGCGCCGACCATCGCGGTACGCGTCTGCAGGACGAAGGTAATCGCCACCACCGACAGCGCCACGGCGGCAAACGCTTCGACCCAGCGACGACGGTGCAACCACCCCGGCATGGCCAGCGCCAGCGCACAGAGCAGCCATATACTGGTGTAGATCACGTTCTGCATGCGCGCGGGCATCAGGCTGACCCGCTCACCCAAGGCGTAGATGCCGGTCAGGTAGGCAAACGCCGAATAGCCGAAAATGTAAAGGCAGATGATCCAGAACAGCGCACGCGCGAACACTTCAGAGCGGAAGAAGCCCTGATTCGTCAGCCCTGCCACGGCAAAGACAAAGAGCGCAACATAAGCAATGTGCTTGTAGAACTGCCCATCGCCAGCAATCGCTGCGGGTACCAGGAACCACAGCAGGAATACCAGCCACACCAGCCCAAGCTTGTCGCCAAACAGCCCCGCGCCACGCTCCTTGACCAGGAACACCAGGCCAGGCAACGCGATGAAGGCGTAGAAAATGTTGTTGGTCCATTTCGATGAGGCCATCAACACGAAGCTGGCCAGGAACATGATCAGCGCAGCGCTGAAGTAACGCCTGCTCGTGCGGTTGTCGTTACCAATCCCTTCAAACATCCTTCAACACCCATCCCAGCAATAGTCCGATAACCAGCACGCCCAACAGACGAATGCGATCCATGCGCTTGCGCCGTGCCTTCTTGATTTTCTCTTCCGCCATTTCCACATGCTCGCCGAAACCGGTATGCAGCACGGCGTCGTTCTCCAGAATCAACGCATAGCGGTCGCGCTCGGCGTACAACCGCGACAAGCTCTTCTCGCCGGAATGCGAGGCGTACGGTGCATGTGCCTGGTAGTCGGCCAGCCTGCGCAGGCCCGGGTTGAACGAGAACCCCTGCCATTCCGCCTTGTGCGAGCCCAGCTTGTGGAAAGCGATGCCCTGCAGCACCTGGCGCTCCTCCAGGAACACATAGGGGCTGTGCACCTGCAGGTCATGATTGAAGCTGCGCAGCCAGACCTGCAACGCTTGCGGGTCGGCCTCCAGCAGTGCCTGGGATTCCTCGATGAAGCCCGGGCGATAGAAGGCCCAGTCATCCTCGCAATGGAACACCCAGAAGGTCTTGATCTGCGAATAGGCGGCGTCCACCGAGCGCAACTGCCCAAGCTTGGGATTGTTGACGATGAAGGTGGTGTGCTCGCGCCAGTGTTCCGGGATGCAGCCACGCACTGCCTCGTCACCGGAGTCTTCGGTGATGAAGACTTCACGGATGGGCGCCGTGTTGTAGCGGTCGAAACTTTCGAGCGTGCGCTTGAGCAGTTCGAATCGACCACAGCTGGTCACCACCAGTGTGATCTCGCTGTTTTCACTGAAGATCATGGCTTCCTCGATGTGTGTAGGGCTTAACGCGACAGGCCGATGGCCAGCAGCACACGCTCCAGCAGGCCAGGCTTCGCGGCCGGGCGCAGCGGCGCGCGCATGGCCTCGGTGATCGCCTGCCCGAGCGCGTGGAAGGTATAGCGCTGCTCGGCCAACTGCTGGCCATTGCGCGAGATACGCTCGGCCAGGGCGAGATCGCCACGCAGCCGGGCGAGCTTCTCGCGCAACTGCTCGAGGTCGCGGTAGAGCACGATATTGTGCATGTCGACGAAGCCCAGCGCCTGGTTCTCTTCCTCGCCCTGGTCATAGGCGAACAGGACGCAGCCACAGGCCATGGCTTCGAAGTTCTTGATCATGTACTCGCCCATGCCGACGTCGGCACTGACGAAAAAGCGGATGCGGCTGAGAGTCCGGCTGTACTCCTCGCCGGATTTGGTACGGGTGATCAGCAGGTTTTCCACCGCCGCAATCGACTCGAGCATCTGCTTGCGCCCGGAGTAGGCCACGCTGCGCAGGCTGCCGACGAACGCCAACTCGATATCACGCTCATGGTTTTCATTGCGCAGCAGCGCCTGGTCGTAACCCTTGGGCACGAAGATCGCGTCGAAGCCTTCGTCGCGCAGGCGTCGGGTGACCACTGCGCCGGAGGTGATGATGCGCGCCCATGGCAGCTGGCGGTAGTACTCGCTGAATTTGCCGGTGTACTTGCAGGGAATGTAATTCTGGTAGGCGTCGTGCTCGAGGATCACCAGGTTCGGGATCGTCCGAATGAAGCGTGCCTGGCGGATCTCTTTCTTGAACCGCAGGAAGAACAGGATGCGGTCGTACTGCTCGACCTGCACATGCTCGCGGAAATAGCTGCGCAGATCGGCCTGCTCGTCACCGGTCAACCAACGGATATCGCACTCGCAGTCGGCCGCGATGCCTTCGTACAGACGGTCCAGGATGGCGCGTTGCTCTTTCTGGACCAGGAACAGGACTTTCACCGTGGTTCTCTCTTGTCGATCATTGTGCCGACCCACAGCAGTTCGTGGCGCCGTACGGCCTTGCGGAAGAATTCATTTTCACCGAATGCGGGCCAGCGCCGGGCGGCGAGGCAGCGCTGCAGGAAGCGACGGATTCGGCGCTTGAGCGGGGCCGCAGGCTGCAGGTCGTGCATCATACCCAAAGCGATGGCCTTTTGCCTCTGCTCTTGCGCATCCACCCCAAGCACCCAAGGGCGCATGGGCATGCCGGCATCGAAGAAGGGTGGCAAAGGTACACCGGTACCGGCATCACCCATCGGCCAACGGTCATTGTCGTGCAGGTGGTTGGCGTAGAACAGCAGGGTTTCAGGCCGCCAGTCGGCGCTCTGCAACGCCTGCTGCAAGGCGTCATGGGCACACACATGGTCCGGGTGCGGATCGAGGGTCGGATGCGGCATCACGATGGTTGCCGGACGCGCGCGCTCGATGAGTTCGCGCAGGTCCTGGACCAGGTTGGTCCAGCTCGGCCGGCCATCGGCATCGCTTTGCAACGCGACTTCGTTGAAACGACGGAATGGCCGGGTGTCGGCCAGGTCCGCCTCGCGCGACGGGATCGATGCCTCGGGCTCGGCCTGCATGGCAGGCAACTGCATGCAGAAATAGCCCAACTGCACGGATTGACTGGAAGGCACGCCGGCCCAACGCGGCACGGCGACGCTGTCCCAGCTGCGCAATTGGCCCTTGAGCCGGGCCGCCTCGACCAGGTCGAGGCCGAAGGTGTCGCGGTAGTACTCGTTCTCGATCTCGCCAGCGGTGAGGGTCACGATCCAGCTGCTCTTCGCCTGGGAATAGGCAGCGAACGCCGCCAGCTCGGCATCGTCGGCATGAGGGGCGATAACCATCAGGGTGCCAGCCAGGTAGTCGGGGTGACGCAGCACCAGCAACTCCATCTCGGGTGCTACGCGACAATGGCGACCACTCAGGCGCAACTGTCCGGCGTTCAGCGCCTCGGCCTGCCCGCTCAGGTTCAGGTAGCGCACACCTCTCACACCCCGCTCGAAGGCCTGGTAATCGGCGACACCACCGTCGATACGTACTGCCGGATCGAACAGCCGCCCCAACCAGCCGGCGCGCAGGCTCACCCGCAACAACAGGGTCTCGCTACCGTCCAGCGTGCAATCGCCCGGCAAGGCCAGCACCCCACCCTGGCTGCGCAGCGCATGACGCTCGCTGGCTTGCAGGTCGTACTGGTAGTCGCTGCCCGGCACATAGAAGAGGTGGTCGGAAAACCAGGCCTCATGAGCCACCCACAGCAGCACCGCGAGCACGGGCGGCAGCCACAGCGCCCACAGCGCCGAGAACAGCAGCACGACCAGCGCCAGCAGCAGGATCACCCGTTTGCGCTTGCGATGGCGTTTGAGCAGTTGCTGTTTGTTGGCGCTCATGTTCAGACCTGGAAGACGTTGACGGGGTTGCACCAACGATCCTTGTACTCCCGGTCGGACCGACCGAACGAGAACCGCAGCGCCTTGCCGCGGGTATTGGCATCCTCCCAGGCGGCCTGGGTATTGAGGAAGCTCAATACGCTACCAGGGCTGAAAGCCTTGGTCTCTGGATCGACACCGCCGTTTACATATTCGACGCTGATCCATTGCGGCGCCTCGACGCGATACACCAGTTGAATGGCGATGGGCGCCCCTTCAAGGAACAGCACCGAACCGATCAGCAGCTCGCGCAGGCGCTCGACCACCTCTGCCATGCGGGCCGCGCCGGTGGCCGGGAAGCCCCAGCGACGCTGGAACAAGTCACAGTACATCGCGGCGGTCTCGGCTGCAGTGAAATCGCCGATCGGTCGCACCTGGCCACCCGCCTCTTCCAGCAGGCGCAGCTCACGACGCTGGTTGTAGCGGAATTTCTTCGACAGATCTTCATGGGGCCGCGCCATGGCCAACTGCTCAGGTTGTGCCTTCAGGCCGGCGAAACGGCCCTGGTTCAACTCCGACAGGTAGCGACCGGCGTGGCGCAGTGGCGCCCCGGCATCGGCGGCGGCTGGCAGGATGATCTCGGCATTGCCCAGGTCGAACAGGCCTTTCTTGCCTTCACGCTTGAGCACGTCCTTGGACAGCGCCAGGTGGCGCCCCCAGGTTGGCAGCGCGGCCTTGAGCTCGGCGCCCTGGAACCAGCCCAGGTAACGCACCGGGATCCCGGCCAGGTCCGCCAGTTGCTCGATCACCAACGGGTGCGTGGCGACACTGCCGCCAAAACGCTGCCAGGCTTCGTTGTAGGCGGCCGCATCGATCACTTGCCAGCCGCGTTCACGCCAGGCCTTGAGATGATTGAGCATCAGGCCTCCGCCATCAGCGCGCGGACGTGCGGCAGTTGCCAGAAGGCATCCCGCACTGCCGAGTCACTGAAGCGCTGCTGCAGGCGCTGCAGCATATGCCCGGCGCATGCCTCGCGCTGCTGCGCGTCCAGTCCGGCCATGTGCTTCAAGCCCTGGGCCAGCTGCGCGGCATCGCCCAGCGGGAACAGCACACCCACACCCTCGACCACTTCCCGGGCGCCGCCACAGGCGGTGGCCAGCACCGGCACGCCAGCGACCATGGCTTCGAGCAGGACCATGCCGAACGGCTCATGGTCGGAGCTCAGGGCGAACACGTCGAAAGCGCGGAAATAGCGGCGTGCATCCGGCACCTGGCCGAGGAAGTCGACCTGCCCGGCGATGCCCAACTCGGCAGCCAGGGCCTTGAGTTTCGCCTCGAGGCGCCCCTTGCCCAGGATCGCCAGGCGTGCACCGGCCGGCAACCCCGGCAAGGCTTCGGCGAAACCACGCAGCAGCGTGGCCTGGTCCTTGTCCGGATGCAGGCGACCGACGTTACCGACCACCCAGGCACGTTCATCCAGGCCCAAGGCCCGGCGCGCCTCGTCACGCGGCACCAGGCTGGCCTGCAGTGCCTCGACATCGATGCGGTTGTACAAAGTCTGGATACGCTCGGCCGGCCACTGGCCCAGGCAGCGTCGCATGTCGTCGCGCACCGCATCCGACACACCGAGCAGGCTCAGGCGCTTGCGGAACAGGTTGGCGAACAGCCGCCGCCCCTTGCGCTCATAATCACCGAAGGCATGGTGCACGCCGATTACCGGCAAGCCGGTCCCCAGCAGCGCAACATAGATCGGCTTGAAGCGGTGGGCGATGCAAAAGCTGAAATTGCGCTGCGCGGCGATCTTGCGCAGCGCGCGGATCGCGCCCAGCTTCAGGCCGCGCACGGCCTTGGAACTGAACTCGAGAAACAGCACCTCGCCCGAGGCACAGCCAGCCGCTACTTTCGCGTCGGCTGCCCCGGTGAGGAACACGGTAGTGACCTTGTAGCCGCTGCCCTGGAACAGGCTGGCGTATTGACGGGCACAATCGAGGAACGGCCCGTCATAGCCATGGCAGAACTGCAGGATGCGCGGTTCAGAGCGGCTGGTCATACGGCGCGGCGCCTTCCTTGACCACCAGGATGTCTTCCATGATCAGGTACTGCAGGTCCGAGCCGAAGAACATGTTCAGGGCGTCGGTCGGCGAGCAGATCATCGGTTCGCCACGGCGGTTCAGCGAGGTGTTCAGCGACACGCCGTTGCCGGTCAGGTCTTCCAGCGCCTTCATCATGTCGTAGTAGCGCGGGTTGTACTCGCGCTTGAGCACCTGGGCGCGCGAAGTGCCGTCCTCGTGGACGACTTCCGGCACGCGGGTCTTCCACTCTTCGGCGACTTCGAAGGTGAAGGTCATGAATGGCGCGGGGTGATCGATCTTGATCATCTGCGGCGCGACGGTGTCGAGCATCGACGGGCAGAAAGGTCTCCAGCGTTCGCGGAACTTGATCTGGTGGTTGATGCGGTCGGCCACGCCTTCCACGCTCGGGCAGCCAATGATCGAACGACCGCCCAGAGCGCGCGGACCGAATTCCATGCGCCCCTGGAACCAGGCCACCGGGTTGCCATCGACCATGATCTTGGCGATCTGCTCAGGCATGTTCTCGAGCTTGCGCCATTTCGGCTGGCTCGGGTGACGGGCACAGGCGGCGATCACGTCTTCGTTGGAATACGCAGGGCCGAGGTAGACATGCTCCATCTTCTCGACCGGCACGCCACGGGCGTGGGAAACGTAGGCGGCCGCACCAACGGCGGTACCGGCGTCGCCGGAGGCCGGCTGGACGAACAGCTCCTTCACATCATCACGGGCGATGATCTTCTGGTTCAGCTTGACGTTCAACGCGCAGCCGCCGGCGAAGGCCAGCTTGCCGGTCTCTTTCAGCGTGTCGCCCAGGTAATGGTCGATCATCTGCAGGGCCAGCTTCTCGAACAGCGCCTGCATGCTGGCGGCGTAGTGGATGTACGGCTCGTCGGCGATGTCGCCTTCACGTTTCGGGCCCAGCCACTCGATCAGCTTGGGCGAGAAGTAGAAGCCCTTGCCCTTCTCTTTATAGCGACGCAGGCCGATAACGTTGGCGTATTCGGTGTTGATCACCAGCTCGCCGTTTTCGAAGCTGGCCAGGCGCGAGAAGTCATACTTGCTGGCGTCGCCATACGGCGCCATGCCCATGACCTTGAACTCGCCATCGAGCATTTCGAAGCCGAGGAACTCGGTGATCGCGCCATACAGGCCACCCAGCGAGTCCGGATCGAAGAATTCCTTGATCTTGTGAATCTTGCCGTTTTCGCCGTAGCCGAAGAAAGTGGTGGCGTACTCGCCCTTGCCGTCGATACCGAGGATCGCGGTTTTCTCTTTGAAACCCGAGCAGTGGTAGGCGCTGGAGGCGTGGGCCAGGTGGTGCTCGACCGGCTCGATCTTGATCTTTTTCGGATCGAAGCCCAGTTGCTCCAGGCACCAGACGATCTTCTTGCGGTAGCGCTTGTAGCGGCGGTTGCCCATCAGCAGCGCGTCCAGGGCGCGGTCCGGGGCGTACCAGTAGCGCTTGGCGTAGTGCCAGCGGGCCTTGCCGAACAGGCTGATCGGGGCGAACGGAATGGCCACCACGTCGACGTCAGACGGCTTGATGCCGGCCTGCTCCAGGCAGAACTTCGCCGACTCGTAGGGCATGCGGTTCTTCGCATGCTTGTCACGCACGAAGCGCTCTTCTTCGGCGGCGGCAATCAGCTTGCCGTCGATGTACAGGGCCGCGGAAGGGTCATGGCTAAGGGCGCCGGACAGGCCAAGAATCGTCAGTGCCAAGGGTCTAGCCTCTCAAATCGGTATGAAGTGCGCCAACGGCCATTCGGGCGGATGGCGGCTAAAGGGCGGGATTATAACGCAAAGATGGCGGACACACCGCCCCCTTGTAGGAGCGGCCTTGTGCCGCGAAAGGGCTGCGAAGCAGCCCCGGCAATTTCAGCGGCGCATATGAAATCCGGGGCCGCTGCGCAGCCCTTTCGCGGCACAAGGCCGCTCCTACAGGGTTCGTGCGGGTTATTCGGCGATCAGCCAGTCCATGCGCAAGCTGCCGGCGGTCTGCGCCAGCTCCTTGGCCAGCCACGGCAGCAGCGTCTTGAGCTCATCTTCCAGGCCCCAAGGCGGGTTGGCGATGGCCAGGCCCGAGCCGTTCAGGCCCTGTGGGCTGTCCTGGTGATGCACGTACAACTCGACCCGCAGCAGCTTCGGCGCGCCGGTGCTGGTCAGGTCCTGGTAGAAACGGGTCAGCGAGCGCTGGTCCTTGATCGGGTACCAGATCGCCGCGACAGTCTGGCGCATGCGACCGATCGCCTCTTTCATGGCCACGGTGCAGCGCTTGAGCTCGTCGGCCTGCTCGAACGGCGGGTCGATCAGCATGATGGCGCGCTTTTCCTGCACCGGCAGAAGCGCCCGCGGGATGTGCCAGCCTTCACCCAGGTGAACGGTGACCCGCGGATCCTTCTTCATGTTCTCCTTGAGCAGCGCCCCATCTTCAGGGTGCTTCTCGTTGAGCAAGGCGCGGTCCTGCTGGCGCATCAGGCGGCGCGCGAGCTCGGGCGAGCCCGGGTAGTAGCGCAGCTCGCCATCCGGGTTCAGGCGTTTGATGATGCGCAGGTAGTCTGCGGCCGCTTCCGGCAGGTCGTCGCGGTTCCACAGGCGGGCCACGCCCTCGAGGTATTCGCCGGTACGGCTCGCCTGGTCACCCTGCAGGTCGTAGAGACCCAGGCCAGCGTGAGTGTCGATGTAGGCGAACGGCTGCTCCTTGCGCGACATCAGGGCGATGAGGCGGGTGAGCACGATGTGCTTGAGGACGTCGGCGTGATTGCCGGCGTGGAAGGCGTGACGATAGTTCATGAGGACTCCTGCGGGGGCGCCAAGTTTACCTTGCCTTGCAGCCGGCAAAAAGCATCGCGGGGCAAGCCCGCTCCCACAAATGCCCGAGGACACGTGGGAGCGGGCTTGCCCCGCGATAGGGATAACGCCGATTCAGCAGGCGTTACTTCTCAGCGTGGTACGCCGCATCAGCAGTTTCAAAACGCGAAACCATGCTGTTCGACGGGCTGCCCAGCTTGCTCACCACAAAGATGGCGATGCTGGCGAACAGGAAGCCCGGAATGATCTCGTACAGACCCATGTCCACGTAGTTCTTCCACAGGATCACGGTCAGCGCACCGACCACGATACCAGCCAGCGCGCCGTTGCGAGTCATGCCCTTCCACAGCACCGAGATCAGCACCACCGGACCGAAGGCGGCACCGAAGCCGGCCCAGGCGTAGGCCACCAGGCCCAGCACGCGGTTCTCGGGGTTGGCGGCCATGGCGATGGCGATCAAGGCAACGGCCAGGACCATCAGGCGACCGACCCAGACCAGCTCGGTCTGCGAGGCATTCTTGCGCAGGAACGACTTGTAGAAGTCCTCGGTCAGGGCGCTGGAGCACACCAGCAGCTGGCAGCTCAGGGTGCTCATCACCGCGGCCAGGATGGCCGACAGCAGCACACCGGCGATCCATGGGTTGAACAGGATCTTGGCCAGCTCGATGAACACGCGCTCATGGTTCTCGGTCACCGGACCCGCCAGGTCAGGATGCGCCGAGAAGTAGGCGATGCCGAAGAAACCGACGGCGCAGGTACCGGCCAGGCACAGGATCATCCAGGTCATGGAGATGCGGCGGGCGTTGGCGATCGACTTGACCGAGTCGGCGGCCATGAAGCGCGCCAGGATGTGCGGCTGGCCGAAGTAGCCCAGGCCCCAACCCATCAGCGAGATGATGCCGATGAAGGTCGCGCCCTTGAACATGTCGAAGTGAGCCGGGTTCACCGCCTCGATCGCCAGGAAGGTGGTATCGAAGCCACCGGTGGAGATCAGCACGATGATCGGGGTCAGGATCAGCGCGAAGATCATCAGCGAGGCCTGCACGGTATCGGTCCAGCTCACCGCCAGGAAGCCACCAACGAAGGTGTAGGCGATGGTGGCCGCGGCACCGGCCCACAGAGCGGTCTCGTAGGACATGCCGAAGGTGCTTTCGAACAGACGGGCGCCGGCGACGATGCCGGAAGCGCAGTAGATGGTGAAGAACACCAGGATGACGATCGCCGAGATGATCCGCAGCAGACCGGTCTGGTCTTCAAAACGGCTGGAGAAGTAGTCCGGCAGGGTCAGGGCGTCACCGTTGTGCTCGGTCTGCACGCGCAGACGGCCGGCGACGAACAGCCAGTTCAGGTAGGCGCCGACGGTCAGGCCGATGGCGATCCAGGCCTCGGAAAGGCCCGCGAAGTAGATGGCGCCCGGCAGGCCCATCAACAGCCAGCCGCTCATGTCCGATGCGCCGGCGGAAAGCGCGGTGACCACGCTGCCGAGACTACGGCCGCCGAGAATATAGTCGGAAAGGTTCTTGGTGGAGCGATAGGCGGCGAAGCCGATCAGCACCATTGCCGCAATGTAGACCACGAAGGTGATCGTTAGTGGATTGCCCATGAGTTGTGCCCTGGCGTTGTTTTTATCTCTTGCGACCGCCGCGCACGACGGTTGCACCCAGGCGGCGCATCCTATGCAACAACATGAACGAGGTGCAACCATTTTTCATTTGCAAGTTGCACCCAGCCATGGCTTTTCGGATAAAGCCCCTTTTTTGCTCCTTTTCGGAGCAAACACAGCGTTTTACATAAGCAAAAGCAGTAAAAAAGACCGTTTTGGCTGTAAGGAAACAGCCTTCAGACGAGTTGCACCTTTACCGTGAAGAATTCGGGTTGCACCCGGTTGCACCCGAATTGTCCTACAGGCTAATCTTGCCTTCAGCTTAGGTCACATCCGTGGCCAATAACGAGGATAAGAAATGGCGACGACCACCCTTGGGGTCAAACTCGACGACCCGACCCGTGAGCGACTCAAAGCAGCTGCGCAGTCCATCGACCGCACGCCGCACTGGTTGATCAAGCAAGCGATCTTCAACTATCTCGAGAAGCTCGAGGGTGGCGCCACCCTGAACGACCTCAACGGCCATGCCGCCGCTGGCGATGACGCCGGCGAAGTCGCCGCCGACCACGCCCACCAGTGCTTCCTGGAGTTCGCCGAAAGCATCCTGCCGCAGTCGGTACTGCGCTCGGCGATCACTGCCGCCTACCGCCGCCCCGAGCAGGAAGTGGTGCCAATGCTGCTGGAGCAGGCACGCCTGCCGGCCGCCCAGGCAGAAGCCACCAACAAGCTGGCCGCGAACCTGGCCGACAAGCTGCGCAACCAGAAGAGCGCCGGTGGCCGTGCCGGCATCGTCCAGGGCCTGCTGCAGGAGTTCTCGCTGTCGTCCCAGGAAGGCGTGGCGCTGATGTGCCTGGCCGAAGCGCTGCTGCGCATCCCCGACAAAGGTACCCGTGACGCGCTGATCCGCGACAAGATCAGCAC
>Ga0247820_10000324_pt1 | contig 24756 bp, 24 predicted proteins | sample 13C_Glucose_Day1_2_FD_192480 | JGI IMG/M metagenome (GOLD analysis project Ga0247820, IMG submission 192480) | Soil microbial communities from agricultural site in Penn Yan, New York, United States - 13C_Glucose_Day14 | ecosystem: Environmental > Terrestrial > Soil > Agricultural land | place...
ATTCAGCTCGATGGCTTTCAGCAGCGCGGCTGGATCCCGCTCGGTGAAGCCGCGCTGCTGAAAGCCATCGAGCTGAATGGTGCGGCGGTGCCGATGAACCAGGCCGCGTTCGCGTGGGGTCGCCAGGCCGCGCTGGACCTGCCGGCGGTGCGTGCCGCCGCGGGGCTGGACAAGCGGGGTGTCGTCGTCATGATGCCGCAGCGCACGCCGTCGCTCGACGCGGTGCTGGCCGATCGCACGACGCGCTTGACGGGATATCAGGACGCCGCCTACGCCCGGCGCTACGAAAGCTTCGTGCGCGACATCGCCGAGCTAGAGCAGCAGCGCACCGGAGGAGACCGCTTCGCCCGAGAGGTGGCCGTGAGCCTGTACAAGCTGATGGCCTACAAGGACGAGTACGAGGTGGCTCGCCTCTACGTCGAGACCGGTTTCTTCGATCGCGTGGCGCAGCAGTTCGAGGGCGACTACTCGCTGCGTTTCCACCTTGCGCCGCCGCTGTTCTCGAAGCGCGACGCCGACGGTCATCTGGTCAAGCGGCCCTACGGCCCCTGGATCGCCACGGCGTACCGGTGGCTCGCCAAGGCCAAGCGGCTGCGCGGCACGCCGCTCGACATCTTCGGCTACACCGAGGAGCGCCGCAGCGAGCGGGCCGCCATTTCGGAATTCGAGTCGCTGATGCGCCGCGTGGCCGACAAGTTGACGGCCGAGCGCCAAACCGTCGCTATCGAGCTCGCCCGCATTCCGCAAACCGTGCGGGGCTTCGGTCACGTGAAGGAGCGCAACCGCGTCGCCGCAGAAGCCAGGCAGCAGCGCCTGCTCCCCGAGTTCGAACAGCCAGGGCCGCGCCAGGCACGCGCGGCCGCCTGAGATCCGTCCTCGTCGGGAGACAACCATGACACAGCTTCCGGGGCCGGGCCTGGGGGACAGCTCAACGAGGCGCTTTGGCCGGCGATCAACCCTCGAGCGTTGCCTTGCGCCGATAGTCGCTCGGCGTTTCCCCGGTCCATTGCCTGAACGCCCGAGCGAAGCTCTTCTCGCTGGCAAAGCCCGCGGCGAGCGCGATCTGCTTGATCGGTCTTCTCGTGCGGCACAGCTGCTCGACCGCGACTTCGCGGTGCACGTCGTCCTTGAGCGCCTGCAGCGACGTTCCTTCCTCTTGCAGCTGGCGATGCAGCGTGCGCACCGAGACGTGCAGCAGTTGCGCCAGTGCATGGGCATTGTCATGCTCACCCGGACGAGATCGCAGCAGCTCACGCACGCGGCGCGCGAGGATGCGGTCGCGCCGGTACTGGAGCACGGTCAGCGGCAGAGCACGCTGCAGCATCGTGCGCAGTGCCCGCTCATCACGACGCGCCGGCAAAGACAAATACTGCGCCGCGAATCGCAAACAGGCACTCGGAGCATCGAAGCTCACCGGACCCGGAAACAGAAGTGCGTGCACGCCGCCATGCGGTGGCCGCTGGAAAGGGAAGCCGACCTGGAACAGAGGCATCCGCGAATCGATCAACCAGCACGCGTAGCCGTGCACGTAGCGCAGCGAGGTGACGAGACAGAACTCGCGCATCGCACCGAGCGGGAGTCTTTCGTTGATCGCGAGTGTCGCAATGTCACCTTCGACGACGAGGTCAAACACGATGTCATCGGTCAGCAGCCGATGGTGGCGACACCAGCGCTTCAGTGCGACCCCGAGGTCTGGCGACGTGAGCGAGGCACGGCACAGCATCCCGTAGGAGCCCCAAGGCAGGCGGCGCGAGAACCAGCCGAGTGCCTCGTCGTCGAGCTGCTGCATGGCGACGCTGCACAGCGTCTCGAACTGCGACGCCGTTACGCAAACGGCGGTTTGATGCAACAGCGCTGGCGCGATCTGCGCCTCTCGCAACGCGTCGGCCGGGTCGGCGCCGTACTTGTCGTAGGCGAGCAGCACGGCCCTCACGAAAGCGATCGGCGTCGCAGCAGTCTCGGTGCGCGGAGCGCGGCGTGGGGACGAGGGTGTTCCTCGCATGGCGGCATGAGTTTGAGGCGCACTGGCACGATCCGCAACCACAGTGGCGAGACAGGAACCGCGGCGCTGCCTAACCTATGGCTTATTCGATCGCCCCACCCTTGGGCGACAACCCGGAGACAAGCAATGACGCCATCCAGCTCGCCGCGAGGCATCGCTCCGCCAGACGGCATGTCGCACGTCCAAGGCGCCACCACCGACGTGCCGCTGTCCAGCGCCACGATCCCGGCGCTGCTCGGCGAAACCGTGTCGCGCTTCGCCGACCGGCCCGCGGTGGTGTTCAGCGAGCAGTCCGCGCGCTGGACGTGGACACAGTTCGCAGACGAGGTGGACCGCTTCGCCGCCGGGCTCGTCGCGCTCGGGCTGCAGCGTGGCGACCGGCTTGGCATCTGGTCGCCGAACCGTGTCGAGTGGCTGGTCACGCAGTTCGCCACCGCGCGCATCGGCGTCGTCCTCGTCAACATCAACCCGGCTTACCGCCTGCACGAGCTGGAGTACGCGCTCAATGTGTCGGGGTGCCGCGCGATCGTCTCGGCCGAGAAGTTGCGCACGTCCCAGTACCTCGAAATGCTGCAGGCGCTGGCGCCCGAGTTGGCGACGTGCGAGCCGGGCAAGCTGCTGTCCAAGCGCTTGCCGATGCTGCAATTCGTCATCCGCATGGGTCAGCAGCGCACGCCGGGCATGCTCGGTTACGACGAGGTGATGGCGCGCGGCCGCGTTGCGTTCGACCGCGGGGCCCTCGACGCCGCCAGCGCAGCGCTCGACTGCCATGACGCGATCAACGTCCAGTTCACGAGCGGCACGACGGGCAACCCGAAGGGCGCGACGCTGACGCACCACAACGTCGTCAACAACGCGCGTTTCGTCGCGCAGGCGATGCGCTTCTCCGAGCGCGACTCGCTGTGCATACCGGTGCCCCTGTACCACTGCTTCGGCATGGTCCTTTCGGTGTTGGCATGCGTGTCGACCGGCGCGACGATGGTTTTCCCCGGTGAGGTGTTCGAGCCCGGCGCGACACTCGCGTCTGCGGCCGCCGAACGCTGCACCGCGCTGCACGGCGTGCCGACGATGTTCATCGGCGAGCTCGACCATCCGCAGTTCGCGCAGTTCGATTTGTCGACGCTGCGCACCGGCATCATGGCCGGCGCGCCGTGCCCGATCGAGACGATGAAGCGCGTCGTGGCGCAGATGAACATGCGCGAGGTGACGATCGCCTACGGCATGACCGAGACTTCTCCTGTGTCGTTCCAGAGCTCGACGACCGATCCGCTCGAGCGGCGCGTCTCGACGGTCGGCCGCATCCAGCCGCACCTCGAAGCAAAGGTCGTCGATGCGGACCGCAACGTGCTGCCGGTCGGCCACTCGGGCGAGCTGTGGGTGCGCGGCTACTCGGTGATGAAGGGCTACTGGGGGGACGAAGAGCGCACCCGCGAGGCCGTCGTCGACGGCTGGATGCGCACCGGCGACCTCGCGACGATCGACGCGGAGGGCTATTGCAACATCGTCGGCCGCGTCAAGGACATGCTGATCCGTGGCGGCGAGAACATCTATCCGCGCGAGATCGAGGAGTTCCTGTTCAGGCACCCGAAGGTGCAGTCGGTGCAGGTATTCGGCGTGCCGGACCCCAGGTACGGCGAGGAGGTCTGCGCGTGGATCGTGCTGAAGCCAGGCGAGCAGTGCAGCGAAGACGAGATCCGGGCGTTCTGCCGTGACCAGATCGCCCACTACAAGGTGCCGCGGTACATCCGATTCGTCACCGAGATGCCGATGACGATCACCGGCAAGGTGCAGAAGTTCGTGATGCGCGATCAGATGATCGAAGAGCTGAAGCTCGCCCAGGACCGCACCGCCTGATCGAACCGCCCGGCACGCTTCGTCGCACCGGCAACCCCCGCACGTCAAGTTCCGGGGCCCGCAGAGGCCACCGGCGGCCGTTCTCGTATCTGGTTCACTGACAAGCGAGAGACACAAGCATGGATCGAATCGATGTTCTCAAGCTGGCCGACCAGGCCAAGTTCACGCGCTTCCACGCGCTGGTCCTGTTCTGGGGCCTCCTGATACTGATCTTCGACGGCTACGACCTGGCCGTCGTGGGCGCCGCGTTGCCCGGCACGGGTGCCCGCTGCTGACTTCCAAGCGCTTGCTGCTTCCCAACACTTGAACTGGAGATTTTCATGGTTGCCCTTCCCAGCCTCACGTTCGACCTCGGCGAGACCATCGAGATGTTGCGCGACACGGTGCGCAGCTTCGCCGCCGACGAAATCGCGCCGCGTGCGGCCCAGATCGACCACGACAACCTGTTTCCCGTCGACCTGTGGAAGAAGCTCGGCGAGCTTGGCCTGCACGGCATGACCGTCAGCGAGGAGTACGGCGGCACGCAACTCGGCTACCTCGCGCACATGGTGGCGATGGAAGAGGTGTCGCGGGCTTCCGCGTCCGTCGGGTTGTCGTACGGCGCGCATTCGAACCTGTGCGTCAACCAGTTGCATCGCAATGGCACCACCGCGCAGAAGAAGAAGTACCTGCCGAAGCTGGTGAGCGGCGAGCACGTCGGTGCACTGGCGATGAGCGAGCCGAACGCCGGCTCGGACGTCGTGAGCATGAAGCTGCGTGCCGAGTCCAAGGGTGACCGCTGGGTGCTGAACGGATCGAAGATGTGGATCACCAATGGCGGCGACGCCGACACCCTGGTGGTTTACGCCAAGACGGATCCCGAGGCCGGGCCGAAAGGCGTCACCGCGTTCATCCTCGAGAAGGGTTTCAAGGGCCTGTCGTTCGGGTCCAAGCTCGACAAGCTCGGCATGCGGGGCTCCAACACCTACCCGGTGTTCCTCCAGGACTGCGAGGTGCCCGACGAGAACGTGCTGGGCACCCTGGGCGGCGGCGTGAAGGTGTTGATGAGTGGCCTCGACTACGAGCGCGCGGTGCTGTCCGGCGGTCCACTGGGCATCATGGCGGCGTGCATGGACGTCGTGCTGCCGTACGTGCACGACCGCAAGCAGTTCGGGCAGAGCATCGGCGAGTTCCAGCTCATGCAGGGCAAGCTCGCCGACATGTACACCACGTGGCAGGCCAGCCGGGCCTACGTCTACGCGGTGGGACAGGCCTGCGACCGCGCCGACCATGCGAGGTCGCTGCGCAAGGACGCGGCCGGGGCCATCCTCTACGCCGCCGAGAAGGCCACCTGGATGGCCGGCGAGGCGATCCAGGTGCTGGGCGGCAACGGCTATATCAACGAGTACCCGACGCCGCGCCTGTGGCGCGACGCCAAGCTGTACGAGATCGGCGCCGGCACCAGCGAGATCCGCCGGATGCTGATCGGGCGCGAGCTGTTCTCCGAGACGATGTGAGGCCGTGATGTGCAGCGATACAGCGCATCGCTGCAGGCCTTGAACTGAACAACCCCGAAACCAAGGAGACAGATATGCAGGTCCTGAAGACCCAGGTCAACCCGCGCTCGGCCGAATTCCGGGCCAATGCCGATGCGATGCGCACGCTGGTCGAGGACCTGCGCGCGAAGGCGGCCGAAGCCGAACTGGGGGGCGGCCCGACTGCACGCGACAGACACGTCTCGCGCGGCAAGCTGCTCCCGCGTGACCGCGTCGCGCAGCTGCTCGACCCCGGAACGCCATTCCTCGAGATCGGGCAGCTCGCCGCGCACGGCATGTACGACGGCGACGCGCCGAGCGCCGGCGTGATCGCCGGCATCGGCCGCATCCAGGGCGTGGACTGCGTGGTGATCGCCAACGATGCCACCGTGAAGGGCGGCACGTACTACCCGATGACGGTCAAGAAGCACCTGCGCGCGCAGGAGATCGCGCAGCAGAACCATCTGCCATGCGTCTACCTCGTGGACTCGGGAGGCGCGTTCCTGCCCAAGCAGGACGAGGTGTTCCCCGACCGAGACCACTTCGGCCGCATCTTCTACAACCAGGCGAACCTGAGCGCGCAGGGCATCCCGCAGGTCGCGATCGTCATGGGGTCGTGCACCGCCGGCGGCGCCTACGTGCCGGCGATGAGCGACGAGACGGTGATCGTGCGCAACCAGGGCACGATCTTTCTCGGTGGGCCGCCGCTGGTGAAGGCCGCCACCGGCGAGGTCGTGAGTTCGGAGGACCTCGGGGGCGGCGACGTGCACACGCGGATCTCCGGCGTGGCCGACCACCTGGCGGAGAACGACGCGCACGCGCTGTTCATCGCGCGCCGCATCGTCGCCAACTTCAATCGGACGAAGCCCGCGACCGTGACGCTGGAGTCGAGCGAGGAGCCGCTGTACGACCCGGAGGAGATCCACGGCGTGATCCCGCAGGACACGCGCAAGCCCTACGACGTGCGGGAGATCATCGCTCGCGTCGTCGACGGCTCGCGCTTCGACGAGTTCAAGGCACGCTACGGCACGACGCTGGTGACCGGCTTCGCCCGGCTGTACGGCATGCCGGTGGGCATCGTGGCGAACAACGGGATCCTGTTCGGCGAATCGGCGCTGAAGGGGGCGCACTTCATCGAGCTGTGCTCGCAGCGTGGCGTGCCGCTCGTGTTCCTGCAGAACATCACCGGCTTCATGGTCGGGCGCAAGTACGAGAACGAGGGCATCGCCAAGCACGGCGCCAAGATGGTGACCGCCGTCGCCACCACGCAAGTGCCGAAGATCACGATGCTGATTGGCGGCAGTTTCGGAGCCGGCAACTACGGCATGTGCGGGCGGGCATATTCCCCCCGCTTCCTCTGGATGTGGCCGAACGCGCGCATCAGCGTGATGGGCGGCGAGCAGGCTGCGGGCGTGTTGGGGACGGTGCGCAGGGAAGGCATCGAGTCCAAGGGCGGCCAGTGGAGCGCGGAAGACGAGGAGTCGTTCAAGGCGCCGATCCGTTCCCAGTACGAGACGCAAGGGCACCCCTATTACGCGACCGCCCGCCTGTGGGACGACGGCGTGATCGATCCGGCGCAGGCGCGCCGGGTGCTGGGCCTGTCGCTCTCCACGACGCTGAACGCGCCGATCCCGCCGACGAAGTTCGGCCTCTTCCGGATGTGAGGCCGCGATGAGCTACACCACTCTGAAGATCGAGCACCGCGGCCCCACGGCCTGGGTGTGGATGAACCGCCCCGAACTGCACAACGCCTTCGACGAGACGCTGATCGCCGAGCTGACAGCGGCGTTCATCGCGCTGGACCGCGATGCCGACGTGCGCGCCATCGTGCTCGCAGGCCTCGGCAAGAGCTTCTCGGCCGGCGCGGACCTGAATTGGATGAAGCGGCAGGGCGCCGCTCCGCTGGAAGCGAACCTGTCGGACGCGCGCAAGCTCGCCACGCTGTTCCGCACCATCTCGATGTGCACCACGCCGACGCTGGCGCGCGTGCACGGCGCCGCGCTCGGCGGCGGGATGGGGTTGGCCTCTGCGTGCGACATCTGCGTTGCATCCACCAAGGCCCAGTTCGCGACCTCGGAAGTGCGGCTCGGGATCATCCCGGCGGCGATCGGGCCCTATGTCGTGCGTGCGATCGGCGAACGCCAGGCCTATCGCTACTTCCAGACGGCCGAGCGCATCGGCGCCGAGCGGGCGCGCGAGATCGGGCTGGCGCACGAGGTGGCCGAGCCGGAGACGCTGGACGCCAAGGTGCAGGAAGTGGTCGACGCGCTGCTCGCCAGCGGACCGCTCGCACAAGCCGCGGCGACCGACCTGATCCGCGCCGTCGTCCATCGTCCGGTCGACGACGCGGTGGTCGAGGACACCGCCCGCCGCATCGCCACGCTGCGCGCCACGCCGGAAGCGAAGGAAGGCCTGAGCGCGTTCCTCGAGAAGCGCCCCGCCGCATGGGTGCCCCCCAAGGGTTGAAGGAGACAAGCCATGTTCAAGAAGATCCTCATTGCCAACCGGGGCGAGATCGCCTGCCGCGTCATCAAGACGGCACGCAGCATGGGCATCGCCACCGTCGCGGTGTATTCGGAGGCGGACGCGAACGCCCGCCATGTGCGGCTGGCCGACGAGGCCGTGCTGATCGGACCGCCGGCCGCTCGCGAGTCGTACCTCGTGGCGGATCGCATCCTCGAGGTCGCAAAGAAGACGGGTGCCGAAGCCATCCACCCCGGCTACGGGTTCCTGTCCGAGAACGATGAATTTGCTGAAGCCTGCGAGCGCGCAGGCATCGTCTTCATCGGCCCGCCCGCATCCGCGATCCGTGCGATGGGACTCAAGTCCGCGTCGAAGTCGTTGATGGAAAAAGCCAAGGTGCCGCTGACGCCGGGCTACCACGGCGACAACCAGGACCCGGCGTTTTTGGCCAGTCAGTCGGAAGCGATCGGGTACCCGGTGCTCATCAAGGCGAGCGCCGGCGGGGGCGGCAAGGGCATGCGGCGCGTCGACGCCGCCGCCGACTTCGAGGCTGCCCTGGCGTCGTGCAAGCGCGAGGCGCGCAGCGCCTTCGGCGACGACGACGTGCTCGTCGAGAAGTACATCCTCAAGCCGCGCCACATCGAGATCCAGGTGTTCGGGGACACCCACGGCAACTGCGTCTACCTGTTCGAGCGCGACTGCTCCGTGCAGCGCCGCCACCAGAAGGTGCTGGAGGAGGCGCCAGCGCCCGGCATGACGCCGGAACGCCGTGCCGCGATGGGCAAGGCGGCCGTCGATGCTGCCAAGGCGGTCGGGTACGTCGGCGCCGGCACGGTGGAGTTCATCGCCACGCAGGACGGCGGCTTCTACTTCATGGAGATGAACACGCGGCTGCAGGTGGAGCATCCCGTGACGGAGATGATCACCGGGCTGGACCTCGTGGAGTGGCAACTGCGCGTGGCCGCCGGCGAGCCGCTGCCGTTGTCGCAGGAGCAGCTGGAGATCGACGGGCATGCACTGGAAGCGCGCATCTACGCCGAGGATCCCGATCGCGGTTTCCTGCCGTCCACGGGCCGGCTGGTGCACCTGTCGCCGCCGCCCGAGAACGATCACGTGCGCGTGGACACCGGGGTGGAGCAGGGCGACGAGATCACCCCGCACTACGACCCGATGATCGCCAAGCTCATCGTGTGGGGCGCCGACCGCCGGCAGGCGCTGGCCCGGATGCGGCAGGCGCTCGCGCAGTACCGCGTGGTTGGCGTGTCGAACAACGTGGATTTCCTGGCCCGGCTGGTCACCGTGCCGTCCTTCGCCAACGCGGAGCTCGACACGGGTCTGATCGAGCGCGAGCACGCGTTGCTGTTCCCGGCCACGGGGGAGGTTCCCGCCGACGTCTGGCTGCTCGCGGCGCTGTCCGAACTGCTGCGTGAGAAGCGCCTGGTCGAGAAGCGGGCCGCGCAGTCCGCCGAGCCGCACTCACCGTGGCACGCGCTCGACGGCTGGCGTCTCAACGGCCGCGGCGGGCGGCGTCTCGCCTTCCGCCTCGGCGATGTCGTTCAGGATGTCGAAGTCCAGACCGTTCGCGACGGCTACCAGCTGAAGCTCGGCCCGCAACAGGTGTTCGTGCGCGGCACGCTGGCGGAGGACAGCGCGCTGCACGCGCAGCTCGGCGAACGCCGGGTGCGCGCCGCGGTCGTCGCCACGGGTGAGCGGCGGCACCTCTTTTTCGAGGGCCGCTCGTGGCCGCTGTCGCTGGTGGACACGCTGCACGTCGGCGGCGAGGGCGAGGAGGTCGAAGGCGGCCTGCGCGCGCCGATGCCCGGCAAGGTGATCGCACTGGTCGTCGAGCCCGGCGCGACGGTCGAGAAGGGGGCGCCGCTGCTGGTCCTCGAAGCGATGAAGATGGAGCACACCATCAGCGCGCCGCGCAAGGGCGTCGTCAAGGCCTTCCGCTTCGCCATCGGCGACCAGGTGACGGACGGCGCCGACTTGCTGGACTTCGAAGGAGCTGAATGATGGAACGCGTCCGCATCGTCGAAGTGGGGCCGCGCGACGGCCTGCAGAACGAGAAGCAGACCGTCTCCACCGAGACCAAGCTGGCGTTGATCGAGCGGCTGGTGGCGGCGGGACTGCGCGACGTCGAGGCAACGTCGTTCGTGTCCCCCAAATGGGTGCCGCAGATGGGCGACCACGTGGAGGTGATGCGCGGGCTGCGGCGCCACCCCGGCGTGGCGTACCCGGTGCTGACGCCGAATCTGAAGGGCTTCGAAGCTGCGCTGGCCGAGGGGGCCAGCGAGGTGGCGGTCTTCGCCGCCGCCTCGGAGGGTTTCTCGCGCAAGAACATCAACTGTTCCATCGAGGAGTCGATCGAGCGCTTCGTGCCCGTGCTGGAGGCCGCGGCGAAAGCGGGCGTCAAGGTGCGCGGCTACGTGTCCTGCGTGGTCGCGTGCCCATATGACGGTCCGATCGCGCCGGCGAAGGTGGCCGAGGTGGCGCAGCGCCTGCACGACCTGGGCTGCTACGAGGTCTCGCTCGGCGACACGATCGGCGCAGGGACGCCGGGCTCGGTGCTGCCCATGCTCGAGGCCGTGGCCGGCAAGGTCCCCGTCGAGCAGCTTGCCGGCCACTATCACGACACCTACGGCATGGCAGTGGCGAATGTCCATGCCTCGTACGAGTTCGGGCTCCGGGTGTTCGACAGCTCGGTCGCGGGACTTGGAGGTTGCCCTTATGCCAAGGGCGCCACGGGCAACGTCGCGACCGAGGATGTCGTGTACATGCTGCACGGGCTCGGCGCAAAGACGGGCATCGACCTCGACGCGCTCGTCGATTGCGGTGCCTGGATCAGTGATCATTTGGGCCGCGCCACGCAATCGCGCGTGGCGTGTGCGCTGCTGGCGAAGCGGAAGGCCGCCAATGAGGCGTGAACCGTGATCACCCTGCACGATGCCTGAGCGCACGCTCCCTCTTCGGCGTGGCGAACTACGGGTCTCTACGAACTTCCGCTCGAGAATCTGTCGCTGGCCGGAGCGGGCGGTTCGCTGCCGAGGGCGTCGTCCTCTTCGTCTTCCCAGACGTACCGTTTGCGTGGTGGCACATCGACGCGCCGCAGCGTGATCGCCAATGTGATGCCGATCAGCGCCGCCGCCAAGTGCGTTTCCCAAGACACGCCCTGCCGTGACGGGCCCAGTCCCAGCACGAGCGAGCCGTACAGGAAGTAGACCGCAAGCGATGCGGCGATCGCCCGCCTGTCCCGACGCAACAGGCCGGCCACCAGCACGTACGCGACGAGTCCGTAGACGATGCCGCTTGCGCCGAGGTGGATCGACTCGCGGCCCAGCAGCCACACGGCGATGCCAGGGCCCAGGTACACCGCCGGCAGCACGCGAAGCGCCGAGCTCGGATAGAGGAACAGCATCGCGGTGCCTGCAACGATGAGCGGCGGCGTGTTGGCCACGAGGTGCTCGAAGCCGCTGTGCACCAGGGGTGCGAAGAGTATCCCGGGAAGCCCGTCGAGGTGCCGCGGGTGCACGCCAAAAGGATCCGGATCCTGTCCCACGGCCCACTGAAGCGAGTCGATGAGCCAGATCAGTGCAACGAAGCCCAGCGCCAGCTTCACCGCAAGCCGGAAGCGGGCCTGCGCCTGATGGGACATCGTGTAGGCCGGGTCGGGAATCGGAAACTGCACGAGGAACAGAATAGAGGAAACGACGTGGGATCGGAGCGAAGAACGGTTCCTCCTGCCCGAGCGGCCAGTGCGCACCTGCCCAGGCAGCGGATGCGCCGAACGATGGGGCAGACGACCATCTCCCCATCGTTCTGTCACGGGCCTCCTGCCATGAATCCTCCATCGACCTTGCCTGCGGCCTCTTCCGACCTGCCGGATGCGGTGGCGCGCGTCGCGAAATCTGTCGTTGCCGTCGTTCCTCCGTGGCGCTCAGCGGGGTCCGGCGCGGTCTGGCGCGACGGCCACGTGGTCGCGGCGGCGCACCGTGTCTGGCGCGCGCCGCGCGTGCAGGTGGTGCTGCCCGATGGCGAGTCCGCCACGGCCGTCGTCAAGGGTGTGGACGCCACGACCGATCTCGCGCTGCTTGCCATTGAGGGCGAGAGCGCAGCGGCGCCGCTGCCCGAGCTGGAGCGCAGCGCGGAAGACAGCGGCAGCCGACCCGGCGAGTTCGTGTTCGCGGTCGCCCGCGGCAGTTCGGGCCTCACGCAAGCCAGCTTCGGCCATGTCGGCGCGGCGTCCGGCGCGTGGCGTACTTGGCGCGGAGGGCTCGTCGACCGGCTAATCCGGCTCGACGGCGGTCTCTATCCCGGTTTCTCCGGGGCGCCGGTGGCCGATGCGGCGGGCAGGGCGCTCGGCATCGCGACCAGCGCACTGACGCGCATCCACGGTGTGGTGCTGCCATGGAAGACGATCGACCGCGTGCTCGGACAACTGCATTCCCAGGGCCGCGTCGTCCGGCCGTATCTCGGCATCGTTGTGCAGGCGGTGCGCCTGCCCGAGGCGCAGGCGACGACACTCGGCGTGACAACCGGTGCCGGCCTGCTGGTCACGGGAACGGACGGCCCGGCCGCCACCGCCGGCATCATGGTAGGCGACGTGCTGGTCATGGTGGGCAGTGCGCGGGTCGAGTCGATCGACGACCTGCAGCGAGCGCTCGACGGCCTGGGCGTGGGTTCGCAGGTGGCGGTCATCGTGGGCCGAGGCGGCGACCGCAAGGAGGTGACCGTGGAAGTCGGCGAACGCACACACCGGGGCTGCCGGTGAGCTGATCGGTCATGCTCTGCGGCGAATGAAGCAGCGGACGGTGATCATCGTGGCGGCGTCGCCGCTCGTCGGCGAGGGGCTGAAGGCGGCGCTCGGCGACGACCCGTCGATGCACGTGCCGGCTCCTGTCAGGCGCTTCGACGACATCGACTGGAGCATCGCACCGGATGCGGTGGTGGCCGCCGCCATCGATCTGCATCAAGGGCGGACGGCCAAGGTGCCGCTGGTGCTTCTTTGCGATGTGCCGGTCACTCTGCGGCACCTCGAGTCGGACGGCGCGCCGATCGCCGTGCTGGGCGCCTCGGCCTCGCCCGAACAGGTGCGGGCGGCCGTTGGCGCCGTGCTTGCTGGGCTGCATGCCTGGTCGCACGACGTCGATCCCGGCGCCGCTGCCGTCCTCGCGTCTTCCACAAACGTCGACGAGCCGTCCGGCGACCCACTCACGCCACGGGAACTCGAGGTGTTCGACCTGCTCGCCAAGGGTCTGTCGAACCGTGACATTGCGGTCGCGCTCGGCATCTCCGCCCACACGGCCAAGTACCACGTCGCACAGATCCTGGCGAAGATCGGAGCGGCCACGCGGGCCGAGGCGGTGGCGATCGGGCTTAGGCTAGGTTTGATTGGGATGTAGGTGGACGGGACGCTGGCGTGATCAGGGGCTACGCCCCAACCGATAGCCCAAGTATGATCGAGAGGGATATCCGCGGTGCGCTTGCCGAGTGACGTAGTGTTGGGTTCAAGTTGAACCGTGCGGAGCACGGGACTCATCTCCATGAAGCGGACCGCGCTCGGGTTGCTCGCCGGCGCGGGAGTTCTGTACGCCGTTGCGACAGCGCTGCAGTCCCGTCATCCGGCATGGGGTTACGTCGCTGCGTTCGGCGAGGCCGCGGTTGTCGGTGCAATCGCCGACTGGTTCGCCGTGGTGGCGCTGTTTCGCCACCCCCTCGGACTGCGGATTCCCCACACCGCGATCATCCCGACCAACAAGAATCGGATCGGCGAGAACCTCGCGACATTCATCTGCGCCAACTTCCTCAGCACGCCTCAGGTGGTCGCTCGGTTGAAGCAGGTCGATGTCGCGGCGGGCGTCGCACGCTGGCTGGCTGATCCGCGGCACGCGGGGCAGGTGGCCACGCATCTCGCCGGCCTGCTGCGCTATGCGCTTGCGGCACTCGAGGACGAGCGTGTCCGCCACTTCGTCCGCTCCGCATTCGTCGACGAGCTTCGAAAAGTCGATGTCGCCACGTTTGCCGGCCGGCTGCTCGACGTGTTCACGGCCGATGGGCGCCATCACGAACTTCTCGATGCGGGGTTGCGCCGCCTCGCGGCCATTCTCGAGAGCGAGTCGATGAAGCTGCAGGTCGCCGCTGCAGTGGCCGGCGAAGTTCGGTTCCTGCGTGTGCTCGGCCTCGACGATCTTGCGGGGCGGTATGCGACGACAAAGATTGTCAGTGGGTTGACGCGCCTGTCCGAAGAGATCGCGGCTGACCCGCAGCACCCGTTGCGCCTGAAGTTCGACATGTACGTCACGGAGTTCGTCGAAAGACTGCAAAACGAACCAGAACTGCGTGCGAAGGTCGATGCCGTGAGGAAAGACCTGCTCGGCAGTCCTGCGCTTACGGGTTGGCTGCAGGACGCTTGGGGCAGCGTTGTCGTTTGGATGCGCGACGACCTTGGGCGCGACGACTCGACGCTCCGGGAGCGTGTCGCCGCGACGATCGCGGTCACTGGTGAGAGGTTGCAGCACGACGTTGCGATGCAAGGCTGGATCAACGAGCAGATCGTCACGGTCGCTCCCCACTGGATCGAGCGTTACCGGGAGGACATCCGTCGCTACATCGTAGAACGCGTCTTCGAATGGAACACACGTGAGATGACCGATGAGCTCGAACGCAACATCGGCCGCGATCTCCAGTTCATCCGCGTCAACGGGACGCTCGTTGGCGGCCTTGTCGGCGTTGTGATCCACACCGCGACGGAGTTGCTTGGAGGCATGGTGTAGGCGACATCACGGGCGCCGGTAGTGCTCGCTGACATGACGAGCGCTTTTGCGCGCGCGCTCGTCATTCCCTTTCCGCCAGGCTGCGGTTGATCCAGAGCGCCGCGAGTGTGCCCACGGCCCCGGACAGCAGATACAGGCTCACGTAACCTAGGCCGAAGTACGCCGACAGGCCAAGCGCGGCCAGCGGCGCGAATCCGGCGCCAATGAGCCAGGCAAAGTCGGAGGTCAGCGCGGCGCCGGTGTAGCGGTACCGCTGCTCGAAGTTCGCGGCGAGCGCGCCGGCCACCTGCCCGTAGGAGAGGCCCAGCAGGGTGAACCCCACCACGATGAACACTGCGTGCCCCACGCTGCCGCCGTTCAGCAGCTGCGGGACGAAGCCGCTGAAGGCGGCAATGGCGGCAGCGAAGATGGCCACCGTATTGCGCCGTCCCAACCGGTCGGCGATCAGCCCCGATGCGATGGTGCCGCCGATGCCGAAGAACGCGGCGACGATCTGCAGCACGAGGAATTCGGTGACCGATTCCTTGGTAAATAGCACGATCAGCGCCAGCGGATACACGGTCACCACGTGGAACAAGGCATAGCTGGCAAGCGCGCCGAATGCGCCCAGGACCACGTTGACGCCCTGCGAAAGGAGCAATTCGCCGGCCGGCGAAGGCTCGAGCTCCCGCTGGGTGAGGAGTTCCTCGTATTCCTGCGTGACGACCAGCCTCAGGCGCGCGAACAGGGCCACCACGTTGATGGCGAAAGCGCAGAAGAAGGGATAGCGCCAGCCCCAGTCGAGGAAGTCGTCCCGCGACAAGGTCCCGTACAGCAACAGGTAAAGCGCGCTGGCAATGATGAACCCGGCCGGCGCGCCTAGTTGCCCCAGCATCGCGTACCAGCCACGCTTGCGGGGTGGCGCGCTCAGCGCGAGCAGAGATGGCAGCCCATCCCACGCACCACCGAGCGCAATGCCTTGGCCGATCCGGAAGATGGCGAGCAAGGCGATCGCCACCGAGCCCAGGGCGTCATACCCGGGCAGGAAGGCGATGCCGGCAGTCGATGATCCCAGCACGAACAAGGCCAGCGTGAGCTTGGTGTAGCGGCCCCAGCGGCGCTGGATGTCCATGAAGAGGACGGTCCCGAACGGGCGGGCGATGAATGCGAGCGCGAAGAGGGCGAACGAGAGCATCGTTCCGCGGGTTGGCTCCTCGAAGGGAAAGAAGATCCGGGGAAACACCAGCACCGAGGCGATGCCGTATACGAAGTAATCGAAATACTCGGAAGTGCGCCCGATGACCACGCCGACGGCGATGTCGCCCGGCGCAACGTGCGACGAGGCGGGGCGGGCGTCAGTTGCCAGGGTGTCGGAACCGGCTGTGGACATGGCGCTGGTCCCTCAGGGCAGTTTGCGGACCTGCTCGGGCGTGAGTGGCATGGTGTTGGCCTTCAGGTGGTACATGATCCAGAGCGAACCGCTCAGGGTGATGACGAGCAGCACCAGTGTGAAGATCAGCGACATCCAGGCCCAGCCCCCTTCGGCCTTCGAGCTCATGTGCAGGAAGAAGACCATGTGCACGTAGATCTGCACCATGGCCAGCGCGAGGACAACGAATGTCGTGATGGTGGTGCTCGGGAACACCTTGCCCATCACCAGCCAGAACGGGATGGCAGTCAGGATCACCGACAGCACGAAGCCGGTGACGTAGCCGCCCACCGTGATGTGCAGGGTGTCGTGCTCGTCCTGTACTTCGTGTTCGTCGTGTTCGCTCATGGCAGCACACCCATCAGGTAGACGAAGGTGAAGACCCCGATCCACACCACGTCGAGGAAGTGCCAGAACATCGACAGGCACATCAAGCGCCGCCGGTTCGCCGCGATAAGGCCATGTTTCCTGATCTGCACCAGCAGCGTGGCCAGCCAGATAGTGCCGACGCTGACGTGCAGGCCGTGGGTACCCACCAGCGCGAAGAACGATGACAGGAAGGCGCTGCGCTGCGGCCCGTAGCCCTCGTGGATCAGGTGGCCGAACTCGTAGAGCTCGATGCCGACGAAGCCGGCGCCCAGCAGGCCCGTGAGCGCCAGCCAGGCGAGCGTGGCGCCGGGCAGCTTGCGCTGCATCGCGATGACGGCAAAGCCGTAGGTGATCGACGAGAGCAGCAGCAGGGACGTGTTGAGGGCGACCAGTGGCAACTCGAACAGTTCTGCGCCCGACGGCCCGCCCGCATAGTTGCGGCCCAGCACCCCATAGCAGGCGAACAGGCAGGCGAACAGGAGGCAGTCGCTCATCAGGTAGAGCCAGAACCCGAGCAGTGTGGGCTGCTCCGGGTGGTGCGGCCCGGTCTCGTAGAAGCGCGGCACCTCGCGCGTGGCGACGGTGGTCTCAGCCATGGCCGGCCAGCAGTTGCGTACGGGCGCTTTCGATGCGCACCACGTCATCGGCGGGGATGTGGAAGTCGCGCTCGTAGTTGAACGTGTGGACGATCGCCACCACGACGACCGCCGCGAACGCCGCGGCCGCAACGAGCCACATGTGCCAGATGAGCGCGAAGCCGAAGAGCGCGCTAAGCATGGCCAGCACGAATCCCGCGCTGGTGTTCTTCGGCATGTGGATGGGAACGAAGCCCGCCACAGGCCGGATGTATCCCCGCTTCTTCATGTCGTTCCACGCGTCACCCTCGTGGATGATGGGCGTGAACGCGAAGTTGTAGGCGGGCGGCGGCGAAGAGGTGGACCACTCGAGCGTGCGGCCGCCCCAGGGGTCGCCCGTGGAGTCGCGCAACGCGTCGCGCCGCCTGAAGCTCACCCAGAGCTGGATGAGGAAGCATCCGATGCCGAATGCGATCAGCACGGCGCCGAGCGCCGCGATCTCGAACCAGATCCGCAGCGAAGCGTCTTCGAAGTGGCTGAGGCGGCGGGTGACGCCCTTCAGGCCCAGGACGTACAGCGGCATGAAAGCGACGTAGAAGCCGACGGTCCAGAACCAGAACGAGCACTTGCCCCAGAACGGCTCCAGCCTGAAGCCGAAGGCCTTGGGAAACCAGTAGGTGATGCCCGCAAACAGGCCGAACACGACGCCGCCGATGATGACGTTGTGGAAGTGCGCCACGAGGAACAGGCTGTTGTGCAGCACGAAGTCGGCCGGCGGCACCGCCAGCAGCACGCCGGTCATTCCGCCGATCACGAAGGTGACCATGAAGCTGATGGTCCACAGCATCGGGACCTCGAAGCGGATGCGCCCCCGGTACATGGTGAAAAGCCAGTTGAAGATCTTGGCACCGGTGGGGATCGAGATGATCATCGTGGTGATGCCGAAGAAGGAGTTCACGCTGGCGCCCGAGCCCATGGTGAAGAAGTGGTGCAGCCATACCAGGTACGACAGGATCGTGATCACCACCGTGGCGTAGACCATGGACGCATAGCCGAACAGGCGCTTGCCGCTGAAGGTGGAAACAACCTCCGAGAAAATCCCGAAGGCGGGCAGGATCAGGATGTACACCTCAGGATGGCCCCAGATCCAGATGAGGTTGACGTACATCATCGCGTTGCCGCCAAGCTCGTTGGTGAAGAAGTGCGTCCCGACATAGCGATCGAGGGAGAGCAACGCGAGGGCAGCCGTCAGCACGGGAAATGCGGCGACGATCAGGATGTTCGCGCACAGGGTCGTCCACGTGAAGATCGGCATCTTCATCATGCCCATGCCGGGCGCGCGCATCTTGACGATGGTGGCGATGAGGTTGATGCCCGAAAGCGTGGTGCCCACGCCCGCCACCTGAAGCGACCAGATGTAGTAGTCGACGCCGACGTCCGGACTGTGGATGATCCCCGACAGCGGCGGGTAGGCAAGCCATCCGGTGCGCGCGAACTCGCCGACGAACAACGAGGCCATGACGAGGACGGCGCCGGAGGCGGTCATCCAGAAGCTGAAGTTGTTCAGGAACGGAAAGGCGACGTCGCGCGCGCCGATCTGCAGCGGCATCGCGAAGTTCATGAGCCCCGTCACGAGCGGCATCGCGACGAAGAAGATCATGATGACGCCGTGCGCGGTGAAGATCTGGTCGTAGTGGTGCGGCGGCAGGTAGCCCGTCGACTCACCGAAGGCGACGGCCTGCTGGGCGCGCATCATGATGGCGTCGGCAAACCCGCGCAGCAGCATCACCAGCCCCAGGATCACGTACATGATGCCGATCTTCTTGTGGTCGATGCTGGTGATCCAGTCGCGCCACAGCGGGCCCCATGCCTTGAAGTAAATGAGCGCGCCTACTATGGCGATGCCGCCCAGCACGACCCCGGCGAACGTTACGAGCAGGATAGGCTCGTGCAGGGGAAGGGCCTCCCAGCTGAGGCGCCCGAAGAGCGGATGGTTGAGGTCGGAAGACTCGGACATTCGGCGCTATTTCCATTCTTCGACAGGCAACAGAGCGACCGTCGCCGCATCAGCGACGGTGCAGACCTGGGGCTCGGGCCGCCAATTGAGCGCCGCCGAAGCGCGTCGCAGGTCCGCCGCCATGACGGCATGCAGGCACTGGCTGCCGGGTGCCACGCAGCGATTGACGATTGCATCGAACAAGCCGGCGGCGACCGTGCCGTAGGCGCGCACAGCCTCGCGCTCGCTAGGACGTTCGAGCTGCAGATAGGCATCGCGGCTGAGCGCCTGGCCGCTCGCCCTGGCCTTCCGGACCCATTGCTCGAAGTCGGCGGCGCTCATGCCGTGGAACTTGAAGTGCATGCCGGAGAAGCCGGCCCCGCTGTAGTTCGCGGAGAAGCCTTCGTACTCGCCCGGCCGGTTGATGACGGCATGCAGCTTGGTCTCCATGGTCGGCATCGCGTAGATCTGGCCCGCCAGCGCCGGGACATAGAACGAATTCATCACCGAGGACGAGGTGATGCTGAAGCGCACTTGCATGTCCACCGGCGCGGCCACTTCGTTCACCGTGGCAATGCCCAGCTTGGGATAGATGAACAGCCATTTCCAGTCGAGGGCGACGACCTGGACGTCCAGAGGTTCGACGGCGGCGGCAGGGGCGCGTGCGTCCAGCGGGCGATAGGGGTTGAGCGTGTGCGTGCCGATCCACGTGATCGCGCCCAGGGCAATGATGATCAGCAGCGGCGCCGACCAGATCACCAGTTCGAGCTGGATCGAATGGTCCCACTCCGGCTCGTACGGCGCGTCCGTGTTGGACGCCCGGTAGCGCCAGGCGAAGAGCAGCGTCAGCACGATTACCGGCACGATGATGAGCAGCATCAGCATGGTCGAGATGACCAGCAGCCTCGCCTCTTGCACGGCAACATGGCCGGCCGGGTCGAGCACCACCATGCTGCAACCGCCCAGGAGGGCGGCAGGAGAAAGCGCCAACAGGGTCTTCATCAGGATGAGCTCGCCTTCGCCCCTGGAAGAAACGTTGCAGATGATGCTGCTTGCGCAACCACGGGCACGACCATTTGACTGGGTCCATCCGGGGCGGACACATCATGCCGCAAAGTGGGCGACCTGACGAGGCCCTGAAAATGTCCAAGGAAGAAGCTCTCGTGCCTGCGGCGGCGCCGCGCCAAGGATCTTCTCGATCACAGGCTGCTGCAGGATGGCGGCGAGGATCCTTGGCTCGCGCCCGCAGCCGTGGAACGGATCGGGTGCATTCGTGGCCGCGGCACCACGGTCGGCCCACCGCCTCGTCGGGCTTGAAGCGTCGAAGCCCGCCCTCATGTGCAAGCCTTGGACTTCGCCATGGGCGCCAGCGACTCCCAACTTCTCGACGCTTACTCGCAGGCCGTGAGCGGCGCGGTCGAACGCGCCGGCCCGAGCGTGGCCTCGGTGCGCGTCCACCGACCGGGCCACGACGCTGCCCTGGGCACCGGATCGGGATTCCTCTTCACGCCCGATGGCTATGTGCTGACCAACTCGCACGTGGTGCGCGCCGGCTCCCGCTCGCGCGCGCAGGCGCAGCATCTGCGCCATCGGGTCTCGCTGAGCGACGGGCGCGAGTTCGATGCGCGATGGGTGGGTGACGACCCGGACACGGATCTCGCGCTGCTGTGCATCGACGGCATGTCGCGCGGCGCGCTGCCCTGGCTTGCACTGGGCCGCTCGGCGGCGCTGCGGCGCGGCGAGATCGCCATCGCCATCGGCAACCCCCTCGGCTTCGAGCACACCGTGACGGCCGGCATCGTCAGCGCACTCGGTCGCAGCATGCGCTCGGCCACGGGGCGACTGATTCCCGACGTGATCCAGACCGACGCGGCCTTGAACCCGGGCAATTCCGGCGGGCCGCTGCTGAACTCGCGTGGCGAGGTAGTGGGCGTGAACACGGCGGTGATCCGTGGTGCGCAAGCCATCAGCTTCGCAGTGGCCATCGACATCGCGTCGTGGGTCATTCCGCAACTGCTTCAGCACGGGCGCGTGCGGCGAGCCTATCTCGGCGTGATCGGCGTGACCATCGCGCTCGATCGCCGCGTGGCGCGCGGATTCGAGCTGGCGCAGGCACATGCCGTGCGCGTGTCGTCGCTCGAGCCGCAAAGTCCCGCGCAACACGCCGGCCTGCACGAAGGCGACCTGATCGTCGGCATCGACGGCGTGACGATCGACTCGGTGGACCGGCTGCACCAGGCGCTGGACGCCAGTCGCATCGCGCGCGACTGCGTGCTGAAGGTGCTGCGCGGCAACGCTGGCGGCAAGCCGATCTACCTGAACGTGCGTCCCGGCGAAGCGGGCGCCTGAGGTTTGATCCAGGCGGGCGTTCGCTCACGTTGCCAACTGCCGCGCCGCTGTGCGTTCCAGCGGAAACTGGACTGATCAGCGACAACGCCCCTTGCGGGGCGCTGTCGTTGGTGGAGAGATCGTCTGTCGGCCCTGCGGTTCGACGGCCGCACGGATCGAGCCGCGAGGACGTCCGGCTGCCTTGCTCAATTGGTGTGATAGTGGAGGACGATGCTCCTCACGCTCACATTGTCAAGATTGCCAACGCTCGGTCCGGCTGCACCGGAAATGTTTCTGACGCAGATCATCAACTGATTCGTCCCGGCCAGAAGCAGGGCGCTCGAAAACGCCTTGTGATTCGCGGCCCACTCGGTCTTCAGGTTCGCGTCGTCGTGTTCCAGCAAGAATCCGATGGACGCGGCCTGATTCGCATCGGTGTCATTGGACGTGCATACCGTCGTCGGTGGGTTGATAAAAGCCTCGATGTAGTTGAATTCGACCCCCAGCGCCTCCAGGTCGAGGACCGCACTGTTCGCGGTCGACGAGGACCGGTTCACGTTGCTGGGAAGCGTGAAGTTGATGAGCAGTCTCGGCGCGGAGTCGCTCAAGTTGGTCTGACTGCGACTAACCGCAATGAAGTCGCCTGCTGCGCTGGCGAGCATTGAACTGGTTGCCAATGCGGCGGCAAGAAGGATCCTTGAATGTGTCTTGGCAAAGTTTCTCTTGAAGCTCATATCAATCTCCAGTTGTGACGGGGCTCAGAGGGTTGGACAGCGCCCTGCCCCAAATGGCGCTGCCGAGGGAACACGCCGCGACGTCACCGCGCCTCGATGGGGCGCGCCGATGGCGTCGGATCGTTCGGGTGACCGCCTCAGCGGTCGGGTCTGTGGCCGGGTAGCCGTGCGGCCGCCGGCTTCATGGCGGGGCCTGCTGCGGGTCTGACGGGTCGGGTCGCTGGCTCTCCAGCAGCTCGTCGAGGCGGCGTCGCGCTTCCTGATGCACGTCCGCATAGGGAGCATACAGAGCGGCCTCGAGCGCCGCGCGCAGCGCGGCAGGGGCGCCGCTGCGTGGCTCGAGGTAGAGCTCCAACGCCACCTGCCGCACGCGCTCGGATGCATCGGTTTCGAGCATCGACTTGAGCAAGTCGTCGGGGACGGTGATGCTGCTCGATACGGCCGTCAGCAATCCTTCGAAGCGTTCGGCCTCGCTGCCGCGTTCGATCGCGGCGAACAGGCGCCGCGCGTCTGCCGCTGCGACCACCGGCGCTTCGGTGCACCTACTCTCGTGCGTCGAGGCCACCGAGGGCGCGCCGGTCGATGCCGACGCCGCGGCGCCTGCCGGCCGCACGCGCTCACGCAGGTCGCCGTATCCAGCCTGCAACGCGATCTGCTCGAGCACCCAGTCGAGCGGATGCTGCTCGACCCGCAGCGTCACCATCCCGTCGGTCGACACCGCGATCAGCGGCTGGTCGGCTGGCGCGGCGCTCGGATTCGATGTCGGCGCGGCGGCCGACATCAACGGCTGGGTGTTCGGGGCAACCGGCGCCGGATTGCGTGCGAACCAGCCTGTGCACGCCGCCACTGCGAGCGCCGCAACCTGCGTCAGGATCGGATGGGCGTTCATTGCGCGGTCCTCGAAGAGTTCATGTCGCCCGCCGCCAGCAGCTGCAACGGGTGCCAGGGAAGCCCTGGACCGCGGGCCGGTCGAAGTCGCGCCCGACCAGCGCACGGGCAAAGAGGTATTCGCCGCGGTCATGGTCGCTGAGGGCGTCGAGGTCGATGTGGCCGGCCGCGTCGCAGCGGAAGGCCCTAGGCGCGGTGGTCGATTTCGAAAGCGGCCGGAACCACAGTTGGTAGCGGCTGCCGGCCGCTGGGTCGACTGTCGGATTCATGCCTCTTGCTCCTTGAACGTCTGCCTGGGGTTGAATGTGGCAGGCGCCGCGCGCAAAGTCCTCAGGAACTCAAAAGAGTTCAAGAAGTTTGCTGCGCGAGCCCGGCGCAACGGCCGCAAGCGCGACGCAGCTCACCCAGTTCGGCCGGTCGAACGACGGCACGCAGTCGGACTCGACCGGCGCCACGAACTGGTAGCCGCGGCGCTGGACCGTCGCCACCGCGTCGGCGCCGATCACCTTGCGCAGTGCCGACACCTGGACCTGAACATTCGCTTCCTCCACTACCAGGCCGGGCCACACGCGCTCGAGCAGTTCGTCCTTGGTGAGCACCTCCGCGCGGCGCTCGATCAGCGCGACGAGAACGTCGAACGCGCGCGAGCCCAGCGTTGCGGCAACCCCGTCGGCCAGCAGGCGGCGCTGCGCGGGCCGCAATTCGAAGCGGCCGAAGCGGTAGCGCCGGATCTCGCTGGCCTGGAAGTGGTCGGTCATCGTGTCGTCCCGGATGCATTGCGATGGGACGTATTGCATCGGGACGGCCGTCCACAGTCGTCGCGGCCGATGGGGGTGAAATGGGATGTCGGCCAGATGATCGCGAGACGATTCGCTGACCCTCTACTTCAGATCGTGGTCTTGCGGAAGACCGATCACCTGGGGCTGCGCCGGCTGCGGCGTCTTCTGCAGGTAGTGCGGCGAGCGCCAGTCCCACAGGCCGAGCAGAGTCGGATCAGGGCAGAGGATGTTCGTCGCCACGTCGGGTGGCGAGCCCATCGGCAGCAAGGGTGCGCCCTTCTGGCCTTCGAGCGCCAGCACGAGCGCGCTGCTGGGGTAGCGTGCGCGGCATAGCGCAGCAGGCCCGCCAGGGTGCGCGGCGACTGCATGTCGTGCTTCCAGCGCGAGCACTACACTGCACTGCGGCGCGTCCACTCGCATTCCCGTGCACGCTCCCGGGTGCGGTGGCAAGGGCGCGAGACGATGTGCCGACGATCAGACCACGTTGCGACAACGCGATGTGGGCCGCCCTCCCTAGTTTGAAGCCACTCTTGCCGGCACTCGGCTTCGCTGGCGCGAGCGAGTTCAGTTTCGTTACCGCCTCTCCCAAATCGACCAGTTCGGCAATGTGGACGCGAACTGCCAGACGGTACTGTGTTCCGGCGTCAGTCGAACGGACTTCAGCCGATCCCTAGGGTTGCCAGGCTCGTCTCGAGTACCCAATGAGCGACACGCCGAGGACGAGCATCCACAAGGGTAGTAGTGCGTTGTTGAGGTCGGCGACGGTCTGCACTGCGGGCACGGCGTTCCGAAATGCCCCGACGCAGAACAGCAACGCAAAGACCACTCCGCACCAGGCCAACCACCTGGGGAATCGTGCTTCGTCGAGCATCGACAGCCCAGCAAGTAGAAAGAACGCCGCGAGGCACGCCTCGCCAAGGAACTCACCGATGTAGTTGCCGAGATACAGGTTCAATCCAGTGAAGATTGCTCCGAGACTGATCTTGGCTTCAGCGCCGGACTGTGCATAGGTGCTGGCCAAGGCCCAGGTAGCCAATGTAGAGCGCGACCATCACCAGGATGGGGATCTCGGT
>Ga0247820_10000327_pt1 | contig 24661 bp, 22 predicted proteins | sample 13C_Glucose_Day1_2_FD_192480 | JGI IMG/M metagenome (GOLD analysis project Ga0247820, IMG submission 192480) | Soil microbial communities from agricultural site in Penn Yan, New York, United States - 13C_Glucose_Day14 | ecosystem: Environmental > Terrestrial > Soil > Agricultural land | place...
AGGGCGGCGATGAAGACGACCGACAGGATGACGTTGCGCCGCTTGGCCCGGGGGCCGGGGGCGTCGTACAGAACGGAGGTCACCGCTTCACCGCCAGTCGCTTGCTCAGCCAGCCGAGGAACAGACCGGTGGGCAGGGTCAGTACCACGAATCCGAAGGCGAAGACCGCGCCGATGAGCAGCGTCTGTGCCTCGTTCTCGATCATTTCCTTCATCAGCAGGGCGGCTTCCGCCACACCGATGGCGGCCGCCACCGTCGTGTTCTTGGTCAGCGCGATCAGCACGTTCGCGAGCGGGCCGATCACCGAGCGGAAGGCCTGCGGCAGCACGATCAGGCTGAGCACCTGTGTGAAGTTCAGCCCGAGGGCGCGGGCCGCCTCCGCCTGGCCGACGGGCACGGTGTTGATGCCGGAACGCAGCGCCTCACAGACGAAGGCCGCGGTGTAGGCGGCGAGGCCGAGGACCGCGAGGCGGAAGCCCTGGAGCGCGAAGTCGTCCGGCGCGCCCATGGTCACGCCGAAGATGTCGGCGAGGCCGAGCGAGGTGAAGACGATGATGACGGTCAGCGGGATGTTCCGCACGATGTTCACGTACGCGGTCCCGAACCACCGCATCAACGGAACCGGACTGACCCGCATCGCCGCCAGCAGCGTGCCCCAGACCAGGGAGCCGACGCCCGAGAACACGGTGAGTTTCACCGTCATCCAGAACGCGCCCAACAATGTTGGGTCGTCATAGTCAGAAATAAAGTCGAACACGATCTCCCGCGCTTCCGGGTGTGTGGCGTACGTGGCGGACGCGGCGCGCCGCCGCCCTGATCGCGACGGACGGCGGCGCGCCTTTCAAGACCCCGCGTTGCGGCCCTGGACTACTTGACGATGTTGCCGATCTTGGGCGCCGGCTCGTTGTTGTACTCGGCCGGGCCGAAGTTCGCCTCGACGGCCTTGTCCCAGGCCTTGTCGCCGACCATCTTCTCCAGGGCGGCGTTGATCTTGTCCGTGGTCTCGGTGTCGCCCTTCTTGACGCCGATGCCGTAGTTCTCGTTGCTGAGCTTCAGGCCGGCGAGCTTGAACTTGCCCGCGTACTGCTCCTGCGCGGCGAAGCCGGCGAGGATCGAGTCGTCCGTGGTCAGCGCGTCCACGGCACCGCTCTGCAGGGCGGCGACGCACTCCGAGTAGGTGCCGACCTGCTTGAGCTGGGCCTTCGGCGCGAAGTCCTTCTTGACGTTCTGCGCCGAGGTCGAGCCGGTCACCGAGCAGAGCTTCTTGTCGTTCAGGTCGGTGGCCTCGGTGATGTCCGAGTCCTTCTTCACCAGCAGGTCCTGGTGGGCCAGGAGGTACGGGCCGGCGAAGTCGACCTTCTCCTTGCGCTCGTCCGTGATCGAGTAGGTCGCCGCGATGAACTTCACGTCACCGCGCGCGAGGGCGTTCTCGCGGTCGGCGCTCTTGGTCTCGACCCACTCGATCTGGTCGGCCTCGTAGCCGAGCTCCTTGGCGACGTAGGTCGCCACGTCCACGTCGAAGCCGGAGAAGGATCCGTCCGGCTTCTTCAGACCGAGACCGGGCTGGTCGTACTTGATGCCGATCTTGATCTTGTCGCCGCCGCCCCCGGAGGACGAACCGCTGTCCTTGCTGTCGTCGCCGCCACAGGCGGTCGCGGTCAGGGCGAGAACGATTACGGCGGCCGAGGCGGCGGTGACCTTGCGGAGCTTCATGGTGCACATCCTTTGACTCAGGTGAAGTGATGCGGCCCGGTCGGGTGTCCGGTGACGCAAGACTGCGGGGCGCGGGGCGCGCCTCAGTGGTGAAGGATCTTCGACAGGAAGTCCTTGGCGCGGTCGCTGCGCGGATTGCTGAAGAACTGGTCCGGCGTCGCCTGCTCGACGATGCGACCGTCTGCCATGAACACCACACGATTCGCGGCCGAACGGGCGAATCCCATCTCGTGGGTGACGACGATCATGGTCATGCCGTCGCGGGCGAGCTGCTGCATGACCTCCAGAACCTCATTGATCATCTCCGGGTCGAGAGCCGACGTCGGCTCGTCGAAGAGCATGACCTTGGGCTCCATCGCCAGGGCCCGCGCGATGGCGACGCGCTGCTGCTGGCCGCCGGAGAGCTGGGCGGGGTACTTCTCCGCCTGCGCGCCCACGCCGACCCGGTCGAGCAGGGCGCGGGCCCGCTCCTCAGCCGCCTTCTTGTCCTTCTTCCGAACCTTGATCTGGCCCAGCGTCACGTTCTCGAGCACGGTCTTGTGCGCGAAGAGGTTGAAGGACTGGAAGACCATCCCCACGTCGGCCCGCAGCCGGGCCAGCTCCTTCCCCTCGTGGGGCAGGGGCTTGCCGTCGATGGTGATCGACCCTGAGTCGATCGTCTCCAGACGGTTGATGGTGCGGCACAGGGTGGACTTCCCGGACCCGGAGGGCCCGATGACCACGACGACTTCGCCACGGGCGACCGTCAGGTCGATGTCCTGGAGTACGTGCAACGCGCCGAAATGCTTGTTGACGCTCTGCAGGACGACCAGGTCGCCGGTCGCGGCCACATCTTCCTTGGCCACCGATACTTCGGTCATCGCTCTCTGGCTCCGTCCTCCTCGGTTTCGGAGGACAGTAGTAATCCTTCAGACCTGCGTCATTACATCTGAGGGGAATCTGAGCATCACGATCCGATAGCAATCGGACACCTGTCGTAGCACTTGTGAGCTGGGGTGATTTCGGCGGGGTAACGGTACGAAAGAGCAACCGGAACCCTCTTGACGGGGCACTCGGTCATCGGCGTCACTGCAAGGTGCACGCGCGCGTGCCCGCGCAGGAATACACACGGAGAGCGGACGGCCGATGAACCGAAGGGGGCCCTGGTGAGACTGCTTCTTGTCGAGGACGACAACCACGTCGCCGCCGCCCTGTCGGCGGTCCTGGCGCGGCACGGGTTCGACGTCACCCACGCCCGCAGCGGCGAGGAGGCGCTCCAGGCACTGGTCCCCGAGGGCGAGGGCTTCGGTGTCGTCCTGCTCGACCTGGGTCTGCCCGACCAGGACGGCTACGAGGTCTGCGGCAAGATCCGCAAGCGCACCGGCACCCCGGTGATCATGGTCACCGCGCGGTCCGACGTCCGCTCCCGCATCCACGGCCTCAACCTCGGCGCCGACGACTACGTGGTCAAGCCGTACGACACCGGCGAACTGCTCGCGCGGATCCACGCCGTCAGCCGGCGCAGCGTCCCCGAGGAGGCCACCGGCAGCACGGAGACCGAGCTGCGGCTCGGCCCGGTCCGCATCGAGCTGCCGACCCGCCAGGTCACCGTCAACGGCGCGCCCGTGCAGCTCACCCGCAAGGAGTTCGATCTGCTCGCCCTGCTCGCGCAGCGGCCGGGGGTCGTGTTCCGCCGCGAGCAGATCATCAGCGAGGTGTGGCGCACCAGCTGGGAGGGGACCGGGCGCACCCTGGAGGTGCACGTCGCCTCCCTGCGCGCCAAGCTCCGCATGCCCGCCCTCATCGAGACCGTGCGCGGCGTCGGCTACCGGCTCGTCGCGCCCACGGCGTAGCGGGGCCGGGTGCACACACGTCTGCTGCCGCTGCTCATCGTCCTGATGGCGGCCGTACTGCTCGCCCTCGGCGTCCCGCTGGCCGTCAGCCTGGCCGGGGCGCAGCAGCAGCGGGTCGTCGTCGACCGGATCGACGACACGGCGCGCTTCGCGGCCCTCGCCCAGTTCGTCACCGAGCCCACCGATCCGGTCGCCGGCGACATCAACGAGCGCCGCGAGACCCTCAGCAGCGAGCTGAGCAGCTACCACACGGTGTACGGCATCCGCGCGGGCGTCTTCTACCGCAACGACTCGCCGATGGCGCACGCGCCGGGCGACTGGTTCCTGCCCCGCTCCGGGGAGGTGCGCGACGCCTTCGAGGAGGCGCTGCTCAGCCGCCGCAGCCACGACCCCGAGCAGGTGTGGCCCTGGCAGCGGCGCAGCCTCGTGGTGGCCTCGCCGGTGATCCGGGACGGCGACGTGGTCGCGGTGGTGGTCACCGACTCGCCCACCGGACAGATGCGCTCCCGCATCCTCCAGGGCTGGCTGGTCATCGGGGCGGGCGAGGTGGCGGCGATGCTGCTGGCCGTCGGCGCCGCGCTGCGGCTGACCGGCTGGGTGCTGAGGCCCGTACGGATCCTGGACGCCACCACGCACGACATCGCCACCGGGCGGCTGAAGTCCAGGGTCGCGGCGGCCGGCGGGCCGCCGGAGCTCAGGCGGCTCGCCCGGTCGTTCAACGAGATGGCGGACAACGTCGAGAGCGTGCTGGAGCAGCAGCGCGCGTTCGTCGCCGACGCCTCCCACCAGCTGCGCAACCCGCTCTCCGCGCTGCTGCTGCGCATCGAGCTGCTCGCCCTGGAGCTGCCCGAGGGCAACCAGGAGATCGCCTCCGTGCAGGCCGAGGGCAAGCGCCTGGCACAGGTCCTGGACGATCTGCTCGACCTGGCGCTCGCCGAGCACAGCGAGGCCAGCCTCCAGATCGCCGACATCGGCGCCCTGGCCGCCGAGCGCGTCGCGGCGTGGGCGCCCACCGCCGAGGCCAAGGAAGTCCGGCTGACCGGCACCTGCCCGCCCACCACGGCGTGGGCCGACCCGGTGGCGCTGTCCAGCGCCCTGGACGCGGTCATCGACAACGCGGTGAAGTTCACGCCCGGGGGCGAGGCCGTCGAGGTCGCCGTCGCCTCCAACGGAGACACGGTCACCGTCGTCGTCACCGACAACGGGCCGGGGCTGACCGAGGAGGAGCTGGCCCGCGTCGGCGACCGCTTCTGGCGCAGCGGACGGCACCAGAACATCAAGGGCTCGGGCCTGGGCCTGTCCATCACTCGGGCGCTGCTCGCGGCGGGCGGCGGGTCGATCGCGTACGCGAGCCACGAGCCGCACGGACTGCGGGTCACCGTGACGGTGCCGAGGAACGCCCCCGCGGGCGGGGCGACGGATCAGGGCTTGTCGGACCGGTAGTACCGGCGGGCGCCCTCGTGCAGCCTGAGCGGGTCGGTGTAGATCGCCGTGCGCACGTCGACCAGCTGGGCGGAGTGCACGTGCGCGCCGATGCCGTCCCTGCTCCTGAGCACGATGCGGGTCAGCCACTCGGTGAGCCGGGGATCCGCGTCCGCGCGGGTGATCAGCAGGTTGGACACCGCCATCGTCGGCACGGTCGCACCGAGCTGGCTGCCCGGGTAGGCGGACTCCGGCATGTTGGTGGCGCGGTAGTAGCGCGTGGCGCCGCCCTCCCTGTGCAGCTCCGCGACGAGGTCCGCCTCGATCGGCACGAACCGCAGCGCGGACTGCTCGGTGAACTTCTTGAGGCCGTCCGTGGGCAGTCCGCCCGACCAGAAGAAGGCGTCCAGACCGTGCCCGAGCCGCCCCGGCCCGGTGTCGATGCCGTCGGCGGAGGGGCTGATGTCGGTCTCCGGGTCGATGCCGGCCGCCTTCAGCACCCGGTTGGCGATGAGCCGGACGCCCGACTTGGGCGGCCCTATGGCGACCCGCTTGCCCCGCAGGTCGTCCACGGTGCGGATGCCGGAGTCGGGCGCGACGGCGAGCTGGACGTAGTCGTCGTACAGACGCGCCACCCCGCGCAGCCGGTCCGCGCCCGGCCGGCCCTCCAGCTTGTACGTCTGCACGGCGTCGGCCGCGGCGATCGCGAAGTCGGCCTGTCCGGTCGCCACGCGCCGCACGTTCTCCTGCGAGCCGTCACTGGTCTTCAGCCGCACCTCGAGGTCGGGCATGTACTTGTCGAGCGAGGAGCGCAGCAGCTCGCCGTACTTCTGGTAGACGCCCGCGCGGGTGCCCGTGCTCAGGGTGATCGTCCCGCCGGGCGGCTCCTCGCCCCAGGGCGCCAGCCACCACAGCAGCACCCCGAGCGCCACGAAGGCGGCGGCCGCGCCCCGCAGGGCCCGTCGCCTGCCGATCCGGGACAGCGTGTGGGGCATGCGCGCGATCCTGCCAGCCCGAGTCGCCGCTGACCAGGGCGGAGCTCACAGCGGCGGGGGTGGGCGTCCCGGCCGGCCGTTACAGTCGCGGGCATGAGTTCTTCGCCCGCCGAACTGGTCCGTGACTTCCACCGCACCTTCGGGCTGGACGCCCGGGACACACCGTCCGAGGTCTCCCCGGAACTCGCCGCCCACCGCGGTGAGCTGCTCGCCGAGGAGGCCGGCGAGGTCGCCGAGGTGTCGGTGACGGGGCCGCTCGACCGGCTCGCGCACGAACTGGCCGACGTCGTCTACGTCGCGTACGGCACGGCGCTGGTCCACGGCATCGACCTCGACGCGGTGATCGCCGAGATCCACCGGTCCAACATGACCAAGGTCGGTCCCGACGGGCGGATCAGCCGGCGGGCCGACGGCAAGGTGCTCAAGGGCGACCACTACGAGGCCCCGGACGTCTCGGCGGTGCTGCGCCGGCAGGGATGGGCGCCGGTCGGGGACGCCTGAGCGGACCCACCCACGGCGTGCCGCGCATCATCGTATTTCCGGGCCTGTGGCACGCATGATCGCTGTACTCTCCGCCCATGACGCCCACCCAGCCGGTCCCCTCCTCCGGGGACGCCGAATGTCTCACGCTCACCCGGCAGTTGCGGCGCAGAGGAACTCTCGTCCTGTCCGTGTTCGCCCTGCTCTGGGCCTTCGCGGGGGCCTCCGGCACGGGCGCGGCGACGGACGCCGTGCCGCTGTCCATCGAGGTGGCGGCCGTCCTGGTCACCGCGGCCGCGGTCTACCTGGGACACCGTGCGGGGGCGGCGCCGTCGCCCCGCTCGGTGCGTCTGCCGGAGAACTGGGCGCGCGGCGTCGGGATCGTCAACGGCGTCGAGGTGGCGGCCATCGTCGCCGTGATCGCCGCGGCCAACGGCTCCGGCCGTCCCGAACTCGTCCCGGCCGGCGTCGCGCTCGTCGTGGGGCTGCACTTCTTCCCGCTCGCCCGCCTCTACGACCAGTGGCAGTACCGGTGGACGGCCGCCCTGCTGACCGCCGTGGCGGTCGTCGGCCTCGTGCTGGCCGGGGCCGGTCTGACGGCCGGGAGCGTGCGGATCGTCGTGGGCCTCGGGTGCGCGGCGGTGCTCTGGGCCGCCGCCTACCACCTGGCCCTGCGGGGCTGACGGACCGCCGCGGCCCAGGGGTGTCCGCGGCACCGCCTACTCTTGGGGACATGAGCAGCATCGACCGGAGCCAGTCAGTGGGCGGCACGCGCACCTATGAAGTACGCACCTACGGGTGCCAGATGAACGTCCACGACTCCGAGCGATTGTCCGGGCTGCTGGAGGACGCGGGCTATGTGCGCGCCCCCGAGGGCTCCGACGGCGACGCGGACGTCGTCGTCTTCAACACCTGCGCCGTGCGGGAGAACGCCGACAACAAGCTGTACGGCAACCTCGGCCACCTCGCCCCGAAGAAGGCGAGCCGGCCCGGCATGCAGATCGCGGTCGGCGGCTGCCTCGCGCAGAAGGACCGCGACACCATCGTGAAGCGGGCGCCCTGGGTGGACGTCGTCTTCGGCACGCACAACATCGGCAAGCTGCCCGTCCTCCTGGAGCGCGCCCGGGTGCAGGAGGAGGCGCAGGTCGAGATCGCCGAGTCGCTGGAGGCCTTCCCCTCCACGCTGCCGACCCGGCGCGAGAGCGCCTACGCGGCCTGGGTGTCGATCTCCGTCGGCTGCAACAACACCTGCACCTTCTGCATCGTCCCGGCGCTGCGCGGCAAGGAGAAGGACCGCCGCACCGGCGACATCCTCGCCGAGATCGAGGCCCTGGTCGCCGAGGGAGTCTCCGAGATCACCCTGCTCGGCCAGAACGTCAACGCGTACGGCTCCGACATCGGCGACCGCGAGGCGTTCAGCAAGCTGCTGCGGGCCTGCGGGAAGATCGACGGCCTGGAGCGCGTCCGCTTCACCTCGCCGCACCCGCGCGACTTCACCGACGACGTCATCGCCGCCATGGCCGAGACGCCGAACGTGATGCCGCAGCTCCACATGCCCCTGCAGTCCGGCTCGGACCCGGTCCTGAAGGCGATGCGCCGCTCCTACCGGCAGGAGCGCTACCTCGGGATCATCGAGAAGGTGCGCGCCGCCATCCCGCACGCCGCGATCAGCACCGACATCATCGTGGGCTTCCCCGGCGAGACCGAGGAGGACTTCGAGCAGACCCTGCACGTGGTGCGCGAGGCCCGCTTCGCACAGGCGTTCACCTTCCAGTACTCCAAGCGTCCCGGCACCCCGGCCGCCGAGATGGACGGCCAGATCCCCAAGAAGGTCGTCCAGGAGCGCTACGAGCGGCTCGTCGAGCTCCAGGAGGCGATCTCCTGGGAGGAGAACAAGAAGCAGGTCGGCCGCACCCTGGAGCTGATGGTCGCCGAGGGCGAGGGCCGCAAGGACGACGCCACCCACCGCCTCTCCGGCCGCGCCCCCGACAGCCGTCTGGTGCACTTCACCAAGCCGGAGCAGGAGGTGCGCCCCGGGGACGTGGTCACCGTCGAGATCACCTACGCCGCCCCGCACCACCTCCTCGCGGAGGGCGCCGTGCTGGACGTGCGCCGCACCCGCGCGGGCGACGCCTGGGAGAAGCGGAACACCGCCCGGGCCGCCGGGCCGAAGGGCGTCATGCTCGGCCTGCCCAAGCTGGGCGTGCCCGAGCCGCTGCCCGCGGTCACCGGAGGCTGCGCCGTCGACTGACCGGGACGCCGGGGGACGGGCCGCCGTCGCGGCCCGTCCCACGTAGGCTGCCGATCATGCTTGTCGCCGCCGCCGTCTGCCCCTGCCCGCCGCTGCTCGTGCCCGAGGTCGCCGCGGGCGCCGCTCCCGAGCTGGACGCCGCACGCGCCGCCTGCAGTGACGTGCTGGGTGTGCTCGCCGCCGCCCGGCCGGACCTGCTGGTGGTCGTCGGACCGGGGAACGGCGCCGGACCCGAGGTCTACCCGGAGGGCACCGCGGGATCCTTCCGGGGCTTCGGCGTCGACCTGAACGTATGCCTCGGATCCGACCGCGGCACACCGGCCGGGCGGGAACTCCCCTACGGGCTCGCCGTGGGCGCCTGGCTGCTGGGCCGCGCCGGATGGGCGGACGCCCCCGTCGAGGGACTGGCGGTGGGGGAGGACCTCGCCGCCGAGCGCTGCGCCGAAGCGGGGGAGGCCCTCGCGGGCCGGGCGGAACGGGTCGCGATGCTGGTGATGGGCGACGCCAGCGCGTGCCGCTCGCTCAAGGCGCCGGGCTACCTGGACGAGCGCGCGGCCCCCTTCGACGCGGAACTGGCGCGTGCGCTCGGCGCCGCCGACACCGGAGCCCTGCGCGCCCTGGACACCGGACTGGCGCGCGAACTGCAGGTGTCCGGCCGGGCGCCCTGGCAGGTGCTCGCCGGCGCGGCTGCCGGTAACGCGGACCTGAGAGGCGCGCTGCTGCACGAGGACGCCCCGTACGGGGTCGGCTACCTCGTGGCCGGCTGGTCGTAGGCGCGTACCGCCGCGGAAAGGGCGGACGGCCGCGAGCCCTCGTGCGCTCCACGGCCGTCCGTCCGTGCTGCCCCGTCGCGTCCCGCCGTACGGCTCAGGAGGCGGGCGGAGGCCCGGCCGGCGGGGTGGTCGTGCCACCCGTCTCCTGGCCGGGGTCCTGCTTGTGCGCGAGCCGGTCCACGGCACCCTTGGCCTTGCCCGTACCCGACTGGATCCGGTCGCTGTACTTGCCCTTGGTCCGCTGGTCGACGGTCCGCGCGGCCTTGTCCAGCCCGTGCTGGATCTTCTCCTCGTGCTGCTGCGCGAGGTGGGAGACCTTGCCCTTGGCCGGGCCGATCTTGGCCTTCAGATTGTCCAGGAGACCCATGATGCACCTTCCCTCGAGGCCGTCTACGTGCGGGCGCCCTCACCGGTCTCGCTGCCGGCGGACTCTGCGGACTGCTGCTTCGGGATCTCGAGGGTGTCCGTGACGGTGACCTCACCGGACTCCTTCCCGGCCGGCCCGGCGCCCTCCGGCGCCTCGTCCGGGCCCTCCGGCCGCGCCGCCCCGGCCGCCTCCTCGGCGGGCCCGGCCGCCGCCTCACCGGCCCGTGCCTCGGCGGTCCGCGTCTCCTCCGTCGCCTTCGACCTCCGGAAAAGCCGTGCAAAAACGCCCATATCAACTCCATACGTTACTCGTGCGGGCGAAATCCCGCGTTGCCCGGTGTGTCCGTTCGTGTGACCCGGGCCTCCATCCGCGCAGTCCGACGGCTGGAACCCCGCAACGGGCAACGACCCGGCGACTGCCGCGTCACGTAACCCGTTCGGGGGCGGGCCGGGAGGTTTGCGAGACTGGATCAGTGAGCAGCGCACCCCTCGCCCCCCGCGTCATCGCCGTAGTCGGCCCCACTGCGGCCGGAAAGTCCGATCTGGGCGTGTTTCTGGCCCAGCGGCTCGGCGGTGAAGTCGTCAACGCCGACTCCATGCAGCTCTACCGGGGGATGGACATCGGCACCGCCAAGCTGACGCCCGCCGAGCGCGGCGGCGTCCCGCACCATCTTCTGGACGTCTGGGACGTCACCGTCACCGCGTCCGTCGCCGAGTACCAGCGGCTGGCCCGTGAGCGGATCGACGCACTGCTCGCCGAGGGCCGCTGGCCCGTCCTGGTCGGCGGTTCCGGCCTCTACGTCCGCGGCGCCGTCGACAACCTGGAGTTCCCGGGCACCGACCCGGAGGTCAGGGCTCGCCTGGAGGAGGAGCTCACGCTGCGCGGTCCGGGGGCGCTGCACGCACGCCTCGCCGTCGCGGACCCCGGGGCGGCACAGGCGATCCTGCCGAGCAACGGCCGCCGCATCGTCCGCGCGCTCGAGGTCATCGAGATCACCGGAAGACCTTTCACGGCAAGTCTCCCCGGCCACGACTCGGTCTACGACACGCTCCAGATCGGCGTCGACGTGGCCCGCCCCGAACTGGACGAGCGCATCGCCCGCCGGGTCGACCGGATGTGGGACGCCGGTCTCGTGGAAGAAGTGCGCGCACTGGAGGCGCAGGGGTTGCGCGAGGGGCGTACGGCGTCGCGCGCGCTCGGCTACCAGCAGGTGCTGGCGGCTCTCGCCGGGGAGCGCACCCTCGAGGAGGCGCGGTCCGAGACCGTTCGTGCCACCAAGCGCTTCGCGCGCCGTCAGGATTCGTGGTTCAGGCGCGATCCCCGGGTGCACTGGTTGAGTGGGGCCGCGGCGGACCTGACGGAACTTCCGCAGCTCGCGTTGTCGTTGGTCGAACGACCGGTTACAGCCTGATCACGTCATGGCATCGGGACGCCCAGGCCGTCATCCGGCCCTGTGACGCCGTGCCATCATCGAGCTTCGATCGACCGGAGTGAGTCCTAGTTGGGAGGGCGCGTGGCGATGGAGGCCGGCCCTCGCGACACCGGACACGGCACCGAACACCTCACCACCGAGCGGGGTGCGGCGGAGCAGGAGAACGACCGTCTCAGCCCGGACGGACCGGACGAGACGCAGGGCGGGGTGACCGACGACGGTCCCGAGCCGGACGAGATGTTCGCGGGCGGCGACGAGGTCGAGGTCGAACTGCGCCCGCAGCGCCGACTGCGCATCTGGCAGCTCGCGCCCATCGTGGGACTGGCCGCGGTCGGCTCCCTGATGTTCGCCTTCCCGCTCGCCTTCGACTTCGGCGACAGCGGCGCCGTGATCGCCATGCTGGGACTGCTGATCTGCTCCTGCGCGGCCGGGTGGGGCATGATGGCCGCCCGCAGGGTCGGCTCCACCCTCCCCGGCCTGCCGGCCCGGGGCTCCGGACGCAGACCCGACTGGCGGGTGGTGACCGGCTACGCCGTGATGGTCGCCGCGGTGGTGGCACTGGCGGTCTGGCGGGTCGCCCGGCTCCGCTGACGGCTCCGCCCGGCGCCCGGGCGGCGTGTTCTCGTACGATCGAGGAATGAGCACGCGGATCGCCTTCCTCAAGGGACACGGCACGGAGAACGACTTCGTGATCGTCCCCGACCCCGAGAACGCCATCGACCTCCCCCCGGCCGCCGTCGCCGCCCTGTGCGACCGCCGCGCGGGCATCGGCGGCGACGGGCTGCTGCACGTGGTGCGGTCCGCGGCACACCCCGAGGCCCGGCACATGGCGGCCGACGCCGAGTGGTTCATGGACTACCGCAACGGCGACGGCTCGATCGCGGAGATGTGCGGCAACGGAGTGCGGGTGTTCGCGCGCTACCTCCAGCGCGCCGGGCATGTGGCCGAAGGGGACCTCGCCGTCGCCACGCGCGGGGGAGTGAAGACCGTGCACATCGCGAAGGAGGGCGACATCACCGTCGGCATGGGCGGCGCGCTGCTCCCCGAGGGCGACGTCACGGTGAGCGTCGGAGGGCGCAGCTGGCCCGCCCGGAACGTGAACATGGGCAACCCGCACGCCGTGGCCTTCGTGGACGACCTCGCCCACGCGGGCGACCTGCTCGGCCCCCCGCCGTTCAGCCCGGCCACCGCCTACCCGGACGGCGTGAACGTGGAGTTCGTCGTCGACCGCGGGCCGCGGCACGTGGCGCTGCGCGTGCACGAGCGCGGGTCCGGCGAGACCCGCTCCTGCGGCACCGGCGCCTGCGCGGTCGCCGTGGCCGCCGCCCGCCGCGACGGGGTCGACCCGCGCGTCACCGGGACCCCGGCGACGTACACCGTGGACCTGCCCGGTGGCACCCTGGTGATCACCGAACGGCCCGACGGTGAGATCGAGATGACCGGACCCGCGGTGATCGTCGCCGAGGGCGAGATCGAGGCGGAATGGCTGGAGAGCGCCCTCCGCTGACCGGGCGATGGCTCGGGAACGCAGCCTCCGGCCCGCCCGGGGGTGCCATCCGCAGGCACCGGCAGGGTGTTCGTCTTCGAGAGCACGGCGGACCGCCGGTCCGATGGCGTGAAACGGACCTCCCGCCGGCCTTCCCTCAATGGGGTGATCCGTTTCACGCTCGGCCGGAGGCGGTCCGTCCGGCGTGGTCCGTGTCGGTAGCATCAAGCACCGGCCCGGACGGGAACGAACGCCGCCTCCCGAGCCCGAGTCCGCCCTGGGGCGCGCCGTCCGCCGGTCCACGCAGCCGGAGGTGCCCATGAACGCGGAGGCCGTGAATCCTGCGAGCCCAGGCTCTGTGACTTCTGAGCACGTCACATCCACGGGACCGCGCAGGAAGGCCCGCCCCCGGCTCGACCTGCGCAGACTGGGCCGCGCCGCGCTGCTCGGCACCACCGCCCGCGACCGGCTGCCCGACGCCATCGGTCACGTGGTCGACGCCCATCGCGCGCACCATCCAGACGCCGACCTCGAAATCCTGCGCCGCGCCTATGTGTTGGCGGAGTCCTCCCACCGGGGGCAGATGCGCAAGAGCGGTGAGCCGTACATCACCCACCCGCTCGCCGTGACCCTGATCCTCGCCGAACTCGGCGCCGAGACGACCACGTTGACGGCGTCCCTGCTCCACGACACCGTGGAGGACACGGATGTGACGCTGGAGCAGGTGGGGGAGGAGTTCGGCGAGGAGGTCCGCTATCTCGTCGACGGCGTCACCAAGTTGGAGAAGGTCGACTACGGCGCCGCCGCCGAACCCGAGACCTTCCGCAAGATGCTCGTCGCCACCGGCAACGACGTCCGCGTGATGTCGATCAAACTCGCCGACCGGCTGCACAACATGCGCACCCTCGGCGTGATGCGTCCCGAGAAGCAGGAACGCATCGCCAAGGTGACACGTGACGTCCTGATCCCGCTCGCCGAACGGCTCGGCGTCCAGGCCCTCAAGACGGAACTGGAGGACCTGGTCTTCGCCATCCTCCACCCCGACGAGTACGCGCACACACGGGAGTTGATCGTCCGCAACGCCGCCCGCGCGGACGACCCGCTAGCCGAGGTGGCCGACGAGGCGCGCAAGGTGCTCCGCGAGGCCGACATCCCTGCCGAAGTCCTCATCCGCCCGCGCCACTTCGTCTCCGTGCACCGCGTGTCCCGGAAGCGCGGGCCGCTGCGCGGCGCCGACTTCGGCCGTCTGCTGGTCCTGGTGAACGAGGACGCCGACTGCTACGGCGTCCTGGGCGAGCTGCACACCTGCATGACGCCCGTGGTCTCGGAGTTCAAGGACTTCATCGCCGTACCGAAGTTCAACCTGTACCAGTCGCTGCACACCGCCGTGGCCGGCGGGGACGGCCAGGTCGTCGAGGTCCTCATCCGCACCCACCAGATGCACAAGGTCGCCGAGGCCGGCGTCGTCGCCCTCGGCAACCCCTACGCCGCCCCGCCGGAGGAACAGTCCGCGAGCGACGGCGAACGCGTCGACCCCACCCGGCCCGGCTGGCTCTCCCGGCTGCTCGACTGGCAGCGGGCCGCGCCCGACCCCGACACCTTCTGGTCCACCCTGCGCGAGGATCTCGCCCAGGACCGCGAGATCACCGTCTTCCGCCCCGACGGGGGGACGCTGGGCCTGCCCGAGGGGGCCACCTGCGTGGACGCCGCCTACGCGCAGTACGGCGAGGACGCGCACGCCTGCATCGGAGCCCGGGTCAACGGCCGTCTGGCGACGCTCAGCACCGTCCTCAAGGACGGCGACACCGTCCAGCTGCTCATGGGGCAGGACGCGGCCTCCGAGCCCTCCCGGGAGTGGCTGGAGCACGCCCACACCCCCGCGGCCCGGATCGCCATCCAGCGGTGGCTGGCCGCCCACCCCGCGCCGGACGGGGCCGCCGCACCGGACACGGCCGCCCGGCCGCTCGCCCAGGATCCCGCCCCCTCGCCGGCCCCGGACGCTCCGGCGCCCGGCCGTCCCGGCGCCGCCCAGGTCCTGGCCGACCGGGCCGGCGCGACCGTACGGCTCGCCGGCTGCTGTACGCCCGTACCGCCCGACGAGGTGACCGGCTTCCCTGTGCGCGGGGGAGCGGTCACCGTGCACCGGGTCGGGTGCGCCGTGGTGGCGCGGATGAAGGGAACCGGGCGCGCCGAGGTCGGCGTGCGCTGGGGCGAGGGCGCCGAGTGCCGGGTCACGCTCGTCGCGGAGTCGTTCGTCCGCCCGCATCTGCTCGCCGACCTCACCGAGGCCATGGCCCTCGAGGGCGCCGAGATCGTCTCCGCGACCGTCGAACCCCCGGAGCGGCAGCAGGTGCGGCACACCTACACCGTGCAGCTGCCGGACGCCGCCCACCTGCCCGCGCTGATGCGCGCGATGCGCGACGTGGCCGGCGTGTACGACGTCAGCCGGGCGCAGCGACAGGCGCCGGGCGTCTGACAGGCGCGGGCGGAAGGCCGGACCGGTCCGGCCTTCCGCCCCGCGGGCGCTCGCTCACGCGCGTCGACCGGGCGCCGGCCGGGAATAACACGGTGACGAGACGAGCCGTACCGTGCGACCATCGTCAGGTCCGCGCACCACGGGCCCCGGGAATCTCCCGGAGCGCCCGGACGTTGTGCACAGTGACGGAGGGTCCCACGGACCGGCTCCGTCGACACTCAGGTCACCGACGACGTAAGGACCCAATGACCTCCTCTTCTTCCCCTTCCCAGGACACCAAGCGCTTCGCGCACACCTACCCCGAGGGTCTCCGGGCCGATGCCCTGATGGAAGAGGACGTCGCCTGGAGTCTCGACATCGACGGAGAGCGGGACGGCGACCAGTTCGACCGCTCCGAGCGTGCGGCCCTGCGCCGCGTCGCGGGTCTCTCCACCGAGCTCGAGGACGTCACCGAGGTCGAGTACCGGCAGCTCCGCCTGGAGCGGGTCGTGCTCGTCGGAGTGTGGACCTCGGGCACCGTGCAGGACGCGGAGAACTCCCTGGCCGAGCTCGCCGCCCTCGCGGAGACGGCCGGCGCCCTCGTCCTCGACGGCGTGATCCAGCGCCGCGACAAGCCCGACGCCGCCACCTACATCGGCTCCGGCAAGGCCGAGGAGCTGCGGGACGTCGTGCTCGACACCGGCGCGGACACCGTCATCTGCGACGGTGAGCTCAGCCCCGGCCAGCTGATCCACCTCGAGGACGTCGTCAAGGTCAAGGTCATCGACCGTACGGCCCTGATCCTCGACATCTTCGCCCAGCACGCCAAGTCCCGCGAGGGCAAGGCGCAGGTCGCGCTCGCGCAGATGCAGTACATGCTGCCGCGGCTGCGCGGCTGGGGTCAGTCGCTCTCCCGGCAGATGGGCGGCGGCAAGGGCGGCGGACTCGCCACCCGTGGCCCCGGTGAGACCAAGATCGAGACGGACCGGCGCCGGATCCGCGAGAAGATGGCGAAGATGCGCCGGGAGATCGCGGAGATGAAGACCGGCCGCGAGATCAAGCGACAGGAGCGCCGGCGCCACAAGGTGCCGTCCGTGGCCATCGCGGGCTACACCAACGCCGGCAAGTCCTCCCTGCTCAACCGCCTCACCGGCGCGGGCGTCCTGGTCGAGAACGCCCTGTTCGCCACCCTCGACCCGACCGTACGCCGGGCCGAGACCCCGAGTGGCCGGCTGTACACGCTGGCCGACACGGTCGGCTTCGTCCGGCACCTGCCGCACCACCTGGTCGAGGCGTTCCGCTCCACGATGGAGGAGGTCGGCGACGCCGACCTGATCCTGCACGTGGTGGACGGTTCGCACCCGGTCCCGGAGGAGCAGCTGGCCGCCGTGCGCGAGGTGATCAGGGACGTCGGCGCCACCGGCGTACCCGAGATCGTCGTGATCAACAAGGCCGACGCCGCCGACCCGCTGACGCTGCAGCGGCTGCTGCGGGTGGAGAAGCGCTCCATCGCCGTCTCGGCCCGCACCGGCCGGGGCATGGCGGAGCTGCTCGCGCTCATCGACGCCGAGCTGCCCCGACCCTCCGTGGAGATCGAGGCACTCGTGCCGTACACCCACGGCAAGCTGGTCGCGCGCGCCCACGACGAGGGCGAGGTGATCTCCGAGGAGCACACCGCGGAGGGCACCCTGCTCAAGGTGCGGGTGCACGAGGAGCTGGCGGCGGAACTCACGCCGTACGTGCCGGCCCCGGCCGGCTGACCGCACGGCCGAAGGCCCGCCCCCGCACACCGCGGGGGCGGGCCTTCGGCATGGTGCGGCTCACTGACCGCCGTAGGTCTTGCTCATGTTCTGGTACAGCGCCTCGGCGTCCGCGCCGAGCTGCGGCCCGGCGAGCCAGGTGTTGTCCAGCGGGCCGATCGAGGTGTTGGAGACCAGCACCGTCTTGCCGTCCCGCACCCGGAACCAGCCGCCGCCGGACGAGCCGCCGGTCATCGAGCAGCCGATGCGGTACATCGTCGGCAGGCTCGGACTGAGCGAGAACCGGCCCGGGGCGTCGAGGCACTTGAACATCTGCAGCCCGTTGTAGGGCGGCGCCGCGGGGTAGCCCCAGGCGCCCATCCGGCCGGCCTCCGCCGCGGACGGCGCGGAGAAGTCCACGTCGAGCGCGTTGCCGACCGTCTCCTCCAGGGACTTGGCGCCCTGCTCCGGCTTCACGTGCAGCACGGCGTAGTCGTACGCCGCGCCGTCGCCGCCGCTCTGCGAACCGCCCTGGATCCAGCCGTTGGAGGTCGAGGCCCAGTCCGCCCACCAGTTGCCGTAGGGGGCGATCTCGGCGGCGTTCGCGTTGCTCAGCTCCGCCTCGGACTTGCCGAGGTCGTTGTAGGCCGGGACGAAGACCAGGTTCCGGAACCAGCCGCCGTCGCTCCCGGCGTGCACACAGTGCCCCGCCGTCCAGACCAGGTTGGACTTGCCCGGGTGGTTCACGTCCTTGATGACGGTGCCGGAGCAGACGGCGGGGCCCTCCGGGGAGTCGAAGAACACCTTGCCGACCGGCGCCGCGTTCTCGTGGTACGGCGTCTTCTCGCCCACCGCCCGGACCTGGGCCGGCTCCGGGTCGCTGACGCCCTCCGCCGCCGCCGCGTCCTTCGTCGAGACCGTCTTGTCGGCCTCCTTCGCGGACTTCATCCGGTCGGGCTTCCACAGCCCCTCGATCACCGGGTTGACGAAGTCCTCGGCCTCACTCAGCCACTTGTCCCTGTCCCAGTTCTCCCAGCCGCCGTCCTTCCACTTGTCGACGTCGATCCCGTGCTCCTTGAGCCTGTCCGCGATGTCGGACGGGACCGTCACCCTGCCGCCGCCGCTGTCCGCGGTCCGGGAGGCGGTGGCGTCGGGCTTGCCCTTCGCCTCGTCCTCCTCGGAACCGCCGCACGCGGTCGCGGTGAGCGCCAGGGCGGCGACCAGCCCGGTGGCGGCGAGGACGGTGCGACGGCCGCGCCCGGACGGCGCGGACATACGTGTGGAACCCATGGTGCGATGACCCCCGTGGAAACGAATGAATGTCGTGCCGCGCGTCATGTCCCGCCCGGGGCGCTGCCGCCCCGCCCGGTCCCGTGCGCGCGGCGGCACACGGGACCGGGCACGCCGGTCACTGCCCGGCGAACTTCTCGCTGACCGAGTCGTACACGCCCTTGGCCTCGTCACCCAGACGCGGACCGGCCAGCCAGCCCGACGTCACCGGGCCGATGGAGGTGTTGGACACCAGCGCCGGCTTCCCGTCCGAGCCCGTCGCGACCCAGCCGCCACCGGAGGAACCGGCCGTCATGCTGCACCCGATGCGGTACATCGTCGGGTCGGACGCGCTGAGCGACAGCCGCCCGGGCTTGTCCTGGCAGCGGTACAGCGTCTGGCCCTCGTACGGCGGGGCGGCCGGGTAGCCGATCGCCGTGAGCTCCTTCACCTTCGCCACCGCGGGCGCGTTGAAGTCCACCGGCAGCGCCGAACCGACCTTCTCCTCCAGCGACTTGCCGTCGCCGCCCTTCTCCGGCGTCACATGGATGACGGCGAAGTCGTACGAGGCGCCGTCACCGCCCGTGGCGCCGCCCTGCTCGATCCACTGGTCGGAGGTCTGCGCCCAGTCGCCCCACCAGACGCCGTACGGAGCGACCTCCTCCTTCGTCGCGCCCTCGAGCTCCTGCGCCGACTTGCCCGAGTCGTTGTACGAGGGCACGAACGCGATGTTGCGGTACCAGCCGCCCTTCTTGCCCGCGTGCACACAGTGGCCCGCCGTCCACACCATGTTGGACTTGCCCGGGTTGGCCGGGTCCTGCACCACGGTGGCCGAGCAGACCATCGTGCCCTCGGGGGAGTCGAAGAACACCTTGCCCGCCGTCGGGGCGTTGGCGTGGTACGACGGCGAGATCGCCGCCGCCTGCACCGGCTCCGGAGTGGGGTCGGTCACGCCCTGGTCACCGGAGATGTCGCCCTCGTCGACACCCTGGTCCGGCTCCTCGGCGTCCCGCATGCGGTCCGGGTCCCACAGGTCCTCGATGATCGGGTTGACGAAGTCGTTGGCCTCGCGCAGCCAGTCGTCCTTGCTCCAGTCCTTCCAGGCGCCGTCCCTCCACTTGTCGAGATCGATCCCGTGCTCCTTGAGCCGGTCCTTGATGTCGTCCGGGATCTTGAGCTTGCCGTCGTCGGCCGCGGCGGTCGCCGAGGTCTCGGCGCTCGCGTCCGTGTCCCCCGACTCACAGGCGGTGGCGGTGAGGGCGAGCGCCGAGGCGAGTGCGACGGCGGCCAGCACGGGGGAGGTACGGCGCGCGCTCCCCCCTCGTCGAGCGGTGGACGACGGCCGTATGGATCGCATGATCTGACTCCCCCTGGAGTGGACGAACTTGATGGTTCTCGGCCGTGATCCGGCCCGCGCGCAGGCGGAGTTCGGGGCGGTCCCACGGCCTTCGGGAACGGCACCACACACTATGCGCTCGCTGTGGGGGACGTCCGACGGAACGGCAACGGTTCGGCTACAAGCCGCCTGACCTGGATGTTCGTCCGCAGTTGCGCCGGTTTGCTGCCGGACGGCGCACGCGTCGCGGACGCCCGGGCGGCCAAGTGCGCCCGGACAACCCGTAACCCGGCGAGTGGTCCGGGGTTGGTTGAGACGACTCCCTCCCTCCCGGACGGGCCGACCCCGCTACGCGCCACCCACGAGGACCCGCCTTGCACACCACCCCCACACCGGCCGACCGCACGGGCCCCCTGCTGCCGCGCCAGGACCGGAAACCGCCCGACACCGACTGGATCAGGGGCACCGGAGCGTGCCCCCTGGAGCATCCCGACCCGCGCAGGGCGGCCCAGGCGGCCGCCGCCGAGAACCTGCTGCGCTGCTGGGTGCGCGAAACCGGCGTACGCGCCCCGGAAGACGCCATCCTGTGCCTCCCCCTCCCGGCCAGCGGCACGGCCCTGCTCGTCCCCGTCCTGTACTGGTCCCCGACGGGCCTGCACCGCTTCGGCCTGCCCTACCTGGCGGACGCCCCGGACCCCGCCCCGTACGTCGACGCCGTGCTGCTGGCCGCCCTCCTCGGCAGGGAGCACGCCGGCCCGGCGGGCCCAGCGCTTCCGCCGGCCGGTGACGTCACCGACCTGGTCTCGCGGGTCGCCGACTCCGTGCGGCGCGTCACCGCCTTCGTCACCGAACGGCGGCTGCGTACGGAGGACCACCCGGACCTCTTCCTCGCCGCGGAACAGGCACTCGTCCTCGGACACCCCCTGCACCCCGACCCGAAGAGCCGCGACGGCCTCTCCGACGCCGAGGCGCTGCGCTACTCACCCGAGTCACGCGGCTCCTTCCCCCTGCACTGGATGGCCGTCGCCCCCGCCCTGCTCGCCACCGACTCCGCCTGGACCGAGCACGGACGCCCGGTCACCGCGCCCGGCCTCACCGCCCGGCTCGCCGGCCCCGGCCTGCCGCTGCCCGACGGCTACGCGGCCCTGCCCGTGCACCCCTGGCAACTGCGCCAGATCCGCCACCGCCCCGAGGCCGCCGCGCTCCTCGACGCCGGGCTGCTCCGCGACCTCGGCGGCCACGGCGACCCCTGGCACCCCACCTCCTCCGTCCGCACCGTCCACCGGACCGGCGCCCCCGCCATGCTCAAGCTGTCGCTGGGCCTGCGCATCACCAACTCCCGCCGGGAGAACCTCCGCAAGGAACTCCACCGGGGCGTCGAGGTCCACCGTCTGCTGCGCACGGGACTGTCCCAGCGGTGGCGGGCCGCGCACCCCGGCTTCGACATCGTCCGCGACCCGGCCTGGCTCGGCGTGGACGGACCGGCCGGTGACCCCGTGCCCGGACTCGACGTGGTGATCCGGCACAACCCCTTCCGGCCGCACGAGGACGTCACCTGCGTCGCCGGGCTCCTCGCCCCGCACCCCCGCCCCGGCGGCCGCACGGCGTCCCGGCTGGCCGGGATCCTCACCGGCCTCGCCGCCCGGACCGGCCGGCCGTCCGGGGCGGTCGCCGCGGAGTGGTTCCTGCGCTACCTCGAGCACGTGGTGCGGCCCGTGCTGTGGCTGGACGGCGAGGCCGGCATCGCCCTGGAGGCGCACCAGCAGAACACCCTGCTCCTGCTGGACCCCGACGGCTGGCCCGCGGGCGCCCGCTACCGGGACAACCAGGGCTACTACTTCCGCGACTCCCGGCGCGCCGGACTCGACGCCCTGCTGCCCGGCATCGGCGAACGCAGCGACACCTTCGTCCCCGACGAGGTCACCGACGAACGCTTCACCTACTACCTGGGCATCAACAACGTCTTCGGTCTCATCGGCGCCCTGGGCTCCCAGCGCCTCGCCGACGAACGGCTGCTGCTCGCCGCCTTCCGCCGGTTCCTCGCCGGAATCTCCACCGGCCCGGCGAGGACCCGCAGCACCCTGCCCGCCCGTCTCCTCGACGCACCCGTCCTGCGCTGCAAGGCCAACCTGCTGACCCGGCTGCACGGCCTCGACGAACTCGTCGGCCCGGTCGCCACCCAGTCCGTCTACGTCACCCTCGCCAACCCGCTGCACCCATGACGCCCGACCGCGTCCGCGACTGGGGCCCGGCCGGCACACCCGCCGGACTGTTCCGGCTCGTCCCCGTCCGCCTCGAACGCGACCTGCCGCTGCTCGCGGGGTGGATGAACGACCCCGCCGTCGCCGCGTTCTGGGAGCTGTCCGGACCGCCGGACGTGACCGCGGGCCACCTGCGGGCCCAGCTCACCGGCGACGGACACAGCGTTCCGTGCCTCGGCGTCCTGGACGGTACGCCGATGAGCTACTGGGAGATCTACCGCGCGGACCTCGACCCCCTGGCCCGCCACTACCCGGCCCGGCCCCACGACACCGGGCTCCACGTCCTCATCGGCGCCTCCCGCGACCGGGGCAGGGGCCTCGGCGGCATCCTGCTCGCAGCCGTCGCCGACCTCGCCCTGGACCGAAGCCCCCGGTCACCTCGCGTCGTCGCGGAACCCGACCTGCGCAACGTTCCGTCCGTCGCCGCCTTCCTCACGGCCGGCTTCCGCTTCTCGGCGGAGATCGATCTGCCCACGAAGCGGGCCGCCCTCATGGTCCGGGACCGTTCCCCGCGGCATCGGCTCCGGCACGCCGTCCCCGCACCCCTCACCCCCGCCGAGGAGCCCGCGTCTTGATCACACCGCCCGTCCCCGCCGTGATCGCACGAATGTCAGTGCCGGGTCGTAGGGTGGTCGCGCTATGACGAAGCCCTCACTCCCCGAACTCCTGCACGCCGCCGTCACCGCCGTCGGCGGCACGGAGCGTCCCGGCCAGGTCTCCATGGCCGAAGCCGTCGCCGAGGCGATCGACGACGGAGCCCATCTCCTGGTGCAGGCCGGCACCGGCACCGGAAAGTCGCTGGGCTACCTGGTGCCCGCGCTGGCGCACGGGGAGCGGGTGGTCGTGGCGACGGCCACCCTGGCACTGCAGCGCCAGCTCGTGGAGCGGGACCTTCCGCGCACGGTGGATGCCCTGCATCCGCAGCTGCGCCGCCGCCCGGAGTTCGCGATGCTCAAGGGCCGCTCCAACTACCTGTGTCTGCACCGGCTCCACGAGGGCATGCCGCAGGACGAGGAGGAGGGCCTCTTCGACCAGTTCGAGGCGGCCGCGCCCACCAGCAAGCTCGGCCAGGACCTGCTGCGGCTGCGCGACTGGTCCGACGAGACGGAGACCGGCGACCGGGACGACCTCACACCGGGCGTCTCCGACCGGGCGTGGGCCCAGGTGTCGGTGTCCTCGCGGGAGTGCCTGGGCGCCACCAAGTGCGCCTACGGCGCCGAGTGCTTCGCCGAGGCGGCCCGCGAGCGCGCCAAGCTGGCCGAGGTGGTCGTCACCAACCACGCGCTGCTCGCCATCGACGCCATCGAGGGCGCGCCGGTGCTTCCGCAGCACGAGGTACTGATCGTCGACGAGGCCCATGAGCTGGTCTCCCGGGTCACCGGGGTCGCCACCGGGGAACTCACCCCCGGGCAGGTCAACCGCGCGGTGCGGCGGGCCGCGAAACTGGTCGACGAGAAGTTCGCCGACCAGCTCCAGACGGCCGCCGAGGGCTTCGAGCGGCTGATGGAGCTGGCCCTCCCCGGCCGGCTGGAGGAGATCCCGGAGGACCTCGGGTACGCGCTCATGGCGCTGCGCGACGCGTGCAGGAACGTCATCTCCGCGATCGGCAGCACCCGCGACAAGTCCGTGCAGGACGAGGACGCGGTCCGCAAACAGGCGCTGGCCTCCGTGGAGAGCGTGCACGACGTGGCGGAGCGGATCACGCACGGCTCCGAGTGGGACGTCGTCTGGTACGAGCGGCACGACCGCTTCGGAGCCTCCCTGCGCGTCGCGCCCATGTCCGTCTCCGGTCTGCTGCGCGAGAAGCTCTTCACCGACCGCTCCGTCGTCCTGACGTCCGCGACGCTGAAGCTGGGCGGCGACTTCAACGGCGTGGGGGCGTCCCTGGGGCTCGGTCCCGAGGGCGTCGAGGGCGAGGACCTCCCGCAGTGGAAGGGCGTCGACGTCGGCTCGCCCTTCGACTACCCCAGGCAGGGCATCCTGTACGTCGCGAAGCATCTGGCGCGTCCCGCCCGTGACGGTGACCGCGGGGACATGCTGGACGAGCTCACCGAACTGATCCAGGCGGCGGGCGGCCGCACCCTGGGCCTGTTCTCCTCGATGCGGGCCGCCCAGCTCGCCGCGGAGGAGCTGCGCTCCCGCATTCCGGAGTTCCCGATCCTCCTCCAGGGCGAGGAGACGCTCGGCGAACTGATCAAGAACTTCGCGGCCGACCCGAAGACCTGCCTCTTCGGCACGCTGTCGCTCTGGCAGGGTGTGGACGTACCGGGTCCGAGCTGCCAGCTGGTGGTCATGGACAAGATCCCCTTCCCGCGCCCCGACGACCCCTTGATGAGCGCCCGCCAGAAGGCCGTCGAGGAGGCGGGCGGCAACGGCTTCATGGCGGTCGCCGCCACCCACGCGGCGCTGCTCATGGCGCAGGGCGCGGGCCGTCTGGTGCGCGCCTCGGGCGACCGGGGCGTGGTGGCCGTACTGGACCAGCGACTGGCGACGGCGCGCTACGGCAGCTATCTGAAGGCTTCGCTGCCCGACTTCTGGTACACCACTGACCGCAACCAGGTCAGGAAGTCGCTGGCCGCGATCGACGCGACGGCGAAGCAGACGGAAGCGAAGTGACCACCCGGGGGCGTCGCCCGCCCCCGGCAGGTGCCGCGGCCGGCGGCCCCGTAGGCCGGACGGCCGAGTCCTGCATCCCCGCCCCTCGGCGTGTCGCCGGTCCGCATGGATGAGCCGACTGTCCATGCGTTCGCGTGTGCGTGAGGTCCGGCTGTCCGGTGATCCGGCGGACTCGGGGGCCTGTCGGTCCGTGTCCGGGCGTTCTGTGTGCCCGGCGGGCCGGGATGCCCGTTG
>Ga0247820_10000334_pt1 | contig 24527 bp, 22 predicted proteins | sample 13C_Glucose_Day1_2_FD_192480 | JGI IMG/M metagenome (GOLD analysis project Ga0247820, IMG submission 192480) | Soil microbial communities from agricultural site in Penn Yan, New York, United States - 13C_Glucose_Day14 | ecosystem: Environmental > Terrestrial > Soil > Agricultural land | place...
TGGGTCACGGCGGCCACGGCACCGCGATGCGGGCGCTGGCCCACGACGCGCCGGTCGTGGTGCTGCCCATGGACCCGCGCTCGGACCACCTGATGGTCGGCCGCAGCCTCGAGCGGGCGGGGGCCGGCCGGGTCGTGCCGACCGGCGGCGGGCCGCAGGCCGTCGCGGGGGCGGTCGGTGCGCTGCTCGCCGACGGCCCGCACCGCGCGGCCGCCGCCCGGCTCGGCGCAGCCGTGCGCTCGGCGCCCGGTGCCACGGGGGCCGCGGACGCCCTCGAGGGCGTGCTGGCCGGCAGTGGCCAGACCAGCGGGAGGTAAAGGAATCGCAAGAGTTCGGTACCGAACCCCCATGTAAAGCGTTTACGCATCTACGTTCTCGGCTGTACCCACCTGCCGGACGGCTCTGCCGACCGACTGCCCCCGAGGAGCAACGATGCCCCGTTCCCGACGCCTGTCTGCCTTCGCGACGGGAGCCGCCCTCCTCATCGCACCGACGGTGCTCCTGGCCACGCCCGCCTCGGCCGACCACACGGACCTGCCCTCCCGGGTGACGCTGATGGGCTCGCTGATGAGCGAGCTGGGCTGCGACGCTGACTGGTCGGAGACGTGCACGGCCACCGACCTGCTCGCGGTGCCGGGGTCTCCCGGCCTGTTCTCGCGCACCTTCAGCGTGCCGGCCGGTGACCCCGACCAGCCGTACGACTACGTGTACAAGGTGCGCCTCAACGGCTCCTGGACCGAGAACTACGGCGACGCCACCTTCGGGGTACCCGACGGCAACATCCCGCTGGCGATCGACCGCACCACTTCGCTGCGGTTCACCTACGACCACGACACCCACCGGGTCTCCGTCGGGCCCGCCCAGCCGGCGGGTGGCCTCAGCAACGCCGACCGGGCGCTGGCCGGCGAGAGCCTGCGGGAGGACCTCACCCGCGAGAACTTCTACTTCGTCATGGCAGACCGCTTCGAGAACGGCGACTCCACCAACGACACCGCGTCGATCCCGGGCACGCGGCTCGAGAACGGCTTCGACCCGACCAGCCAGGGTTTCTACCACGGTGGCGACCTCAAGGGCATCATCGACCGGCTCGACTACATCGAGGGCCTCGGCACGACGGCCATCTGGATGACACCGTCCTTCAAGAACAAGCCGGTGCAGGGTGCGCCGGGCTCGGAGTCGGCGGGCTACCACGGCTACTGGATCACTGACTTCACCCAGATCGACCCGCACCTGGGCACCAACGCCGAGCTCAAGACGCTCATCGACCTGGCCCACGAGCGCGGCATCAAGGTGTTCTTCGACATCATCACGAACCACACGGCCGACGTCCTGGACTACCCCGAGTCGGCGTACGACGCCACCGGGCAGGTGCCCTACAAGGCCAAGAGCGACGTGCCCTACAAGGACGCCGAGGGCAACCCGTTCGACGACCGCGACTTCACCTTCATCGGCGACCCGTTCCCCGAGGTCGACCCCGAGGTGAGCTTCCCCTACGAGCCGACCTTCCGCAGCACGGCCGACTCGACGCTCAAGGTGCCGGCCTGGCTCAACGACCCGACGATGTACCACAACCGGGGCACGTCGACCTTCTCCGGCGAGAACAGCGAGTACGGCGACTTCCCGTCGGGCAGCCGGTCGGCGCTGGACGACCTGTGGACCGAGCGCCCCCAGGTGGTGCAGGGGATGATCGACATCTACGAGACCTGGGTCGACGAGGCCGGGGTCGACGGCTTCCGGATCGACACCGTCAAGCACGTCAACATGGACTTCTGGAAGCAGTTCGGCCCGGCCCTGCAGGGGCACGCGGCCTCGGTCGGGAACGACGACTTCTTCATGTTCGGCGAGGTCTACGACGCCGACCCGCGCTTCATGTCGCAGTACACGACCGAGGGTCGCCTCCAGGCCACCGTCGACTTCGGCTTCCAGGGCAGCGGCGTGAACTTCGCCAAGGGCCGCGCGACGACCGAGCTGCGCGAGTTCTACGCGCTCGACGACTACTTCACCGACGCCGACTCCAACGCCTACTCCCTGCCGACGTTCCTCGGGAACCACGACATGGGCCGCGTCGGCAGCTTCCTGCGCCAGGGGACCAGCTGGGACGACGCCGAGCTCCTCGACCGCGACCAGCTCGCCCACTCGCTGATGTACCTCACCCGCGGCCAGCCGGTCGTCTACTACGGCGACGAGCAGGGCTTCTCCGCGCCGCCCGACGTGCCCGACGGCATCGGCGACCAGCGGGCGCGTGAGGACATGTTCGCCAGCCAGGTGGCGCTGCACAACGACAGCTACGACCTCATCGGCACCGACGCGACCACGGCCGTGGACAACTTCGACGCCGACCACCCGATGTACGAGCACATCGCCGAACTCGCCGCGCTCCGCGCCGATCACCCCGCGCTGGCCGACGGTGCGCAGGTGCACCGGTACGCCACGAGCGGGCCCGGCATCTTCGCCTTCAGCCGGATCGACTCCGACGAGCAGGTGGAGTACGTGGTCGCGGTCAACAACGCCGACGAGGCCTCGACGGCCACCTTCGACACCTACCAGCCCGCCCGCAGCATGCTCAAGAGCGTCTGGCCCACCGCGGGGAGCAACCTCAAGACCGACTCGCAGGGCCGGGTGACCGTCACCGTGCCGCCCCTGTCGGCCGTCGTCTACCGGGCCAACGCCAAGCTGCGCGCCGACCAGGACTCACCCTCCCCGGTGTTCACCTCGCCCGGCGACACCGGCATCGTCACCGGTCGGGCCGAGGTCGGGGTGAGCGTCCCGGGTGGTGACTTCACCGAGGTCACCTTCGCTTGGCGCCCCGTCGGCACGCAGGAGTGGCAGGTCCTCGGCACCGACGACAACGCGCCGTACCGCGTCTTCCACGACGTCCGTGGGCTCGCCCAGGGTGCGCCCGTGGAGTACCGGGCCATCGCCCGCGACCACGACGGTGACCTCGGCGTCGTCTCGACCAGCGCCGTGGTGGGCCAGCCCCAGCCCCCCGCCGACCCCGGCATCGACCTCGGGCCGATCACCCAGCCCGATGCCGTGTCGGTGCCGGGCAGCCACGGCAGCGAGATCGGCTGCGCCGCCGACTGGGACCCGCCGTGTGACGCCATCCAGCTGACCCTGGACGACGACCAGGTGTGGAAGGGCACGTTCTCACCGCAGGCAGGCCAGTACGCCTTCAAGGCCGCGCTGAACCGCTCCTGGGACGTCAACTACGGCGCCGGCGGCAACCGCAACGGCTCGGACATCCCGTACACCACCGACGGCGGCGAGGTGAGCTTCTACTACGACCACCGCACCCACTGGGTCACCAACACCGAGCTCGACCCGATCCTCGTGGCCACCGGGAGCTTCCAGTCCGAGCTGGGCTGCTCGGCCGACGGCGACGCGACGTGCATGAGGTCGTGGCTCCAGGACCCCGACGGCGACGGCACGTACTCGTTCACGACGATCGACATCCCGGCCGGCAGCTACAGCGTCGCCGTCGGTGACGGCGCACCGGTGGCGTTCACCGTCGAGGAGGGGCTGGCCACCACGGTCGCCTACCAGGCGTCGACCAAGGCGCTCACCGTCGAGACCTTCTCGCCGGACTTCGGCCCAGACCTGTCCACCGCCCGGGCCTCCTGGCTCGCTCGTGACGTCATCTCGTGGAACCTGCCCGACGACCGGGGGTCCTGGACCTACCGGCTGCACTGGGGCGCCGCGGGCTCCCTCAACCTGGATGCCGAGACCCTCGGCGGGTCGTCGGTTCCCCTGACCCTCGACCCGGCGGGGCTGTCCGCGGCGCTGGCGACGGCGTACCCGGACCTGGCCGACGACGAGGTGCTCAGGCTCACCAAGGCGGACGCCAAGGACGCGCAGCGCATCTCCACCGCCGGCCAGGTCGCCGTGGCGGCCTACGACGAGCTGGGCCGCCTGGTGCAGGCGACCGGCGTGGAGGTGGTGGGCAACCTCCGCTAGGGGTGCTCGCGCCCGGCTCAGCGGCCGATCGCTACGTCCGTGCCGCTGAGCCGGGCGTCGAACCCCTGCGGGGTCACGGCGACTGCGTCGAGCGACATGCCCGCCGGCACGCCGGGCACGTCCTGCCGGATGGTGGCCAGGCTGCGAGCCAGGGTGCTGGCCGCAGCGTCCAGGAACGACGGGCCGCCGAGGTCGATGGTCTCCGGTTCGATCAACAGCTGGCCGCCGTCGGCGGTCACCGTGCCGGTCGCCTTCAGGGTGATGTCGCGCCCGAGGATGGTGACCTGGCGCTCGACGCCCGTCTTGCCGTTGCCGGCGTCGTAGACCGTGACGTCCTGGCCGACCTGCTCGGCCACGGTGGCAAAGGGGATCGTGGCGTCGATGTCGAGCGACTGCGCCCGCAGACCGGCCTCGGAGAACCGCACGCCGGAGCCGATCGCCACGACGTCGACGAGGTCGCCCTGGGCCGACACGACGTCCTGGCTGCGCAGCTCGACTGCCCCGAGCCAGGTCTCGTCGGCGGTGAGGTCGGCGGGCCGCTGCGCCACGCCGGCCGACGCGGTGGGTGCCGGTGAGGCGGTGGAGCCGGAGGCCGAGGACGCGCCCGAGCCGAGCGAGAACACCAGCACGACGAGGACGAGGGCGAGGGCCGCGAGTGTCGCAGCGACCCCGAGCAGGAAGTTCTTCACCCGGTCAGGGTCCCAGCCTCCGCTGGGAGGAGGCTGCGAGCCTTCTCGGCCCGGCGTGCCGGGAGGTAGAAGAACGCCCCGAGGATGCTCACGGCTCCCGCCGTCACCATCGCGGCGGCCAGGCTGACCCGGTCGGCCATCAGGCCGAAGATCGGCCCGGCGATCCCGAAGGCGAGGAAGGCCATCATCGAGTTGATCGACAGCACGGTGGAGCGGTTCTTCGCCTGCGCCTCGCGGTGCAGCAGCGCCTCGTGCGGGGGGCCGTTCAGCCCGTGCATCGAGTAGGTGAACAGGTACGCCGCGATGAGGCCGGCCGGACCCATGACCAGGCCCATGACGACGGCTCCGAGGGCGTTGAGCACCCGCCCCACGATGGCCGCCCGTGCCACACCGATCCGGCTCGACGTCGTGCCCGCCAACCAGGCGCCGACACTGAACAGGCCCCACCCGGCCGCCGATACGGGGCCGACGAGGGCGCCGGCCTCCTGGGCCGAGCCGACCATCTCCTCCAACCGCAGCGGCATGAAGGACTCGAAGGTGATCATGCCGATCGACCAGAAGACCTCGGCGGCGACGATGCCCATGAGCACCCTGTTGTGGCCGAGGAGTGACAGCCCGCTCTTGATGACGGTCGGGGTCTGGCGGGCCTCGCTCAGGGCGTGGGCGAAGCGGGTGCGCTCGGAGCCGACGAGCGGCCGGTTCTCGCGCATGACGACGGCCGACACGACGAGGTGCACCACGCTGAGGGCCACCGACACCCAGACCGCGATGTCGAGCGCCGAGGCGTCCACATGGCCGAGGACGGTGGCGGCCGGGTTCCACCAGATCAGCAGGCCCGAGAGCACCGCCCCCACGGCGATCGCGACACCGAGGATGGAGCCGGCCCGCGACAGCTGGCGGTCGACGTCCGCGCCAGGCGTGGTCTCGTGGACGGCGTCGACGAACCACGCCTCGAGCGGCCCGGAGTCCAGGGCCCGGAAGGCGCCCATCAGCGCGCCGGCGACCACGAAGGCCCAGAAGCTCTGCGCGACCGCGTAGGCCGTGATGGCGACGACGTTGACGACCGCGGCGGTGAGGTAGACGGGGCGGCGGCCCACGGCATCCGCGAAACCGCTGGTCGGCAGCTCGAGGAAGAAGCAGGTCAGGCCCATGACCGAGCCGATCGTGGCGGCCTGGGCGATCGTGAGCCCGCGGCTGGTCATCACCAGGATGAAGATGCCGACGACGAAGCCGACCGGCAGCCAGCGAGTGGTCGTGATCAGGTAGTAGCGACGCTCGGCGGCCCGGGGGCTCAGGTGGGTGCTCATCGGGCCGGCGCGTTCTCGAGGTCGAGCGCGTAGGCGAACAGGTAGACCGCGATGCGCTTGGCATCGGGGTTGCCCTGGCCGACCCGTCGGTAGCGCGCCACCACGTCCCCGATCTCGTCGCGCATCGCGCCCAGCTGCTCGGCGGTGAGCAGGACCATGTCGTCGCTGGCGCCGCACGCGTCCTGCCACGGGACCGGCCAGGTGGGCGACGCGTCGACCCAGCGCTCGGCCTGGGTGGAGAAGTGGCGCACGTAGTCGCGAGCAAGCCAGTTCAGGGCCGTCTCGGAGTCCTCGTCACCGGCGAAGTCGCTCGGGTAGTAGGAGTGGAAGTCGGTGGCGGCGCGCCAGAGGCGACGCTTGCCCTCGCCCTCCCCGGTGTCACTCACCAGGCCGACTGCCTCGAGCTTGCGCAGGTGGTACGACGTGGCCCCGGAGTTCGTGCCCAGCTCGGCAGCGAGGTCGGTGGCGGTGGCGGGGCCACCGACGCGCAGGGCGGACAGCAGCCGCGAGCGCAGCGGGTGGGCCAGCACCCGCAGGCTGGTGGCATCCAGGCGGATGCCGGTGAGCTCGGGTTTGGCGGGTGACACGGGCGTCGGAGTGCTCATACTGTGCACAATACCTGTGCACAGTTGCTTTGCACAAGAGAGGTGCACAAAATATGTGTACGATCGTCATCGCAGGTCAGGTGGGGTGCTGGGGGCCTCGGCGGTCGATTTGGGGCGCCGACCGGTGACCCGTAAACTTGAGCACTGTTGTGCCGTGCGCCTCCGACAGGGGCCTGCAGTCCCTGACGGGAGCACGCGGCATACGCCTTTCCACCATCCTCGACGATTCAGGACACCTGATGCGTACCTACACCCCGAAGCCGGGCGAGATCACGCGCACCTGGCACGTGATCGACGCGACCGACGTCGTGCTCGGCCGCCTCGCGAGCCAGACCGCGATCCTGCTGCGCGGCAAGCACAAGGCGACGTTCGCCCCCCACGTCGACGTGGGCGACTTCGTCATCATCATCAACGCCGACAAGGTCGCCCTCACCGGCGCCAAGCTGCAGCAGAAGAAGGCCTACCACCACTCCGGTTTCCCGGGTGGCCTCAAGGCGACCTCCTACACCGAGCTGCTCGCCAAGAACCCGGAGAAGGCCATCGAGAAGGCCGTGCGCGGCATGCTGCCCCGCACCACCCTCGGCAAGGCCCAGCTGAGCAAGCTCAAGGTCTACCGCGGCACCGAGCACCCCCACGCTGCCCAGCAGCCCAAGCCCTTCGAGATCACCCAGGTGGCCCAGTGATGACCGAGAACGTGCAGATCGACGAGACCGCCGGGACCGACGTCAACGACGCGCTGGTCACCGAGTACACCTCCGAGTCCGACACCGCCGCCGCCGGCGAGCCGGTCCAGCGTCCGCGCGCCACGGCGCCGGGTGCCGCCACCGGTCGTCGCAAGCAGGCCGTGGCCCGCGTGCGCATCGTGCCCGGCACCGGCGAGTGGACCATCAACGGCCGCACCCTCGAGGGCTACTTCCCCAACAAGGTGCACCAGCAGATCGTCAACGAGCCGCTCAGCCTGCTCGAGCTCGACGGCTCATACGACGTGCTCGTGCGCGTCCACGGTGGTGGCCCCTCCGGCCAGGCCGGAGCCGTGCGCCTCGGTGTGGCCCGCTCGCTGAACGGCATCGACGAGGAGCTCAACCGCCCGGCCCTGAAGAAGGCCGGCTTCCTCTCCCGTGACGCGCGCGTCCCGGAGCGCAAGAAGGCCGGCCTCAAGAAGGCCCGCAAGGCCCCCCAGTACAGCAAGCGCTGACCCGGCGGCAAGCGGCACACCCTCGCGTGTGTCGCTGCTCGCTGCGAAGGCGGCACCCGTGGATCGGGTGCCGCCTTCGGCGCGTTCAGGGGTAGGTTCGACTCCGGCAACCGCTGCGAAAGGCACCATCCATGTCCCGACTCTTCGGCACCGACGGCGTGCGCGGCCTCGCCAACGGGCCGGTGATCACCGCCGAGCTGGCCCTGTCGGTCTCGGTCGCCGCGGCCCGCGTGCTCGGCCGGGTGGGCGTCGTCCCGGGCCACCGGCCCAAGGCAGTCGTGGGGCGCGACCCGCGCGCCTCTGGCGAGTTCCTCTCGGCGGCCGTCGTGGCCGGCCTCGCGGCCGCGGGGGTCGACGTCTACAACGCCGGCGTGCTGCCCACCCCTGCAGTCGCCTACCTGACGGCCGACGTCGGCGCCGACTTCGGGGTGATGCTCTCGGCCTCGCACAACGCGATGCCCGACAACGGCATCAAGTTCTTCGCGCGCGGTGGTCACAAGCTGCCCGACGAGGTCGAGGACCGGATCGAGGCGGCGATGGGCGAGAAGTGGGCCCGCCCGATCGGCGCCGACGTGGGCCGCGTCGTGACGATGACCGAGGGCCACACCCGCTACATCTCGCACCTGCTGCGGGTGCTGCCCAACCAGCTCGACGGGCTCCGGGTCGTCATCGACGGCGCGCACGGCGCCGCGAGCATGGTCTCGCCCGAGGTGTTCCGGCTCGCGGGCGCCGACGTCATCGAGATCGGCACCGCCCCCGACGGCCTGAACATCAACGACGGCTTCGGCTCCACCCACCTCGACCCGCTCAAGGCGGCCGTGGTGGCGCGTGGCGCGCACCTCGGCATCGCCCACGACGGCGACGCCGACCGCTGCCTGGCCGTCGACGCCACCGGCACCGAGGTCGACGGTGACCAGATCATGGGCATCCTCGCCGTGGCGATGAAGGAGCGAGGCGTCCTGGCCAAGGACACCCTCGTCGCGACGGTGATGAGCAACCTCGGGCTGCTCCTCGCCATGGAGCGCGAGGGCATCCGGGTGCTGCAGACCGGGGTCGGCGACCGGTACGTGCTGGAGGAGATGCGCGCCGGCGGCTACTCCCTGGGCGGGGAGCAGTCCGGCCACGTCATCATGCTCGACCACGGCACCACTGGTGACGGCGTGTTGACCGGCCTCATGCTCGCCGCCCGGATGGCCGCCACCGGGCGCAGCATCGCCGACCTCGGTGCGGTGATGACCCGCCTGCCTCAGGTGCTCGTCAACGTGCGGGGCGTCGACAAGGGGCGGGTGGAGAGCGACGAGGGCCTGCAGTCGGCGGTGCGCCGGGAGGAGGCCGCGCTCGACGGCCACGGCCGCGTGCTGCTGCGCAAGTCGGGCACCGAGCCGCTGGTGCGGGTGATGGTCGAGGCGCAGACCCAGGAGCAGGCGGATGCCGTCGCGATGCGCCTCGCGGGTGTCGTGCGGGAGCGCCTGACCCCCTGACCCCGGACACGCGTCGGTGCGGCGGAATGGGCGCGCCGTGGGCGTGGTTGGCAGTCACTGACCTCGACCGTCCCCCGTGAGGAGCCTGCCGTGCCGCTCGAGTCCCTGAACACCGTCCTGTACACCACCACCGCCAGCGCGCAGGGCGGGCGAGGAGGCCGCGTCCGCAGCGAGGACGGGGTCATCGACCTCGAGCTCGGCAAGCCCGGCAGCGTCTCGAACCCCAAGGCCAACCCCGAGACGCTGTTCGCGGCGGGGTGGGCCTCGTGCTTCAACAACGCGCTGGGCCGGATCGCCACCGCCCGAGGCCTGGACGGCGCCGCCGTCGTCACCGAGGCGTCGGTGAGCCTGGGCAGCACGGGCACGTCGGATGCACCCGGTGTCGGGCTGTCGGCGGTGCTGACCTCCCGGATCCCCGGCGTCGACGCCGACACGGCGCAGCAGCTGGCCGACGCAGCCCACCAGGTGTGCCCCTACTCCAAGGCCACCCGAGGCAACATCGACGTCACGGTGGTCGGCGAGCCCGCCTGACGTCTGGGCCGCTCCTGCTCCTGAGCGGGCTCACTCATCGCCGGGGTGCTCCCCACGACATGCAGTCGACCGCCTGTGGGCGGGACGGTGTGGGTGAGGAGAGCGTCCACGAGACCCATTGCCTGCCGCCGGGCGCACTCATCCGCAGGTGCCACGGGTGGAGCGTTCCATGGCGGTCGTCGAGCACCCTGACGGCCAGGGCCGGAGACGGGATGCCGGTCAGAGGCTCGCGACGACGTGGCGGGCGATCTCGAGAGAGGCCGTCGCGGCCGGTGACGGTGCGTTGAGCAGGTGCACCACCCGGCCGTGCCGCTCGAGCAGGAAGTCGTCGACCAGGGTCCCGTCGCGCCGCACGGCCTGGGCACGCACCCCGGCCGGGGCGGGCACCAGCTCGGCATCCGTGACCTCGGGCACGAGCCGGCGCACGCCGTCGGCGAAGCGCCGGTGCGACAGTGACCGCACCATCTCACCGGCGCCGCTGCGCGCCTGTCGGCGGGCCAGCCGCCAGAATCCGGCGTACCCGAGGGTGTCGACGAGGTCGCGTGCGTCGACCCGCCCCCAGTCGTAGCCCTCGCGGGCCAACGCCAGCACGGCGTTCGGCCCGGCGTGCACGTGCCCGTCGATGCCGCGGGTCAGGTGCACCCCGAGGAAGGGCAGCTCGGGGTCGGGCACCGGGTAGACCAGGCCGCGCACCAGGTGGGCGGCGCCCGGGGCCAGCTCGTGGTACTCGCCGCGGAAGGGCACGATGCGAACCGACGGCTGGTGCCCGAGCAGCCGGGCGACCCGGTCGGCGTGCAGCCCGGCGCAGCTCACCACGACGTCGGCGGCGAGCTCGCCGCGCGTCGTCTCCAGCACGACCTCCCGCGGGCCGTCGGCGCCACCCACGACCTCGGTGCCCGGCACCAGGTGTGCGCCCGCGTCGCGCAGCCGCCGCACGAGCACACCGCACACGGCGCGGTAGTCGATGACGCCCGTCTCGGCCACGTGCAGCGCGGCGAGTGTCGCCACGTGCGGCTCCTGCTCACGGGCCTGCTCGGCGGTGAGTCGCGTGACGCCCAGTCCGTTGGCCAACCCGCGCTGCTCCAGGGCCGCCAGCCGCTCCAGCTCGTCGGCCGCGGTGGCGACGACCAGCTTGCCGGTGACCCGGTGCGGCACCCCCTCGACGCGGGCCAGGTCGAGCAGCGCCGCCGCGCCCGCACGGCACCAGCGGGCCTTGCGGCTGTCGGGCGGGTAGTACAGGCCCGAGTGCACCACGCCGCTGTTGCGACCGGTCTGGTGGCGCGCCCAGTCGTGCTCCTTCTCGAGCACCGTCACGGCTGCCGTCGGGTCCTCCCGCAGCACGCGCTCGGCCACCGCGAGACCCACGATGCCGCCGCCGATGACGACGACGCGCTGCCCGGGCGTCACGGCAGCCGTCGACGGCTCAGCGTGCGTGGTGGGCGGCGAGGATGCGGGCGTACTCGAGCCCGGAGTCCTTGACCGTGCGCACCTGGGTGTCGTAGTCGACGTGCACGATGCCGAAGCGCTTGTCGTAGCCGAAGGCCCACTCGAAGTTGTCCATCAGGCTCCACGCGAAGTAGCCGCGCACGTCGGTGCCGCCCTCGATCGCGTCGGCGACGGCACCGAGGTGCGCGTGCAGGTAGGCGGTGCGGTCGGTGTCGTGGACGTGGCCGTCGGCCGAGAGGCTGTCGGCCCACGCCGAGCCGTTCTCGGTGATGTAGATCGGCAGCCCCGACTCGCGCGCCGACCGCTCGATGATCAGGCGGTGGCTCTCGGGGGACTGCTCCCAGCCCATGTCGGTGAGCGGCGGGCGGGGGGCGGTGTCGACGACGCCGTCACAGCCCGGCATCGCGTTGGCGGTGTCCTCGCCCTCGCGGGTCGCGCGCACCCGGGCCGGGAAGTAGTTGTTGACGCCGAGGTTGTCGAGCGGCGCGGAGATCGTCGCGAGGTCGCCGTCCTGGATGAACGCGTGGTCGGTGAGGTGCGCGGTGTCGTCGAGGAAGCCGTCCGGGTAGGCGCCGTGGAACAGCGGACCGAAGAAGATGCCGTTGAGCGCGTTGTCGGCCCGTCGCACGGCATCCGCGTCTCGCTCGTCGCCGTCGTCGGGACCCCAGACCTGGGACGGGTTGAGCGTGATCGAGACCTCGGCGCCGGGGGAGTGCTCGCGGATGACCGGCACCGCCGTGCCGTGGGCGAGCATCAGGTGGTGGGCGGCGACCATCGCCTCGACGGGGTCGTGGTGGCCCGGGGCGTGCGCGCCGAGGGCGTAGCTGAGGACGCTCGAGCACCACGGCTCGTTGAACGTCGTCCAGTTGGTGACCCGGTCGCCCAGCGCCGCCACGGTCGCCGCGGCGTAGTCGGTGTACCAGCCCGCGACGTCGCGGTTCAGCCAGCCGCCCTTGTCGTCGAGCACCTGGGGCAGGTCCCAGTGGTACAGGGTGACGACGGGCCGGATTCCGTTCTCCAGCAACGTGTCGACGAGCCGCGAGTAGAAGTCGATGCCTGCGGCGTTGACCGCGCCGGAGCCGCCGGGGATGACGCGCGGCCAGGCCACGGAGAAGCGGTAGGCGTCGAGCCCGAGGTCCTTCATCAGGGCGACGTCCTGCGGCATCCGGTGGTAGTGGTCGCACGCGACGTCGCCGGTGTCGCCGTTCGCGACCTTCCCGGGGGTGCGGCAGAAGGTGTCCCAGATCGACGGGCTGCGGCCGTCCTCGTCGTGGGCCCCCTCGATCTGGTAGCTCGCCGTGGCGGCCCCCCAGAGGAAGCCGTCGGGGAAGGTGCGCGCGAAGTTCTCCATGGCCGTCACGCTACCGGTCGGGCATGACCTCGTCGCCGACCCTGACCACACCCCGGGACACGGGCACCAGCTGCACGGCGAACCACGTGGCCCCGTCCCACTTCCGGTGCTTCGCCAGGGTGCGGATCGGCTCGTGCCCGCGCTCCAGGGTGCTGGGCTCGATCGTGGTCAGGACGCAGCGGTCGACGGGCTTGACGACCCGGAACTCGACCGGACCGACGCGCACCCGGTGCCAGCCGTCCTCCTCGAACGGGTCGAGGTCGCCGTCGACGACCAGGTTGGGGCGGAACCGCTCCACGACGAGCGGTGCGCGCGGAGCCTCGCCCCGCTCGAGCGCGGTCTCGGCCACCCAGTCGCGCAGCCGGCGCAGCGAGGCGGCGGACGCGAGGGTCACCGGGTAGGCGTCGGCGAAGGCAGTCGCCTCCCCCGGTCTGGCGTGGGTGGAGCTCAGCGGTCGGGGCGAGTGCACGTGGACGAGCCGCAGGTCGTCACGGCCCAGGACGTCGCCGAACCATGCACCGGCGTCCTCGGGTGCGGCCACGCCCTCCAGCCCACGACCGTGGACGCTCACCGGGAGCGCTGGGCCGGATGGCTCCTCGACGTCGAGAGGCTCGAGCCCGGGGGCGGTCAGCCGCAGGGCCACGGGCAGCCCGGGGTCGGTCGCCGCGGTGTCGGCGGTGACGGTGAGCAGGCGGGGCTCCTCACGGGCCGTGACGCACTCACCGGTGCCGTCGACGACCATCCAGCGGCGGTCGCCGGCCAGTCCCCACGGCTCGACGTCGCCGTGCAGCACCCGACGCACCGCGGTGCTCTTGACCGGGTGCAGGTGCAGGCCGTCGAGCCGGATCACGCGACGGGGCGGACGGGACCGACGTCGCCGATCGTTCGGACCACCTTGGCCTCACCGTCGGCGAGGTCGTACTCGGCGCCCACGACACCCAGGGCGCCGGAGCGGATGCGGTCGGCGATGAGCGTGGAGCGCTCACTGATCAGGTCGCAGGTGCGCTCGACGTGCTCGCGCTCGATCTGCTCGATGGTGGGGGTGCGGCCGCCGCGTGAGGCGGCGAGCACGCTGGGCGTCACCCGCTCGACGATGTCGCGCAGGAAGCCGCCCGGCACCTCGCCGGTGCGCACGGCCACCTCGGCGGCCCTGACCGCGCCGCACGAGTCGTGGCCGAGCACGACGATGAGGGGGCAGTCGAGCACGCCGACACCGAACTCGAGCGAGCCGAGCACGCTGGGGTCGATGACATGGCCGGCGGTGCGGACGACGAAGAGGTCGCCGAGGCCCTGGTCGAAGATGATCTCCGCTGCCACGCGCGAGTCGGCGCAGCCGAAGAAGATCGCGAACGGGTTCTGCTTGGCGGCGATCCGGTGCCGGAAGTGCACGTCCTGGTGCGGGTGGGCGCGCTCGTCGGCCATGAACCTGGCATTGCCCGCGGTCAGCACGCGCCAGGCCTCCTCGGGCGTGCGGGGCCGAGTCCCAGGCTGCGTGCGGTGCCGCTCGATCACGGTCCGGACGCTACCAGCGTGGGACCGTCGGGCTCAGGTCAGTCCGGTGCGCTTCTCGATCGTGAAGGCGACCGGCTTGGTGACCGAGGCGAAGAAGTCGTTGCCCTTGTCGTCGACGACGACGAAGGCCGGGAAGTCCTCGACCTCGATCTTCCAGATCGCCTCCATCCCCAGCTCGGGGTACTCGAGCACCTCGACGCTCTTGATGCAGTCCTGTGCCAGCCGCGCGGCCGGGCCGCCGATGGAACCGAGGTAGAACCCGCCGTGTGCCTTGCAGGCGTCGGTGACCTGCTGGCTGCGGTTGCCCTTGGCCAGCATGACCATCGAGCCGCCGGCGGCCTGGAACTGGTCGACGTAGGAGTCCATCCGGCCGGCGGTGGTCGGGCCGAACGAGCCGGACGGCATCCCCGCCGGGGTCTTGGCCGGGCCGGCGTAGTAGACCGGGTGGTCACGCAGGTAGGCCGGCATCTCCTCGCCCGCGTCGAGCCGCTCCTTGATCTTCGCGTGCGCGATGTCGCGGGCGACGACGAGCGGTCCGCTCAGCGACAGCCGCGTCTTGACCGGGTGCTTGGTGAGCTCCTCGAGGATCTCCGCCATCGGGCGGTTGAGGTCGATGGAGACGACGGCGCCCTGACCCGTTGACGACGCGCCCACGGCATCGGCCTGCTCGTCGCCGAGCCCGGTGTGGGTCTGGTCGGGCAGGAAGCGCGCCGGGTCGGTCTCGAGCTGCTCGATGAACACGCCCTCGGGGGTGATCTTGCCGAGCACCTGGCGGTCGGCCGAGCACGACACCGCGATGGCGACGGGCAGCGAGGCGCCGTGGCGGGGCAGGCGCACGACGCGGACGTCGTGGCAGAAGTACTTTCCGCCGAACTGTGCCCCGATGCCGAACTGACGGGTCAGCTCGAGCACCTTCTCCTCGAGGTCGGTGTCGCGGAAGCCGTGGCCGGTGGCCGGGTCGCCCGCCTTGGGCAGCTGGTCGAGGTACTTCGTGCTCGCGTACTTGGCTGTCTTGAGGGCGAACTCGGCGCTCGTGCCGCCGATGACGATCGCCAGGTGGTAGGGCGGGCAGGCCGCCGTGCCCAGGCCGCGCAGCTTCTCGTCGAGGAAGCGCAGCATCGCATCGGGGTTGAGGATCGCCTTGGTCTCCTGGAACAGGTAGGACTTGTTCGCGCTGCCGCCGCCCTTGGCCATGAACAGGAACTTGTACGTGGTCTCGTGCCCGGCGGCGGTGTCGGCGTAGAGCTCGATCTGGGCGGGCAGGTTCGAGCCGGTGTTCCGCTCGTCCCACATCGTCACGGGCGCCATCTGCGAGTAGCGCAGGTTGAGCCGCGTGTACGCGTCGTAGACCCCGCGGCTGATCGGCTCCTCGTCGCGGCCGGGGGTGAGCACGTGCTGCCCGCGCTTGCCCATGACGATCGCGGTGCCGGTGTCCTGGCACATCGGCAGGATGCCGCCCGCGGCGATGTTCGCGTTCTTGAGCAGGTCGAGCGCGACGAACTTGTCGTTGTTGCTCGCCTCCGGGTCGTCGAGGATGTTGGCGAGCTGCTGCAGGTGGGCCGGGCGCAGGTAGTGCGCGATGTCGTGCATCGCGGTCTCGGTGAGCAGGCGCAGCGCCTCGGGCTCGACCTGCAGGAAGCGACGCCCGCCCGGGCCGTCGGCGACGGACACCCCCTGCGTGGTCAGCAGCCGGTAGGGCGTCTCGTCGGCGCCGACGGGCAGCAGGTCCTCGTAGCTGAAGTCGGTCATCGGATCTCCTCGCGGGTAGGGGCGTACGCACCGGCATGGCGCACCGTGACGCCGCTCGTCGCCAGGGCGCGGTCGATGGCGGGGCGCACCTGCGCGAGACCGGCGGCCTGCAGCCGGTCTCGCGCCTCGAGGCTGCCGAGCAGGCCGTCGTCGAGCAGGCCGGACACCAGGCCCGCCATGAACGAGTCGCCGGCGCCGACGGTGTCGACGACCGTGATGGCGTACGCCGGTTCGCTGCCCTCGTCACCCGACGCCGCGCGCCAGGTGACGCCGCGGGCCCCGAGGGTGACGACGGTGAGCCCGGCGCCGAGCGCCGCCCACCCGGCCATCACCTGGGAGGGCGGCTGGCCGGGGTAGAGCCACTCGATGTCGTCCTCGGAGCACTTGACGACGTCGGACAGTGCCACGAGCTCCTCGACACGGGGCCGCACGGCGTCGGCGCTGCCCATGATCGTGGGGCGCACGTTGGGGTCGTACGAGACGGTGCCGGCAACGCGGGCGCGGTGCACGGCGCCGGTGACCTCGGTGTCGCCCGGGGTGAGCGTGGTGCCGATCGAGCCGATGTGCACGTGGGTGGTGCCCTCGGGTAGCTGCACCGCCGGAAGGTTCCAGTGCAGGTCGAAGACGTAGGTCGCCGCGCCCGACTCGTCGATGGTCGCTGCGGCCGTGGACGTCGGGTGCGCGGGGTCGGTGCTGCCCGGGAGCAGCTTCACGCCGCCGGCCTCGACGTGCTCGGTGCACCGGATGCCGTGGGCGTCGGTGCCGACGAGGGTGGCGAACCACGTGTCGTGGCCCAGTCGGGCGAGCCCGAGAGCGACGTTGGCCGGCGACCCGCCGACGTGCTCGGTGGTCTGGCCGTCAGGGGTGTGCACGATGTCGACCAGCAGCTCGCCGATGACCACGACCGGTGCGGTTCCGGCGCTCACGGAACCGACCTCGGGGTGCGGCGCATCCACGGGGAGGTCGAGGTACTGGTGGACATCTCGTCCTGTCTTCGATGACGTCGGGGCTGCGGTCAAACCCTATCGCCGGGGCGATTGGGCGTCCCGGGCGCCCGTCGGCGACGATATGGGGGTGACGACGCCCGCACCCCCCAAGAGCCGCTACTCCTTGGGGTCCGCCAAGAACCTCGTGCTGTCCCTGGCGGCCGTGGTCGGCATGGTGCTGGTGCTGATCATGATCACCCCCCGGGTCAGCTCGGTCAGCGGGCCGCCGGTCGACGTCCACGCCGCCGCTGTCGACGTCAAGGCCAGCACCGACTGGCCGATCGTCGAGGCCGTGGGCCTTCCCGAGGGCTGGAGCACGACGTCGGCCAGGTTCGTCCGCACGACCGACGGCTTCTCGACGTGGCACGCCGGCTACCAGACGCCGTCGGGCACCTACGTCGCCGTCGAGCAGACGATGGACCCCACGTCGAAGTGGGTCGAGGCGCAGACCAACCGCGCCCCGAAGAAAGGCACCCTCGAGGCCGGCGGGCGCACCTGGGTCAAGTACGTGCGCGACACCAAGGTGCAGAACAGCCTGGTCGACGACCCGCAGACCGCGGGAGAGCTCACCACCCTCGTCACCGGCACGGCGAGCTTCGAGGAGATGGCGCAGTTCGTCGACCACCTGGAGCCGGTCGCCCCCTGACGCCGGCGCCGGATGCCGGTCAGTCGCCGGCGGTGATCCGCGCCTCGGCGTGGTCGAGCCAGGTGGCGCAGTGCGCGGCGAGTGCCTCGCCGCGCTGCCACAGCCCCATGCTCTCCTCGAGGCCGGCCTGGCCGTTCTCGAGCCGGGCGACGATGTCGACGAGCTCGTCGCGAGCCTGCTCGTAGGACATCGCAGCGACGTCGGAGTTCGCGGCATCGGGGGTGTCGGTGGTGCCGGGGTCGGCCAGGTCGGCCTTCTTCGCCATGGCGGGCAGCCTAGTCGGAGCTCGCGACAGGGCGGGCGGCGAAGTCGCCGCGTGCGACCCGCACCCGCAGCAGCTCGCCGACCTCGAGCTCGGCCGGGTCACTGACGACCGAGCCGTCGACCTGCTGCACGATCGCGTACCCCCGGTCGAGCGTCGACTGCGGCGACAACGTGCGCACCTGGGCGCGCAGGTGCGCCGTGTGGTCGCGGGCGCGGTGCAGCTGGCTCTCGACGCGCCGCCGGGCACGGTCGCGCAGCGCCTCGACGACGTCGCGCTGGCTGCGCACGAAGGCGCCCTTGTCGGTGAGCACCGGCCGGCTGCGCAGCTCGACGAGCCGGCGGCGCTCGTGGTGCAGCCGGCCGGCGAGCGCCCGCCGGGCGCGGTCGCGCGATGCGGTCACACCGGCACGCTCGGCGACGGCATCCGGGACGATCGCCTTGGCGGCGTCGGTGGGGGTGGAGGCCCGGTGGTCGGCGACGAGGTCGAGGAGCGGGGTGTCGACGTCGTGGCCGATCGCACTGACGACCGGGGTCCGCGCCGCAGCCACCGCGCGCACCAGGGTCTCGTTGCTGAACGGCAGGAGGTCCTCGACGCCGCCACCGCCCCGGGCGATGACGATGACGTCGACCTCGGGGTGCGCGTCGAGCTCGGCCAGCGCGGCGGTCACCTCGGCCACGGCGGTCGCGCCCTGCACCGCGACCTGACGGATCTCGAACCGGGTGGCCGGCCACCGGCGCCGGGCGTTCTCGACGACGTCGCGCTCGGCGGCGCTGGCCCGCCCGCAGACCAGCCCCACCCGGCGGGGCAGGAAGGGCAGCGGGCGCTTGCGGTCACGGTCGAACAGGCCCTCCTGGGCCAGGTGTCGCTTGAGGTACTCGAGCCGGGCGAGCAGCTCGCCGACCCCGACCGGGCGGATCTGCCGAGCGTCGAGCATCAGCGACCCGCGCTGGGTCCAGAAGGCCGGCTTGGCCTGGAGCACCACGCGGGCACCCTCGCCGAGCGGGCCCGGCATCGCGTCGAGGGCATTGACGTGGATCGACACCGACAGGCTCATGTCGACGTCCGGGTCGCGCAGGGTCAGGTAGGCGGTGCGGGCACCGGGTCGCCGGTTGAGCTGCACGACCTGGCCCTCGACCCACAGGGTCGACATCTTCTCGACGTACTCGCCGATCTTCATCGACAGCAGGCGCACCGGCCACGGCTGCTCGGCCGTCGTGTCGGCCGCCTTCTCGGGCAGCGGACCGCGGCCCGGGGGTGCCGGCGTGCTCATGCGCCGAACTCTAGGCGGCGCCACCCCCGGCGGCCGCCCGACGGCCCGGTCGCGCGGATTCGGGGCCGGTCGGGCCGGCACCTACGATGGAGGGCATGGCTGACTCCACGAAGCGCGTGCTCCTCGCCGCCCCGCGCGGCTACTGCGCGGGCGTCGACCGGGCCGTCGTCACGGTCGAGAAGGCCCTCGAGCTCTACGGCTCGCCGGTCTACGTGCGCAAGGAGATCGTGCACAACAAGCACGTCGTGACCACGCTGCAGAAGCGTGGCGCGATCTTCGTCGACGAGACCGACGAGGTGCCCGAGGGCGCGACCGTCGTGTTCTCCGCCCACGGTGTCGCGCCGGTCGTCCACGAGGAGGCCCGGGCCCTGTCGCTGCGCACGATCGACGCCACCTGCCCGCTGGTCACCAAGGTGCACCGCGAGGCCGTGCGTTTCGCCGACAGCGACTACGACATCCTGCTCATCGGCCACGAGGGCCACGAGGAGGTCATCGGCACCGCCGGCGAGGCGCCCGAGCACATCCAGCTCGTCGACGGCCCCGACGACGTCGACCACGTCACCGTCCGCGACCCGGAGAAGGTCGTCTGGCTCTCCCAGACCACGCTGTCGGTCGACGAGACGATGGAGACCGTCCGGCGGCTTCGGGAGCGCTTCCCCTTGCTGCAGGACCCGCCCAGCGACGACATCTGCTACGCCACCCAGAACCGCCAGCTCGCGGTGAAGCAGATGGCCGCCGAGTGCGACCTCATGCTCGTCATCGGCTCGCGCAACTCGTCCAACTCGGTGCGCCTCGTCGAGGTCGCGCTCGAGCACGGTTCTCGTGCAGGCCACCTCGTCGACTACGCCGACGAGATCGACGAGTCCTGGCTCGAGGGCGTGTCGACCGTGGGCGTCACGTCCGGGGCGTCGGTGCCCGAGATCCTGGTGAGGGAGGTGCTCGACCACCTCGCGGCACGCGGCTACGCCGACGTCATGCCGGTCGTCGCCGCCGAGGAGTCGATCATGTTCTCCCTCCCCAACGACATCCGCCGCGACCTCAAGGCCGCCGGCAAGTCCGACAAGATGCGGCACGACGCCAGCTTCGCCGAAGCGGGCTCGCTGCACTGACGACCGGAGGCCCGATGAGCGACGCGGATGCCGTGCCTGCGCCGGTCACGCTCGCCGTGGGCGCCGAGGCGCTGCGGGTCGCCGGACGGCTGCTGCACGACTTCAACACCGAGTACGACGACCCGACCCCGGGTCCTCACGCCCTGGCGGCCCGGCTCGAGCAGCTGGTGGCCGACGGTGCCACCGAGGTGCTCCTCGTGGGGGACGCCGAGGGGGTGGCCGTGCTGCGGTTCCGGCCCTCGCTGTGGAGCCTGGCCGACGAGTGCTACCTCGCCGAGCTCTACGTCGTGCCCGGGCGCCGGGGGAGCGGGCTGGGGCGAGTGCTGCTGCGCGCCTGTGTCGACCGGGCCATCGTGCGCCGGTGCGACTTCATGGACCTGGCCACGAGCGAGGACGACGCCGCGGCGCGGCACCTCTACGAGTCGGAGGGCTTCCGCCGCACGGAGGGCGAGGGCGGCCCGATGGCCTTCCACTACGAGCTCGAGCTCTGAGCCGGGGCCGCTCACCCGGCCGGGGTGATGCCCTGACGACCCGCCCGTCGCGACGATCGCGGGGTAGGTCAGGGCACGCCGCGTGGGCGGTCGCCTCCGTGGTCGAGGAAGGGGTCGCAGGATGAGCGTGCCCGCCGCAGCACCGCCGGCGCCGCCCAGCGGTGGCGCGTGGCAGGACTTCGTCCCCGGCGTCGGGCTGGTCCGCAGCTACCAGCGGGGCTGGCTCGGCAAGGACGTCGTGGCCGGTCTCGTGCTCTCGGCGCTCCTCGTGCCGCAGGGCATGGCCTACGCCGAGCTCGCCGGGCTGCCACCGGTCACGGGTCTGTACACCTCGATCCTGTGCCTGCTCGGCTACGCCCTGTTCGGCCCCTCCCGCATCCTCGTCCTCGGCCCGGACTCCTCGCTGGGCCCGATGATCGCCGCGACGATCGCGCCCTTGGCCCTGGCCGGTGGTGACCCGGCCAAGGCCGTGGCCCTGGCGTCGGTGCTCGCCCTGCTCGTCGGCGTGGTCATGACCGTCGCCGGGCTGGCCCACCTCGGCTTCGTCGCCGACCTGCTGTCCAAGCCGACCCAGATCGGCTACATGAACGGGCTGGCCCTGACCATCGTCGTCGGCCAGCTGCCCAAGCTCTTCGGCTTCTCGGTCGACGCGGACGGGCTGATCGCGGAGACGCGGGCCTTCCTCACCGGAGTCGCCGACCAGCTCGTCAACGGCACGGCCGCGCTGATCGGGGTCATCTCCCTGCTCGGCATCATCCTCATGCAGCGGCTGATCCCCAAGATCCCCGCGGTCCTGGTGGTCGTGGTGCTCGCCGCCCTGGCGGTGAACCTGTTCGACCTCCAGGACGAGGGCGTCAAGACCATCGGCGTGCTGCCCCAGGGCTTCCCCCCGCTGACGGTCCCCACGGTGGCGTTGGGCGACCTGCCCGAGCTGCTCCTCGGGGCCGTCGCCATCGCCGTCGTCGCCCTGGCCGACACGATGTCGACCGCCTCGTCGTTCGCGGCCAGGCGCGGGGAGCGGGTGCGGGGCGACCAGGAGATGATCGGCATCGGCGCCGCCAACATCTTCGCCGGGTTCTTCCAGGGCTTCCCCGTCAGCACCAGCGGGTCACGCACCGCGGTGTCCGAGCAGGCGGGGTCGCGCTCCCAGGTGACGGGGATCGTGGGTGCCGCGGTCATCACCGTCGTGCTCGTCTTCGCGACCGGCGTGATGCAGTACGTGCCGCAGCCGACCCTGGGCGCCATCGTCATCGCCGCGGCGCTGTCCCTGGCCGACATCCCGGCGACCCGGCGGCTGTGGAACCAGCGCCGCACCGAGTTCGGGCTCTCGATGGCGGCGTTCCTCGGCGTCGCGCTGCTCGGCGTCCTGCCCGGCATCCTGCTCGCGATCATGCTGTCCATCCTCAACGTCTTCCGGCGGGTCTGGTGGCCGCACCGGGCCGAGCTCGGGCGGGTCGAGGGCCTCGACGGGCTGCACGACACCGACACCTACCCGCACTCCCAGCTGCTGCCCGGCCTGGTCGTCTACCGCTTCGACGCACCGCTCATCTTCGCCAACTCGCGGATGTTCGGCGACGCCGTACGGGGTATGGCGGAGGAGCAGAGCGACCTGCGCTGGGTGCTCGTGGCCGCCGAGCCGATGACCGACGTCGACACGACGGCGGCCGACATGCTGGCCGAGCTGGACTCGTGGCTCAACGCCCGCGGGGTCTCGCTCGCCTTCGCCGAGGTGAAGGACCCGGTGCGGGAGAAGATCCAGCGCTACGAGCTCGAGCGCACGATCGACCCCGCCCACTTCTACCCGACCCTCGACGAGGCGGTCGCGGCGTACATGGCCGAGACCGGGGCGACGTGGCAGGACCCCGTGGTGCAGCCGCAGGAGGAGCGACCGTGAGCAGACAGCCCGAGGCGACCGCCGGCCCGACCACGCAGCAGCGGGCCGCCGCGTGGCTCGCGTACGCGAGCCTGGCGCTCGCGTCGGTGTACCTGGTGGTCGTCACCTTCCGCAGGTGGGACGTGCTGCTCACCGGTCTGGCGACCCTCGCGGTGATGGTGGTGGCCCTGTGGTTCGCGGTGTCGCGGCGTGGCACGATCCGGCTGGTGGCGCTGGGGGTCGCGGCCGCGGCTCTGGTGCTCTTCGCCGTCGTCATGGTGGCGAGCAGCAGCCTGCGCGTCCTCGTGGTGGGCGTGCTGCTCGCGGCCCTCTCGACCGGGTCGGCGAGGTTCGCCCTCCGGCCGCCGACCGTCGACCCCGCGCAGGTGCCGGTCACACCCCGGGCGCGGCACGCCGTGCTGATCATGAACCCGTGGAGCGGCGGGGGGAAGGTGGAGCGGTTCGAGCTCGAGCGGTTGTGCCGCGAGCGCGGCATCGAGCCCATCGTGCTCGTGAAGGGCTCTGACCTGCTCGCACTCGCCGAGGATGCCGTGCAGCGCGGAGCCGACGTGATCGGCATGGCCGGCGGCGACGGGTCCCAGGCACTGGTGGCCTCGGTGGCGAGCCGGCACGGCATCCCGATGGTGGTCATCCCGGCGGGCACGCGCAACCACTTCGCCCTCGACCTGGGCCTGGACCGGGCGGACGTGGTGGGCGCGCTCGACGCCTACGGCGACGCGGTCGAGCGGCAGATCGACCTGGCCGAGGTCAACGGACGCGTCTTCGTCAACAACTCGTCGATGGGGCTGTACGCGAGGATCGTCCAGTCCGACGCCTACCGGGACGCCAAGGTGCGCACGGCGGCCGAGACCCTGCCCGACCTCATCGGACCGGCCGCGGTGCCCCTCGACCTGCGCTTCACCCTTCCCACCGGAGAACAGGCCACCTCGGCGAACCTCGTGCTGGTGTCGAACAACCCCTACCAGCTCTCGCACCTGCGGGGCGCGGCCATCCGGCCCCGGCTGGACGGCGGAGCGCTGGGGATCGTGTCGGTGCTGGTGCGCAACGCCGGGGACGCCGAGAAGTTCGCCCTGCTGGAGGCCGCCGGGCAGGTCAGTCGGTTCGCAGGATGGAACGAGTGGACCGCCACGGAGTTCGAGCTGACGTCGGCCGGACCGGTGGAGGTCGGCGTCGACGGTGAGGCCCTGATGATGGACCCGCCGCTGCGCTTCGTCGTCAGGCCGGGAGCCCTCACGGTGCGGCTGCCCCGGTCGGTGCTCTCCCGACGGGTGGCCGCGCCGGCCGTGCGCGTCGCCTCGGCCCCGACGCTGGCCGCGCTGTGGCACACCGCCCTGGGCCGGCCGGTGGTGTCCGGATGAGCGACGCCGTGCCGGTGCCGCCGGATGAGCCGGTCCAGCCCGTCGAGGAGCGGCTTGCCCGGCGCCTCGAGCGGCGCGGCACCGAGGGGCACCCGGTCGCCGCGCGGGCCTCGGGCCTCCTGCACCGGCTGGGGCGCTGGGACCGGGCGGCCTACGTGGCCGTGGCGCGATTGTCGACGCCGGCGCTCGACACGCCACTGAGCCGGTTGTCGCACTTCGCGAACCACTCCAAGCCCTGGTTCCTCACGGCGGCCGCGCTCGCGGCCTTCGGGGGCCCGAGCGGGCGGCGTGCCGCCGCCACCGGGGTCGCGGCGATCGGTGCGGCCTCGCTCATCGTGAACCAGCCGATGAAGCTGGCCGGGGACCGCCCGCGCCCGGACCGCGCCGGGCACGACGTGCCCGAGCCGCGCTGGGTGCCGATGCCGACCTCGACGTCGTTCCCGTCGGGTCACTCCGCCTCGGCACTGGCCTTCGCCGTCGGGGTCGGCGACGTGCTCCCCGCCCTGCGGCTGCCGCTGCGGGTGGCCGCGGGCACCGTGGCCTTCTCTCGGGTCTACACCGGGGTGCACTACCCGGGGGACGTGCTCGTCGGAGCCGCCACCGGCGCCCTGCTCGGCCGGTTGGCCAGCCGGCTGGGTCAGCGTCTCGCAGGCCGCTGACCGACAGCCTCACCATGGGAGCCATGACA
>Ga0247820_10000335_pt1 | contig 24445 bp, 20 predicted proteins | sample 13C_Glucose_Day1_2_FD_192480 | JGI IMG/M metagenome (GOLD analysis project Ga0247820, IMG submission 192480) | Soil microbial communities from agricultural site in Penn Yan, New York, United States - 13C_Glucose_Day14 | ecosystem: Environmental > Terrestrial > Soil > Agricultural land | place...
GTCCCGGAGAGCTTGAACTCGTCGCCGGGCGCTTTCAGCCCGTCGATCAGCCTCGCCATCACCTCGGGCTCGGCGGCGGCGCGCCGACCCCAGGTGAAGGCTGCGAGGTTCATCGTCACGGCCTCGCCGTTGAGCGCGATCGCCTTCTCGATGGCCGCGCCGGTGAGCGGCACGCGGCCGATCTGGTAGGCATAGCCCAGCGTGAACATGTTGGCCGCGATCGCATTGCCGAGGAGCGTCGTGGCGATGGCGGTGGCATCCACGAAGGCGGCACCCTCGCCGGCGGCCGATGCGATGGCGCGCTTCAGGCGCTCGGTCGGCAGCGAGAAATCGGCGTTGCGGGTGAACTCGCCGGGCATCACCTCGGCAGTGTTCACCACAAGCGCGGTCTGGCCCTTCTTGACCGAGGCCAGCACCTTCTTGGTGCCGGTCACCAAGAGATCGCAGCCGAGCACGAGGTGCGCGGCTTCAGCCGTGACGCGGATGGCGTGAATGTCGTCCTGGGAATTGGCGAGCCGCACGTGGCTGTAGACCGCGCCACCCTTCTGGGCGAGGCCCGCCATGTCGATCATGCCGAGTCCTTTACCCTCGAGATGCGCCGCCATGCCGAGGATCGCCCCGATGGTCACGACACCCGTGCCGCCGACGCCGGTCACGATCACGTTGAACGTGCGGTCGATCGCCGGGATCAGCGGGTCGGGCAGTGGCCTGAAGAGCGTGCCGTCCATGGCGGCGATGTCGGGTGCCGCCTTCTTGATCTTGGCCCCGTGCACCGTCACGAAGGACGGGCAGAAGCCCTTCACGCAGGAAAAATCCTTGTTGCAGTTGGACTGATCGATCTGGCGCTTGCGGCCGAACTCCGTCTGCACCGGCTGCACCGCGACGCAGTTCGACTGCACCGAGCAGTCGCCGCAGGCCTCGCACACGAGATCATTGATGATGACGCGCTTGTCCGGATCCGGAAACTCACCGCGCTTGCGGCGCCGGCGCTTCTCGGACGCGCAGGTCTGGTCGTAGATCATCACCGTAACGCCGGGCATGGCGGCGAGCTCGCGCTGTACGGCGTCGAGCTCGTCCCGGTGGTGGATCGTCATGCCGGACGGCCATTGAATCGACTTCGGGTATTTGTGCGGCTCGTCGGTCACGAGGGCGATGCGCTCGACGCCCTCGGCGCGCACCTGACGGGCGATCATGTCGACGGTGAGACCACCCTCGTGCTTCTGGCCGCCCGTCATGGCGACGGCGTCGTTGTAGAGGATCTTGTAGGTGACGTTGGTCTTGGTATCGACGGACCAGCGCAGGGCGAGCACGCCCGAATGGTTGTAGGTGCCGTCGCCGAGATTCTGGAACACGTGGCCGCGGTTGGAGAACGGCGCCTCGCCGATCCAGTTCGCGCCCTCGCCGCCCATCTGGGTGAAGCCGTCGGTGGAGCGGTCCATCCACTGAACCATGTAGTGGCAGCCGATGCCCGCATAGGCGCGCATGCCCTCGGGCACCTTGGTGGAGGAGTTGTGCGGGCAACCCGAGCAGAAATGCGGCACGCGGGTCGCGACGTCGCTCGTGGCGGCGAGCACCTCCTGCGCCTGGCGCAGGCGCGCCACGCGGCCGCGCAGGTCGTCGTTGTTGTGGTACTTGAGCAGGCGCTCGCCGATGGTGATGGCGATGTCGTTGGGATCGAGCGCGCCCTTGACCGGGAAGAGCCAGCTGCCCGCCTCGTCCTTCTTGCCGATGCAGAGCGGCTGGTTGGCGGTGCCATAGAGCTCCTCGCGCAGCTGCACCTCGATCAAGGAGCGCTTCTCCTCCACCACGATGACAAGGTCGAGGCCCCGCGCGAAGTCGACGAGCTCGCGCTGCGAGAGCGGCCACGGGCAGGCGACCTTGTAGAGGCGCAGCCCCATGTCGTTCGCCTTGACCTCGTCGAGGCCGAGCTCGTCCAGCGCCTGGCGCACGTCGAGATAGGACTTGCCGACCGTGATGATGCCGACCTTCGGATTGCGCCCGCCGGACAGCACGATGCGGTTGAGGTTGTTGGCGCGCACGAAGGCCAGCATGGCGTCGCGCTTGAAGTCCTGGAGCCGCGCCTCCTGATCGAGCACGCCGTCGCGCGCCCGGATGTTGAGGCCGCCCGGCGGCATCGTGAAATCGTCCGGCATGACGATCTTCACGCGGTCGAGCGAACCGTCGACGGAGGCGGTCGATTCGATGTTCTCCTTCACGCATTTGAACGCCACCCAGGTGCCGCAGAAGCGGCTCATGGCGTAGCCGTAGAGGCCGTAGTCGAGGATCTCCTGAACGCCTGCAGGATTCAGGATCGGGATCATCACGTCGACGAAGTGGAATTCCGACTGGTGGGCGACGGTGGAGGATTCCGCCGTGTGATCGTCGCCCATCAGGGCCAGCACGCCGCCATGCCTCGAGGAGCCGGCCATGTTGGCGTGGCGGAAGACGTCGCCCGAGCGGTCGACGCCGGGGCCCTTGCCGTACCACATGCCGAAGACGCCGTCGTACCGGCCGTCGCCGCGGATCTCAGCCTGCTGCGAGCCCCAGACGGCGGTGGCGGCGAGTTCCTCGTTAAGCCCGGGTTGGAAGACGACATTCGACGCCTCGAGCCATTTCCTCGCCCGCCAGAGGTTCTGGTCGAGGCCGCCCAGCGGCGAGCCGCGATAGCCCGAGACGAAACCCGCCGTGTTCAGCCCCGCCAGCCTGTCGCGCTCGCGCTGCATCAGCAGCATGCGGATGACGGCCTGGGTTCCGGTGATGAAGACACGGTCCTTGGCCAGGTCGAACTTGTCGTCGAGCGTGACGTCGCGGAGCGCCACATGGCTATCGGCCATCGTCCGTATCCTCCCTGGAGCTCTCGCCCCGCTGCCGGTGATCCGGTCTTGTTCTTGTGAAATTTAAGTCAGTAATGCTGACATATAGGGTAAGGAACGTCAATCGACGCCGCCTCCGTTTTGCCTCCATTAACCATGAATGCGTCAGGGTGACGGCCGGCCGGTTCGTGGCCCGCTCGTCAGCTTCGCCAGACAGGTTGAGAACATGACATACCGCCTCGTGCGCCTATCCTTCCTCATTGCTCTGATCGGAGCATGGACCTCTCCGGCGCTCGCCCATCCTCACGTTTGGGTGACCGCCAAGGCCGAGATCGTCTACGCCCCGGACGGAAGGGTGACGGGGGTTCGCCATGCCTGGACCTTCGACAAGGCCTATTCGGCCTATATCACGCAAGGACTCGACAAGAACGGCGACGGCAAGCTGGCACCCGAGGAACTGCAGGACCTGGCGAAGGAGAACACCGAATCGCTGGTCGAATTCGACTATTTCACCGCGCTGAAGGCTAACGGGAAGAAGCAGGATTTTACCTCGCCCCGAGACTACCGCATGTCCTATGCGGATGAGGCGGCGACCCTGAGCTATTTCCTGCCCCTCAAGGCTCCGACCGCCGCCAAGACCATGGCGCTGGAAATCTACGACCCCACCTTTTTCGTGGCCTTCACGCTGGCCGAGGGTGACGGAGCGGTCACGCTCGCGAGCGCGCCGCAGGGCTGCGCCACGAACGTTTCCCGCGCCAAGGCCGCCGAAGCAGCCCAGCAGCAGAATCTGTCGGAATCCTTCTTCGAAACGCTCACCGCCTCCTCCAGCTTCGGCGTGCAATTCGCCAACCGGGCCATCGTCGCATGTCCGTAACGGCCGAACCTCTCAACCTGTCCGCGACCGGTAAATCCCACTTCTGGCCCCGTATTGTCGTGGCGGCGGCAGCCATCGTGGTCGTCGCGGGCGCCGTCGCGCTCCTCGCTTGGTGGCTGGCGCCGGCAGCCGCCCCTCCGGTGCGCAATCCCTTCGGCATGGGCCTGCGCGAGGCTGCCCCTTCGGGCAGCCTCGGCGCCTATATCCTGGAGGTTCAAAGCGGCTTCTATCGCAGCCTGCAGCAGGCGGTCGCCTCGCTGAAGAGCGACGGCTCCGCGATCTGGCCGCTCCTGGCCATCGGCTTCGCCTACGGGGTCTTCCACGCGGCGGGACCGGGCCACGGCAAGGGCGTCATCGCCGCCTATCTGGTGGCCGACGAGCGAGCGCTTGCGAAGGGGTTCGGCTTGAGCCTCGCGGCCGCTCTCGTCCAGGCCGTCGTGGCCATCCTGCTCGTGAGCATCATAGCCCTCGTCTTCCGCTCCACCGCCGCCACCATGAACCAGGTCACCAAAGGCGTGGAGCTGATGAGCTTTGGAGCCGTCGCCCTTCTCGGCGCCGCCATCACCTGGCGCAAGGCCGGCAAGGTGATCGGTGTCGCAGCTCTGGCGGGGGACCTCCGCGCGGGACCGCAGGCCGACGATTGCGACCACGTGCACATGCCTCCGCCCGAGGAGCTGCGCCGTCTGACCCGGTGGCGGGATATGGCCGGCGTGGCGCTTGCGGCCGGGATCCGTCCCTGCGCCGGCGCGCTAGTGGTCCTGGTCTTCGCTCTCTCCCAGGGCCTCTTCGCCGCCGGGATCGCGGCGACCTTCGCGATGGCGCTCGGCACGGCGCTGACCACCGGGGCGATCGCGGCGATCGCCGTCTTCGCCAAGGCGCTCGCCTTGAGAATGGCCGGCGGCCGCGGTCTGTCGGGAGCCGTCGCCATAGCCGGAATCGAGCTTCTCGCGGCTGCCTTCGTGCTGGTGCTGAGCCTCAGCCTGCTGTTCGGGATGTGGGCATCCGTGGCGGCGAGCTAAGGCATTCTTCGGCGAAGTGCATCCGGTTCTCCGCTGGCGCGGACCCTCGGCCCGCCCCGACGATGCGCCGCCTAAAGAGCGGCGCATCCTTCGTCATTCCGGGGCGCCTCTCAGAGCCCCAGGGCGCCACCGTCGGAGCGCGGGTCATGCGTGGCCTCGACCCGCCCGTTGCGGGGGTGCTTCACCAGCATGCCCGCATGGCCGAAATTGTCCACGTAAGGCTCGGAGCCTTCCTCCACCTCATGGCCGAGGGCCGCGAGGCCTCGGACAAAGCCCGGATCGAAGCGGCTCTCCAGGCGCAGTGTGGCGGGCGCTGCGCCCCTGCCCTTGTCGAGGAGCCAGCGCGGCGCGTCGACCGCATCGGCGAGGCCCATTCCGAAGGTGGCATATCGCGTGAAGATCTGGGCCAGAACCTGCGGCTGCGTCTCCCCTCCCATGGTGCCGAAGGACAGGACCCGCCCGTCGTCGAAGACCGCCAGGGGCGGGTTGAGGGTGTGGAACGGCTTGCGGCCCGGCTGCAACGGATTGCGGCTCGCCGGGTCGAGGGAGAAGGCCGTGCCCCGGTTGTGCCAGTGGATTCCGGTCGCGGGCAGCACGCAGCCGGACCCGAAGGCCCAGAACACCGACTGGATGTAGGAGACCGCCAGGCCGTCCTTGTCGATCGCCCCCATCCAGATCGTGTCGCCCTCCGGCGAGCGCGGCAGCGGATAGGGGGAGGCCCGCCGCATGTCGATCCGGGCAGCCTCCCTCTCCAGAGCGGACGAGGTCAGGAAGGCCGCCGGGTCGTGGACGAGGTTCATGGGGTCCGCCACCACCTGCTCGCCGATGGTGAACGCGCGCTTGGAGGCCTCGATCAGCGCATGATGGTGTTCTGGCGACTCGGCTTTTGAGGAGCCAAGGCGCTCGAACATGCCTAGGATCATCAGGGTCGTCACGCCCTGCGTCGGCGGCGGAAGGTTGTAGACCGTGGCGTGACCCAGGCGCAGCTCCAGGGGCTTGACCACGCGGGCGCGGTAGGTCTCCAGGTCCCGGCGCACGATGGGCGCCTCGATCCGCTCCAGGTCGGCCGCGACCTCGCGCCCCACATCGCCACGGTAGAAATCGATCAATCCTGCATGGGCCAGCTGCCCCAGGGTGCCGGCGAGACGCGGCACCTGGCGGACAGTCCCTGCCGACATGCGCTTGCCCTCGGTCAGGAAGGCTTCAGCAAACCCGGGGACGGCATAGAGCGCCGCCTCCTCGCTCGTCTTGAAGCGTGCCTCGGAGCCGGAGACGGCATATCCCTCGCGAGCGTGGCGGATCGCGTCGGACAGCAGGAGGTCGAGAGGCATCCGGCCGCCAAGGGCGCGGGCGAGTTCGAGCGCCAGGGCCCATCCGCCGACGGCGCCGGCGACCGTGAGAGCGGAATCGGCTCCGCGCGGCGGAACGGCGTCGTAGCCCTTGTCCCGGTAACGCTTGATGGTGGCGAGCGCGCCCGCCGCCCCGGAGGCGTCGATGGCATGGATCCGGCCCCCGGGCTCGCGCACGAGCCAGAAGCCGTCGCCGCCGAGGCCGTTCATGTGAGGGTAGACGACCGCGATGGTGGCCGCCATGGCGACCATTGCCTCGACGGCATTGCCGCCCGCGGCCAGAATGGTCTGGCCGGTCTCCGAGGCCAGGTTATGGGGCGCGGCGACGGCCGCGGTGGAGAAGACAGGGGTTTGGGGCATGGACGCGACGTTATGAGTGGGAGGGGAAACTTGCACCGAAGGGGGCGTTTAGGGTAGTGCCTTCCGTCGAAGAATGGAGCAAACGACCGTGGCACAGCCGACCGGCACCAATTGGCGCAACCTGATCACCATCATCAGCATCATGATCCTGATCGGCACGGAGGTGTTCGGGGTCGCGATCGCGGCGGGCTGGGCCATTGCGGGTCTGTTCGAGCTGGGTGATCTCGTCGGCTACCTCCTGATGGGCCTGTTCAGCGTCTTCGGCGCCTGGATCCTGCTCAACCTCTGGCGCCGCTGCACCATGGTCGAACCGCTCAGCGGACGCGCCTAACGCCCTTCGCAAGTCTTCATCACGACGGGGTCGGCCTGGGCCGGCACATAAGAATCCATCGACCGGCACCGGCCGGCGATGCAGATCCGCCAGTCGGCGGTCGCGCCCGATCGGCGCATCACGATTTCCTTTTGAGGCGGCACCGACGGGCGCCAGGACCAGACGCCGTCGGTGAGGCGGGCTTCCGGCGGGGGCTCCATGCCGGCACCCGAGCCGCGCACCCGAGCCTCCACGAGTTCGAGCCCCGCCGGACCCGACCGCCAGTCCTCCTCCCAGACGATCTTCTCGACCGAATGCGTCCAGGCCAGGGTGATCGCGCCCGCCATCAGGGGCGCGATCACCTGGCCTGCGACGAGGCAGATCATGTGCTGATCGCAGGCGTGGCGGTGCGGCGCGTCTGCCAGACGTGGTAGCCGATGAACAGGGCCGCCAAAACGAACCCAACCTCGTCGGTGACCGGCAGCGCCGCGACCAGCAGGCCCGCCGCGACCGCAGCCCAGAGCCGCTCCCACCATGTCAGCGGCGTCAGGAAATACCCGATGGCGGCCACACCCCAGAGCCCCATGGCCAGGGATGCCTTGACCACGATGTAGACGACCGCCAGCCAATAGCCGGTCCCCTCGAGACCCGGCACCGGCTGCAGCATCAGGGTGGGATCGTAGACAGCCATGTAGGGTACGACGAATCCCGGCAGGGCGATCTTCACCGCCTGAACGCCGATCTTGAGCCCGGATTCCTTGGCCATCGGAGCGGCAGCGAAAGCCGCCAGAGCCACGGGCGGGGTCAGGTCGGCCATGATGCCGAAATAGAAGACGAACATGTGCGAGACGATGAGCGGCACGTCGAGTTGCAGCAATATCGGCGCGGCCAGCGACGAGGTGATGATGTAGTTCGGGATCGTCGGAATGCCCATGCCGAGGATCAGGCTGAACACCATCGTGAGCACCAGCGCCAGGAACATGCTGTCCTTGCCGATGGAGATCATCCAGGTCCCGACGATGGTGCCGAGCCCGGTGAGCGTCATGGTGCCGATCACGATGCCCACGATGGCGCAGGCAAGGCCCACCGGCAGCGCCTGACGCGCGCCGTCCGCCATGGCGTCGACACAGGCCTTGAGCGTCAGGCGTCCCCGACCCGAGAAGGCATTCCAGAGGGAGAGCGCGGCCACGACCACGAGAACGAGGGTCACGCTCGCGGCCAGGGAAGCGGCCGAGATCAGCGCGAGACCGATCCAGAAGGCGACCCGCAGAGCCGGCACCGCAAGCCCCGCCGCGATGGCGGTGCCCAGAATGAGCGCAACTGTCAGCGACAGGCCCACGGCGCCCGCGAAGAGCGGGGTGTATCCGGCGAAGAGCAGGTAGACGAGGACGCCGAGCGGCGTGATCAGGAACCAGTTCTTCTTCAGCTCGGTCCAGGCATTCGGCAGCTCATTCTTGGGCAGACCGTGAAGGTTGCGCTTGCCAGCCTCGAGATGCACGGCGAGGTAGCACGCGGCGAAATAGAGAATCGCCGGGATGATCGCCGCCTCGACGATCTTCGAATACGGCACGTCGATGGTCTCGGCCATGATGAAGGCCACGGCCCCCATGACGGGCGGCATGATCTGCCCGCCCATGGACGAGGTCGCCTCGACGCCGCCAGCGAAGGCCGACGGGAAGCCGAAGCGCTTCATCAGCGGGATCGTGAACTGGCCCGACGCCACCACGTTGGCGACGCCCGACCCCGACACCGTGCCCATCAGGGCCGAGGAGGCGACGCAGACCTTGCCGGGCCCGCCCTTCTTGTCGCCGAACACCGCCATCGAAATGTCGTTGAAGAAGTCGATGACGCCGGCCTTCTCCATGAAGGCGCCGAACAGGATGAACAGGAAGATGTAGGTGGCCGAAACCAGGGTCGGCGTGGTGTAGATGCCTTCGGTTCCGAAGGACATGTGCTCGATCACCTGCTCCAGCGTGTAGCCGCGGTGGTCGAGGGGCGCGGGCAGCAGGTGCCCCAGGAGGCTGTAGGCCAGGAAGGTGCAGGCCACGATGGGAAGGGCGATGCCCATGACCTGCCAGACCAGGAAGATCAGGATCACCAGCGCCACGATGCCGAAGACCATGTCGGCCTGGGTCAGCTCGCCGGCGCGCACGACGAGATCGTTGTAGAGCGCCCATTGATAAAGGCCGACGGCGAAGCCCGCGAGGCCGATCCCCCAGCCGAGCATCCGGCCGCCGGAGGACGTCGCCCGATGGTTGCCGATCATCGCGCCGGCGACGAGGCACAGGAAGCCGACATGAAGCGCGCGGACCACCTGGCTCGGAAGAGACCCGCCGAAATGGAGGATCAACCCGAAGGCGACGGCGACGGCGAGCCAGCCGAGGACGCCGTCGACAACGCTCCGCCGCCGCACGCCCAGGAGGACGAGCCAGCCGGCCCAGGCCGCCATGGCGACCGCGAGGAAGTGGATGAGGGTCAGGCCGCCGATGAAGGGCTGATCGAGCGGGATGCCGAAGGAGGTGACGATCTGGAAGATCGAGAAGGCGACTGCGATCCAGAACAGGACGCGGCCGAAAATGCCCTCACCGAAGCTCTCGGGGAGGCCATGTTCCGGGTTCACGGATTCGGACGGCGCCTCCATCTGGGCGATCTCGGACGTGTTCACACCCTGACTCATGGCGTGCAGTCTCCCTTGTGGGTCTTATTGGTTGGACATGGAAAAGCCGGAGCAGTTCGCCCGCCCCGGCCTCAGTGTCAAATAGTCCAATGGGTTTAGGAACCCTGCTTCTTCATGCCCTTCTCGTCGAAGTAGCGCTGCGCGCCCGGATGCATCGGAACCGGCATGCCCGAAAGCGCGCTATCCAGCTTGATGTCGCGGGCCGCCGCGTGGGCCGCCGCGAGGTCCGGCAGGCTCTCGTAGATGGACTTGGTCATCTGGTAGACGGTCTCGTCCTTCACGCCCGAATGGGTCACCAGATAGTTCACCACGGCGGCTGTTGGCACGGCGGTCGTCTGACCCTCGTAGGTGTTCGCCGGAATCGAGACCTTCACGTAAGGAGTGCCGACTTTGTCGACGACGGCAGCCGGGATCTCCACAACCACGATCGGCACCGAGGTGGCGAGGTCGCGGATGGAGGAGACGCCCAGGCCGGCGGATTGCAGGGTCGCGTCGAGCTGGCGGTTCTTCATGAGCTCGACCGACTCGCCGAAGGGCAGGTACTCGACCTTGCCGAGATCCTTGTAGGTCAGGCCGGTGCCATGGAGAATCGCCCGCGCATTGAGCTCGGTGCCGGATTTCGGCGCGCCGACGGACAGGCGCTTGCCCTTCAGGTCAGCCAGCGTCTTGATGCCGGATTCCTTAGAGGCGACAATCTGGATGTAGTTGGGATAGATGGCCGTAACGCCGCGCAGCTTGTCCAGCTTGGACTTGAACCCCGCCTCCTCGTCGCCGGCCCAGCCCATGGCCAGGCTGTCGCCCAGGGTGAAGCCGATCTCGCCCTTGCCCTGCTGCAGGAGGGTGAGGTTCTCGACCGAGGCCTTGGTGGCCTGGACGGAGGGGCGGCTGCCCTGCACCTTGTCGGAGAAGACCTTGGAGAGGGCGACCCCCAACGGGTAATAGACGCCCGACGTGCCGCCGGTCAGGATGTTGATGAAGTCCTGCGCCTGGGCGGGCAGGCTGGCGCCCGCAAGCGCAAGAGCAGTCACGGCGCCGACGAGGCGGCGCTTGAAGGTGGAACGCATGGCGTAGCTCCCTGTTATATGTCACCGGTGTTCCGGTGCCTGTGTGTGAGCCTAGTTTGGCGGCTGACGTCGAAACCTCAAGAGGCTATGAGAGTCTTAATCCTGCCGCCTTGGTGGGTAGGGGTCTTGTCTCCACAGGTCAATACATCGCGTCCCATGTTCGATCGTCGTCAGTTCCTGCAATTCGCCACCGCCACGGCCGGCCTCGCCGCCGCGGGCTTCTCCACCTCGGCCCTGGCCCAGCAGAGCCTGAAGGTCGGAGCCCCCTCCCCCTTCTCCTTCGAGGCCCTGAAGCAGCGCGCGCAGAGCATGGCGAGCCGGCCTTACGAGGCCCCGCCCCGCCCGTCGCCCGAGGTCCTGCAGCAGATCGACTACGACGCCCACGGCAAGATCCGGTTCAAGACGGACCTTGCCCTCTGGGCCAACGGGCCGAGCGATTTTCCCGTCACCTTTTTCCACCTCGGCCGCTTCTTCCAGAAGCCGGTGAGGATGCACACGGTCGAGGGCGGACAGGCCCGGGAGATCATCTACGACAGCGACTATTTCGACATGCCGGCGGATTCCCCGGCCCATAAGCTGCCGGACAATTCCGGCTTCGCGGGCTTCCGCTTCCAGGAGTCCCGCAACGGCAAGCTCGACTGGCGCAAGAACGACTGGGTCGCGTTCCTGGGCGCGTCCTATTTCCGGGCCATCGGCGAACTCTACCAGTACGGTCTCTCCGCGCGCGGCCTTGCGGTGGACGTGGCGGTCTTCGGCAAGAACGAGGAATTCCCCGATTTCACCCATGTGTATTTCGAGACGCCCCAGCCGGGCTCGGACACGGTGACGGTCTATGCGCTGCTCGACGGCCCGAGCGTCACAGGCGCCTACCGCTTCGTCATGAAGCGAGCGGCGGCGGTCGTCATGGACATCGACACCGCCGTCTTCCTGCGCCACGATGTGAGCCGCCTCGGGGTCGCCCCCCTCACCTCCATGTACTGGTACTCGGAGAAGGCCAAGACCACCGCCATCGACTGGCGGCCGGAAATCCACGATTCCGACGGTCTGGCCATGTGGACCGGCTCCGGCGAGAGGATCTGGCGCCCGCTCAACAACCCGCCGCGGATCATCACCTCAGCCTTCTCGGACGAGAGCCCGAAGGGCTTCGGGCTGCTCCAGCGCGACCGAAACTTCGACCATTACCTGGATGGCGTCTATTACGACCGCCGCCCGTCCCTCTGGATCGAGCCCCAGGGAGGCTGGGGCAAGGGCACGATCCAGCTCGTGGAGATCCCGACCGACGACGAGATCCACGACAACATCGTGGCCATGTGGGTGCCGGGGGAGCCGGCCAGGGCCGGCGGGTCCTTCGAGTTCCGCTACCGGATGCACTGGTCGGCGGAAGAACCCTATCCGACGCCGCTGGCGCGGGTCGTGGCGACCCGCCTCGGCAATGGCGGCCAGGCCGGCACCGCGCGACCCAAGGGCGTGCGCAAGTTCATGGTCGAATTCCTGGGCGCCCCCCTCACCAAGCTCCCGAGCGGCGTCATCCCGCGCCCGGTGCTGACCGCGTCCCGCGGCGAGTTCGCCAACCTCCTGACCGAGGCCGTTCCCGACAATGTGCCGGGCCATTGGCGCACCCAGTTCGACCTCAGCGTCACCGGAACGGAGCCCGTCGAGATGCGGTGCTATCTGCGCAACGGCGACGAGATCCTGAGCGAAACCTGGCTCTACCAGTACCATCCGACCTTCTAAGGTTGCGGAGGAAAGCCTCCACAACCAAAAAATGCGTATAAAATACTATACGCCCTCTGGAAGCGGCGGAAATTCCGTTCTATTTGAACGGTATGGCACATCACCACCATCACCATGCCCCGCGGGCCATTGCCGCCGCCCCGACTTTCTCGCTCCTGCGCCTGTCGGCCTGGGAGCGGCTTGCCGGGGCCGGTATCCTGCTGGCCGGCCTGTGGCTGCTGGTTCTCCTGGTTCTGGCGTAGATCGATGTCCTTGCCCTCCGCCGCAATTCGTTTCGACGAAGTGACCCTCGGCTATGGCCGGCGGCCGGCCGTACATCACCTCGACGGCGAGATCGCCCCGGGGAGCCTGACCGCCGTGGTGGGTCCCAACGGCGCCGGCAAGTCGACACTGCTCAAGGGCATTGTCGGCACCCTGCGCCCCCTCGAAGGCCGCATCCGCCTCACCGGGGCATCCGCATCCGACGCCCCCATCGCCTATCTGCCGCAGGCAGCCGAGATCGACCGCTCCTTTCCGCTTTCGGTCTACGATCTCGTGGCCATGGGCCTGTGGTCCCGCGCCGGGCTGTTCGGTGGCATCGGGGCAAAGAACCGCACCAGGATCGAGCAGGCGCTGGCCGCGGTCGGCCTCATCGGCTTCGAGCGTCGCCCGATCTCGACCCTGTCGGGAGGCCAGATGCAGCGCGCCCTGTTCGCGCGGCTGCTCCTGCAGGACGCTCCCGTGATCCTGCTCGACGAGCCCTTCACGGCCATCGACGCCAAGACCACCGCCGACCTCCTCGGCGTGGTGCGCCGCTGGCACGATGAGTCGCGAACGGTCGTCGCCGTGCTGCACGACCTCGACACCGTGAGGCGGATCTTCCCGCAGACCCTGCTCATTGCCCGGGAGCCCGTGGCCTGGGGCGAGACGGAGGCCGTGCTGAGCGCCGAGAACCTGCTCCGGGCGCGCCGGATGGTCGAGGCCTACGATCCCCATGCGGCGGCCTGCGAGAGGGGGGCGGCGTGATCGAGCTTCTCTACAGCCCCTTCGCCGAATTCGACTTCATGCGCCGCGCCCTTGTGGGCGTGATCGCCATTGCGCTGGGCGGCGGGCCGATCGGCGTGTTCCTGATGCTGCGCCGGATGAGCCTGACGGGCGACGTCATGGCTCATGCGATCCTGCCGGGCGCGGCGATCGGCTACCTCTTCGCAGGCCTGTCCCTCCCGGCCATGACCGTCGGCGGCCTGTTCGCCGGCGTGATCGTGGCCGTTGCGGCCGGGCTCATCTCCCGCTTCACGGCCCTGAAGGAGGACGCATCGCTCGCGGCCTTCTACCTGCTCTCGCTGGCGCTCGGCGTCACCATCGTGTCGCTCAGGGGCTCGAACGTGGACCTGCTGCACGTGCTCTTCGGCACCGTCCTGGCCCTCGACGACAGCACCCTCTTGCTGCTCGCGGGCATCTCGACGGTCACGGTGCTGGCGCTGGCGGTGCTCTACCGTCCGCTCGTGGTGGAATGCGTCGACCCGACCTTCCTGCGCTCGGTCAGCCGAGCCGGGACCCCGACGCACCTGATCTTCCTCGGTCTCGTGGTACTGAACCTCGTGGGCGGTTTCCACGCACTTGGGACGCTCCTCGCCGTAGGCCTGATGATGCTGCCCGCAGCCGCCTCACGGTTCTGGAGCAGCGACATCACTATGATGATGATCCTGTCCGTGCTGATCGGAATCGCTTCCGGCTTCGGCGGCCTGCTCCTGTCCTTCCATGCCGAGCTGCCCGCCGGCCCCGCCGTCATCTTGACCGCAGGGGCCGTCTATGGGGCCTCGGTGGCGTTCGGCCGGGAAGGCGGCCTGCTGTGGCTCGCCTGGCCCGGCAAGCACCTCGAAGCCTGACGATTCAGAACCGAGCTCAACAGGAGGATCGCGCCGATGCCGACGCGCCGAAATGCCGTTTCGCTGCTGATGGGATGCCTGGCTCTCGCCGGATTGTCGCTGCCGGTCTCGGCCCAGGCCCCGGAGAAGCTCAAGGTCGTGACGACCTTCTCGATCCTCGGTGATCTGGTGCGTCAGGTCGGCGGCGACCGCACGGAGGTAGCGACCCTCGTCGGCCCGAACGGAGACGCTCACGTCTATTCCCCGAGCCCGGCCGATGGGCGGCGCCTGACGGAAGCCAAGGTCGTCGTCACCAACGGACTCAAGTTCGAGGGCTGGATCGACCGACTGGTCAAATCGTCCGGCACGCAGGCCGCCCTGGTCGAGGCAGCCAAGGGCTTGAAGCCTCTCAAGGGCGAGGACGAGGAGCATGGGCACGGCCACGCGCATGCGGGCTTCGACCCTCACGCCTGGCAGAGCATCGCGAACGCCAAGGTCTATGTCGGCAATATCCGCGACGCCTTGATCGCGGCCGATGCCGCCGGCAAGGCCGCCTACGAAGCCAATGCCGATTCCTATCTCAAGCAGCTCGACGCTCTCGAGCAGGAGGTGAAGGGCCTGGTGGCGCAGATCCCCGCCGACCGGCGCCGAATCATCACCTCCCATGACGCCTTCCGCTATTTCGGGGATGCCTACGGAATCGAGTTTGTCTCGCCGCAGGGCGTGTCGACCGACGCGGAGGCATCCGCCAAGGACGTCGCGAAGATCATCCGGCAGATCAAGCGCGAAGCCATCAAGGCCGTCTTCGTGGAGAACGTCTCCGACTCCCGCCTCATGGAACGCGTCTCAAAGGAAACCGGCGCCAGGATCGGCCAGCGGGTCTATTCCGACGCTCTCTCGGACGAGAAGGGCCCGGCCGGGACTTACATTGACATGATGCGACACAATATAAGGGCCTTCAGCTCGGCCCTGTCGAGCTGACCGAGTTTTTCAGCCCCGGCTCCTCGCCGGAGATGCTTTCGTCCCCATTGTCCTTGGAACATCCCATGTCCGACAAGATCCCCGTCACCGTCCTCACCGGCTATCTCGGCGCCGGCAAGACCACGCTTCTCAACCGAATCCTGACCGAGCAGCACGGCAAGAAATATGCCGTGATCGTCAACGAATTCGGCGAAATCGGCATCGACAACGAACTCGTCGTCGGCGCCGACGAGGAAGTGTTCGAGATGAACAACGGCTGCATCTGCTGCACCGTGCGCGGCGACCTGATCCGCATTCTCGACGGCCTGATGAAGCGGAAGGGCAAGTTCGACGCCATCATCGTGGAGACCACGGGCCTCGCCGATCCGGCGCCGGTGGCCCAAACCTTCTTCATGGACCAGGACGTGTCCGATACCGCCCGCCTCGACGCGGTGGTGACGGTGGCGGACGCCAAGTGGCTCTCCGACCGCCTGAAGGACGCTCCCGAGGCCAAGAACCAGATCGCCTTCGCGGACGTGATCATCCTCAACAAGATCGACCTCGTCTCCCCGCAGGAGCTGGACGAGGTCGAGGCACGCATCCGCGCCATCAATCCCTACGCCAAGATTCACCGGACGCAGAACTGCGCCATCCCGATCGCCGAGGTGCTCGACCGCAAGGCCTTCGACCTCGACCGGATCATCGAGCTCGAGCCCGACTTCCTGGAGGAGGGCCACCACCACCACCACGACGAGGACATGCAGTCCGTTTCGGTGGCGGTCGAGGGCGAGGTCGATCCCGAAAAGTTCATGCCCTGGATCTCGAACCTGACCCAGGTCGAAGGCCCGAACATCCTGCGCTGCAAAGGCATCGTGGCCTTCCCGAACGAGCCGAAGCGCTTCGTCTTCCAGGGCGTGCACATGATCCTCGACGGCGACGTGCAGAGCGACTGGAAGCCGGGCGAGAAACGCACCTCCAAGGTGGTCTTCATCGGCCGAGATTTGAACGAGAAGGCGATCCGGGAAGGATTCCTGGCCACCGCGGCGTGATGGCTCGCCATCGTCATTCCAGGGCCGCGTAGCGGAGCCCGGAACCCATAATCGCTGTCGGTGCAGGATGAAACGGAACGCTTTCCGTCCTCTTCTCAGTCCTGGAGGTATAGGTTCCGGGCTCGCACCTCCGGTGCGCCCCGGAATGACGAAGCGATGGAGCTCGCGCTCGCTTCCGCCTTGCTACCGATACACGATCCTGTGCTATTGGCTCCCCTGAAGGGATTGCCCGAATGACTGCTGGAACTGCCCCGTCTCTGACCCAAAGCGTGACGACCATCGCTGCGGGCGCCCATGTGACCGCCCTCGGCTGGCTCAAAGGCACGGCGGCCTTCGGGCTCGGCGACGGCGGCGTGGTGCTGGCCAAGGATGGCGAGACCCATCGGGTCGAGGCTCATCCGAACGGCGGCGTGCTGGTCGGGACAACCGACGGCGAGCGCTTCGTCACCGGCGGCGATGACGGCCGTGTGGCCGTGACGGGCGCCGATGGCGCAACTAAGACCTTGGCCGAGACCAAGGGTGCCTGGATCGACTCGCTCGCGGTCAGCCCCGGCGGCGCTTTCGCCTATGGGGCCGGCAGGCGCGTGATCGCCCGTGACGACCGCGGTCGTGAGAAGATTCTCGAGGTGCCGACCACCGCCCGAGGCCTCGCCTTCGCGCCCAAGGGGTACCGTCTCGCCATCTCCCACTACAACGGCGCGACGCTCTGGTTCCCCAACGTGGAGGCCAAGCCCGAAGTGCTGGAGTGGAAGGGATCGCATCTCGACATCATCTGGTCGCCCGATGCGCGCTTCGTCGTGACCTCCATGCAGGAGAACGCCCTGCACGGCTGGCGCCTGATCCCCGACAAGGGGCACATGCGCATGAGCGGCTACCCCTCGAAGACGCGCTCTTTCTCCTGGTCGCACGATGGCAAATGGCTCGCCACCTCCGGCGCCGAAGCCGCCATCGTCTGGCCGTTCGAGTCCAAGGAAGGCCCCATGGGCAAGCAGCCGCGGGAATGCGGCGTACGCCACGCCAAGGTCAGCCGCGTCGCCTTCCATCCCAACACCTATGTGCTGGCCGTGGGCTATGATGACGGCTGCATTCTGCTCATCCGCATGGCCGACGCCTCCGAGTTGCTGGTGCGGCCGGCCGTGCCGGACAGCGGCATCTCGGCGATGGCCTGGGACAAGGCCGGCAAGCGTCTCGCCTTCGGATGCGAGGACGGCCAAGCCGGCATTCTGGCGCTTCCCACCTGAGGTCCCATGGCAGGTCTTGGGGCCATTCTCAGGAACGCCTTCGGTCGGCCGAAAGCCGATCGGGAGGTCGTCGAGCGGGTGAAGGCCTGGACCCGCGTGGCGCTTCGAGCCTCCCCCGAAACGACCTTGGCGGTCAACGAGATCGTTTGCGCCGAGCCAGCCTGTCCGGGAACCGAAACAGTGATCCTCGTCATGGAGCCGGGCGAGAAAACCCGGGCCTACAAGGTCGCCAAGGCCCTGGACGAGGTGACGGAACAAGATATCGGCGCCGCTCTTGACGCTTGAGGAGGTGCCGTTTGCCCCGGATCACGCGAATCCTTGCCTTAGGGCTCGGCCTGCTCGGCGGCGTCGTTGCCTCGCAGGGCCCTGAATATTCTCAGCAATATCGCCAGCGCCTCGGCGGCGCCATCGACGAGCTGAGGCAGGTCGTCACGCGGTTCGAGGGAGACGCGCAAGCCAATGGCGAGAGCCGCGAAGGCGCCATTGCCCGCCTTCGCGGCAACGCGGACGCTTTGGCGAGCCGCCAAGGCGCCGCTATGCAGGCCAATGTGGAGCGTCTCGACCGCCTGGATGCCCACCGCCGAGCCATGATGGAAGCAGGCCCCTTCGCCCGTGTGGCCCTCATGCTCCGCGACGGCGACGAGGACGTGATGGAAGCGACCTATCGGGATTTCGAACCGGCCGTGCCGGTGACGGAGGAGGGAATCCTCTCGGCAGCCATCGGATTCGTGGCCGTATGGGGTGGCGTTCTGCTGTTGACAGGCTTCTTGCGCAGCCTCCTCAGGCGCCCGCGCGCCCGAAGTGAGGCGCGGGCCTGATCAGCCTTTTGATTCGGGCTTGCCGGCCAACGCCACATAGAAACCGAGGCCGTCCTGGGCGGGCAGGGTCTGGAGCCGGCCGATCCAGCCGCGCTTCTTGGCCTCCAGCAGGGCCTTGCCGACCGGCTGGAAGAGGGTTTCGCCACCCCCCTCCGGGGGCGGTGCGAGGCGGATGGCCACCGTCTTGCTCTGGGCGAAACGGCTGCGCTCCAGCATGTCCTGGATCGAGGCCGCCGCCTGCTCGCGCGAGGCGCCGCGCAAGTCCAGCACCGATTCCGCATCCGTGACCCCGAGGGAGCCCCGGAGCTTGTCGGCGTAGAATTCCTCGAAATGGGGCATCCGTGTCTTCCTTGGTCATCATCCCCGGCGGCCGCGCGGCCGCCGGGGATGACATTCCTGCTTTTTTATCTCTTACCGGACGAGAACGTTCCGGAACTGCCACGGATCGGAGGTATCGATGTCCTCCGGGAAGAAGCCGGGACGACCGTCGAGCGGGGTCCAGTCCGTGTAGACGCCGACAACCGGGCCGAGATAGGGCATCTGCACCTCGAGGCAGCGGCGGAAGTCGATGTCGTCGGCTTCCACGATGCCGGCCTCCGGGTTCTCCAGCGCCCAGACCATTCCGGCGAGCACCGCCGAGGTAACCTGCAGGCCGGTGGCGTTCTGGTAGGGCGCCAGCATGCGGGTCTCTTCGATGGAGAGCTGCGAGCCGTACCAGTAAGCGTTCTTGTCGTGGCCGTAGAGAAGAACGCCCAACTCGTCGATGCCGTCGACGATCTCGTCTTCGGTGAGGATGTGGAACTTCTCCTGCGCCTTGCCGGCTTTGCCGAACATCTCGTGGAGCGAGAGCACAGCCTCGTTGCAGGGATGATAGGCGTAGTGGCAGGTCGGGCGGTAGGTGACCTTGTCGCCCTCGCGCACGGTGAAATAGTCGGCGATCGAGATCGATTCGTTATGCGTCACGAGGAAGGCGTGTTGTGCCTGCGCGGTCGGCGTCCAGGAGCGCACACGGGTGTCGGCGCCCGGTTGCAGCAGGTAGATCGCAGCCTGGCAGCCCTTCTCGTGCGTGCCCGCATTCGCCGGCATCCAGGTCTCGTGCGTTCCCCAACCGAGCTCGGCCGGCTGCAGGCCCTCCGACACGAAGCCCTCCACGGACCAGGTGTTGACGAAAACCCCCATGGGCTTCTCGGAATTGGCACGCTGCGTGTCGCGCTCGGCGATGTGGATGCCCTTCACGCCAACCTTGCTCATCAAGGCGGCCCATTCCTCGCGGGACTTGGGCTCGTCATGCTTGACCTTCAGGTCCTTGGCGAGATTGAGCAGAGCCTGCTTGACGAACCAGGAGACCATACCGGGATTGGCGCCGCAGCATGATACCGCCGTCGTGCCGCCGGGATTCCGCCGGCGGGCATCGAGAATGACTTCGCGCAGCGCATAGTTGGTGCGCGCCTCCGGCCCGGCGCTCTTGTCGAAATAGAAGCCGGCCCACGGCTCGGCGACCGTATCGATGTAGAGCGCGCCGACTTCCCGGCAGAGCTCCATGATGTCCCGCGAGGACGTGTCCACCGACACGTTCACGCAGAAGCCCTGGCCGCCGCCCTGTGTCAGGAGCGGCTCGAGCAGATGGCGGTAGTTGTCGCGCGTCAGGCCCTGGTGGACGAACTTGATGCCGCGCTCGTCGAGCATGTGGCGGTCGGCATCGCTCGGATCGATGACCACGAAGCGGCTCTTGTCGAACTCGAAGTGGCGCTCGATCAAGGGCAGCATGCCTTTGCCGATCGATCCGAAGCCGATCATCACGATCGGGCCGGTGATACGGCCATGGACGGGCCAGTTGGTCATCGATGGTTCTCCTTCATCAGGCAAGAGCCGGGTTTGGGGTTGATCGGTGGCAAACGAAGGCGCGCCGCACCATTCCCTTTGGTGCGGCGCGCGTCAATTGTCGAAGGCTGTTTTAGAGCGCGCGCCCCAGTCCTGCGACTGCTCCTTGCGCGGCCGCGGCGACCAGTGCCGCGAGATCGGGCTTCTGCTCCAGCTCACCGGTGGCCGACACGAGGCCGCGGGCACCCTTAAGGGCATTGGCCTCGAGTTCCAGCGCCAGGAACCGGCCCCGCTCGTAGGGGCCGGGCATCCAGAGGGCCTGCGTGGCCTCGGTCGAGAAGCCGAAGCGCTCGTAATACGGCGCGTCGCCGACGAGCAGCACCGCCTTGTGGCCTTTGTCGGCCGAGCGCTTCAGCGCCTCGCGCATGAGCTTGGCGCCGACGCCGAGCCCCTGGCGTGACGGATCGACCGCGATCGGCCCCAGCATGAGCGCAGGACGGCTCGGGCCGGCCGAGACATGCCACAGGCGGACGGTGCCGATGAGGTCGCCGTCCTGCTCGACCACGAGGGAGAGTCCCTCGGCCGGCATGCGGCCCTCGCGCAGCCGCTCGCAGGTCTTCTGGAACCGCTCGGCTCCGAAGCAGGCATCGAGAAGCGCCTCGCGCGCTTCCATATCACGGAAGATTTCTTCGCGAATCGTGATCATGGCCGTGGCCTCCCAGGGCTTGGGGTGAGCGACAGCCCTCGCACCTGCTCGCTGCATCGGACGCAAAAGTGGAGACCGGTTTTGCGGTCATCCAATGCGTCGGTTGAAGCCTGAGCAGGCCGTCCGGGACAACTTTTTTGGGGTTGGTGCCTGCCTCGATGACGAGGCAGGCGGGACGTGAGTTAGATCACGTAGGACTTGAGTGGCGGGAAGCCGTTGAACGCGACCGCCGAGTAGGTGGTCGTGTAGGCACCCGTGCCCTCGATCAGCACCTTGTCGCCGATCTCCAGCGAGATGGGGAGCGGATAAGGCTCCTTCTCGTAGAGAACGTCCGCCGAGTCGCAGGTCGGACCGGCCAGCACGCAGGGAACCTTGCGGTCGCCGTCGCGCTCGCTGCGGATCGGGTAGCGGATCGACTCGTCCATCGTCTCGGCGAGACCGCCGAACTTGCCGATGTCGAGATAGACCCAGCGCACCTCGTCCTCGTCCTGGCTCTTCTTCGAGATCAGGACGACCTCGGCCTCGATGATGCCGGCATTGCCGACCATGCCGCGGCCCGGCTCGATGATCGTCTCAGGCAAGCGGTTGCCGAAGTGCTTGGACAGGGCCCGGAAGATCGACTCGCCATAGGCCTCGACCATCGGGACCGTCTTCAGGTACTTCGTCGGGAAGCCGCCGCCGAGGTTAACCATCGACAGGTGGATGCCGCGATCGGCGCATTCCCGGAAGATCGTGGAGGCAGAGCCGAGGGCCTGGTCCCACGCTTCCGTGTTGCGCTGCTGCGAGCCGACGTGGAACGAGACGCCATAGGCCTCGAGCCCGTTCCGGTAGGCATGCTCCAGCACGTCGACCGCCATCTCCGGCATGCAGCCGAACTTGCGCGAGAGCGGCCATTCGGCGCCGGCGCCATCGCACAGGATGCGGCAGAACACCTTCACGTCCGAAGCCGGCACGCCGACCTGAGCCGCCGCACGCACGATCTTCTCGACCTCCGCCTCGCAGTCGACCGCGAAGAGGCGCACGCCCAGCTCGAGGCCGCGGGCGATGTCGCGCTCCTTCTTGATCGTGTTGCCGAAGGAGATCCGATCCGGCGTGGCGCCGGCGGCGAGCGCAAGCTCGATCTCGACGACGGAGGCCGTGTCGAAGCACGAGCCCATGTCGGCCAGGACCTTCAGCACCTCGGGCGCAGGATTCGCCTTCACGGCGTAGAAGACACGCGTGTCGGGGAGCGCACGGGCGAACTTGGAGTAGTTGTCGCGCACCACGTCGAGATCGACGACCACGCAGGGGCCATCCTCACGTCGGTTGCGCAGGAATTCACGAATGCGCTCAGTCATGGCGCTCTCCCCACCAAAGGTTCAATGGAGGCTCTTCAGGCCTCGGATTGAAGTTCAGACAGCGGAGATCCCTGAGGATCCTTGGTGCCGTCCGGCGTCAGCGAGGGAAGACGACACTGCTCTTTCGTGCGATGGAGACACGATAAGGCAATGGGTTCTTCACCCGACGATGCTGCCTTGGATTGGAAAGGGGAGTCCCCTGTCCGCACGCGCGGCAATGATAAACAAGCCTCTTCGGTGCTGACCTTTGGAGGGCCAACGAGACCAAAAAAGCCCGTTCGTCGTTGCTTTAAGTTGCGTCCCCCGTTGAGAACGAGGTGCGCCGGTTTCGCCTCCGGCTGCCGGTTAGGGGTATCGAGAACTAGGACGCTCTCGGGCGGCTGTCCGGCCTCTTGTCCGGATGCCCACCAACCGGCACGCGACCACAGGCACGTGCGAAATTGGGCAGGACTGAGATAAGCGGAATGGGCCGGGATAACAAGTCCTTTCGCGACGCTTTTCAGCTTTTTTTGCGCAGGGGAAATCGGACTTTTTCCCTGCCTTCAGCGTTCAGCTTCCATTAAGTGGTGCGAGCCCAAGGGAGATAGGCTCCGGCCTCGTGCCAAGTCTCGCTCCGGCCCGCTTCCCTCCAGGAAAGAACAGTTTTCGCCGCATGACGACTCTGTCCCGTAGAACCCTCCTGCAAAGCCTTCTGGCCACTGCCGCGGTGCCCGCTTGGGCGCAGCAGAACGGAGGGCCAGCCCCCAATCCGTTCCGATTCGAGGACGTGGTGCGACGGGCGCGCGAGCTGGCGGCAGCGCCTTACGAATCACCCCAGGGTCCGCTGCCGGAGCCGCTGAACCGGCTCAGCTTCGACGATTACCGGGACATCCGCTTCCGGCCCGACCGGGCCCTGCTGGCGAGCGGAGGCGGCCCCTTCCGCATGCAGCTGTTCCATCTCGGCTTCCTCTATCAACGCCCGGTGACCGTAAACGTGCTGCGGGACGGGGTGCCGAACCCGATTCCGTACCAGAGGGAGCTTTTCGACTACGGGCGCAACCGGATCGAGCGCCCGCTCCCGGTCAATCTCGGCTTTGCGGGCTTCCGGCTGCACTATCCGCTCAACACCCCGAAGGTCTTCGACGAGGTGATCTCCTTCCTGGGGGCGAGCTACTTCCGCTTCCTCGGGATGGATCAGAAATATGGGCTTTCCGCACGGGGCCTGGCGATCAACGTCGAAGGCGGCGAGGCAGAGGAATTCCCGCATTTCCGCGAATTCTGGGTCGAGATGCCCAAGCCTGACAGCGAGCGGGCTACGGTCTACGCCCTCCTCGACAGCCCCTCCGTCGCCGGCGCCTACCGCTTCGAGATCTATCCGTCGAACGAAACCGCCGTCGAGGTCACGGCCACCCTGTTCCCGCGGCAGACCATCGAGAACGTGGGCGTGGCCCCCCTCACATCCATGTTCTTCGAAGGCGAGAACGACCGGCACCAGACCGACGACTTCCGGCTGGAGTTGCACGACTCGGACGGCCTGCTCATCCAGTCGGGCGCGGGCGAGTGGATCTGGCGTCCGCTCCGGAACCCCACCCGCAAGACGATCTCGTCCTTCCACGACAACAATCCGCGGGGCTTCGGCCTGATGCAGCGGGATCGGGTGTTCGAGAACTACCAGGACCTCGAGGCCTATTATCACAACCGGCCGGGCTACTGGGTCGAGCCCCTCGGCCAATGGGGCGAGGGCAGGGTCGAGCTGGTCGAGATCCCGACCCCGGACGAGACGCACGACAACATCGTGGCCTATTGGCAGCCGAGCCGCCCCTACGAGCCGGGCCAGGAGGTCACCCTCTCCTACCGCCTTCGCGCAGTCGCGGCGGTTAGCGGCATGCACCCGGGCGGCAAGGCGGTGAACACCTTCCAGGCCCCTCCCCGCGCCAGCGGCTCGAACGCTCCGAGCGACCCGACCCATCGCCGCTTCATCATCGATTTCGCGGGCGGGAACCTGCCTTATTATCTCAGCGACCCGGCGCAGGTGCAGCTGGTGCCCTCCACCTCGACGGGCACGATCACCCACACCTTCATCGTCCCCAACGACCATACGAAGGGCTTCCGGGCCGCCATCGACGTGAAGCTCGAACCCGGCCAGTCCACGGACCTGAGGGCCTTCCTCAAGGCCGGTAACCGGACTCTCACGGAAACCTGGACCTATCCCTGGTCGATCGACTGATCGGCAGGTCCCGCTCCCTTCCGCTCCGGATCTTGCCAAGGCCGCCGGGAGCGCGCAGAAGCGGGCATCGCCGATGAATGGCGGTGCCGGCATGAAGGATGGTCGCGGATGTTGCTGTTTGCTCGCTTGACGGGAGCCCTGCTCGCTTTCCTTGGATTGGGCGCAGGTGCGGCCTGGGCCCAGCAGGCTCCGACGGGGGTAACCTTCGGGACGAACTGGGTCGCGCAAGGAGAGCACGGCGGCTACTACCAGGCCGTGAC
>Ga0247820_10000336_pt1 | contig 24440 bp, 19 predicted proteins | sample 13C_Glucose_Day1_2_FD_192480 | JGI IMG/M metagenome (GOLD analysis project Ga0247820, IMG submission 192480) | Soil microbial communities from agricultural site in Penn Yan, New York, United States - 13C_Glucose_Day14 | ecosystem: Environmental > Terrestrial > Soil > Agricultural land | place...
CCGAGGACGTGGGCGGGCGCGGCGGCACCTCCGGGGGCCGCCCCGCCCACGTCCTCGGCGCGGATGACGGAATCCCTTCCGGTGCCGGTCACCGAGGACAGGTCGACGCCCAGTTCGGCGGCTCGCCGGCGCGCCAGGGGGGTGGCCCGCACCCGTGGGGGCCGGGCCGTGTCCGTCGCCGCCCGTTCGATGTCGGCCCGGGTGACACGCCCGGCCGGCCCGGTGCCGTGCAGGGCTGTGAGATCGACGCCGCGCCGTTCCGCGAGGCGCCGGATCAGCGGGCCCGTCCCGGCGGCTTCGCCGTCCCCGCCGGCGGGTTCCGGTCCAGGGGCCGGGGCGGGCTCTGGTTCCGCGGGTGCGGGAGGCGTGACCGGGTGTTTCTGCCGTTTCCCGCGGCCCTCCGGTTCCCGGCGTGCTCCCGCCGCCGGTTCGATCAGCGCGAGCGGCGTGCCCACCGGCACCGTCGCGCCCGGTTCGACGAGCAGCCGTCCCATCGCCCCGCTCTCGAAGCACTCCACCTCGATCGTGGACTTCGCCGTCTCGACGACCGCGACCGGATCGCCCTTGCGGAGCGGGTCGCCGGGTGCCACGAGCCACTCCACGAGCGTGCCCTCGTCCATGTCGGCGCCGAGTGACGGCATGGTGAACTCGCCCATGGTCAGCCCACCGCCCGGTGTGCCGCCGCGACGATCCCGGCGGTCTGCGGCAGGGCGGCCTCCTCCAGTCGCCGGGCGTACGGAATGGGCACCTCGGCGCCGCACACCCGCTCCACGGGGGCGTCCAGCTCGTAGAACGACTCCTCGGCGAGGCGGGCGGACACCTCGGCGGCGACGCTCCCGGTGCGCCACGCCTCGTCGACGACCACCGCACGGTGGGTCCGGGCCACGGAGGCGGCGACGGTCCCGGCGTCGAGGGGCCGCAGCGTGCGCAGGTCGACCACCTCCGCGTCGACACCGTCGGCGGCCAGCTCGTCCGCGGCCGCGAGCACCTTGGGCAGCGAACCGCCGTACGTGATGAGGGAGACGGCGTCGCCGGGCCTGCGGACCGCCGCGTGGTCCAGGTCCACGGAGGCGGCCTGCGGGGCGAGCGGGCCGGAGGCGTTGTAGAGGCTGCCGTGCTCGAAGATCACCACGGGGTCGGGGTCGGCGAGCGCCGGGGCGAGCATGTGGCGCGCGTCCTCGAGCGTGGCCGGGGCGAGGACGCGGATGCCGGGAATGTGCGCGTAGAAGCTCTCCAGACTGTGCGAGTGCTGCGCCGCGAGCTGCCGTCCCGCGCCCGTCGTCATCCGGATGACCAGCGGGACGGGCAGCTGGCCGCCCGACATGTGCAGCAGGGTGGCGGCGTTGTTCAGGATCTGGTCCAGGGCGAGCAGACTGAAGTTGACGGTCATGATCTCCACGATCGGCCGCATGCCGGCCAGCGCGGCCCCGATGCCGGCGCCCACGAAGGCGGACTCCGAGAGCGGGGTGTCCCGGACCCGGTCCGGGCCGAACTCCTCCAGCAGACCGAGGCTGACACCGAAGCAGCCGCCGTACCTGCCCACGTCCTCGCCCATGAGGAACACCCGGTCGTCGGAGCGCATCGCCTCCCGGAGGGCCTCGCGCATCGCCTCCCGGTACGTCGTCGTCTCCTGCGTTCCGGCGGTGCTCACTGCCGGTTCACCTCCCCGGCCCGCGCGCTGGTGACATGACGGAGCAGGTCCTCGACCGGCTCCTCGGGCGCCCGCTCGGCCGCGTCCACGGCATGGTCGATCTCGTCGGCGATCCGCCGTTCGATCCGGGCGAGCTCCTCGTCGACCGGCTCCCCGTCGTCGCGCATCCGCTCCGTCAGCCGGCCGATGGGGTCCCGGGACTTCCAGCGCTCGATCTCCGCCTTGTCGCGGTAGCGGTCCGGGTCGTACATGGAGTGGGCGCGGAACCGGTAGGTGCGCAGCTCCAGGAAGTGCGGTCCGGTGCCCGCCCGGATACCCTCGACGGCCCGCCGGGCGGCCTGTGCGACGGCTTCGACGTCCATGCCGTCCACGGCCCAGGCGGGCATGCCGTAGGAGGCGGCGCGCATCGCCAGGTCCGTCTGCGCGTGCTCCCGGGCGAGCGCGGTGCCCATGGCGTACAGGTTGTTCTCGCAGACCAGCAGCAGGGGCAGATCCCACAGGGCGGCGAGGTTCGCCGTCTCATGGAACTCGCCCTCGGCGAAGGCCCCGTCGCCGAAGAAGCAGCAGGTGACGCGGGGCAGGCCGCGCAGGCGGTCGGCGAGGGCGAGGCCCGCGGCCGGCGGCAGCCCGCCGGCGACGATCGCGCTGCCGCCGTAGAAGCGCCGGCTCACGTCGAACAGGTGCATGGATCCGCCCCGGCCGCCGCTGCACCCGGTCGTCCTGCCGTACATCTCCGCCATGATGGCCTCGGGCGGGAGGCCGCGGGCCAGCGCATGACCGTGTTCGCGGTAGGTGGAGACGACGGCGTCCTCGGGGGACAGCGCCGCGTTGACGCCGACCGCGACGGCCTCCTCGCCGATGTAGAGGTGGACGAAGCCGCGGATCTTCGAGGCGCTGTACAGCTCGACGCACCGTTCCTCGAAACGCCGGATGCGCAGCATCGCCTCCAGCAGGCCGGTCCGCCGCCCGGGCTCGGCCCGGCCGGCCGGCGGGGGACCCGCGTGCTCCTTCCGCCTGTCCGTCGTGGTCTTCCTGCCGGGCTTCGGGGACGCGGGCTGCTTCCGGGGGCGGGCGGTGGGCCGGGCGGCTGTCATGCGGATCCCTCCAGGGTCGACAGGTCACCGGTGGGCAGGCCCAGTTCACGCGCGCGCAGCAGCCGGCGCATCACCTTGCCGCTGCGTGTCCTGGGCAGGTTCTGGTCGAACTCCATCTCCCTGGGCGCGACGGCCGGGCCCAGCCGCCGGCGGGCGAAGCCCAGCAGCTCGCGCCGCAGACCGGCGGAGGGCTCCACACCCGGGCGCAGCGACACGAAGGCCTTGACGACGTTCCCGGCCACGGCGTCCGGCCGTCCGATCACCCCGGCCTCGGCGACCGCCGGATGCTCCATCAGCGCGCTCTCCACCTCGAACGGGCCGATCAGATGCCCGGCCGACTTGATCACGTCGTCGGCGCGCCCCACGAACCAGTACCAGCCGTCCGCGTCCCGCCGCACCAGGTCGCCGGTCAGGTACCAGCCGCCGGCGAAGGCGGCGGCGTAGCGCTCCTCGTCGTGCAGATAGCCGCGGAACATCGACGGCCAGCCCGGACGCAGCGCCAGCTCCCCCTCCTCGCCGGCGCCCTCCACCGGGGTGACCCGGCCGTCCGTGACCCGGGCCCGGCCGTCCTCACCGGTCCGCAGCACGGTCGCCTCGACACCGGGCAGCGGGCGGCCCATCGAGCCGGGACGGATGTCGCAGGCCGCGTAGTTCGCGATCATGATGCAGCCGGTCTCCGTCTGCCACCAGTTGTCGTGCACGGGCAGGCCCAGCACGTCCCTGCCCCACACCACCGCCTCGGGGTTGAGGGGTTCACCGACGGAGGCGATGAAGCGCAGCGCCGAGAGGTCCTGGGAGCGCGGCAGGTCGTACGGGCCCTGCCGTGGTGTCGCACGCATCAGCATGCGCAGCGCCGTGGGCGCCGTGTACCAGACGCTGACCCGCTGCCGCCCGAGGATCCGGTACCAGCGGCGGGCGTCGTAGTCGCCCTCGTCGACGACCACCGTCGCGCCGTGCGTCAGCGGGGCGATGACGCCGTACGACATGCCCGTGACCCAGCCGGGGTCGGCGGTGCACCAGTACACGTCCCCCGGCCGCAGGTCGAGGGCGTACGCGGCCGTGGCGTGGTGGGCGACCACCGCCTCGTGGACGTGGACCGCGCCCTTGGGGGTGCCGGTGGTGCCGCTGGTGAAGTGCAGCAGGGCCATGTCCCCGGGAGAGGTGGGGGGAATCGTGAAGGTGTCCACGGCGGCGGACACCAGCTCCTCGAAGGAGACCGTGCCGGGCAGCTCCCCGGCGCCCGGTCCGACGATCAGCACGTGTTCCAGGCCGGGCAGCGCGTCCCGGCGGGCGGCCACCTTCTTGCGGTAGAGCGCCGCCGTGGTCACCAGGACCCGGGCGTCGCCGAGCCGCAGCCGCTGCTCCACGGGATCGGGTCCGAACGCGGAGAAGAGCGGGCAGAGCACTCCGCCGCACTTCAGCGTTCCCAGCACCGCCGTGTACAGCTCCGGACACCGGCCGAGCAGGGTGAACACCCGGTCTCCGCGGCCGACTCCGAGCGCCCGCAGCGCATTGGCGAAGCGGGCGGTACGCCGGGCCAGCTCCGCGTACGTGACGTCGGTGACGGCGTCGTCCCTCCCGACGCACCGCAGCGCGGCCTTCCCCGCCCGGTCCGAGGCGGCGTGCCGGTCCACCGCCTCGTGCGCGATGTTCAGCCCGCCGTCCGGCAGTCCCGCCAGTGCCTCGCGCGCACGGGCCCAGGTGAACGCCGAGCGGGCCTCTTCGTAGTCGGTGAGGCGGGGTTCGACGGCCGGCGCGGTGTCCTTGTGGATCGTTTCCCAGTCCATGGGTGCTCCTCGCGGCGCTGCCCTTGATCTCCAGGGTCGCGGAGCACGGCACCGGTCGCACCTCGGGCCGCCGCCCGTCCCGCGGGACGGGCGGCACCGCTGCCGAGGAGCCGGGGCCGCCCGCTTCTTGCGGGCCCTCATCGCACGGTGCGCGGTCTCGCTCCGCTTCTCCGTGCCCCTGTGTGGCCCTCGGCTCCCTTCCATGACACCGCCGTCCGCCCTCCGGCGGTAGGGCCGGACGGCCCCGGCCGGGTGGGCCTTGCGGTACGGGGCCTGACGGCCCCGCGCGGGTGCCCCGGTGGCCCCTGCCGCCGGGACCGCCCGCCGCGCGACGCTGAGGGCGGGGGAGAAGGCCTTTTTCGGAGGTGTGGGTCATGGTGCTTTCGCCCGTGGTGGTCGGAGTCGACGGTTCCGCCGAGAGCCTGGCGGCGGCCGAGTGGGCGGCCGGTGAGGCCGTACGCCGCGGACGTCCGCTGCGGCTGCTGCACGTGCGCAACTGGCATCCGCGTCAGGGCGAGTCGGCGGCCGCGCTCGCCGCCGAGCGGCGCCTGGCGCGGCGGGCCCTGCGGGCGGCGGAGGACCGTGCCCGCGCCGCCCGCCCCGGGGTGCGGCTGGACGAGGAGCAGGTCGAGGGTCCGGCGACCGCGGCCCTGGTGAGGGCGGCGGCCGACGCCGAGCCGCTGGTGCTGGGCTGGCGCGGGCTGGGCCGGGTGACGGGACTGCTCGTGGGCTCGGTCGCGCTCGGGGTGGTGGCGAAGGCCACCGGACCCGTCGTCCTGGTGCGGGCCGGTGACCCGGCCGCCGAGGCGCCGGAGGGCGCCGGCACCGGCCGGCGGGACGTGGTGGTCGGTGTCGACGTCACGGAACCGTGCGACGAGGTGCTGGAGTTCGCCTTCGAGGCGGCGCGCCGGCGCCACACCCGGCTGAGGGCGCTGCACGCCTGGCGCACGCCCGACCCGTTCACTCTGGGACCGGGTGAGATCGGCCTGGTGAGCGCCCCCGACCGGGCCGGGGAGTGGCTGCGCTTCCTCACCGCGGTGCTCCAGGTGTGGCGCGACAAGTACCCCGACGTGGAGGTCCTCGAGACCGTCGTCGAGGGCAGGCCCGCGGGAGCCCTGGCGAAGGCGGCGTCCGGCGCGGAGCTGCTGGTCGTCGGACACCGGATCACCGGCCGTCCGACGCTGCCGCGCACCGGCCCGGTCACCCACGCCGTGATCCAGCGGTCCGGCTGCCCCGTGGCCGTCGTGCCGCACGGCTGACCCCGCGACGTCCGCGCCGGCGGCTCCGGGGAGCCGCTAGCGGCGGGCGCGCCGGTGGGCGACGAGCAGTCCGAGGGCCATGCCCACGAGGAGCGTGACCGTGAGGACGCTCCACAGCGGGAGCGTGACGGTCGGCACCCACAGCCTGATGGTGACCGACTTCGTGTTGGCGGCGATGAACCAGATGGCCAGGGCGGCGAGCACCAGGAAGCCGATGGTGCGGAGCCTGACGTCCCGCCCCTTGACCGTCACGGTCGACGGACCGTACGCGTTCGCGGATTTCCGGGCCATGATGCCCATTATCGGGCTGTTCGCCCCTGTTGGCGACCCATCACCGCCGGCTCACTCCCGGCCGTCCCTGACGACCGCGACGGGGCACCGCGCGTGGTGCAGGACGGCCTGGCTCACCGACCCCAGGAGCAGGCCCGTGAACCCGCCGCCGCCCCGCGCGCCGACCACGAGGAGCCGCGCGTCCGCGCTCGCCTCGACGAGGGTGTGGCGCACCCGCCCGATGACGGGCCGGCGGCGCACGGTCACCTCCGGGTACCGCTGCTCGCACCCGGCCAGCGCCGCGTCGAGCACCTGCTCCGCGTGGTCGCGCAAGTGGCCCCTGTCGTACGTCACGAAGGGCGGGTCCGCCGCTCCGTCGTAGGCGTCCGCGCTGCCCGGCCGGCACACGTGCACCGCCGTGAGAGGGGCGCCGTGAAGTCGCGCCTCGGCGAAGGCGAAGCGGACGGCCGGGGCCGACGCGGGCGCGTCGTCGACGGCGAGCAGCACCGGACCGCCGGCGCGTCCCGCCTCCCGCACGACCAGCACCGGGCAGTGGCCGTGGGCCGCCAGCTGCCCGGCGGTCGACCCGAGCAGCAGACCCGCGACGGTTCCGCGGCCGTGGCTGCCGACCACCGTGAGCGAGGCCGTGCGCGAGGCGAACACCAGGACCGCCGACGGATCGCCCGCCGCGACGTCCCGGGCGAGCTCCACGCCGGGAGCCGCGTCGCGGGCCCGCCGTTCGGCCTCCGCGAGGGTGCCGTCGACCAGTTCGCGCACCCCCGCCCCGGCCGGACTCCACGGCGGCCCGGAGCGCGGAACGTGCGAGGACGTCCGGCCGAAGGCGTGCACCAGCCGCAGCCCCACGCCCCGCACCGCGGCCTCGCGGGCCGCGGTCTCCACCGCGTCCAGGCTCGACGGCGACCCGTCGACCCCCACCACCACCGGCTGTCCCATGACGGCGCTCCCTGCCGGATCCCGCTACCGGGCCCGCTCGCGCGGGACCAGCAGAACCGGGCAGTGCGCGTGGTGGAGGCTGCCCTGGCTCACGGAGCCCAGCAGCATGCCGCGGAAGCCGCCCCGCCCGCGCGTGCCCACCACCAGGCCGAGCGCGTGAGCGGAGGCGTCCGTCAGCTCCCGCACCGGATGCCCCTTCACCACCTCGTGGTGCAGCTCCACCTCGGGACGGCCGGCGGTACGCCCGGCCACCGTCTCCGCCAGCAGCCGCCGGCACTCCCGCACCGCCGCGTCCTCGTCCAGCGCCCCGAGCAGCGGGGCGTGCCAGACGTACAGCGCGCGCAGGGACGCACCCCTCAGGGACGCCTCTTCGAAAGCGAGGTCGACGGCGGCGGCCGAGTGCGGGCTGCCGTCGACGCCGACGACGAAGTACGGCGGCTGCCCGGAGGTGTGCTCCGCCTCCCGCACCACGACCACCGGACACGCCGCGTGGGCGGTCAGCGGCAGCGCGACCGCGGCCGAGCCGAACAGCTCGCGCGCGGCGCCGAGATGCCAGGAGCCGACCACGACCAGCGAGCCCCGGTGGGAGTGCTCGGCCAGCACCCACGCCGGGTGCCCCTCGGCCAGCACGGCCGAGACGTCCACGTCCGGACGGCGCGACTCGACGAAGGCGACCGCCCGTTCCAGCACCTCGTTGCCCGCCGTGTGCAGGTCGTCCCGCCACTTCTCCCACGACGGGGGGCTGCCCTCCAGCCGGTATCCGGGCACGGGCCCGCCCTGGGTGTGCACGAGGGTCAGGGGGAGGCGGCGCCGGTCCGCCTCGTCGGCGGCCCAGGCGAGAGCCGCCAGTCTTCCGGGGTCGGGATCGACACCGACCACGACAGGACCGCGTCCGTCGGCGCGCATGGTCACCACCTCCTGCGGGGGGCCGTCCCGGTTCCGCCGCCCGGCGGCCGGGCCGCTCCGCGCTCGTCCCCGCGCCGGCCGGTCCCGCGCGACCCGAGTGGGCCGGGCCACCGGATTTCAAACGCGCCGCCCGACGGGCCCGCGGGCCTCCTCCGGACGGCAGGGGCACCGCGGGCCGAGCGGTCGCCGGGTGGCCCCGGCCCGCCAGGAGGCCTCCGGGTCAGAGCTCCGCACGGAGTTCCCCGGCGATGCCGGCCGCCCAGCCGTCGACGGCCGCCCAGTCCCGGAAGTCGCCGAACCGTCCGCCCACCAGCCGGAAGAACACGCGTCCGGCGCGGGGGAGCTGGTCCCGCCGGACGACCCCGGAGAACAGGCGGTGACCGCGGAACCGCAGACCCGGCGTCAGGCCCTCCTCGATCACCGGCAGCTCCCTGGGGGCCATACGGCGCCACGGTCCGCGCAGCGCGGCGGGCATCCCGACGCTGAAGATCCACACCGGGCGGGGGCCGAGCACGTCCAGATTCTCCCGTACGAAATGCCTGGCCGGGGGCAGCCACCCCTGCCCGTGCACGGCGCTGCCGAGGACGAACGCCCGGTAGGCGCCGGCGTCCCCGACCTCCGCCAGCGGTCTGGCCTCAACCGTCAGACCCGCCCGGCCCAGCACGGCGGCCGTCCGTTCGGCGATCGTCCGGGTGGAGCCGTGGGCGGTCGCGTAGCCGACGAGGACGTCCACGGGAGCACCTCCTGGCGGAGTGAACGGGGGCCGCCGTCACGTCGGCACGCCGGGTTCCCGGCCGCCCTGGTCGAGCCGGAACGGCGGGTACACGTCGGTGAGCAGCGCCGCGTACGCGGCCACCCGCAGCACCCAGCGGTTGAGCCCCGTCACCAGGTCGAAGACGCCGCGCGGATAGCGCCCGGTCACCGCGAGCGCCACACCGGCGAACAGTGCCAGCAGCCCGATGAGGCCGCCCGAGAACCAGGCCAGGCGCGCGCCGCCGACGAAGAAGCCCAGGAGCAGGTAGTGCGGGACGGCCAGGAGCCACCACTTCACCAGGACGAGTCCGCGGGACAGCTCCTCCGGGTACGCCAGCTCGAAGCGCGCCGGGTAGCCGGGGACGTCGGCGAGGGTGAACGGCGGATAGCGATCGGTGCCCAGCGTGCCGTAGGCGTAGTACGCCACCCGCCAGTTCCAGCGCAGCACGCCGGTGGCGAAGTCGAACAGCGGCCGTGGATAGCGGCCGGTGAAGAGGACGGCGAAGAAAGCCACCACGCTCACCACCGCGAACGCCACCCACAGGAAGGCGAGGACGACGTAGTGGGGGAGGGCGAGCAGCCATTTGACCAGCCACAGCCAGCGGGACAGCGGAGCGTCGAGGACGGCCGTCACCCGCGCGGGGTGGGGCGGCGCCACCCCGGCGGGCGGCACGGACGGCGGCTGGGTGTGCGTGCTCATGGTGACCGCTCCCTTCGGTTTCCGGAGACGATCCGGGCACCGGAACCCCCTGGATTCCAGCGTCCGCGGGACGGGCGCGGCGGGCAAACCGGCCGGACGGGGCGGCGGACCCGGGGTGTGCGGAGGTCGCGGCGGGCCGTGGGCGGTGCGACGGTAAGTGCAGGGACTCCGGTGAGCGGCAGGAGAGGAAGGCGGTGGCGACCATGGAACTCCCGCTGGTGGTGGGGGTCGACGGTTCGGATCCCAGCCTCGCGGCGGTGGACTGGGCGGTCGACGAGGCGGCGCGGCACGGCCTGCCCCTGCGGCTGGTGCACGCCTCGCTGTGGGAACGGTACGAGGGCAGGGTCCCGTCGTTCGCGCGGGAACGTCCCCCCGGAGAGGTCCTCGCCCAGCACATCGTCGCCTCCGCGGCGGAACGCGCCCGGCAGCGCGGGCCGGGGACCGAGGTGTCGGTCGACGTGCTCCCCGACGACCCCGTGTCCGCGCTGCTGGCGGCGGGCCACGAGGCGTGGGCGCTGGTCATGGGGTCCCGCGGGCGGGGCGAGCTGGCCGGGCTGCTGCTGGGGTCGGTCGGCCTCGGCGTGTCCGCCCGCGCGATGTGTCCCGTCGTCGTGGTCCGCGGCGGGGAGCGGAACCTGCGGGGAGCCTTCGGACGCGTGGTCGTCGGGGTCGGCGACCTGCCGCACAGCCTGGGCGCCGTGCGGTTCGCCTTCCGGGAGGCCGAGGCGCGCGGCGCGATCCTGCACGCCGTGCGGGCCTGGCGCACCCCGGCTCCCGGGCACGCGGCCGGCCGCCCCACGGACGACGGCACCTCCGCGCACGAGGAACGCGCGTCCGCCGGCCTCGCCGAGGCGCTGACCCAGGCCGTACAGGAACACCCGGACGTCGACGTGCGGCGCACACCCGTCGAGGGCCCCGCCCACAAGGTCCTCCTGGAGGCGGCGGCCGACGCCGACCTGGTCGTCGTCGGAGCCCTGCGGCGGCACGGCCACTCCGGTCTGCAGCTCGGCAGGGTCGCCCACACCCTGCTGCACCACGCCGAGTGCCCGGTCGCCGTCGTCCCGCAACGGGTCTGAGGGCGAGGCGCGCCGCGCCCCCGCACGGTCCGGCCAGGAGAAGGGCGAGGGCGGCCGATGCCGGAGTGGACATGGGAGTACGACGGGTACGACCCCGCCGCCGAGCGGCTGCGGGAATCCCTCTGCACGCTCGGCAACGGCTACTTCGCCACCCGCGGCGCGATGCCCGAGTGCCGGGCCGGCCTGGTGCACTGCCCGGGCACCTACGCGGCCGGCTGCTACAACCGCCTCGAGTCGGACGTGGCCGGGCGCCGGGTCGTCAACGAGGACATGGTCAACCTCCCGAACTGGCTGCCGCTGCGCTTCCGGCTGCGCCCCGCGGGCGGCACCTGGGGCCGGTGGCTCACCCCGGACTCCCCGGCCCTCCTCGGCCACCGGCAGGTGCTGGACCTGCGCCGGGGCCTGTTCGTCCGTGAGTCGCGCTACCGGGACAGGGCGGCCGGAGCCCTCCGTGTGGCACAGACGCGGCTGGTGCACATGGGGGACCCGCACCTGGCCGCGCTGCGGACGGTGCTCGCCGCCGAGGACTGGTCGGGGGAGGTCGAGGTCGAGTCCGCCCTCGACGGCGAGGTGACCAACACCAACGTCCACCGCTACCGGGCCCTGGACCGGCACCACCTGACCCGCGTACGGACCGGTGCGCGGGAGCCCGGCACGGCATGGCTGCGCTGCCGGACCAGCACCTCCGGCATCGGGATCGCGCTGGCCGCCCGGACCGTCGCCGTGGGGCCCGCGCCGTCCTCCGAGCGGCTGCGCCCCGACCGGCGCCGCGCGGTCCACCGCCTGGTGGTCCCCATCGCTCCGGGCCGGCCCGTCGAGGTGCAGAAGACCGTGGCGCTGCACACCTCCCGCGACGCCGCGATCAGCGACCCGCTCGGCGCGGCCGTGGACCGGGTGACCGAGGCCCCGGACTTCGCCGCCCTGCTGCACGCGCACACCGACGCCTGGCGGCGGATCTGGCGGCGCGCCGACATCCGCATCCCCGGCCGGGCGGGCCGCATCCTGCGGCTGCACCTCTTCCACGTGCTGCAGACGCTGTCCCCGCACACCGCCGACCTCGACGTGGGGGTGCCCGCGCGGGGACTGCACGGCGAGGCGTACCGGGGGCACGTGTTCTGGGACGAGCTCTTCGTCCTGCCCTATCTGAACCTGCACTTCCCCGACGTGTCGCGGGCCCTGCTGACCTACCGGCACCGGCGCCTGGACCGGGCCTGCCGGGCCGCCGCCGCCGTCGGCCGGACCGGGGCGATGTACCCGTGGCAGAGCGGCAGCGACGGCCGTGAGGAGACCCAGGAGCTGCACCTCAACCCCCGCTCGGGCCGCTGGCTGCCGGACCGTTCACGGCTCCAGCACCACGTCGGCTCGGCGGTCGCCTACAACGTGTGGCAGTACTGCGAGGCCACCGGCGACACCGAGTTCCTGTACACCAAGGGCGCGGAGACGCTGGTGCAGATCGCCCGCTTCTGGGCGGACGGCGCGGTCCTGGACCCCGCGCTCGGCCGCTACCGCATCCGCGGCGTCGTCGGCCCCGACGAGTACCACGACGCCTACCCGGGAGCCGCCCGGCCGGGGCTGGACGACAACACGTACACCAACGTCACCGCCTCCTGGGTCATCGCCCGCGCGCTGGACCTGCTGCGCCGGCTGCCCGCCTGGCGGCGGCAGGAGCTGATGGAGCGCGTCGCGCTGGACGAAGGCGAACTCCCGAAGTGGGAGGACGTCTCCCGGCGGCTGCACGTGCCGTTCCACCGGGGCGTCATCAGCCAGTTCGAGGGCTACGACGACCTGGCCGAGCTGGACTGGGACGCCTACCGGGCGCGGTACGACAGCATCCGGCGGCTGGACCGGATCCTGGAGGCCGAGGGGGACACGGTCAACCGCTACAAGGCGTCCAAGCAGGCCGACGTCCTCATGCTCGGCTACCTCTTCCCGCCCGCGGAGCTGCGCGGCCTGTTCCGGCGGCTGGGCCACCACCTGGACGACGAGGTGTGGAGCAGGACCGTCGACTACTACCTGCGCCGCACCAGCCACGGCTCCACCCTCAGCGAGCTGGTGCACGGCTGGGTCCTCGCCCGGGTACGGCGCGCCGACGCCTGGCAGTACTTCCACGAGGCCCTCGAGTCCGACATCGCCGACGTCCAGGGCGGCACCACCGGCGAGGGCATCCACCTGGGAGCCATGGCCGGCACGCTCGACCTGGTCCAGCGGGGACTGACGGGACTGGAGACCCGCGGGGACGCCCTGCTGCTGGACCCGGTGCCGCTGCCGGTCCTGTCGGAGTACGGATTCACCCTGCGCTACCGCGGTCACTGGGGCATCTCCCTGCGGCGCCACAGCGGACAGCTGGAACTCGGCATCCCGGACTCGGAGGAGTCTCCGGTCCGCGTGGTCCTGGCCGACCGGACCGTGACCGTCGCGCCCGGAGAGACCCGCACGTTCCGGCTGCCCCCCGCCTGAGGCGCGCCCCCGGCCCGGCACCCGCACGGGCCCGCCGGTCAGGGCGCCAGGGAGAAGTAGTTCTCCTCCTCCTGCGTGAAATGCAGCCGCAGCACGGTGTGCAGGCCGTACAGACAGGCACGCAGGTCCTCGAGCTGCTCGGCCTCCAGCGCGCCCTGCGCCTCGGCGAGCGCCAGATGGGTGGCCACCCGCCCGGCGAGCCGTTCGATCTCGGCGTGGGCGCGGCTCATCGTCGCCGTCGCCTCGGGGCCGCCCAGCGTCGGTCCGAGCGCCGGATAGAGCTCGTGCTCCTCGGCGTACTCGTGCGGCAGCAGCCGCTCGGTGAGCAGCCGGTTCACCTCGCGCACCGACTCCAGGGCCTGCCCGTCCCCGCCGGGGGCCGAGAGCCGGGCCGCGGCGTCGCGCACGGCCTGCAGCACGTCCTGCAGGTCCTCGTGCTCGGCCGCGAAGCGGTGGATCAGGGCCTCCGCGGCGGGCTCCAGGACCGGCCGGGCCCCCGGGGCCACGCGCAGCGCCCGCAGCGCGTTGAGGATCACCGCCACGTCGATGCCTTCCTGCAGCAGCGCGCCGGCCGCCGGCGGGAGCAGCCCCACGGCGGCCGCGCCCATCGCCGCCAGCGACAGGAGCATGCCGCCCAGGGCGCTCTGCACGGCGATGCGCCGCGACCGCACGGCGATCGCCGTGGCGTCGGCCAGCCGGTCCACCCGGTCCGTGGTGAGGACGATGTCGGCGGCCTCGGAGGACGCGGTGGAGCCCCGCGCCCCCATCGCCACGCCGACGTCCGCGGCGGCCAGCGCGGGCGCGTCGTTCACGCCGTCGCCGACCATGACGGTGACCGCTCGCCCGCGTTCCGCGCGGACCGCGGCCACCTTGTCGGCGGGCGTCAGCTCGGCCCGGACGCCGTCGAGCCCGAGGACCGCGGCGATCTCGCGGGCGGGTTCGGGCCGGTCGCCGGTGAGCATCACGATGCGGTCGATACCGGCCGTGCGCAGCCTTCTCAGGGTGCGGGGCGCGTCGTGGCGCAGCGGATCGCGCAGCATCACGGCCCCCACCGGGGTCCCGTCGACGGTGAGCCAGGCGACGGCGGAGCCGTCCAGCAGGGCCCGGTTCTCCGCCGCCCGCGCCCAGTCCGGGACCGGCGTGCCGGGCTGGAGACGGCCGACGGCCGTCCTGCGGCCCCCGACCGTCCCGACCGCGCCCCGCCCGGCCTCCTCCGACACGTCCGTCGCCTCCGACGGCTCCAGCCCGCGCTCACGGGCCGCGTCGACGATGGCGCGGGCCAGGACGTGCGGCGAGTACTGGTCCACGGTGGCCGCCAGCCGCAGCACCTCGGCGGGCCGCCGTCCGGGAGCCGCGGTCACGTCGGCGACGCGCGGGCGGCCCCCGGTGAGCGTGCCGGTCTTGTCGAGCAGCAGCGTGCGGGCCCGCCCCAGGCGCTCCAGCGCGCCACCGTCGCGGACCACCACACCCAGCCGGGACGCCCGGGACAGACCGGAGACGATCGCCACCGGGGCGGCGAGCAGCAGCGGGCAGGGGGTGGCGACCACCAGCACCGCCACGGCCCGCACCGCGGAACCGCTCAGCAGCCAGGCCAGTCCCGCGACCGCCACCGCGAGGGGCAGGAACCAGGCGGCGTAGCGGTCGGCCAGCCGGACGACCGGGGCCGCCTCCGCGCCCGCCTGCCGGGCCAGCCGCACGATCCCGGCGTAGGTGCTGTCCCGCTCGGTCGCGGTGGCCCGCAGGTCGAAGGCCCCGCCCGCGTTCACGACCCCGCTGCGCACCGACTGCCCGGGCGGCCGCTCCACCGGCGCCGACTCGCCCGTGAGCACCGACTCGTCGAGGACGGCCGCAGGTCCCGCCACCTGCCCGTCGACGGGGACGACCTCGCCCGCCCCGACGACCAGCAGGTCCCCGACGGCGACCTCGGAGACGGGTACCGGGCGTACCTCGGCGCCGCGGCGCAGGCGGGCGGTGCGGGGCGTGTGCGCGAGCAGCGCGCGCAGGTCGTGGGAGGCACGCCGCTGGGCGGCGGCCTCCAGGACGCGCCCGGTGGCCAGCATCAGGGCGATCAGCGCTCCGGCGAGATACTCGCCGACGGCGAGGGTGCCGCCGAGCGCCAGGACCGCGATGAGGTCCACGCCCGCGTGGCCGCGCCGCAGCGCGGCCACCACCCAGCCGACCGCCGGCACGACGGCGGACACGGTGCCCAGCGCCCAGCACAGGCCGGCGGCGTCGTCGTGGCCCAGCAGCCAGAGGACGCCCCCCGCCGTCAGGGACGCGGCCGTGACGGCCAGCAGAGCGGGTTCGAGCCAGGACCCCCCGGTGTCTTCCCGGCCGGGTCCTGGCAGTGGTTCCTCCGTCGTGGGCCGACGCGTCCGGTCGGCGGGGTCGGCGTGCGTCATGGCGGTCCTCACCGTCGGCGGTTCGCGGAGGTCACGGCGGCCGGCACCGGCGCCGTCCGCACGGCCGGACCCCGAACCGGCCGCTCGTGCACTCCCCTTTGCCTCGCGTCCAGGGTCCGTCGGACCGCCCCCGCGGGTCCAGGGCCGCATGGCCCACGGGCCGGGTCGGCCGGCACCTCGCGCCGGAAGCGCTCCGGCCCGACCCTGGAGATGTCAGGCCGCCCCGAGCGGAGGAGCACGGCGCCATGGTCCGTTACGTGTACGACTTCACCGAGGGCGGCCGCGAGATGGCCGGCCTGCTCGGCGGCAAGGGCTCGAACCTGGCCGAGATGACCCGGCTCGGGCTTCCCGTCCCGCCGGGTTTCGTCATCACCACCGAGGCCTGCCGGGCCTTCCTCACCACCGGCGGGGAACCCCCGGGCATGTCGCGGGAGGTCTCCGACCACCTGGCGGCCCTCGAGGAGGCGGCGGGCCGGCGGCTGGGTCAGCGCGACGATCCGCTGCTGCTCTCCGTCCGCTCCGGGGCGCGCTTCTCCATGCCCGGCATGATGGAGACGATCCTCGACATCGGACTCAACGACGACTCCGTGACCGGTCTGGCCAAGGCCTCCGGCAGTGAGCGCTTCGCCTGGGACTCCTACCGCCGTCTCGTCCAGATGTTCGGCGCCACGGTCATGGGTGTCGACGCCGCCCTGTTCGAGCGGGCCATGACGGACCTCGAGGAACTGCGCGGGGCCGGCGACGACCTGCGGCTGGACGCCCGTGACCTGGCCGGGCTGGTGGAGACGTACAAGACGGTGATCCGCCGGGAGACCGGCGAGGACTTCCCGCAGTCGCCCGCCGAGCAGCTGCGCCGGGCGATCCTGGCGGTGTTCCAGTCCTGGAACGGGGAGCGGGCACGCCTGTACCGGCGGCGCGAGCACATCCCCGACGACCTGGGCACCGCCGTCAGCGTGCAGCGCATGGTCTTCGGCAACCTCGGCGCCGACTCCGGCAGCGGCGTCGCCTTCACCCGCGACCCGGCCACCGGACGTCCCGGGCTGTACGGCGACTACCTGCCCGACGCCCAGGGCGAGGACGTCGTCTCCGGCATCCGCAACACCGTGCCCCTGAGCGAACTGGAGCGCCTGGACGCCGCGTCCTACACCGGGCTGCGGGCGCACATGGAGACGCTGGAGCGGCACTACCGCGACCTGTGCGACATCGAGTTCACCATCGAGCGCGGCACCCTGTGGATGCTCCAGACCCGGGTCGGCAAGCGCACCGCCGAGGCGGCCTTCGCCCTCGCCGCCGCCCTCGCCGACGAGGGACTCATCACCCCGGACGAGGGCCTCGCCCGGGTGAGCGGCGAGGGCCTGGCCCGGCTGATGTTCCCGCGCTTCGACACCTCGGGCGACGGGGAGCCGCTCGCCCGCGGCCTCCCGGCGTCCCCGGGCGCCGCGGTCGGGGCGGCCGTCTTCCACTCGGCGGACGCGGTACGGCGTGCCGCGGCCGGCGAGAAGGTGGTCCTGGTCCGCCAGGAGACCAACCCCGACGACCTGCCCGGCATGATCGCCGCACAGGCGGTGCTCACCGGCCGCGGCGGCAAGACGAGCCACGCGGCCGTCGTCGCCCGCGGCATGGGCAAGGTCTGTGTGTGCGGCGCCGAGGAACTCACCGTGGACACCGGGGCCCGGCGGTTCACCGCCCCGGACGGCACGGTCGTGGAGGAGGGCACGGTCGTCTCCGTCGACGGCTCCACCGGGGCCGTGTACGCGGGGGCGGTGCCCCTCGTCGACTCGGAGGTCATGCGGTTCCTGGAGACCGGGGAGACCGGGGAGACCGGCGAGGGGGCGGGCGGGCTGGTCGACGCGGTGGCGCGTGCCCTGGCCCGGGCGGACACGGTCCGCCGGCTGGAGGTACGGGCCAACGCCGACACCCCCGAGGACGCCGCGCGGGCCCGCCGGTTCGGCGCGCGGGGGATCGGTCTGTGCCGTACCGAGCACATGTTCCTCGGCGAGCGCCGCAAGCTCGTCGAGGAGATGATCCTGGCGGATGCGCCGACCGCGCGCGACCGGGCCCTGGCGGCGTTGCTGCCGCTCCAGCGACAGGACTTCGCCGGCATCCTCGAGGCGATGGACGGACTGCCGGTCACCATCCGCCTGCTGGACCCGCCGCTGCACGAGTTCCTGCCCGACCGTACCGCTCTCGCGGTGCGGGTCGCCGCCGCCGAGGCACGCGGCGACCTGCCGGCCGCCCGCGACACGCAGCTGCTGGCCGCGGTGAACCGGATGCACGAGGAGAACCCGATGCTCGGGCTGCGCGGCGTGCGCCTCGGCCTGGTGGTGCCCGGACTGGTCGCCATGCAGGTGCGGGCCATCGGGGAGGCCGTCGCCGAACGCCTCCGGGCCGGCGGCGACCCCCGGGCGGAGATCATGGTCCCGCTCGTCGGGGACGCGCGGGAGCTGAGCATCGTGGGCGAGGAGGTGCGGCGGGTGCTCGCCGAGGTCTCCGAGGCGGCCGGCACGCCCGTCGGCTGCCCGGTCGGCACGATGATCGAGCTGCCCAGGGCGGCGCTGACGGCGGGCCGGATCGCCGCGGAGGCGGAGTTCTTCTCCTTCGGCACCAACGACCTCACCCAGACCACCTGGGGGTTCTCCCGCGACGACGTCGAGGCGGAGTTCTTCTCCGCCTACCTCGACAAGGGCGTCTTCCCCGCCTCCCCGTTCGAGACGATCGACCGGGACGGAGTGGGCCGCCTCGTCGGGATCGCCGTCGCCGAGGGCCGCGCCGCCCGGCCGGACCTCAAGATCGGCGTGTGCGGCGAGCACGGCGGCGACCCGGACTCCGTGCACTTCTTCCACGCCGCCGGCCTGGACTACGTCTCCTGCTCGCCGTTCCGCGTCCCGGTGGCACGGCTGGAGGCCGGGCGGGCCGCGCTGCGCGACACGGGGGCGAGCGACAGCCGGTGACCCGACCCGACCGGTCGCCCGCGGGGATCCCACACCGTCTTCGGGTGCACAGCCTGCTCGGGGCGGTGCTGTCGGTCGGCCGAGAACTGGAGCTGAGGCAGGCGCTGTACGGCATCGTGGAGGCGGCGACCGCGCTGGGCGTGATCGGTGCGGGCGGCAGACGGCTGTCCGCCTTCTGCGCCGTCGGTCGGTCCACCCTCGCCGCGTCCGGCCTGAGCTGCGGCAGCCGCACCCGGGCCCGCCGGGCGTCCTCGGAGCCGGTCAACGTGATCCTCCTGCCGTCCGGCGCGGAGCCGGCCACCGTTCGCCTCGCCGCCGCCGGCGCCCCAGCCGGTCGCGAGCGGTGCACCGACGGGTCAGGCGCGACCCGATAACGACAGTTGGGGACAAACGCAGGCGTGCCGCGCCGGGGTGCGCTGGGATGGCCGGAAACCACTGGCAGCGGCGCGGCTGGGACGGACATGAAGAACGAGACCGGTACACAGGACACGTGCCCCATCGCGGCTCCCGGACCGGGCACGCGCACGATACCCGCGCGGGCGGGCAGGCCCGGAGCCGCCGAGGAGCGGTTCCGGGGACTGCTGGAGGCGGCGCCGGACGCCATCGTCATCGTCGACGACACCGGAACCATCCGGCTCGTCAACGCCCAGACCGAGGCCCTCTTCGGCTACCGGCGCGAGGAACTCCTCGGCCAGGCCGTCGAACTGCTCGTCCCGCGGAGACTGCGCGGACACCACACCCTGCACCGCAACGCCTACGCCGCGAACCGGCAGGTACGCCCCATGGGGGCGGGGCTGGACCTGCACGGGCTGCGCCGGGACGGGAGCGAGTTCCCGGTGGAGATCAGCCTCAGCCCGCTGGAGACCGCCGACGGGCTGCTGGTCTCCGCGGCGGTCCGAGACGTCAGCGACCGCAAGGCGGCGGAGGAACGCATCAGCGAGCTGGCCGCGCTGGTGGAGTCCTCCCAGGACGCCATCCTCGCCAAGACGCTCGACGGGCACATCACCTACTGGAACGCCGCCGCCCAGCGGCTGTACGGCTACACGGCCGCCGAGGTCGTGGGCCGGCACATCTCCCTCCTCGCCCCGGACGACCGCCACGACGAGATCGCCATGCTCCTGGAGCGGCTCCGGCTCGGCGAGAAGGTGGAGCACTTCGAGACGCTGCGCGTCACACGGACCGGCGGGCTGCTGGACGTCGACGTCACCGTGTGGCCGAGGCGGGCCCCGGACGGCACGGTCATCGGGGCGTGCGCCATCGTCCGCGACATCAGCGACCGCAAGCGGGCCGAGGCCGAACTCACGGCCCTGTACGAGCAGCAGCGCCACGTCGCCCTCACCCTGCAGCGCAGCCTGATGGGCACCCCGCCCGCCGTGCCCGGCCTGGTCACCGCCAGCCGGTACCGCCCCGCCACCCAGGGAGCCGGTGTGGGAGGCGACTGGTTCGACCTGATACCCCTCGGCGCGGGCCGGGTCGGGGTGCTGATCGGTGACGTGATGGGCCGCGGCCTGGAGGCGGCCGCCGTGATGGGCCAACTGCGCTCCGCGGCACACGCGCTGGCCAAGACGGGCATGCAGCCCCGGCGGCTGATGCAGGCCCTGGACACCTGCGTGGCCGATCTGGACGTGCCGGATCAGCTGGTCACGTGCTGCTACCTCGTCGTGGCCGCCGACGAGGCGGAGGTGACCCTGTGCTCCGCCGGCCACCTCCCGGTCCTGGTCGCCGTACCCGGCGAAGGGGCACGGCAGCTCTCCGCCCCGGTGAACGCGCCGCTCGGCGTGGGCGACGTGCTGTACGAGCAGTCGTCGGCGGCGGTGCCGCCGGGCGCCACCCTGGTGCTCTACACCGACGGCCTGATCGAGACCCCCGGCTGCGACATCGAGGACAGTCTCACCGCGCTCACGGCCACCTGCGGCGCCCTGTTCACCGCCGAACCGCCCGGCCTGGACATCGCGGCGGACCGCATCCTGACCGCCCTGCGGCCGGACGCCGAGGGCCACGACGACGACGTGACCCTGCTGCTGGCGCGGCTGCCCGCCGCACCACTGGCGTCCGTCACGGCCACGCTGCCCACCCGGCCCGAGTCCGTGCCCGAGGGCCGCACCTTCCTCACCAAGGCCCTGGCCGCCTGGGACTGCCACGCGCAGGCCGACGACGCACGGCTCCTCCTGTCGGAACTCCTCACCAACGCCGTGCAGCACGCCCAGGGCCCCGTCACCGTGCACGTGAGCCGCACCGCCGCGGAACTCACCGTCGAGGTGGGCGACGGCAGCTCCCACACCCCGGAACCGCGGCGTGCCGACGAGGACGAGGAGTCCGGACGGGGACTCAACCTCGTCCGGGTGCTGGCCGACAGCTGGGGCGTGCGTCCCACCGACGACGGGAAGACGACCTGGTTCACGCTGCGGCTGTGACCCGGTGAGGTGCCGTGAGCGCCGGGCCGGCTCACCGCCGGTCCAGGTGGTCGCGCACCTCCACGACGTCCTCCATGGACGCGACCTCGGCGAGCAGCCCGGTCGCGGCGTCCCCGGCCAGCGGGCCGCTCAGTCCGACGACGCCTCCGTGCACCTCCACCCGCACGGCGTGGGCCGCGCCGGCGCCTGCGACCACCGTCAGCAGGTGGCGCACCTCCCGTTCGATGCCCGCGTCGTCGCGGATCAGCGCGCGCAGCAGAGCGCTACGCCGCACCGTCCCCACCAGGCGCCCGTCGTGGTCCGTGACGGGCGCCCGCTTCAGCCGCGACAGCGCCACGAGCCAGGCCGCTTCCGCGACGGTCATACCGGGCAGGACGGTGATCGCCGGGCTCGTCATGAGGGCCTCCGCCGTGCCGCCGCGCGCCTTCTCCAGCAGCTTGCGCTCCCTGACCCGGGTCAGCGCGCCGCCCGGACGGGGCCGCGTGGCCTCGACGGCCGCCTTGGCCAGGAGGTCGGACTCCGAGACCACGCCGACGACATGGTCGTCGTCGTCCACCACGGCCAGGGACCCGGAGTCCTCGCGCGCCAGCGCCCGCGCGACCTCCTGGAACGGGAGGTCCCAGGGGACGGAGGGGGCCGGAACCCGCATGACGTCCCGGACGAGCAGGGCCGGGGCCGCCGCGTCGGCGGCAGGGGACGCCGTCGCCCGGCCCGCGGCTCCAGCGGGGCCGCGGGGCGCGCCCCGCCGGGACGAGACGGCCGACATCGCGCTGAGGTGACGCAGCAGCGTCTGCTCGTGGGACGGCCCGGCCGCCTCCGGTGTCCGGGCCGGGGCGGCGTGTCCTTGCTTCTCCTTCACGGCAGCCTCCCGCGCTCCTGGGCGACCCCCCTCCCCATCTTCCACCCGCGCGGAGCCCACCGGGGCCGTCCGGCCCAGGCGGGCTCCACACGGGTGGGTCGGAGCAGCCAGGGGTTGCGGCGGACGAGCGGCAGCCGCGCTCCCGCGTCCGGGGCCTCCCCCGCAGGGGCCGACGGGCCCGGACCGTGGTCCGAACGTCCCCTGGCACCGTGGCCTCACGCGGGCGAGGCTGGAGGGGAACGGGAAACGCAGCGGACGAGGGAGACATGGTGGGCGGTTCGGTGATCGTCGGGGTGGACGGGTCGGAGTCGAGCCTCGCCGCGGTGGAGACGGCCGCGCGGGAGGCCGGGCTGCGGAAGGCCGCGCTGAAGGTGGTGCACGCCTTCCTCTGGCCCGCCATGCACGTTCCGCTGGGCCCCTCGCCCCTGGGACCGGCCGACGGCGGGATGCGGAACATGGTCGAGCGCCTGGTGGCGGAGGCCGTGGAACGGGCCAGGGCGGTGGCGCCGGAGGTGGAGGTGTCGCACGCGGTGGTGACGGGGGAGCCGCTGACGGTGCTGGAGGCGCAGTCGCGCGCGGCCGAACTGGTCGTCGTCGGGTCCCGCGGCATGGGCGGCTTCGTCGGGCTGATGGTGGGCTCGACGGCGGTGCACCTGGCGGCGCACGGACGCTGCCCCGTGCTGGTCGTCCGGGAGGAAGCCGGGCCCGACGGTCCCGTCGTGGTGGGAGCCGACGGCTCCGCCGCCGGGGACAGGGCGGTCGAGTTCGCCTTCGAGGAGGCCGAGCTGCGCGGCACCGGCCTGGTCGCGCTGCACGCCTGGACCACGTGGAACGCGCCGCTGCCCGCCCCGCAGGAGTCGTCCGAGCCGTACGCCAACCCGCCGGGCGTGCTCGGCCGGGAGGAGGAACGCCTGCTGGCCGAGGCGCTCGCCGGGCACCGCGAGCGACACCCGGACGTGGCCGTGGAACACAAGGTGGTGCACGGCCGCACCCGCGAGGCGCTGATCGAGGAGAGCCGGACCGCCGGACTGGTGGTGGTCGGGGCCCGCGGACGGGGCGGCTTCGCCGGCCTGCTGCTGGGCTCGGTCAGCCAGGCGCTGCTCCATCACGCCCACTGTCCGGTCGCCGTGGTGCGCGGAGCGGACGCGAGTCGCTGAGGGCGGTTCCCGGCCCGGGCCCCCGGAGGGCGTGCCCGGGCCGGCGCGGACGCTTGCGAGCGCGTCGCCATGGCGCCGCACCATCACCCGGTGCACCGCTTCACGGCGTGCGGCATCGCCGGCCCGTCGGTCGCCGTGGACGGCCGCTCCGCCGTGCGGCCCGCGTGGATGAGGGCGTTCCGGGCGGCCACCCGACTCGCCGTCGACTTCCGCTCCGAGGGGAGCTTTCCGGTCTCCGGGCACGGTGAGCCGGGGCACGGGTCACAGCAGCAGGCGTGACACGAAGACGGTCGCCGCGAACCCGGCGAGGGTCCAGGCGAGCAGCCGCGCCTTCAGCGTGGCGTACCGGTCCTCGTACTCCTCCCGCAGCTCCCGCGCCCGGCGCGCGGTGCGTTCCAGATGCCGCCGGGACAGGACCAGCTGCCGCTCCGCGAAGCAGGCGACGACGGCCTCGCGCTGGGCCCCGGTCAGCCAGTCCAGCCGGTCCGCCGTCTCCTCGGCGTCGGCTCGCGCCCGCGCCACCTCCGACTGCCACAGCAGGTACCCCTCCAGCCTGCGCATGCCGACGTCGACGGAGTCGCCGGCACCCTCTTCCGGGACGGCCATGGCGGGGCCGCTACTCGGAACCGTCGAGCGGGGGCCGGTGCGCCCGGCCGTGCGGCTCCGGCTCGACGGCGTCCCGCCGGCCGGCGTTCTCCTCCTGGTCGATCCTCGACAGACCGGGGTGGCGGAGGTCGAAGGTGGGGGATTCGCTGCGGATCCGCGGCAGGGTGACGAAGTTGTGGCGCGGGGGCGGGCAGGCGGTCGCCCACTCCAGGGAGCGGCCGTAGCCCCACGGGTCGTCGACGCCGACCGGCCTGCCGTACTTGGCGGTCTTCCAGATGTTGTAGAGGAACGGCAGCATCGACAGGCCCAGGAGGAAGGACCCGATGCTGGAGACGGTGTTGAGCGCGGTGAAGCCGTCCGAGGCGAGGTAGTCCGCGTAGCGGCGCGGCATGCCCTCGGCGCCCAGCCAGTGCTGGACCAGGAAGGTGCCGTGGAAGCCGACGAACAGCGTCCAGAAGTGGATCTTGCCGAGCCGTTCGTCGAGCATCTTGCCGGTGAACTTCGGCCACCAGAAGTAGAAGCCGGCGAACATCGCGAACACCACGGTGCCGAACACCACGTAGTGGAAGTGCGCCACCACGAAGTAGCTGTCGGAGACGTGGAAGTCCAGCGGCGGCGAGGCCAGCAGAACGCCGGTCAGACCGCCGAAGAGGAAGGTGACCAGGAAGCCGGCCGACCACAGCATCGGCGTCTCGAAGGACAGACTGCCCTTCCACATCGTGCCGGTCCAGTTGAAGAACTTCACTCCGGTCGGGATCGCGATCAGGAACGACATGAAGGAGAAGAACGGCAGCAGCACCCCACCGGTCACGAACATGTGGTGGGCCCACACCGTCACCGACAGACCGGCGATCGTGATCGTCGCGCCGATCAGACCCATGTAGCCGAAGATCGGCTTGCGGGAGAAGACCGGGATGATCTCGCTGATGATGCCGAAGAACGGCAGCGCGATGATGTAGACCTCGGGATGCCCGAAGAACCAGAAGAGGTGCTGCCAGAGCAGCGCACCGCCGTTGGCCGCGTCGAACACGTGCGCACCGAACTTGCGGTCCGCCTCCAGCGCGAACAGCGCCGCCGCCAGCACCGGGAAGGCCAGCAGGACCAGCACACCGGTCAGCAGCACGTTCCAGGTGAAGATCGGCAT
>Ga0247820_10000337_pt1 | contig 24426 bp, 18 predicted proteins | sample 13C_Glucose_Day1_2_FD_192480 | JGI IMG/M metagenome (GOLD analysis project Ga0247820, IMG submission 192480) | Soil microbial communities from agricultural site in Penn Yan, New York, United States - 13C_Glucose_Day14 | ecosystem: Environmental > Terrestrial > Soil > Agricultural land | place...
TGGCGAGTCTCTACGGTTGGCCTGCTAGCCTAGCCAGCCAGTGCAGGCCAGAGCAAGGGCAGTCACAGCTGGCCGCGCTACCGCGGTCCCTTTGTAGGAGCGGCCTTGTGTCGCGAAAGGGCCGCAAAGCGGCCTCAGGATTTCAGCGTCGATGCAGATATTGCTGGGGCCGCTTTGCGGCCCTTTCGCGACACAAGGCCGCTCCTACAGCTACCGCGGCGGCCTGGCCCAGGATGTAAACATCAGCCGTAGCTTTTTCATCCGGCAGAACTGCCGAAAAGAAAAAGGCCTACGTTCTGCAACGTAGGCCTTTGAGTTTTCTGGTGGGCCCACACGGACTCGAACCGTGGACCAAAGGATTATGAGTCCTCTGCTCTAACCAACTGAGCTATAGGCCCTCAGTAAGTCGCCGGATTATAACGAGGGTTTCGCACCAGTGCCATCTGAAAGATCCGATAGTGCTATGCGAAGAAACGTCGCCGCGAACTCCTCCGGCGGCAGGGGCAGGCTGACGATGTAGCCCTGGATCTGCTCACAGCCTTCAGCCGCCAGGAACCGTTGCTGGGCCTGGTTTTCCACACCCTCGGCAATGATGGTCAACTGCATGCTGCGGCCCAGGGCGATGATCGCTCGGGCGATGGCAGCGTCGTGGGGATCGTCGGGCAGGCCGCGGATGAACGACTTGTCGATCTTGAGGATGTCCAGCGGCAGGCGCTTGAGGTAGCTCAGCGATGAATAACCGGTGCCGAAGTCGTCGATGGCCAGTTGCACGCCCAGTTTCTTCAGCTGGTACAGCACGGCCAGGGCTTCCTCTGCCTGGCTCATGATGAAGTTTTCGGTGATTTCCAGCTGCAGGTCGCCGGCCTTGAGCTGGTAGTGCTTCAGCAACTGTTCGATGCGCCGGGCGAGGTGAGGTTGGCGCAGCTGGGCGCCGGCGAGGTTGATCGACAATGGGCCGAACGGTTCGTAGTGCAGCTTCCAGGCCTGCATCTGCCGGCAGGCCTGTTCCAGTACCCAGTCGCCGATCTGGAGGATGGTGCCGTTCTCTTCCGCCAGGTGGATGAAGTGCTCTGGCGGCACTTCACCAAAGCTCGGGTGGCTCCAGCGGATCAGCGCTTCGGCGCCGACCAGGCTCTGGGTCTTGAGGCTGAGCTTGGGCTGGAAGCACAGGCTCAGTTCGTTGCGCTCAATGGCGCGGCGCAGTTCGTGCTCCAGGGCGATGCGTTCGCTGGCTTGGGCGGTGAGGTCGAGGGTGTAGGTTTCGACGCGGTTGCGGCCCTTGGCCTTGGAGCGGTACATGGCGGCGTCGGCGTTGCGAATCAGTGTGGCAACGTCGGTGCCGTCCTGTGGATAAAGGCTGATGCCGATGCTGGCGCTGGTGAAGAACTCGTGCTCGCCGGCCTGGAACGGCGCGTTGAAGCAGGTCAGCAGCTTGTTGGCAATGGCGCTGGCGTCGCTGGGTTTGTGCAGGCCGGGCAGCAGGATGATGAACTCGTCGCCACCCAGGCGGGCCACGGTGTCGACATCACGCACCTGCTCCTTCAGGCGTTGGGCGATGCCTTTGAGCAGCAGGTCGCCGACCGGGTGACCGAGGCTGTCATTGATGTGCTTGAAACGGTCCAGGTCAAGGAACAGCACCGCGCCCTTGCGGTTGGACAGCTGCGAGCAGGTGAGTGCGGCCTGCAGGCGGTTCTCGAACAGGGCGCGGTTGGGCAGGCCGGTCAGCGGGTCGTGGTGGGCTTGGTAGTCGAGCTTGGCCTGGGCGTGCTTGAGGCTGGAAATGTCGGCGAACACGGCGACGAAATGGGTGATTTCGCGCTCTCTGTTGCGCACGGCGCTGATGGTCAGCCAGCCGGGGTACAGCTCGCCGTTCTTGCGTTTGTTGTAGATCTCGCCTTGCCAGTGGCCCTCATCGGTCAGCTGGTGCCACATGGCGACATAGAACGCGCTGTCGTGCTGGCCGGAAGCGAGCAGGCGCGGGGTCTGGCCGAGGGCTTCGATCTCGCTGTAACCGGTGATTTCGCTGAAGGCGCGGTTGACGGCACTGATGCGCTGGTCGATGTCGGTGATCAGCACACCTTCGGCGGTGTTCTCGAACACTGTGGCGGCCAGCTGCAGCTTTTCCTGCATCAAGTGGCGCTCGGTGATGTCGCGGGCGATGGTCAGCATGCAGTCGTCGCCAGCAATCGGCAGCGGCCGTGCAGAGAGCTCGCAGAGGCGAATCTGCCCATCGCTGCGGCGCAGGTGGCAGGTGAAGTCGCGAACGAAACCGTCGCGGTTGAGCTGTTCGACCAGGCGCTTGCGCTCGTTGAGGTCGACCCAGATGCCCAGGTCCAGCGAGGTCTGGTCGAGGGTCGGGCTAAGGTCATAGCCGGTGAGGCGGCAGAAGCCTTCATTGACTTCGAGCAGCAAGCCGTCGCTCTGGCGCGACAGCAGCAGGCCGTCGGGCGAGGCGTGGAAGGCCTTGGCGAACTTTTCTTCGGAGGTCTGCAACTGCTCCTGGGTTTCCTTGAGCTGGCTGATGTCACGTACAGCCACCACCAGCGCGAGGTTGCCGTCGAGTTCGAAGGTTTCGGCTGAGGTCAGGCCGGTGAACAGTTGGCCGTTGCTGCGACGGAAGCTCATTTCCAGATTGCGGATACCGCCCCGGTGCAGGCGTTCGAGCAGCCGCGGGCCGGTGCCTTCGACGCCCCACAGGTTGAGCTCGGTGGCGGTGCGGCCGATCACCTGGCCAGGGGTGAGGCCGATCTGCTCTTCGAAGGCTTCGTTCACCTCCAGCAGGCAGCCGTCGCTGTGGCGGGCGATCAGCAGGATGTCGGGGCACTGCTGGAACACCGAGGCGAACTTCTGCTCGGACAGGCGCAGAGCGTCCTCGGTGCGCTTGGTTTCGCTGATATCGATCATCAGGCCACGCATCACTGGCCGGTGGCCATGCTCGATCATGCTGACGATGTTGCGTACCCACAGTGGCTGGCCATCGGCCCTGATCACCCGGTAGTCGAGGCTGTGGTCGCGCCCGGCAGCCGTTTCGCTGTCGCAGTAGGCCTGGGCCCAGAGCGCATCATCCGGGTGCAGGATGCTGCGCCAGAAGCCGGGTTTGAGCCAGTCAGCCAGTGGGTAGCCGAGCAGGCCTTCGGCATGGGGTGAGACGTAGCTGTAGGTGAAGTCGTTGGCGTCGGCCTCCCAGGCGATGGCGGACAGGCTCTCGACCAGGCTGCGATAGTGGTACTCGCTGCTGCGCAGTTCCTGTTCCAGGGCGATCCGCCGGGAAATTTCCGAACTGAGCCGGCGGTTGATGCGGATGACCACTGCCAGCACTGCCATCAATACCAGCACTGCGGGCAGGCCATATACCAGCAGGTCCGACCAGAACATGCGTTGGTCGACCACATTGCCCACCCAGCGTTGCTGGATCTGGCTGACCTCGGCGCTGCTCATGTCGGCTATCACTTTGTCGAGAATGCCGACCAGTTCCTTCTTGTCGCGGGGGGTGGCCATGGCCAGCTGGTAGCGATAGGGCGTTTCGCCGCTGACGTAGAGGCCGTCGAGCTTGAGCTGGCGCAGGCTCCAGATGCTTGAAGCGAGGTCGCCGACCACCGCATCCACTTCATCGGTGGCCAAGGCCTGCAGGGTAGAACTGACGTTGGGCAGGGCCACCAGGTTGAGGTCTGGGTGGTGGGTGCGCAGCAGTTCGTGCGGAGCATAGTTTTCGACCACGGCAATCTTCAGGCCGTAAAGGTCGTCCAGGTTGCGCGGCTGTGCGCCGCCTTTGTGGGCGAGGATGACGATGGGGAAGTCGAGGTACGGTCGGGTGAAGGCCAGGTAGCCTTGGCGTTCGGGGGTGGACATGATGCCGGGCAGCAGGTCGATGCGGCTTTCGCGGGCTTGCGCCAGTACCTCGGTCCAGCTGCTGGGTTCGACCGGTTTGAGCGTCACACCCAGGCGTTGCTGGATCGTGGCGATGTAATCGGCGGCCAATCCCTGGTACCGGCCCTCCTGGTCGCGAAACTCGAACGGTGGCCAAGAGGCGTCTACACCCAGGCTCAGCTGCGGATGGGCAGCCAACCAGGCTTTCTCCTCGTCTGTCAGGGTCAGGGCGCCGGCCGTTGTGTTCCACAAAATCAGGAGCAGCAACAGGATGGCCGGCATCGGGTGCATAGCGGCCTCGCATTCAAATGGTATGAAGTCGAGTGTAGACCGGCATTGCTGCAGCTGTGCAGTGGAAGGGCGGGCTTTGTGTTCTGGCTGTCGGAAGGGGTAAAAGGGGCTGCTGCGCAGCCCATCGCCAGAACAGGCAGTGCAAGGTGGAAAGAAAAACCCCGGCCTGGGCCGGGGTTTTGTCATCACTCGTCGAGGAAGGAGCGCAGATGCTCGCTGCGAGTCGGGTGGCGCAGTTTGCGCAACGCCTTCGCTTCGATCTGACGGATCCGCTCGCGGGTCACATCGAACTGCTTGCCTACCTCTTCGAGGGTGTGGTCGGTGTTCATGTCGATACCGAAACGCATGCGCAGCACCTTGGCTTCGCGTGCGGTCAGGCCCGAGAGCACGTCACGGGTGGCTTCCTTGAGGCTTTCGACCGTGGCCACATCGATCGGGGACTGCATGGTCGAGTCCTCGATGAAGTCGCCCAGGTGCGAATCTTCGTCATCACCGATCGGGGTTTCCATGGAGATCGGCTCTTTGGCGATCTTCAGTACCTTGCGGATCTTGTCCTCAGGCATTTCCATGCGCTCGCCAAGCTCTTCCGGGGTCGGTTCGCGACCCATTTCCTGCAGCATCTGGCGGGAAATACGGTTGAGCTTGTTGATCGTCTCGATCATGTGCACCGGAATACGGATGGTGCGTGCCTGGTCGGCGATCGAACGGGTGATCGCCTGGCGAATCCACCAGGTGGCGTAGGTCGAGAACTTGTAGCCGCGACGGTATTCGAACTTGTCCACCGCTTTCATCAAGCCGATGTTGCCTTCCTGGATCAGGTCGAGGAACTGCAGGCCACGGTTGGTGTACTTCTTGGCGATGGAGATAACCAGACGCAGGTTCGCCTCGACCATTTCTTTCTTGGCGCGGCGGGCCTTGGCTTCACCGATCGACATGCGACGGTTGATTTCCTTGATCTCGGCAACGGTCAGGCCGGTTTCGGTCTCAAGGTCGATCAGCTTCTGTTGGCAAGCGACGATGGCAGCGTCCTTTTCACCCAGGGCGGCAGCCCACTTGGTGTTGCGCTTGGCCAGGTCACCGCTCCAGGTCTGGTCGGTTTCGTTGCTCGGGAACATGCGCAGGAAGTCGGCACGCGGCATGCGGGCGTCACGCACGCACAGCTGCATGATGGCGCGTTCCTGCTGACGCAGGCGGTTCAAGGCGTCACGAACACGCTCTACCAGTACCTCGAACTGCTTCGGTACCAGCTTGATCGGCATGAACAGGTCGGCCAGAGCCTGCAGGGCCTCGACGCTTTCCTTGTGGGCACGACCATTTTTCTTCAGAACCTTGTTGGTGGCCTGCAGCTGGTCGTTGACCGCACCGAAACGCTGGCGCGCGACTTCCGGGTCCGGGCCGCTCTCGGCCTCTTCCTCGTCGTCACCGCTTTCGGATTCTTCCTCTTCGTCGTCGGACTCTTCCTTCGCGGCGGCGGCCTTGGCGCCTGGGATCGGCACTTCTTCGGTCGGCGCGGCGATATTGTCGTCAGGGTCGATGTAACCGCTGAGAACGTCGGACAGACGGCCACCTTCGGTGGTGACACGGTCATATTCGCCGAGAATGTAGTCGACAGTGCCCGGGAAGTGGGCGATGGCGCCCATGACTTCACGAATGCCTTCCTCGATACGCTTGGCGATTTCGATTTCGCCTTCGCGGGTCAGCAGCTCGACGGTACCCATTTCGCGCATGTACATGCGCACCGGGTCGGTCGTGCGGCCGATATCGGTTTCAACTGCCGCCAACGCAGCAGCGGCTTCTTCGGCCGCGGCTTCGTCGGTGTCGGCTTCCGCCAACAGAAGGGCATCCGCATCCGGAGCACTCTCGAATACGTTGATCCCCATGTCGTTGATCATGCGGATGATGTCTTCCACCTGTTCAGGATCTGAAATATCCTCAGGCAGGTGGTCGTTGACCTCCGCGTAAGTCAGGTAGCCCTGCTCACGACCGCGGGTGATCAACTCTTTGATACGAGACTGCTGTTGCGCTTTTCCGGACATAACACCCTATCCACTGAAGGTCTTGGCGGGCAAAAAACAAGCCGAGGATTATACCCGAGCATGGGCCTCACGCGCCAGATGAGGTCGGCGTTTGTGCGGGAACATTCCGGCTCAGCAGGGCGAGGAGCTGGGTTTTTTCCTCGCTGGTCAATTCGCTTTGACGTGATTTCCTGAGCAGTTGTTCCAGGCTGCGCTCGCGTTGGCGGGCGGACAAGCTAGTTATAGTGTCGAAAAACTGTTGTTCAAGGTTGTCGGCAACGATCAGCCATTCCTTTTCCGCCAGGGCCCGCAGCAGGCGCCCCTGTTCGGTGCCGTGCCATCGTGCGATCAGCTGCATTGAGCTTAGCCCAGGATTTTTCTGCGCGGCTTCGATCAGTGCCACCAACAGCTGGCTGTAGAGGTGTTCTTCGTCGGCGAAGTGGCTGGCATCCTCCACCTTGCCGGCCAGCAGCGGGTGGTGCAGCAGGGTGCGCAGGGCGGCCAGGGTAGGCGGCTCGACCGGGGCCGGCACGCGCGGCGGCGCTTCGTCGCGTTGCTGCCATGGCTTGCCGCCCTTGCGGTTCTTGTCCCAGGGTTTGTCGCTCCACTGCTTCTTGCCGGCGCCCTTGCTCGGCTTCCATTCCTGTTCCTGATGAACGGGGGCGAAGTCGTGCTGCGGCATGTCGCCGTAATCGGGGGTGTAACTGGCCATGGCATCGTAGTCGTAGCCAGGGTCGTAGTCCGGCACGCTGCTGGTGGCCGGAGCGTGTTGTGCCAGTTGTTCGACCTGCTGTGGGTCGAGGCCGGTGATTTCCTTCAGGCGGTTGCGCATCAGCTGGCGCAGGTTGGCACCGGGGATCTTTTCGATCAGCGGTGCGGCCAGGGTCGCCATGTGCGCCTTGCCTTCCAGCGAGCGCGGGTCGGCTTCGACGCCTAGTTGCTCGAAGAAGTAATCGGCCAGCGGCTGGGCGTGCTGGTTGATGCGGGCCATGAAGGCATCGGTGCCTTCGGCGCGCACCAGGCTGTCCGGGTCTTCGCCTTCGGGCAGGAACAGGAAGCGCGCGCGGCGGCCGTCCTGCAGGTTCGACAGGGTCGATTCCAAGGCGCGCCATGCGGCCTTGCGCCCGGCCTGGTCGCCGTCGAAGCAGAACAGCACGCTGGGTACCACGCGGAACAGGCGCTTGAGGTGCTCTTCGCTGGTGGCGGTGCCGAGGGTGGCCACGGCGTTGCGCAGGCCCTGCTGGGCCAGGGCAATGACGTCCATGTAGCCTTCGACGACGATGATTTCGTCAAGGTTGCGGTTGTGCTTGCGCGCCTCGTACAGGCCATACAGTTCCTGGCCCTTGTGGAACACCGGGGTTTCCGGGGAGTTCAGGTACTTGGGCTTGTCGTCGCCAAGCACCCGGCCACCGAAGGCGATGATGCGCCCGCGGCTGTCGCGGATCGGGAACATCACCCGGTCGCGGAAGCGGTCGTAGCGCTTGCCGCTTTCGGCGTTCTCGATCAGCAAGCCAGCATCGATCATCACCTTCTGCTGCAGGGTGTCGGCACCCAGGTGCTTGAGCAGATTGTCCCAGCCTGGCGGGGCGAAACCCAGGCCGAAGTCACGGGCGATCTCCCCGGACAGGCCGCGGCCCTTGAGGTAATCCACCGCCGCCTTGCGGGTCGGGTGGCTGCGCAGGGCCTGGCGGTAGAACTCCGAGGCGGCGTCCAGCAGCGGGTACAGCGGCGAATCAGTTGGCTGGCGCGGCTTGTGGTCGCGGCGGCCTTGCTCGCGGGGTACTTCCATGCCGGCGGCGCGAGCCAGTTCCTCGACGGCCTGGGGGAAGTCCAGGTTGTCGTGGTCCATGACGAAACCCAGGGCGTTGCCGCCGGCGCCGCAACCGAAGCAGTAGTAGAACTGCTTGTCGGGGCTGACCGTGAAGGAAGGGGTCTTTTCCTTGTGGAACGGGCAGCATGCGGAGTAGTTCTTGCCGGTTTTTTTCAGCTGGACGCGCGAACTCACCACATCGACGATGTCGAGGCGGTTGATAAGGTCGTCAATGAAACTCTGGGGAATCAGCCCGGCCATGGCAGTCTCGTCATCTGGCAACTGGCAAGTCTAATCGCTCACGCGCCGAATGGGGCGAGTGCCGTTTGGGGAAGTGCGAGGGAATGTGTGCTCGTCGCCAGCCCCTGAGGGCCCGTCAGTCGGACGTGCACGTCTGGTCATACAACAAGGAGGACCAGCTCTGACGTTTCAGGCAGGTTGCCCATGTGCAGTTCGCATGACGCTCGTGCAGGGCCTTGAGCTAGCTGCTCAAGTTTGAAACTGCCACTGCCATCGCCCGGCGGTTAGCCGGGCAGGGCAGAAGCTTTGCGTAGAACGTCTGTATTAGTACAGACGAACGGCGCGGCGCTGTTCGCGCTGAACTTTCTTGGCGTGACGCTTAACAGCAGCAGCTGCTTTGCGCTTACGCTCGGCGGTCGGCTTCTCGTAAAACTCGCGGCTACGAACTTCAGCCAGTACACCGGCTTTTTCGCAGGAGCGCTTGAAACGACGCAGAGCTACGTCGAAGGGTTCGTTCTCTTTAACTTTGACGGCTGGCATCCAGGGCTACCTTAATTCATTACCGGGGTAGACGTGCTCCTGGCAAAACAAAGGTGTGCTGGAGAACGTCGGTTTTCAAGGGTTGCGGATGTTAACCCTTAGCAAGCCGGAATGCAAAGCCTCTGATCGAAAACCGCTGGTCGGCATCCAACACGGGGACTATCATGCGCGGCTTCGAATTCAGCCCCCACAAGGGACGAACCCATGCTAGTACTGGGATTGGAAACATCCTGCGACGAAACTGGCGTCGCATTATACGACAGCGAGCGCGGTTTGTTGGCCGACGCGCTGTTCAGCCAGATCGACCTGCACCGCGTGTTCGGCGGTGTGGTGCCGGAGCTTGCCTCGCGTGACCACGTCAAGCGCATGCTGCCGCTCATCCGCCAGGTGCTGGACGAGGCCGGCTGCGTCGCGACCGAGATCGACGCCATCGCCTACACCGCAGGTCCTGGCCTGGTCGGTGCCCTGCTGGTGGGGGCCTCCTGCGCCCAGGCGCTGGCCTTTGCCTGGGACATTCCGGCTATTGGCGTACACCACATGGAAGGCCACCTGCTGGCACCCATGCTGGAAGAAAACCCTCCGGAGTTTCCGTTCGTCGCTTTGTTGGTTTCCGGTGGCCACACCCAGCTGGTGCGGGTCGATGGTATCGGTCACTACGAGCTGCTGGGCGAGAGCCTGGACGACGCTGCCGGCGAAGCGTTCGACAAGACCGCCAAGCTGATCGGCCTGAACTACCCCGGTGGCCCGGAAATCGCCCGCCTGGCCGAGCGCGGCGTGCCCGGCCGCTTCGTGTTCCCGCGGCCGATGACCGACCGCCCGGGCCTGGAGTTCAGCTTCAGCGGCCTGAAAACCTTTGCCCTGAATACCTGGCAGCAGTGCCGCGATGCCGGCGACGACAGTGAGCAAACCCGTTGCGACCTGTCCCTGGCATTCCAGCAGGCGGTGGTGGAGACTTTGACCATCAAGTGCAAGCGGGCGTTGAAGCAGACCGGCCTCAAGCGCCTGGTCATTGCCGGTGGCGTCAGCGCCAACAAGGCCCTGCGTGCGTCCCTCGAGGACATGCTCGGCAGCATCAAGGGCAACGTGTACTACGCGCGTCCGCAGTTCTGCACCGACAACGGCGCAATGATTGCCTATGCCGGCTGCCAGCGGTTGTTGGCCGGGCAGCAGCAGGACCTGGCAATCAGCGTGCAGGCACGCTGGCCAATGGAGCAGCTGCCGCCGGTTTGAGCGTTAGAAGTGCCGTTCACGGCCCGCGAACAGGTCGCGCAGGTTGCTGCGGTGGCGCCATACGATCATCGCCGTCAGCACGGTTATCGGTAGCAGGGCCTCTGGCTCGCGCCAGGCCAGCAATGGCAGGGTCAGGGGTGTGGCGATCAGCGCCGCCAGCGAACTGGTGCGGGTGAGGTAGAAGGTCAGCAGCCAGGCGCCAATGGCCAGCAGCGCGGCCGGGAAGTACAGGGCCATGAGCATGCCGGCGGCTGTTGCCACGCCCTTGCCGCCCTGGAAGCGGAAGTACAGCGGGAACAGGTGGCCCAGCACTGCGCACACGCCAACCCAGGCCTGCGCGTGCAGGTCCAGCCCGGTACCGCGGGCGAGCAATACCGGCAACAGGCCCTTGCACAGGTCGCCAAGCAGGGTCAGGATCGCCAGTTTACGGCCTGCCAGGCGTAGCATGTTGGTGGCGCCGGCATTGCCTGAACCGCTGGAACGCGGGTCCGGGCTGCCTGTAAGGCGGCTGAGGACGATGGCGAAGGACAGCGAGCCGAGCAGGTAGGCGAGCAACGCCAGTAACCAAAACATGCTAACTATTCCGGGCGAGGACGCCCTGATTCTAACGGCGCCAGTCGCCCTTGTCGTGCTGTGGAGAGAAGTGCTTGGACAGAGTGTTCATCGAAGGCCTGGAAGTCGATACCGTTATCGGTGCCTATGACTGGGAGCGGGATATTCGCCAGTGCTTGCGCCTGGACCTGAGCTTTGCCTGGGACAACCGCCCGGCTGCGGCCGGTGACGACCTGAACCTGGCGCTGGACTATGCCAGTGTATCGGCGCGCATCCAGGCGTTTGCCGAACAGGCCCGTTTCGAGCTGGTGGAAACCTTCGCCGAGCGCCTGGTGGCGACGTTGATGGAGGAGTTCCACATCCCATGGGTGCGGTTGAAGCTGACCAAGCCAGGTGCGGTGCCGGCGGCCCGTGGTGGTGTTGGCGTGGAGATCGAGCGCGGATGTCTCTGAGCACGGTTTACCTGGGCCTTGGCAGCAATGTCGACCGCGAGGTGCACTTGTGCGCCGGGCTCGATGCGTTGGCGGGCATCCTGACCGACATGCGCTGTTCGCCGGCGTTCGAAAGCCAGGCGGTGGGGATCAAGAGCGGGCCGTTCATCAACTTCGTGGTGACCGGGCAGACCGCGTTGCCGTTGATCGAACTGGACCGCCGGTTGAAGTTCATCGAGGCCGACAATGGCCGCTATGCGCCGGACCGCAAGGGGCTGCCGCTGGATATCGATGTGCTGATGTATGACGACTTGAACGGCACCTTCGATGGGCTGGTGTTGCCTCGTGCCGAGATCCTGAAGAACGCCTTTGTGCTGTGGCCGCTGTCGCTGCTGGCGCCCGAGTTGTTGCATCCGGGGGTAGGCAAGACAATGGCGCAGTTGTGGCAGGAGGCGCGGATTGATCAGGTGTTGGCTCCGGTTGCCTTCGAGTGGCGGGGGCTGCAGCTGACTCCAGCATGAGCCTGTACTGGCCCTTTCGCGGCTAAAGCCGCTCCCACAGGTTTAGGTGCGAGGTTCAGAAAATGCGCGGTTCCTGTGGGAGCGGCTTTAGCCGCGAAAGGGCCGGTATGTTCAACCGAGCTTGTAAGCCTCGAGCGCTTTCAGCCGCTCACTTTTGAGCGCTTCACCCAAGCCCTGGCCAGTCAGCCCTGCCTGCACCAACGGCTTCACATCCACTGCCCGCGCCGCCGCTGCTGCCCCTCGCAGATAGTCGGCCTGTGGATAAACCGATTTGCCCTCGCCCAGTGCTGTCATCTCGCAAACGATCAGGAAGTCCTCGAATCGCTGCGGCCGTCGATACACATCGAACTGGTGCAACAACTCCAGCACTGCCGTGGCAGGCAACTCCGGCGCCTGGCCAGCTTTCGCCAGGCACTCACCGGTCAGCAACGCCAGTTCCTGGCATTCCCGCGGCGCCTTGAGGCGCTGGTTAACCGCCTTGATCGAGGCGGGGGGCAGCGTGTGCAACAGGCAGGCCCAGCGCACGTGCAGAGCCTGTTCGTGCAGCGCGGCCTGCTCCAGCGCTGCCAGGCCTTGGGTATCGTCATCGAGCTCAGGCAGCAGCTCTGGCAAGGCCCCGCAAACGCGCAGCACCTGGAAGAACACCTGCGGCTGCGCCTCCATCAGCGCGCGCTCGATTTCTTTCCAGCTGCGCTCGGCGGTCAGTGCCTGCAACTCGCCCGAGGCACTGATCAGGCGCATCAACTCCAGGGTCTGGTCGGCAACCCTGAAACCCAGCGGTGCATAGCGGGCAGCAAAGCGCGCGACACGCAGCACGCGCAATGGATCTTCGGCGAATGCCGGGGAAACATGCCGCAAAAGGCGCTGATCGAGATCTTGCTGACCGTTGTACGGGTCATAAACCGTGCCGGCTTCATCCTCGGCCATTGCATTGATCGTGAGGTCGCGGCGGATCAGGTCTTCTTCCAAGGTCACATCTGGGCTGGCGTGAAACGTGAACCCGCCGTAGCCGCGGCCGCTCTTGCGTTCGGTACGCGCCAGGGCGTATTCCTCGCCAGTTTTCGGGTGCAGGAACACCGGGAAATCAGCCCCGACCGGGCGATAACCTTTGGCAAGCATTTCTTCGACGCTAGCGCCGACCACCAGCCAGTCGATATCGCTGACAGGGCGGCCGAGCAGGCGGTCGCGTACCGCGCCGCCGACTTTGTAGATGTGCATGTGCAACTCTCCATAACTGCCGACAGGATAACCCGTCGGCAGCCATGGGGTAGCATCAGAGGTGGTGGATGACCGCCAGGTCCATGCGCCCGTAATCGGCGTTTTCGCCGTGCTCGCCGCGTGGTGGCATATGGTGCGTCTTCATCACCTGCTCGCCCTGGACGGTCTCCAGATGGATGTCGAAGCCCCACAGGCGGTGCAGGTGCTTGAGCACTTCCTCGGTCGAGTCGCCCAGCGGTTTGCGGTTGTGTTGCTGGTGACGCAAGGTCAGCGAGCGGTCACCGCGGCGGTCGACGCTCCAGATCTGTACGTTTGGCTCGCGGTTGCCCAGGTTGTACTGCGCCGCCAGTAGTTCGCGAATGGTCCGGTAGCCGGCCTCGTCGTGGATGGCAGGTACATACAGGTCGTCGCGCTGGTCGTCATCGAGGATGCTGAACAGCTTGAGATCGCGCATGACCTTTGGCGACAGGTACTGCAGGATGAAGCTCTCGTCCTTGAAGCTGCTCATGGCGAACTTGATGGTAGAAAGCCAGTCACTGCCGGCAATGTCGGGGAACCAGCGGCGATCTTCTTCGGTCGGGTTTTCGCACATGCGGCGGATGTCGGTGTACATCGCAAAGCCCAGTGCGTAGGGGTTGATGCCGTTGTAGTAGGGGCTGTCGAAGCCGGGCTGGAACACTACGCTGGTGTGCGACTGCAGGAACTCCATCATGAAGCCTTCGGTGATAAGCCCCTCGTCATACAGGTCGTTCATCAGCGTGTAGTGCCAGAATGTCGCCCAGCCTTCGTTCATCACCTGGGTCTGGCGCTGCGGGTAGAAATACTGGGCGATCTTGCGCACGATGCGCACCACTTCACGCTGCCAGGGCTCCAGCAGCGGGGCGTTCTTCTCGATGAAATAGAGGATGTTTTCCTGCGGTTCGGCGGGGAAGCGCGCATCATCTCGATCGTTACCCTTGTCGGCGCTCTTCGGAATGGTTCGCCACAGGTCATTGATCTGCCGCTGCAGGTGTTCCTCGCGCTCCTTCTGCCGCCGCCGCTCCTCTTCGGCGGAAATCGGATAAGGCCGCTTGTAACGGTCGACACCGTAGTTCATCAGGGCATGACAGGAGTCGATCAGGTCTTCCACGGCATCGATGCCATGGCGCTCTTCGCACTGGGCGATGTACTGCTTGGCGAACACCAGGTAGTCAATGATCGAGCTGGCGTCGGTCCAGGTGCGGAACAGGTAGTTGCCCTTGAAGAAACTGTTATGGCCGTAGCAGGCATGGGCGATCACCAGTGCCTGCATGCACATGGTGTTTTCTTCCATCAGGTAGGCGATGCACGGGTCGGAGTTGATCACGATCTCGTAGGCCAGGCCCATCTGGCCACGGCTGTAGGACTTCTCCGTGCTGAGGAACTGCTTGCCGTAGGACCAATGGTGATAACCCAGCGGCATGCCGACCGAGGCATAGGCGTCCATCATCTGCTCGGCGGTAATCACCTCGATCTGGTTGGGGTAGGTGTCCAGGGCGTAACGCTCGGCCAGGCGGCTGATTTCCCGGTCGTAGGTCTGGATCAGTTCGAACGTCCACTCGGACCCGGTGGAAATAGGTTGGCGTCTCTGTGCTCTGGCGGTCATGTGGCTAACCTGCGCTGGAAGAGTTCACGGAAGACCGGGTAGATATCGCCGGCCGATACCAACTGCTGCTGGGCGAACGTGTCGGGGAAGGCTTCGCCTATGCGCTCGTATTCGTACCACAGCGCCTGGTGTTCACGAGGAGTGATTTCAACGTAAGTGTAGTACTGCACATGCGGCATGATCTGCTTGGCCAGGATGTCGCGGCAGATCGGCGAGTCGTCGTTCCAATTGTCGCCGTCGGAAGCCTGGGCGGCGTAGATGTTCCAGTCGCTGGCCGGGTAGCGTTCGGCCATGACCTCCTGCATCAGCTTCAGCGCGCTGGAAACGATGGTGCCGCCGGTTTCCCGCGAATAGAAGAATTCTTCCTCGTCGACTTCACGGGCGCTGGTGTGGTGGCGGATGAATACCACTTCGATGCGGTCGTAGTTTCGCTTGAGGAACAGGTACAGCAGGATGAAAAAGCGCTTGGCGATGTCCTTGGTGGCCTGGGTCATCGAGCCGGACACGTCCATCAGGCAGAACATCACCGCCTTGGAGCTGGGGTTGGGTTGCTTGACCAGCAGGTTGTACTTGAGGTCGAAAGTGTCGAGGAAGGGCAGGCGATTGATACGTGCCTTCAGGCGTTCGATCTCGTGTTCGACTTCCTGGATATCGGTGAAATTATCCGGTTCCTCAACCTTCAGGCGGGCGAGTTCCTTCTGCGCTTCGCGCAGCAGTGCGCGGCTGCTGCCGGTCAGGGCGATGCGCCGGGCATGGGCCGAACGCAGGGTGCGCACGATGTTGATGCGTGACGGGTTGCCTTCGTTGGCGATACCGGCGCGCACGGTCTTGAAGGTGTCGGCCCCGGTCAGGTGACGTTTGACCAGGTTGGGCAGCTCGAGGTCCTCGAACATGAACTCGAGGAATTCTTCCTGGGTGATCTGGAAGACGAAGTCGTCCATGCCCTCGCCGGAATTGCCGGCCTTGCCACGGCCGCCGCCACCGCCGCCACCCTGTGGCCTGGGGATGTGTTCACCGGCGGTGAATTCCTTGTTGCCTGGGTGCACGATGGTCTGCTTGCCCCCGCGACCATGGTGCAGCACCGGTTCGTCGATGTCGCGCCCCGGGATGCTGATCTGCTCGCCATGTTCCATGTCCATGATGGAACGGCGGCTTACCGCCTCTTCGACGGCTTTCTTGATATGTTCGCGGTACCGCCGCAGGAAGCGCTGGCGGTTCACCGTGCTCTTGTTCTTGCCGTTCAGGCGTCGATCTATAACGTAGCTCATGGTCCCTCCGGTAGCTGGGAACAGCTGCACGCTTCAAGCTACGAGCTGCTGCAAGCAATGGCAGCAAAGCAGCTGCCGCCGCCCAGGGCTGGCATAGCAGCCCTGGGCGCGCGGTGGGTAGCTTGTCGCCTTATTGCGATTTCCTGACCCGCAGGTACCATTCCGACAGCAGACGAACCTGTTTGTCGGTGTAGCCACGCTCCACCATGCGCGTGACGAAGTCGTTGTGTTTCTGTTGGTCCTCCTTGCTTGCCTTGGCGTTGAAGCTGATGACCGGCAGCAGGTCCTCGGTGTTGGAGAACATTTTCTTCTCGATCACCACCCGCAGCTTTTCGTAGCTCAGCCAGCTCGGATTCTTGCCGTTGTTGTTGGCACGGGCACGCAGCACGAAGTTGACGATTTCGTTGCGGAAATCTTTCGGGTTGCTGATGCCGGCCGGCTTCTCGATCTTCTCCAGTTCTTCGTTGAGGGCGATACGGTTGAGAATTTCGCCGGTTTCCGGATCGCGGTATTCCTGGTCCTGGATCCAGAAATCGGCATACAGCACGTAGCGGTCGAAAATGTTCTGGCCGTATTCGCTGTAGGACTCCAGGTAGGCGGTCTGGATTTCCTTGCCGATGAACTCGATGTAGCGTGGGGCCAGGTACTCCTTCAGGTAGCGCAGGTAGCGTTCGCGCACTTCGGCCGGGAACTGTTCCTGCTCGATCTGCTGCTCCAGCACATACAGCAGGTGCACCGGGTTGGCGGCCACTTCATGCGGGTCGAAGTTGAACACCTTGGACAGGATCTTGAACGCAAAGCGGGTCGACAGGCCGTTCATGCCTTCGTCGACGCCGGCGGAATCGCGGTACTCCTGGATCGACTTGGCCTTCGGATCGGTGTCCTTGAGGTTTTCCCCATCGTACACCCGCATCTTCGAATAGATGTTGGAGTTTTCCGGCTCTTTCAGGCGCGACAGCACGGTGAACTGGGCGAGCATCTTCAGCGTGTCTGGCGCGCAGTGGGCCTTGGCCAGCGAGCTGTTGATCAGTAGCTTGTCGTAGATCTTGATTTCGTCGCTGACGCGCAGGCAGTACGGCACCTTGACGATGTAGATCCGGTCGATGAACGCCTCGTTGTTCTTGTTGTTGCGGAAGGTGTGCCACTCCGATTCGTTGGAGTGGGCCAGCAAGATCCCGGAGTAGGGGATGGCGCCGAGGCCTTCGGTACTGTTGTAGTTGCCTTCCTGGGTGGCAGTGAGCAGCGGGTGCAGGACCTTGATCGGGGCCTTGAACATCTCGACGAATTCCATCAGGCCTTGGTTGGCCCGGCACAGCGCACCCGAATAGGCATAGGCGTCGGCGTCGTTCTGCGGGAATTCTTCGAGCTTGCGGATATCGACCTTGCCGACCAGGGCCGAAATGTCCTGGTTGTTCTCGTCGCCGGGTTCGGTCTTGGCGATGGCGATCTGGTTGAGAATCGACGGGTACAGTTTCACCACCTTGAACTTGCTGATGTCGCCGCCGAACTCCTGCAGGCGTTTGGTGGCCCAGGGCGACATGATGGTGTTCAGGTAGCGCCGCGGGATGCCGAACTCTTCCTCGAGAATGGCCCCGTCTTCGGTGGCGTTGAACAGCCCCAGGGGCGACTCGAATACCGGCGAGCCCTTGATGGCGTAAAACGGTACCTTTTCCATCAGCTGCTTGAGTTTTTCGGCCAGCGACGACTTGCCGCCGCCCACCGGGCCCAGCAGGTAGAGGATCTGTTTCTTTTCCTCCAGGCCTTGAGCGGCGTGGCGGAAGTAGGACACGATCTGGTCGATGCACTCTTCCATGCCATGGAAGTCGGCAAAGGCCGGATAGCGGCGGATAACCTTGTTGGAGAAGATTCGCGACAGTCTGGAGTTGGTTGAGGTGTCGATCAGCTCCGGCTCACCGATGGCCAGCAACAGCCGTTCGGCCGCCGATGCGTAGGCACTGCGATCCTCTTTGCACAGCTCGAGGTACTCCTGCAGCGAGAGTTCTTCCTGGCGCGTAGACTCGAAACGTTGTTGGAAGTGGCTAAAAATACTCATGACGTCACCTCGCTCGATACGTGGAGACGACGCCGGATCAGTCAGCTGATGCTGGCATGCAACCGGGTTTGCCGGCTGCTGTATACCCCCCAGAACACCCTGTAACGCTACCGATGACCCGCACGCCGGTGTACCGGCTCTCCCCTTTTTCTGGATGGCCTGCGCTTAAGAATAGTTGGTTATCCGCAAGGTCAAGGGCGAGGGGCGGAGAAGTTGCGAACGACCGTTCGTCAGATAAGCCGCAAGCCCGCACGGGGCGCGGGCTGCAGTAAAAATGAAAAAATTATTCGGCAGTGCCTTGGGCAGTCTCGGCCGGGTAAGTGGCGCGCCACAGCTCAAAGCCGCCGTCGACGCTGTATACGTCCGAGAAGCCCTGGTTCACCAGATAGGCCGCGGCGCTCTGGCTGGAATTGCCGTGATAGCACACCACCAGGGTCGGGGCATCAAGGTCGGCATTGCGGATGAACTCGGCGACCGAATGGTTATCCAGATGCTTGGCACCGGTGATGTGGCCGGCGGCAAAGGCCTGCGGGTCGCGAATGTCGACGACTACCGCACCTTGCGCGCGCAGGGCCAGGGCCTGATCGGGAGGGATGCGCTTGAATTCGCTCATGGGTACGGCTTCCTTCAGTTTTGATCGTTCAGTGTAGGCGTTTGGCTGGGGAGGCGTAAGTTGCCGTCGTCGCTGCAGTCACAGCGGTGGTATTCGCCACTGTCGACGTTATACAGAGTCATGGCACCGCCCCACACGCAACCGGTGTCCAGGGCGATGATGCCGGGTTCGTCGACCTGCCCTTGCAGGGCGGCCCAGTGGCCAAAGATGATTTTCACGTGGCGTGAGCGGCGACCCTTGTGTGCATACCACGGCTTGTAGCCTTTGGGGGCGGTATCCAGGCCTTCCTTGCTCTTGAGGTCGAGCTTGCCCTCGGCGGTGCAGAAGCGCATGCGCGTGAGGTAGTTGGTGATGACCCGCAGGCGCTCGATACCGCTGAGGTTCTTGCTCCACTTGTTCGGCTCGTTGCCGTACATGCCGTCCAGGTACAGTTTCAGGCGCTCGTCGTCGCGCAGCACTTCCTCGACCTCGGCGGCCAGCTCCAGGGCTTTGCCCAAGGTCCATTGCGGTGGAATGCCGGCGTGAACCAGGGCAATGCCACGGGGTTCATCGTAATGCAGCAGCTTTTGCTGGCGCAGCCAGTCGAACAGCTGGTCGGCGTCCGGCGCTTCGATGATTTCGCGCAGTGTGTCGCTTTTCTTCAGGCGTTCGACATTGTGCCAGGCGGCCAGCAGGTGCAGGTCATGGTTGCCCAGCACGCACACCAGCGACTGGCGGATCGAATAAAGGAAGCGCAGGGTTTCCAGCGACTCGGGGCCGCGGTTGACCAGGTCACCGACCAGCCATAGACGATCGACGGCGGGGTTGAATTTGACCCGTTCGAGCAGGCACTTGAGTGGTTGCAGGCAGCCCTGCAGGTCACCGACGGCGTAGGTAGCCATCAGTGCAGCGCCCCGGGCACCGCCAGGCGGAAGGGGGCGATCTCGGCATCGAAGCGTTTGCCGTCTTCGGCGAACATCTGGTAGCTGCCCTGCATGGTGCCCACGCGGGTGCTGATGACCGCGCCGCTGCTGTAGGTATGGCTCTGGCCTGGGTCGATGTTGGGCTGCTGCCCTACCACGCCGGCGCCACGCACTTCCTCGACCTCGCCGTCACCATTGGTGATCAGCCAGTGGCGCGACAGCAGCTTGGCCTTGAGCGAGCCATTGTTCTGCACGGTGATGGTGTAGGCGAAAGCGAAACGACTGTTTTCGGGGTCGGATTGTTCTTTGAGGTAGCGGGTCACGACGCTGACGTCGATCTGATAGCGGGGGTCGGACATGCAAGGGCCTTGGGCGAACTGACGCAATAATGCAGTCTAGGCCATTGGGAGGGGGGAGGGCCAGCGCCATCCTGATCGGCTGGCGCGGTCAGTTGTAGGAGCGGCCTTGTGTCGCGAAAGGGCCGCTGAGCGGCCCCGGCGATATCTGCAGCGAGGCTGAAAGTCTGGGGCCGCTGTGCGGCCCTTTCGCGATACAAGGCCGCTCCTACAAGGGGCCACACAGATTTCAAGGATTGTGCAATTCCTGTGGGAGCGGGTTTACCCGCGAAGAGGCCGGTACAGGCGAATCAGGCTTGCTGATCGGCCAACTGGTCAGCCAGGCGCACGAATGCGGCCAGGTCCAGCTGTTCAGGGCGCAGGCTGCCGTCCACGCCGGCAGCTTCGATGGCCGCACTGTCGAGCAGCCCTTTCATGGTGTTGCGCAGGGTCTTGCGGCGCTGGTTGAAGGCTTCGCGTACCACCTGCTCCAGCAGTTTTGCATCCTTGGCCGGGTGTGGCAGCACTTCGTGCGGCACCAGGCGGACGATGGCCGAGTCCACTTTCGGCGGCGGGTTGAAGGCGCCGGGGCCAACGTTGAACAGGTGCTCGACCCGGCAGTGGTACTGCACCATGATCGACAAACGCCCCCAGTCACCACCACCCGGGCCGGCGGCCATGCGCTCGACCACTTCCTTCTGCAACATGAAGTGCATGTCGCGGATCAGCCCGGCATGGCTGAGCAGGTGGAAGATCAGTGGGGTGGAGATGTTGTAGGGCAGGTTGCCCACCACCTTGAGGCTGCGCGGTGGCACGCCCAGCTGGTTGAAGTCGAACTTCAGGGCGTCGCCCTGGTGCAGGCGGAAATTGCTGCGGTCGGCGAACTTGTGCTGCAGGATCGGCACCAGGTCCTTGTCCAGTTCCACCACGTCCAGCTGTGCCCCGCTGCCCAGCAGGCCTTCTGTCAGGGCGCCCTGGCCGGGGCCGATTTCCAGCAGATGTTCGCCGGCCTTGGCATTGATGGCACGCAGGATGCGGTCGATGATGCCGGCGTCGTGCAGGAAGTTCTGGCCGAAGCGCTTGCGCGCCCGGTGTTGGTATTGCTCGTTCATGGTCGGTTCTCGGCCATCTGGTAGGCGGTTTCCAGCGCGACGCGCAGGCTGCCGGTGTCGACCTTGCCGGTGCCGGCCAGGTCCAGGGCGGTACCGTGGTCTACCGACGTGCGGATGATCGGCAGGCCCAGGGTAACGTTGACCGCAGCGCCGAAGCCTTTGTACTTGAGTACGGGCAGGCCCTGGTCGTGGTACATCGCCAGCACCGCATCGCAGTGCTCCAGATATTTGGGGGTAAACAGGGTATCGGCCGGCAGCGGCCCGCGCAGGTCCATGCCTTCGGTGCGCAGGCGGGCCAGTGTCGGCTCGATGATGTCGATTTCTTCGCGGCCCAGATGGCCACCCTCGCCCGCGTGCGGGTTGAGGCCGCACACCAGAATGCGCGGGTTGGCAATGCCGAACTTGTCGCGCATGTCGGCATGCAGGATACGGGTTACACGCTCGACGCGCTCGGCAGTGATGGCGTCGGCAATGTCGCGCAGCGGCAGGTGCGTGGTTACCAGGGCCACGCGCAGGCCCCGGGTAGCCAGCATCATCACCACTTGCGCGGTGTGGGTCAGTTCGGCAAGGAATTCGGTATGCCCGGAGAAGGCGATACCGCTTTCGTTGATCACGCCCTTGTGTACCGGGGCGGTGATCATCCCGGCGAAATGCCCGTCCAGGCAACCTTGCCCGGCACGGGTCAGGGTTTCCAGCACGAACGACGCATTGGCCTTGTCGAGCTGGCCTGGCACTACCGGGGCCGCCAGAGCGGTATCCCAGACGTACAGGCTACCCGCTGGTGCCGGCTGCTCGGGCCATTGGCCCGGCGCTACCGGCAGCAGGTTGACGGCCAGCCCCAGCTGCGTGGCCCGCTCGGCGAGCAGGTCACGGCTGGTGATGGCGATCAGGGGGTGGGGCTGGGCGTCTGCGGCGAGCAGCAGGCACAGGTCGGGGCCTATGCCGGCCGGCTCGCCGGGGGTGACGGCGAAGCGCAGGGGCTTCACTGGGCGGCCTGGTCAGCGCCAGGCAGCTTGATTTCAACGTAGGCTTCGTCGCGGATCTGGCGCAGCCAGGTCTGCAGCTCTTCGTCGTACTTGCGGTTGCGCAGTACGTTCATGGCCTGTTGCTCACGCGCCTGCTCGGTGCTGTCGGTGGCGCGACGGCCCAGCACTTCCAGGACATGCCAGCCGTACTGGGTCTTGAACGGACGGGTGACTTCGCCTTGGGCGGCGTTGGCCATCTGCTCGCGGAACTCCGGTACCAGGCTGTTCGGGTCAACCCAGTTGAGGTCACCGCCGTTGAGCGCCGAACCCGGGTCTTCCGAGAAGCTCTTGGCCAGCTCGCCGAAGTCTTCGCCGTTCTTGATGCGCTCGTACAGGCGCTCGGCCAGTTGCTCGGTGGCCGCCTCGCTGCGGATTTCGCTCGGCTTGATCAGGATGTGGCGCACGTGCACTTCGTCACGCAGCACGTTCTCGCTGCCACCGCGCTTCTCCTCGAGCTTGAGGATGATGAACCCGTTGGGGATGCGGATCGGCTGGGTGATTTCACCTACCGGCATGCTGCTGAGCATCTTGGCGAAGTCCGGTGGCAGCTGGCCGGCTTTACGCCAGCCCATCTCGCCGCCTTCCAGGGCGTTTTCGCTGGCGGAGCGGGCAATGGCCATCTGGCCGAAGTCCGCGCCCTGCTTGAGCTGCTGGTACACCTCGCCAACCTGGCGCGCAGCGGCCTGGATTGCTTCCGAGTTGGCCGCCTCCGGGGTCGGGATCAGGATGTTGGCCAGGCGGTACTCTTCCGACATCTGCATCTTGCCAAGGTCGGAATTGAGGAAGTTCTTCACTTCCTGCTCGGACACCTGGATACGCTCGGCCACGCGGCGTTGACGCACGCGGCTGATGATCATCTCGCGCTTGACCTGTTCGCGGGCGTCATCGAACGACATGCCGTCACGGGCCAGGGCGGCGCGGAACTGGTCCAGCGACATGCCATTGCGCTGGGCAATGGTGCCCATGGCCTGGTTCAGTTCTTCGTCGGTGATGCGGATGCCGGAGCGCTCGCCGATCTGCAGCTGCAGGTTCTCGACGATCAGGCGTTCCAGCACCTGCTGGTCCAGCGCACCGGCAGGCGGCATGCCGCCGCCGCGCTTGGCGATGGTTTGCTGAACCTCGCGGACACGCTGGTCCAGCTGGCTTTGCATGACCACGTCGTTGTCGACGATGGCCACCACGCGATCAAGAGGTTGCACCGCGGCATGCACCGCGCCACTCAGCAATGCAACGCCCAGCAACGCCGGGCGCAGTCGATCAATAAGCTTGGTCTTCACGTTCACGGTAACCTTGAATGCCTTGGTCGAGGAAAGATTCGACCTTGTTGCCGACTACACCACCGAGGCCTTTCAGGACGATCTGAAGGAAGATGCCGTGGTCGCCTTTTTCGTTCTGCGGAAGAGCCTGGCTGAAGTCGTCGTAGTCGATCCAGTAACGGTTGATCAGGCGCAGCTTCCAGCAGCAGTTGTCGTACTCGAAACCGCCCATGGCTTCCAGGGTGCGGTTGCGGTTGTAGTCATGCTGCCAGCGAGCGATGACGCTCCACTGCGGAACGATCGGCCAGATGACCGAGAAGTCATGCTGCTGGATCTTGTAGTAGTCCTTGATGTAGTTAGGACTGCCCGGGGTGCCATAGTCGCCGCCGCCCACTTTCCAGGTACCGGTCGTGGAGTCGTAGGCGATGGTGTCGTTACGGTAGCGATAACCGAGGTTGACCACCTTGTTCGGGTTGTCTTCAGGCTGGTAGTGGAACATCGCGCTGCCCGAGCGCGGGCTGCGGGTGTCCGGGTCCCAGTTGTAGGTTGAGTTGAAGCGCCAGTCGCGGTTGAAGTAGTAGTTGTACAGCAACGCGTACGGCGATACGTCGGACTGCGAGTCGGTGCGGGTGCGATAGTCGATACCCGGCAGTTGGACTTTACGGTCCTTGAAGTAGTACGCCTGGCCGATGCTGAAGTTCTGGCGCTCGAAGCCGTTTTCTTCGATCCAGCGCGTGGTCACGCCCAACGACAGCTTGTTTTCGTCGCCAACACGGTCGGTGCCGCTGAAACGATTTTCGCGGAACAGAGAGTCATAGCTGAACAGCGTTTCCCCCGTGTCGAAAAGCGGGATGTCCATCTGGTCCTTGTACGGGACGTAGAGATAGAACAGGCGCGGTTCGAGGGTCTGCTTGTAGTTCGTGCCGAACAGAGAAGTGTTGCGGTCGAAGTACAGGCCGCTGTCGACGCTGAAGATCGGGATATCGCGGTTCTGGGTGCTCGAGAAGTCGCCGCGCAGATCACGGGTGGCTTGCGTAGCACGGGCTAGGTCGCCCTTGCCTTCGCTGTCCAAGTCCAGATCGTAATGGGTGTACATGTAGGTCAGCTTGGGCGTGACGTAGCCGTAGCTGGCATCCATCGGCAGGCTGATTGACGGCGCGAAGTTCAGACGGGTGCCGTTCGCCCTCGCGAGGCCAAAGATGTTCTCGTCAAGACGCTGACCGTTGGCTCCGGCAGTGGTGTCCAGGTCGCCGTTTTCGTTGAAGACTGGACCTGTTTTCAAGTCGCGATCAAAGCGTACGGCTTCGGTCTTGTAACCGAAGTCGAAGCCTCCCGGATGGTACGGCAACATACCATTGAAGGTAACCTGCGGCAGACGATCATACGGGGTGATCTTCGAGATGGTCGCCATCTCGTAGGCGTGCACGTTAAGGCGTGCCGTGTAGCTGTCACCACGGTAGGTCAGTGCGCCCTGCTGGTTGAGCAGGTCCTTGGACTCAACCCCAATCTGATCGGACTCGAGA